>Ga0207790_1000497_pt1 | contig 13824 bp, 10 predicted proteins | sample HigsolmetaGSP14D_FD_184842 | JGI IMG/M metagenome (GOLD analysis project Ga0207790, IMG submission 184842) | High solid enriched microbial communities from the Joint BioEnergy Institute, USA - SP1-4-D (SPAdes) | ecosystem: Engineered > Bioreactor > SSF (Solid state fermentation) > Aerobic >...
CAGCGGCACCGCCACTTTGGAGCCGCGGGCCGAGTCGCAGGTGGTCGCCAAGACCTCCGGCGTCGCCCTGGCGGTACTGGTCGAAGAGGGCCAGCAGGTGCGCGCCGGACAGCCGCTGGTGCGGCTGGACCCGGACCGTGCGCGGCTGGCGGTAGCGCAGAGCGAGGCGCAGCTGCGCAAGCTGGAGAACACCTACCAGCGCGCACAGAAGCTGGTCGGGCAGCAGATGGTCAGTGCCGCCGATGTGGACCAGCTGCGCTACGACGTCGAGAACATGCGCGCCCAGCATCGCCTGGCATCGCTGGAACTGTCCTACACCACGGTGGTGGCGCCCATTTCCGGGGTGATCGCCTCGCGCTCGATCAAGACGGGCAATTTCGTACAGATCAACACGCCGATCTTCCGCATCGTCGACACCTCGCGGCTGGAAGCCACCCTCAACGTTCCCGAGCGCGAGCTGGCCACGCTGCGCGCCGGCCAGCCGGTGACGCTGGTGGCCGACGCGCTGCCCGGCCAGCAGTTCAGCGGCCACGTGGACCGCATCGCGCCGGTGGTGGATTCGGGCAGCGGTACGTTCCGGGTGGTGAGCGGTTTCGACGGCGCGGCCCAGTCGCTGCAGCCGGGCATGTTCGGCCGCATCCGGATCGACTACGACCAGCGCGCCAACGCCCTGGTGGTGCCGCGGCTGGCACTGCTCGATGACGGCGAGCCGGCCGTGTTCCAGGTGCGCGATGGCAAAGCCGTGCGGGTGCCGGTCAAGGTGGGGTATGCCGAAGGCGCGTGGGTGGAAATCCGCGAGGGCCTGAGCGCCGGCGACCAGGTGGTGACGGCCGGCAAGGTGGCGCTGCGCGACGGCACCGCCGTGCAGGTCATCACACCGAAGGCGCCGGCGGCGGTGGCCAAGGCCGCCCCGGCCAAGGCGGACGGGAGCCGGCAATGACCCCTGCAGGCCATGATCATGGCGCGGAGCCGCACAGCGGCCGCGCCCCCGCCGCCGTGCGCGGTGGGCTGGTGGAATTCGCCACCCGCCGCCGTGTCACGGTGGCGATGTGCACGGTCACACTGATCCTGTTCGGGCTGATCGCCCTGGGCAGCCTGAAAGTGAACCTGCTGCCGGACCTGAGCTACCCCACGCTGACCGTGCGCACCGAATACACCGGGGCGGCGCCGGCGGAGATTGAAACCCTGATCACCGAGCCGGTCGAGGAAGCGGTGGGCGTGGTGAAGAACCTGCGCAAGCTCAAGTCGATCTCGCGCACCGGGCAGAGCGATGTGGTGCTGGAATTCGCCTGGGGCACCAACATGGACCAGGCCAGCCTGGAAGTGCGCGACAAGATGGAAGCGCTCAACCTGCCGCTGGAAGCCAAGGCGCCGGTGCTGCTGCGCTTCAATCCGTCCACCGAACCGATCATGCGCCTGGTGCTGTCGAGCAAGGGCGATCCGGCCAGCGACGCCGACGCCGTGCGCGAACTGACCGCGCTGCGCCGTTACGCGGACGAGGACCTGAAGAAAAAGCTCGAGCCGGTGCTGGGCGTGGCGGCGGTGAAGGTGGGCGGCGGCCTGGAGGACGAGATCCAGGTCGACATCGACCAGCAGAAGCTGGCGCAGCTGAAGCTGCCGATCGACACCATCATCAAGCGGCTCAAGGAAGAGAACATCAACATCTCCGGCGGCCGCCTGGAGGAAGGCTCGCAGCGGTTCCTGGTGCGCACGGTGAACCAGTTCGCCGGGCTGGAGGAGATCGGCAACCTGCTGGTCACCACGCAGTCGGCCAACGGCAGCGCGGCCGATGCGGCCCTGCAGCAGATGTTCGCCATCGCCGCCGCCAGCGGCTCGGACGCCACCGTGGCGGCGGCCTCTGCCGCACAGAGCGCCTCGTCCGGCGGATCCAGCGTGGTGGCCAACGGCGTACCGGTGCGGCTGAAGGACGTGGCCACCATCCGCCAGGGTTACAAGGAGCGCGAGGCGATCATCCGCCTGGGGGGCAAGGAAGCGGTGGAGCTGGCCATCTACAAGGAAGGCGATGCCAATACCGTGGCCACCGCGGCGGCACTGCGCACCCGGCTGGAGCAGATCAAGGCGACGTTCCCGGGCGACGCCGAACTGACCACCATCGAAGACCAGTCGCGGTTCATCGAACACGCCATCAGCGATGTGAAAAAGGACGCGGTCATCGGTGGGCTGCTGGCCATCCTGATCATCTTCCTGTTCCTGCGCGATGGCTGGAGCACGTTCGTGATCAGCCTGTCGCTGCCGGTCTCGATCATCACCACCTTCTTCTTCATGGGCCAGTTCGGGCTGAGCCTGAACGTCATGTCCCTGGGCGGGCTGGCGCTGGCCACCGGGCTGGTGGTGGATGATTCGATCGTGGTGCTGGAGAGCATCGCCAAGGCGCGCGAACGCGGCCTGGGCATCCTGCAGGCCGCCATCGAGGGCACCCGCGAAGTGAGCATGGCCGTGGTGGCGTCCACCTTGACCACCATCGCGGTGTTCCTGCCGCTGGTGTTCGTCGAGGGTATCGCCGGGCAGCTGTTCCGTGACCAGGCGCTCACCGTGGCCATTGCCATCGCCATCTCGCTGCTGGTCTCGATGACCCTGATTCCGATGCTGAGTTCGCTCAAGGGCCGCCCGCCGCTGGCGTTTCCGGAAGAGCCCGCAGCGCCGGCCTGGCAGCCGCAGCAGCGTTGGCTCAAGCCGGTCGCGGGCAGCCGCCGGGGCGTGATGGCCAGCGTGCGCTGGAGCTTCTTCGCCGTCGCCTGGGCAGTGATCAGGGTGTGGCGCGGACTGGTGGCCGTGGTGGCCCCGGTGATGCGCCGGGCCAGCGATGTGGCGATGAAGCCGTACGCCGGTGCCGAACGCGGTTACCTGCGGCTGTTGCCCAGCGCGCTGGCCCATCCGGGCAAGGTGCTGTCGCTGGCCGCACTGGCCTTCGTCGGCACCATGGCACTGGTGCCGCTGCTTGGTGCCGACCTGATTCCGCAGCTGGCCCAGGACCGCTTCGAGATGACCGCCAAGCTGCCGGCCGGTACGCCGCTGAAGGACACCGATGCGCTGGTGCGTGAGCTGCAGTTGGCCCACCACAAGGACACCGATATCGCCTCGCTGTATGGCGTCAGCGGCAGCGGTACCCGGCTGGATGCCAACCCGACCGAAAGCGGTGAGAACATCGGCAAGCTCACCGTGGTGATGGAAGGCGGTGGCGATGCGCGTACCGAAGCGGCCATCACCGAGCGGCTGCGCAGCACCATGGGTGCCCATCCGGGCGTGCAGGTGGATTTCGCACGGCCCGCACTGTTCTCGTTCTCCACGCCGCTGGAAATCGAGCTGAGCGGCCAGGACATGGCCTCGCTGGAGCAGGCCGGGCAGCGCCTGGCGGCGATGCTGCGCGACAACCCGCACTACGCCGATGTGAAATCCACCGTGGAGGAAGGTTTCCCGGAGATCCAGATCCGCTTCGACCAGGAGCGCGCCGGTGCGCTGGGCCTGACCACCCGGCAGATCGCCGACGTGGTGGTGAAGAAGGTGCGCGGTGACGTGGCCACGCGCTACAGCTTCCGCGACCGCAAGATCGATGTGCTGGTGCGCGCGCAGCAGACCGACCGCGCCAGCGTGGACAGCATCCGCCGCCTGATCGTCAACCCGGGCAGCGCCCGCCCGGTCACCCTGGATGCGGTGGCCGAGGTGGTGGCGACCACCGGTCCCAGCGAGATCCATCGCGCCGACCAGACCCGTGTGGCGGTGGTCTCGGCCAACCTGCGCGACATCGACCTGGGCGGGGCCATGCGCGAGGTCCAGGCGATGGTGGCCGAACAGCCGCTGGGTGCCGGCGTGGGCCTGCACATCGGCGGCCAGGGTGAAGAGCTGGCCCAGTCCGCACGCTCGCTGCTGTTCGCCTTCGGGCTGGCCATCTTCCTGGTCTACCTGGTCATGGCCTCGCAGTTCGAATCGCTGCTGCATCCGTTCGTCATCCTGTTCACCATTCCGCTGGCCCTGGTCGGCGCGGTGCTGGCGCTGCTGCTTTCCGGCAAGCCGATCTCGGTGGTGGTGTTCATCGGGTTGATCCTGCTGGTGGGGCTGGTGACCAAGAACGCGATCATCCTGATCGACAAGGTCAACCAGCTGCGCGAAGCCGGTGTGGCCAAACACGCCGCGCTGGTGGAAGGCGCGCGCTCGCGCCTGCGCCCGATCATCATGACCACCCTGTGCACGCTGTTCGGCTTCCTGCCGCTGGCCATCGCCATGGGCGAGGGGGCCGAGGTGCGCGCGCCGATGGCCATCACCGTGATCGGCGGCCTGCTGGTCTCCACCCTGCTGACCCTGCTGGTGATTCCGGTGGTCTACGACCTGGTGGACCGCCGGGGCGATGCCTATTACCGCCAGCGCGGGCAGGCCCTGCACGGCGCCCACAGCGTGGAGGAGCCGGCATGAGCGTTGCCGATTTCTCCATCCGCCGTCCCGTCACCACCATCATGTGTTTCGTGTCGCTGGTGGTGGTGGGGCTGATCGCCGCCTTCCGCCTGCCGCTGGAGGCGCTGCCGGACATTTCCGCGCCGTATCTGTTCGTGCAGATCCCCTATACCGGTTCAACCCCGGAAGAAGTGGAGCGCACCCTGGTGCGGCCGGTGGAGGAAACGCTGGCCACGATGACCGGCATCAAGCGCATGCGCTCGTCGGCCACCGCCGAGAGCGCGAGCATCTTCATCGAGTTCAGCGACTGGGACCGCGATATCGCCATTGCCGCCTCCGAGGCGCGTGAGCGCATCGATGCGATCCGCGATGACCTGCCCGAGGATCTTCAGCGTTACAACGTTTTCAAATGGTCCAGCAGCGACCAGCCGGTGCTGAAGGTCCGGCTGGCCAGCGGCACCGATCTGACCGGCGCCTATGACATGCTCGACCGCGAGTTCAAGCGCCGGATCGAACGCATTCCCGGCGTGGCACGGGTGAACATCTCCGGCGCGCCGCCGAACGAGGTGGAGATCGCCATCGACCAGAACAGGCTCACTGCCCACGGCCTGAGCCTCAATGAACTCAACGAGCGGCTGCGCGCGCTGAACTTTTCCCTGTCGGCCGGGCAGATCGACGACCACGGCCAGCGCGTGCGCATCCAGCCGGTGGGCGAGCTGACCGACCTGCAGGAGCTGCGGGAGCTGGTCATCAACGCCCGTGGGCTGCGCCTGGGCGACATCGCGCAGGTGCGCCTGAAGCCTACGCGCATGAACTACGGCCGACGACTGGACGGCAACCCTGCCATCGGCCTGGATATCTTCAAGGAGCGCAGCGCCAACCTGGTGGACGTTTCGCGTGCGGCGCTGGCCGAGGTCGAGGCCATCCGCGCGCAGCCGAACATGCGCGACGTGCAGGTCAAGGTGATCGACAACCAGGGCAAGGCAGTGACCTCCTCGCTGCTGGAACTGGCCGAAGCCGGTGCGGTGGGGCTGCTGCTGTCGGTGACCGTGCTGTTCTTCTTCCTGCGCCACTGGCCATCCACGCTGATGGTCACGCTGGCCATTCCGATCTGCTTCGTGATCACCCTGGGGTTCATGTATTTCGCCGGCGTCACCCTGAACATCCTGACCATGATGGGGCTGCTGCTGGCGGTGGGCATGCTGGTGGACAACGCGGTGGTGGTGGTGGAAAGCATCTACCAGGAACGCGAGCGCATGCCCGACCAGCCGCGGCTGGCCTCGATCATCGGCACCCGCAACGTGGCCATCGCACTCAGTGCCGGCACCCTGTGCCACTGCATCGTGTTCGTGCCCAACCTGTTCGGTGAGACGAACAACATCAGCATTTTCATGTCGCAGATCGCGATCACCATCTCGGTCTCGCTGCTGGCCTCCTGGCTGGTTGCAGTGAGCCTGATTCCCATGCTCTCCGCGCGCATGCAGACCCCCAAGCTCGTGCACGCTCAGACCGGCCTCATCGCGCGGCTGCAGCGGCGTTACGCGCAGGTGCTGGACTGGTCGCTGCATCATCGCGGCTGGAGCCTGTTCGGTATCCTCCTGGTGGTGCTGGTCAGCCTGGTCCCGATGAAGCTGACCAAGATCGACATGTTCGGCGGTGAGGGCGGCCAGGACATCTACATCGGCTACATGTGGAAGGGCGCCTACACCTACCGGCAGATGTCCGACGAGGTGCAGCGCGTGGAAGCCTGGCTGGACGAGAACCGCGAGCGCCTGCACATCACCCAGGTGTATTCCTGGTACAGCGAGGAGGAGGGCAGTTCGACCATCGTCACCCTGGACCCGCAGCACGCCAAGCAGATCGGCCGGCTGCAGGAGGAGATGCGCAAGGGCCTGCCGCGCTCGGCGCGTGCGGACTACTTCGTCGGCAACCAGGGCGGCGACCAGAGCAGTGGCGGGCAGTCCGTGCAGGTGCAGCTGGTCGGCGACTCCACCCAGATGCTGCAGGAGATCGGCGAGCAGGTGCTGCCCGGTCTGGCGCAGCGCAAGGAACTGCGTGATGTGCGCATCGACAACGGCGAAAAGGGCAGCGAGCTGTCCATCCGGGTGGACCGTGAACGGGCGGCGGCGTTCGGCTTCAATGCCGAGCAGGTGGCCAGCTTCGTCGGCCTGGCCTTGCGTGGCGCGCCGCTGCGCGAGTTCCGCCGCGGTGACAACGAAGTACCGGTGTGGGTGCGTTTTGCCGGCGCCGAACAGACCACGCCGGAAGACCTGGATGGTTTCAGCGTGCGCACCGGTGACGGCCGCAACGTGCCGCTGCGCAGCCTGGTGAGCGTGGACATGCGCTCGTCGGCCACGCAGATCGGCCGCTCCAACCGGCAGACCACCCTGACCATCAAGGCCAACCTGGCCGACAAGGTCACCGCACCGGAAGGGCGCAAGGCCATGGAGGCCGTCCTGGCGCCGATGAGCTTCCCCGCCGGCTATGGCTTCACCTTCGACGGAGGGGATTACGGTGATGACGACCAGGCCATGCAGCAGATGCTGTTCAACCTGCTGATCGCGCTGCTGATGATCTATGTGGTGATGGCGGCCGTGTTCGAATCGCTGCTGTTCCCGGCGGCGATCATGAGCGGGGTGGTGTTCTCCATCTTCGGCGTGTTCTGGCTGTTCTGGATCACCGGTACCGCGTTCGGCATCATGTCCTTCATCGGCATCCTGGTGCTGATGGGCGTGGTGGTGAACAACGGCATCGTGATGATCGAGCACATCAACAACCTGCGCCGGCGCGGCATGCCGCGCACCCAGGCGCTGGTGGAAGGCTCGCGCGAGCGCCTGCGCCCGATCATGATGACCATGGGTACGGCGATCCTGGCCATGGTGCCGATTTCCCTGACCGACACGCAGATGTTCGGCGACGGCCCGCCGTATTACCCGATGGCCCGGGCGATCGCCGGTGGACTGGCGTTCTCCACGGTGGTGAGCCTGCTGTTCCTGCCGACCATCTATGCGGTGCTCGACGACATGCGCAACAGCGCCACGGCCCTGATCCAGCGCGCCCGCGGTCGCGCGGTGAAGCGGGCATCGGAGCACCCTGCCACCTGAGGCCGGTGCCGGGCGTCCGCCGTCGCGCCCGGCTGCCGCTTATCCCGCCCACGTTCGCGGCGGACCGCATGCCGCATCCCGCGCAGGAACAGGCGCCGCTGCTGTTGTCCGATGATCCGCAGGCGGCCCGCTTCATGCCGGTGGGGCAGCTGCGGACCGGCGACGGCGGCTACCACTGCACCGCCACGGTGATCGCCGGGGCATCGCCGCCGGCGGACGACCGCCCGGCGCTGCTGCTGACCGCCGGACACTGTGTGGAGGAGAGTGACGACAACGTCGATCTGTAGGTCGACTACGGCGCGGCGGCCGGGATGGACTGCGCCGCGCCCGAAGGCTACCTGCACCATGTGCGCACGCGCTGGTACGTGGCCGACCCGGCGGCGGGACCGTGGCGCTTCTGTATCCAAGGGGTGGACAGCGCCGGCAATGCCGGGCCGGTGCTGGAGCGCACCGGGTGATCCGGCAGCCACCGCAGCGCCTGCAGGGCTGCGGTGGTCGCAGGTCGCCGGCAGGCCTCAGCCGGCGACCTTGCCCCATACCTGGAAGCCGGCCAGCCACAGGCCGGCGGCGCTGCCGGCGCTGGTCAGCATGAAGGTCAGCACGACCCGGGTGACACGGTTGCGGTACCAGCCCTTGAGGGTCTGCGCATCATCACGCAGGCGCAGGAAGTCGGCATAGGCCGGTTTGCGCAGGCGCACTTCCACCAGGGCCGAGAACGCGCCGGCGGGAATGCTCAGCCGGAACGGCTTGAACGGGGCGGCAACGATGGCGGTGAGAATGCTCAGCGGATGGCTGCCGGCCACCAGCGCGCCCAGGCCGGCCAGGCCGCCGGTGTACATCGCCCAGATCAGCAGCAGATCCAGGCCCATGCCCATACCGCCGCGCAGGAAGCCCACCACGATGCCGGTCAGCACGATGACCATGACCGCCAGCGTGAACCACGGCACCTTGCTCTTGCGGGCCACCACTTCCAGTTCCGCGCGCAGCGGCGCGGGGGCGGCGGTATCCGTTTCCAGGTAGCGGGCCAGACCGGCCAGGTGGCCGGCACCGACCACGGCCAGCACCTCGCGCTGGGCCGGTTCGGCGCCCTGCACGGCGCGTTCCTCGCGCAGGCGCGTGGCCATGTAGCGGTCACGCTCGCCGATTACGGTTTCATACAGTGCCGGGCTCTCGCTGGCGAACTCGCCGAAGCTCGATTCCAGCATGTCGCCCTGCTTGAGCTTCTCGATGTCCTCGGCGCCGACGTCGTCGGACGAGAACAGGCCCGCGCCCAGCCCCATCATCAGCCGCATGCGGCCGAAGAAGCCCAGGCGCTGCGAGGCCCGCTTGAAGGTCAGCCCCACTTCGCGGTCGATCAGGTGCACCGGCAGGCCGCGTTCGCGCGCCAGGCTCACGGCCCGCTTGAGTTCGGCGCCCGGCTCGATGCCCAGCTGTTCGGCCAGCCGGCGTTGATACGCCGCCAGTGCCAGGTTGGCGGCGAACAGCGCTACCCGGCCCTTGCGGATCACCTCGACCAGATCGAGCCTGGCCAGCGAATCGGGGTCGGTCAGTGCCTGCAGCCGCTGCGGATCCAGCTCCACTGCCACCGCATCGAAGCGGCCGCTGTCGATGGCCTTCTCCACGGCCTCCACGCTGGCATGTGAGACGTGTGCGGTGCCGAGCAGGGTATAGCGCACGCCATCGCGTTCCACGATGCGTACGGGCTGGCCGGCGAACAGATCGTCGCCGGTGTCGGGAAGGGTATCGGTCATCAGCTCATTCATTGGAAGGGGCGGTCTCGGTGCCATCGCCGAGGGCGCGCTGCATCTGCACGGTATCCAGCCAGCGGCCGTGTTTGCGGCCCAGGCCGCGGAACACACCGACCAGATGGAAGCCGAAGCGCTCGTGCAGCTTGATGGAGGCGGCGTTGTCCGGTTCACCGATCACCGCCACCATCTGCCGGTAGCCCCGCGCGGTGCAGGCCTCGATCAGCGCCTGCAGCAGGGTGGTGCCGACGCCACGGCCCTGGAAGGCGGCATCGACATACACCGAGTTCTCCACCGTCCACTGGTAGGCCACGCGCGTGCGGTAGGTGTTGGCATAGGCGTAGCCGGCCACCCGGCCGTCGACGACGGCGACCAGGTAAGGGAAACCACGGGCCACGATGTCCTGCATGCGACGCAGCATTTCTGCCGCGTCGGGAACCTCGTATTCGTAGGTGTTGACGAATTCGTTTACTTCCACCGCGTAGATGGCGGTGATGGCGGCGATGTCATCGGCCGCCACGTCACGGATGTGCACGCTCATTCGCCAGGGCTCCGGGGTCAGTCGATGTAGCGCTTGAGCAGGTCGCCGTAGGCGTCGATGCGGCGGTCGCGCAGGAACGGCCAGATCCGCCGCACGTGCTCGCTGCGCTGCAGGTCGACCGAGCACACCAGTACCGTCGGCTCGCCACCGGCCTCGGCGATGAACTCGCCCTGCGGGCCCAGCACGTGGCTGTTGCCCCAGAACTGGATGCCCGAGGCGCCCAGCGGCGAGGGTTCATGGCCCACGCGGTTGCAACTGAGCACCGGCACCCCGTTGGCGACCGCATGGCCGCGGTGGCTCAGCACCCAGGCGTCACGCTGCCGCCCCTGTTCGTCCTGCACATCGTCCGGATCCCAGCCGATCGCGGTGGGGTACAGCAGCAGCTCGGCGCCGGCTAGCGCCATCAGCCGCGCCGCTTCCGGATACCACTGGTCCCAGCACACCAGTACGCCCAGGCGGCCTACCGAGGTGTCGATCGGGGTGAAGCCGAGGTCGCCGGGGGTGAAGTAGAACTTCTCGTAGAAACCCGGATCGTCCGGGATGTGCATCTTGCGGTACTTGCCCAGCAGGGTGCCGTCCTTCTCGAACACCACGGCGGTGTTGTGGTACAGGCCCGCCGCGCGGCGTTCGAACAGCGAGGCCACCAGCACCACGCCATGCGCGCGCGCCAAAGCGCCCAGGCGCTCGGTGCTGGGGCCGGGAATCGGCTCGGCCAGGTCGAACTCGTCCACCGATTCGTGCTGGCAGAAGTACGCGCCGTTGTGCAGTTCCTGCAGCAGCACCAACCGGGCGCCCTGCGCGGCCGCTTCGGCCACGCGGGCTTCGATCACCGCCAGGTTGGCGGCGGCATCACCGTGGTTGCGCTCCTGGATCAGGGCGACGGTAAGGGGCGGGCGGGGGCTCATCCGGATGCGGTCCTGCAGGGGAAAACGCAGATGGTAACGCGGATGCGGCATGGCACGCGTGTTGCGCGCTGAATGGGTGCTTCTGTGTAGAGTCGAGCCATGCTCGACTGCTCCCGGGCCGCGTTGAAAAACCAGTCGAGCATGGCTCGGAAAGCCAGTCGAGCATGGCTGGGAAAGCCAGTCGAGCATGGCTCGACTCTACAAGGGCGGCGTCGTGCGAGAGCCGGCAGCGTCAGGGCAGCGCCGGGCGCGACCCGGCGGCATCACAGGAGCCGCGCCGGGTCAGGCCCGGCGACAGCCATTACGCCTTCAACAGCCCTTCGGGCAGCTGCATGGTGATGCAGTGCAGGCTGCCGTTCTGCCAGATCAAGGCACGGCACGGTACCTGCACGATCTCGCGGCCCGGGTAGGCCGCCGCCAGTACATCGCGCGCGGCATCGTCGGCCTCGTCACCGTAGGCGGGCATCAGCACCGCGCCGTTGAGCACCAGGTAGTTCGCATACGACGCCGCCAGCCGGCGGCCCTCGTCGATCACCGGCCGCGCCCACGGCAGCGGGAACAGCCGGTACGGCTGACCCTCACGCGTGCGCAGCGCGGCGAGCTCCTCGCCCATCGCCGTGAGTTCGGCATGGTGCGAATCGCTTTCGTCGTCGCACGCCTGGTAGACGATGCTGTCGGTGGAGGCGAAGCGGGCCAGGGTGTCGATGTGGGCGTCGGTGTCATCGCCCTCCAGGTAGCCGTGGTCCAGCCACAGCACGCGATCCTGCTGCAGCCAGGTGGCGAGATCGGCCGACAGGCTGGCGCGGTCACGGTCCGGGTGGCGTTCGTGCAGGCACTTCCACGTGGTCAGCAGGGTGCCCTGGCCATCGGTTTCAATGCCGCCGCCTTCCAGTGCGAACGGGATGCTGCGCACCGAGGCATTGTTGAACACGTCAGCCTGCGCCAGCGCACCCACCAGCTGGTCGTCCAGGGTGGCGTCGAACTTGCCGCCCCAGCCGGTGAACCGGAAGTCCAGCAGCTGGAAACGCCCGTCGCCGTGCTGCAGGGTGATCGGGCCGGAATCCCGCAGCCAGGTGTCGTCATAGGCGGCGGTGGTGAAGTGCACCCGGCCCATGTCCACGCGGTTGGAGCGCAGGCGCATTTCCGCGTAGGTCTCCACGTCATCATCGGCCACGCAGATCAGTACCGGCTGGAACCGGGTGATCGCCGCCACCAGCGCGATGTAGGTTTCTTCCACCTGGCCGAGGCGCTCGGCCCAGTCGGTGTCGGCGGTCGGCCAGGCAATCAGGATGCCGCTCTGCGGCTCCCACTCAGCGGGAAAACGAAGGGTCTGGTTCATGGTCTCGCAATCTGCGCCCGCCACGGGGCGGGCATGGGGTCATCAGCGGATCGGCGGCTTCGGACCGATTTCGGTGGGCCCGGCCTGGTTGGCCACCACGTCGATCACCTTCTGGCGCTCGAAGTAGATGGTGAACTGCGGGTAGACCCAGCGGTGGATCGTCGGCCACTGCTGCTTCTGCCCGCCGCGCGGTTCAAGCTGCTCGCTGGGGGCGCCGAACTGCGCCTGCACCTGCTGCATGGTCTGGCCCCGCACGGGCAGGGCGGCGGCCGGTTTTTCCCGGGCACGGTCGACCAGCAGGGTATCGGCCAGCGCCGGTGTGGCGGCGGCCAGCGTGGCCGCAAGGGCCAGGGTGTTCATCAGACGCGTCATCTCGAGCTACTCCCCAGTGATCAAGAAAGGCGATTACAGCACAAAGAAAGCAGAAAGCCGCCCGGAGGCGGCTTTCTGTCCAAACCGGCCCGCGAAGGGCAGCGGTGGCCCCGGAGGGCCGCCCGACTCAGCGCTGGCGCGCCTTGAAACGCGGGTTCGACTTGCAGATGACGAAGATCTTGCCACGACGACGCACGACCTTGCAGTCACGGTGACGGGCCTTCGCCGACTTCAGGGAGGACAGGACTTTCATGGCATACCTCGGCGTAAACGTAAGAGTTCAATTGGAGCGTGGCCGCGATATGCGAAAGACAATCGGCGTTGACGCTCGTTCAAGCCCGCCATTCTACCTGTCTTTTTTCCATCGTTTCAAGTGGTTGCACAGAATCATCGCAGCGACCGGCCTGGCAGGGGCTAGAATGGGCGCTTCGACCCTGCTGGAACCCCCATGACCGCTCCTGCTCCCGTGCTCACCATCGACGGCCCGTCCGGTGCCGGCAAAGGTACCATCAGCCGCATCGTCGCACGACGGCTGGGCTGGCATTACCTCGATTCCGGCGCCCTGTACCGGGCGGTCGGGGTGGCGGCCAGCTGGGCGGACATCGACACCTCCGACGCCTCCGCGCTGGTGCGCTGCACCTTCGATACGCGGGTGCAGTTCGTGGAGCAGGGCGAGGCGATGCGGGTGCTGGTCAACGGCACCGACGCCACCGACGAGCTGCGGCTGGAGACCACCGGCGCGCTGGCCTCGGCCATTGCGGCCATTCCCGAGGTGCGCGGCGCCCTGAAGGAGCGCCAGCGCGCATTCAGGATCGCTCCCGGCCTGGTCGCCGACGGCCGCGACATGGGCACGGTCATCTTCCCGGATGCCCCATTCAAGGTCTTTCTGACCGCCAGTGCCGACGAGCGCGCCGAGCGCCGGCATAAGCAGTTGAAAGACAAGGGGGTTTCTGTTAACTTTGAAGACCTCCTGCGCGAGATCATGGCCCGCGACGCCCGTGATGCCCAGCGTACCGTGGCGCCCCTGAAGCCGGCAGACGATGCTGTCCTCATCGACACCACAGGCATCGGCATCGATGATGTCGTTGCTCGTGTGATGGATCTGCTTCCGCTTCCGGCGGCCTGATCCGTCCGCGCAGGAGTGCCGCCGGCCTGGCCGGGGGTGGTCGTGCATTGCAGTGCTGTGCAAGCTCCGTCGCGCAATGATGCGTGGCGGTTTTCCTACTACACACGACCTGCGTTTCCGGGGTCGACCAACAGGCGGGCGGTCGCGGTCTTCGGAAGGGGGAACACCCCGTGGGGACGCCACCGGCCCATGTGTCCAACAGAGTAAATCTAATGACCGAATCATTTGCCGAACTGTTTGAAGCCAGCCAGGCCAACCTGGCCAAGCTGAAGCCGGGCGCCATCG
>Ga0207790_1000499_pt1 | contig 13799 bp, 8 predicted proteins | sample HigsolmetaGSP14D_FD_184842 | JGI IMG/M metagenome (GOLD analysis project Ga0207790, IMG submission 184842) | High solid enriched microbial communities from the Joint BioEnergy Institute, USA - SP1-4-D (SPAdes) | ecosystem: Engineered > Bioreactor > SSF (Solid state fermentation) > Aerobic >...
CCGCGTGGCGCCTTGTTGGGCTCGTCGACCGCATGCAGTTCGAGCGTCCAGAGCGCCTCGAAACTGGCCAGGCCATGACGCTCGAGCAGCGCCTGGTCAGCGCTGTCGATGAAGTCCTTCATTCTCTTCCCTCGAAAAAGCGGACGATCTGGCCGATGCGCTGCTTGTCACTGTCGTTGAGCCGCTCGCGGCGCCGGTACTGCAGATAGAAACGCAGGCGCTGGGTCCGCGACAGGTGATATTTGGCCACTTTGTCCAGGCAGGCGAGATCCTTGACGATACGCCGACGCAGAAACGGCCCCCGCCAGAATGCGCCGGTCGGGCAGTCGATGAAGTACAGACGGCGGTGCTCATCGACCAGCAGATTGCGCCACTTCAGGTCGTTATGGGCGAAATGGTGATCATGAAGAATACGCGTGGCGCGAGCCAGCTGACAGCTGACATCCTCGACCCAGGCCCGATCACGCAGGCGCGCATCGCCCGAGGAGGCGAGCCGCCACATGTCCGTGGTATCGACCAGCTCCTGGGTGATCAGCGCGCCACGGTGAAAGGCCGCACCCTTGCGCTCCAGCCCGTAGGCGGCGATGGGCGCGGTGGGAATGCCCCAGGTCGCGAAGTGCTTGAGGTTCTGCCATTCGGCCTTGACCCGTGGCCGGCCGACGAAGCGCCGCGCGCCCTTGCCCGCACCGTGGTAGCGCTTGACGTAGTAGCGCAGCCCGCCGAACTCCACGCGAATCACATCCGACAACGGGTCGTGGGTTATGGCCTCGCCCTGCAGGGCAAAGACCGCATCCAGGGACGCGAATGCCCTGGCCGCCTCGGGCGTGGCCAAGGCGGTGACACGCCACTGACTCATGCTTCACCTCCCGTTTCGTATTTGCGCGTATACCGCGAGCGCAGCCGGTCGGCCTTGCCCTGCAGCCAGCGCAGCAACGCAGCCTCGTCCTGCAGGATCCGGCGCAACGGGCGGCTGTCGACAACGCCGAAGTACACCTTGAGAAAGCGCAGCAGATCGCGCCGGGTCAGGCCAATGTTCAACGCCGAGAAATACAGCCCGGCCAGGTCCTTGTCGCGCCAGCGCTTCGGCACCGCATGACGCACCTGCGCACGATGCAGATCGATCACCGACAGGCGGAAATCCTCGGCATCGAAGGGCGCGTCGGTATGCAGCAGAAAGTGGCAGATGTAGCAGTCCCGGTGGTTCACGCCGGCGGCATGCATGCGCCCGGTCATCTGCGCGACCCGGCGAATCAGCGCCCACTTCATGGTCGCCGCCGGCGGCTGGTCGCCCCAGCCCATCGTCAGTTGTTCGAGGTCGGTGGTCGGTGCCAGCTCTTCGGTGACGATGAACGAATGCTGCTGCGCCGGATTGCTGCCACGCTCACCGTAGGCCACCGCGGTCATGGTCGACACATCGGCTTGGTGCAGACGCTGGATGGCCCTCCACTCCTGGCCCGCGCCCAGCACCGGCAGGCGAGCCGTGACCAGGTTCTTGGCGATTTCGGCCCAGCCGACCCCGCGGTGGATCTTCACGAAGTAGCCCTTGCCGTCCACTTCGGTGCGCAGCGTGCGCCGCGCCTCGAGCTCGCGGTAGACCTGCCCCTGCAGGCCCTCGACCTGTTCGAAGGCATCCTTGCCGGCCCAGAGGGACTTGAAGGGTTCAGCAAGAATCAGGCGCATAAGCCTCCCCGTAGACGCCGCACACGCGCGACGAATACTGCAAAACCCGTGGCGTGATGACGATCATCGCGCGACGAGTACGACGCCCCTGCGGGGTCGCGGATTATCAGGGTAGCCGGCATGCTCAAGGGCGCGTCGCCAGAATCACATCCGCAGCCCGCTGCGGCATGCTGTACAGGTCGGCCGTGTCGGCGTAGGCCAGGCCATTGCGTTGCCAGGCCGCGCGCCGGGCGTCGTCGGCCAGCATCTCGGCGAGCATGCGGTTCAGGGTGGTCTGTTCGAACGGGCTGGGCACCACCCGGCCGGCGTCGGCATCCTCGATGTAATGGGCGTAGCCACAGACATCGGTGACCAGCACCGGCAGGCCGGCGACCAGCGCCTCGAGCAGCACGGTGCCGGTGTTTTCGTTGTAGGCCGGGTGGATCAGCAGATCGGCGCCGAGCAGGAAGCGCGGAATGTCGCTGCGGCCCTTGAGAAATTTCACCTGGTCGCCCACCCCCAGCGCCTTGGCCTGCAACTGGAACGGTTTGGGGTCGTCCTGGCCGATGACCATCAGTTGGGTGCGCGGCTTCAGTTCATCCGGCAATGCCGCCAGGGCCTTGAGGCTGCGATCCAGCCCCTTGGTCTTGAAGCCCGAGCCGATCTGCACCAGCAGCAGGTCGCGGTCCGCCAGCGCGAACTCGCGGCGAAACTCGGCGCGGATCTCGGCGGCGTTGGCCGGCGCGCGACGATCCAGGGCGATACCCGGCGGCAGCAGGTGGAAGCGCTCCGCCGGCGTGCCGTAATGCTTGACGAACAGCGGCTGCTGCACCTCGGAAATCATCAGGATCTCGGTGTTCGACTCGGGTGCGAACACCGCCCGCTCGTATTCGGCGAAATGCTTGTAGCGGCCCCAGCGGCGATACAGCGGGTTGCGCAGGGTCTGCGCCTTGTCTTCGAAGCAGCCGTCGGCGGCGTAGTAGACGTCCAGCCCCGGCATCTTGTTGAAGCCGATCACCCGGTCGACCGGGCGCTCGCGCAGGTCGGCCTGCACCCAGGCGGTAAGCTTTTCGTTGCGGTGATGATTGAACAGCGCCTTGACCGGCACCACCACCACCTCGAAGCCCTTCGGTACCTCACCTTCCCAGATTGGCGTGTAAACGCGGATGCTGTGCCCACGCTGCTGGCACTCCAGGGCAATGCGCATGAAGTCGCGCTGCAGCCCACCGTAGGGGAAGTACTTGTAGAGGATAAAAGCCAGGCGCATCGATTCTCCGCTCGGTTGCATCAGTCCAGCCCCAGATCCAGCAGCAGGGCATGTAATTCGGTAAACACCCGCTGTGGTTGCAGATCATCGAAGCAGGGCTTGTCGCGGTCGCCCTTGCCGGCATCCGGGCCACTGGCGCACAGGTGCACCTGGGAACGGCCATAGGCGCCGACCCGGCCAGGCAGGGTCGGCCCGTACAACGATACGGTCGGCACATCCAGCGCCGCGGCCAGGTGCCCCAGGCCGGTGTCCACCGCAACGCATGCCCGGGCGCCGGCGAGCACCTTGGCCACGCCGGCCAGGTTGAGCTTGGGCAGCACCGCGGCGTTCTCGATGCCGTCGGCGATGCGCTCGGCGCGTGCCTTCTCGGCCTCGTTGCCCCAGGGCAGGCGAACGGCCCAGCCCTGTTCGGCGACCTGCTCGGCCAGCTCGCGCCAATAGGCTTCGGGCCAATGCTTGCTGGCCCAGGTGGTGCCATGCAGGAACACTAGATAAGGGCTGGCGGCCGGATCTGCAAGCTGGGCACGGTTCAAACCGTAGTCGCCCAGACCGGCGGGCACGCTGTAGCCCAGCGCCTGGCCGAACAGCTGGCGGGTGCGCTCCAGGGCATGCTGGGCGCGCGGCACGCTGTAGAGGCGATCATAGAAGCGCGCGGCGATCGGCTCACGGGCCGATTTGCTGTCCAGCCCGGCCACCGGCGCCTTGACGTAGCGGGTCAGCCAGGCGCTCTTGAGCAACCCCTGGGCGTCGATCACCAGGTCGTAGTGGCTTTCGCGCAGGCGCTGCTTGCAACGCGACCACTCGCCACTGCGCAGGGTTTTCAGGGGGTGCTTGCGCCAGCGGCGGATGGCTACCGCAATTACCTGGGCCACCGCCGGGTGCCAGGCGGGAATTTCGGCGAAACCCTCTTCCACCACCCAGTCGAAACGGATGCCGGGAATCGCCCGGGCCGCGTCGGTCAGGGCTGGCAGGGTATGAATGACGTCGCCCAACGATGAGGTCTTGATCACCAGCACGCGCATTCAGGGCATGACCTCGACCGGCGCACCGACCAGGCGCTGCAGGGCGTCGACGGCGACCCGTGGCTCGAGTTGCACCAGGCAGTTGTAGTGACCGAAGCGGCAGGTGCGATCGAAACAGGGGCTGCACTCGATGCCCAGGCGGATGATTTCCACCTGATCGGCCAGCGGCGGCGTGAATTGCGGCGAGGTCGAGCCGTACACCGCCACCAGCGGGCGGTTGAGCGCGGCGGCCACGTGCATCAGCCCCGAATCGTTGGACACCACCGAGTCAGCGCAGGACAAGAGGTCGATGGCCTGGGCCAGGCTGGTCTCGCCGCACAGGTTGACCGCCTCCTCGCGCAGGCCGGGAATCAGCCGCGAACGAATATCCTCGCCCACCGGATGATCCTTTTTCGAACCGAACAGCCAGACCTGCCAGCCTTCGCGGATCTTCGCCTCGGCGACCTTGGCGTAATGCTCGCTGGGCCAGCGCTTGGCCTCGCCGAACTCGGCGCCAGGGCACAGGGCGAGCACCGGGCGATCCAGGGTCAGGCCGAAATGCGCCAGGGCGGCGTCACGGGTAGCGGGGTCGATCTGCAGGGAGGGGCGCGGATACGGCTGCGGCAACTCGGCACCGGGCGGATAGGCCAGCGCCATGAAGCGCTCGATCATCAGCGGGTAACGGTCCTTGTCCAGCTTGCGCACGTCATTGAGCAGGCCGTAGCGCATCTCGCCCTTCCAGCCGGTACGCAATGGAATGCCGGCGAAGAACGGCACCAGCGCCGACTTCATGGAGTTGGGCAGCAGGATCGCCTGATCGTAGCGACCCGCCAGGGACTTGCCGATGCGCCGCCGCGTGGCCAGTTCCAGCACCCCATGGCCCAGGGGAAAGCTCAGCGCCTGACGCACTTCGGGCATGCGCTCGAGAAGCGGCCGGCTCCATTCCGGGGCCAGCACGTCGATGGCGCAGTCGGGGTGGCGCATTTTCAGACACTGGAACAATGTCTGCGCCATCACCATGTCGCCTACCCACGAAGGGCCGATGATCAGAATATTCATAAGCTCAGTTTCGCTAGAGAAGCCCGATGGTGAACGACAGCCATCAACTCAGGCCCAGTTCACGCCAGATGCGCATCACGTTGCGCCGGTGCTCGTGAAACTGGTCGCCGCCCACGACCCCGGGCTGCTTCTGCAAGGCCTGCCGATGGGCTGCCGAGCGGTAGGCCTTGTAGGCGTCCTGTAGCAGGGTCGCCTCGCCATCGCGGAGCAGACCGAGCCGATCCAGGCCTTCCAGAATGCGGATGTTATCGGTGAATTCGAGCAGCGCCGGGTGCTGCTTCGACCACGCCAGGGCCGCGTATTGCACCATAAATTCGATATCGACGATACCTCCGGCGTCCTGCTTGAGGTCGAAGGGCGAGGCTGCGTCGAAGGCATTCGCCGCGGTGCCGGCCGCGGTGGCCCGACTGCCCAGGTTGTCACGCATCTTGGCGCGCATCTCGCTGACCTCGGCCTGCAACTTGGCCTGGTCGCGCTCGCGGGCCAGCACGGCGCTGCGCACCTCGGCGAATGCGCCGGCCACCCGCTCGCAGCCGACCAGCACCCGGGCGCGCACCAGCGCCTGATGCTCCCAGGTCCAGGCCTCGCCTTCCTGGTAACGGCGAAAGGCGCCCAGGGAACTGACCAGCAAGCCGGCAGCACCCGACGGCCGCAGGCGCATATCGACGTCGTAGAGCTGGCCGGAGTTGGTCTGTGCGGTCAGCAGGTGAATGATCCGCTGCCCCAGGCGGGTAAAGAACTGCGCGCCGTCGATAGGCTTGGCGCCATCGGTTTCGGCCTGCGGGTCGCCATCGTGAATGAACACCAGGTCGAGATCCGAGCCGTGGCCCAGCTCGATACCCCCGACCTTGCCGTAGCCGACGATGATGAAGTCCGGCGCACAGGGGCTGCCATCGGCGCGCAGCGGCGTGCCGTGGCGGCTGACCATCTGCCGCCAGGCCAGGGCCAGCACCTGATCGAGAATGGCTTCGGCCAGCCAGGTCAGGTAATCGCTGACCTTCATCAGCGGCAGGCTGCCGGCGATCTCGGACGCCGCCACCCGCAGGCCGTGGGCCAGCTTGAAGTGGCGCAGCGCCTCCATCTGCTGCTCCAGGTCCTCCTCGGGAATCCGCGTCAGCCGCTCCTGCAGCTCGGCGGCCAGCTCCGGCGCGAGGGGCGGGCTGTACAGGCGCCCTTCGTTGAGCAGCTCGTCGAGCAGCAGCGGGAAGCGGCTGATCTGCTCGGCAATCCACGGGCTGGCCGCGCACAGGGTCAGCAGCCGCTGCAAGGCGCCGGGGTTTTCCGTGAGCAGCACCAGGTAGGCCGAGCGCCGGGCGACCGCCTCGATCAGCGGCAGCACCCGCTCCAGCACCAGGTCCGGCTTGTCCTGCTCGACCGTGGCGGCCAGCAGGCGCGGGACGAAGGCATCCAGGCGCTCGCGACCGAGGCGCTGCATGGCGCGCACCTGGTTGCCGTTGCGCAGCCCCACCAACCGCTGCCAGGCGGCCTGGGCGTCGGCGAAACCGGCCTCGGCGAGTTGCCGGCAAGCGGCCTCTTCATCCTGGTCATCGTTCCACAGCGGCAGCCAGTCCGCGCCGACCATGGCCTCCTCGTCGCCTTCCTGGTCCTCGTCGGGGTCGGCGATGACCTGGCGGAAATGCCAGTCGACGCGGCCACGCCAGTGCATCAGCTGCTCGTGGAAGGCGCTCCAGCCATCGAAACCGAGCATGAAGGCCACCCGCGCGCGATCCTGATCGTTATCCGGCAGCATCTGCGTCTGCCGGTCGTCGACGGCCTGCAGGGCATGCTCGGTATAGCGCAGGAAGGCGTAGCCGGCGAGCAGCTCGTCGACCGCCTCGGCCGGCAGGTAACCCTGGTCCTTGAGGGTTTGCAGCACCTTGAGCAACGAGCGCTGCTGGAGGCTGAGGTCACGACCGCCGTGGATCAGCTGGAAGGCCTGGGCGATGAACTCCACCTCCCGGATGCCGCCGGAGCCGAGCTTGATGTTCTCGGCCATGCCCTTGCGGCGCACTTCCTGCTGGATCAGCTGCTTCATGCTGCGCAGCGCGTCGATGGCGGAAAAATCCAGATACCGCCGGTAGACGAACGGGCGCAGCATTTCCAGCAACTGCGCGCCGGCTTCCTGATCCCCCCCGACCACCCGCGCCTTGATCATCGCGTAGCGCTCCCAGTCGCGCCCCTGGTCCTGGTAGTACTGCTCCAGGGCATTGAAGCTGAACACCAGCGCACCGGAGGAACCGTAAGGACGCAGGCGCATGTCGGTGCGGAACACGAAACCGTCGACGGTGATGGCGTCCAGCGCCTTGATCAGCTTCTGCCCCAGGCGGATGAAGAATTCCTGGTTATCCAAGGGCCGTTTCACCCCTTGGGTCTCGCCGCCCTCCGGGTAGCCAAAGATCAGATCGATGTCCGATGACAGGTTGAGCTCGAAGGCGCCGAGCTTGCCCATCCCGAGGATGACCATGTGCTGCGGCTCGCCGCTGCGGCGCCCCACAGGCGTGCCGCAAAGCTCGCATTGACGCGGATAGAGCCAGTGATAGGCCAGGTCGATGCAGGCGTCGGCCAGGTCGGAGAGATCGCGGCAGGTTTCCACCAGGTCCGCCTGGCGGCTGATATCGCGCCAGACGATGCGTACCTGCTGGCGATTGCGAAAGCGCCGCAGGCTGCGCGCCAGGGCATTTTCGTCCGCGCACTCGCGCAACTGTTCGGCAAGCTGCTCGCGCAATTCACCTGCGCCCAGGCGCCGCTCCAGCTCGCCACTGGCGGCCAGATCGAGGAGCATCTGCGGGTCGCGCAGCCCCTGCTGCGTCACGAAGTCACTGGCGGCCGTCACCCGCTGCAAATGTTCCCTGCGCTGCGCTGGCCAGGCCGCAAACTGCGCAGCGGCTTGCGCGGACAAGGAAGCGAACGCCTGGGCGAGCGATTGCTCGGCACGCTGGGCAATGGGGAGCAGAGTGGCAGGCAAAGAAACCAGCGCGGGCAGGCTCATGGTCTATCCTTTTGGCGGGCTGCGGGGCCTGTTGGAAAACCGACGAAGCCGGCGGGAAGGCTCGCCACACAAGGCTCGCGCCTGATTTGATTGTAGTTTCGCTGCTAATGAATCAACTGGAAGAGCTGAAATCGTCGTCCAAATGTAGTAAAACTACAGGAAGCCGGATCTACCTAACCGGTATTTCCAAGAATTAACGTGCCCGCTCAAAAAGCCGGCCACGCATCTGGTTTCCGATTCTGGAAGCCTTTCCGCTCTGGAGCAAGCCATGCAAGACCTCGATCCAATCGAAACCCAGGAATGGCTGGACGCACTGGAATCCGTCCTCGACAAGGAAGGCGAAGACCGTGCCCACTATCTGATGACGCGTCTGGGTGAGTTGGCCACTCGTAGCGGCACACAGTTGCCCTATTCGATCACCACGCCCTACCGCAACACCATTCCGGTCACCCGTGAAGCACGCATGCCTGGCGACCTGTTCATGGAACGCCGAATCCGCTCGATCGTTCGCTGGAACGCTCTGGCCATGGTGATGCGCGCCAACATGCAGGACCCGGATCTGGGTGGTCATATCTCCACCTTCGCCTCCAGCGCGACCCTCTACGACATCGGCTTCAACTACTTCTTCAAGGCCCCGACCGAAGAACACGGCGGCGACCTGATCTACTACCAGGGCCACGCCTCGCCCGGTATCTACGCCCGCGCCTTCCTGGAAGGCCGCCTGAGCGAAGAGCAGATGCTCAAGTTCCGCCAGGAAGTGGACGGTGACGGCCTGTCGTCGTACCCGCACCCGCACCTGATGCCGGACTTCTGGCAGTTCCCGACCGTATCCATGGGCCTGGGCCCGATCACCGCGATCTACCAGGCACGCTTCATGAAGTACCTGGAAAACCGTGGCTTCATCCCGGCCGGCAAGCAGAAGGTCTGGTGCTTCATCGGCGACGGCGAGACCGACGAGCCGGAAACCCTGGGCGCCATTTCCCTGGCCGGCCGCGAGAACCTCGACAACCTGATCTTCGTCATCAACTGCAACCTGCAGCGCCTCGACGGCCCGGTTCGCGGCAACAGCAAGATCATCCAGGAACTCGAAGGCGTGTTCCGCGGCGCCAACTGGAACGTCAACAAGGTCATCTGGGGCCGCATGTGGGATCCCCTGTTCGCCCAGGACGAAGACGGCCGCATGCAGCGCCGCATGGACGCCGCCATCGACGGCGAGTACCAGAACTACAAGGCCAAGGACGGCGCCTACGTGCGCAAGCACTTCTTCGGTGCAGACCCGGAGCTGCTCAAGCGCGTCGAGAAGCTGTCGGACGAGGAAATCTTCAACCTCAACCGTGGCGGCCACGACCCCTACAAGGTCTATGCGGCCTACCACCAGGCGGTCAACCACAAGGGTCAGCCGACCGTCATCCTGGCCAAGACCATCAAGGGTTATGGCACCGGTGCCGGCGAAGCCAAGAACACCGCGCACAACACCAAGAAGGTCGATATCGAGTCGCTGAAGAAATTCCGCGACCGCTTCGACATTCCGCTCAACGATTCGCAGCTCGAAGAACTGCCGTTCTATCGCCCGGCCGAAGACAGCGCGGAAATGAAGTACCTGCGCAAGTGCCGCGAGAAGCTCGGCGGCCACCTGCCGCAGCGTAACCGTGGCAACATCAGCATCCCGACGCCGCCGCTGGAAACCCTCAAGGCCGTGCTGGATGGCTCGGGCGACCGTGAAATCTCCACCACCATGGCGTTCGGGCGCATCCTCGCCTCGATGGTCAAGGACAAGGAGCTGGGCAGCCGCATCGTGCCGATCCTCGCCGACGAAGCGCGTACCTTCGGCATGGAAGGCATGTTCCGCCAGCTGGGTATCTACTCCCCGGTCGGCCAGTTGTACGAGCCGGTCGACCGCGACCAGGTGATGTACTACCGCGAAGAGAAGGACGGCCAGATCCTCCAGGAAGGCCTCAACGAGGCCGGTGCGTTCTCCTCCTTCATCGCCGCCGGTACCGCCTACAGCAACTACAACACGCCGATGCTGCCGGTTTACATCTTCTACTCGATGTTCGGCTTCCAGCGTATCGGTGACCTGGCCTGGGCCGCCGGCGACGGCCAGACCCGCGGCTTCCTGCTGGGCGGCACCTCGGGCCGCACCACGCTGAACGGCGAAGGCCTGCAGCACGAAGACGGCCACAGCCACATTCTTGCCAGCACCATCCCCAACGTGCGCAGCTATGACCCCACCTACGCCTACGAGCTGGCGGTGATCATGCGCGAAGGCACGCACCGGATGATGACCCTGCAGGAAAACGTTTATTACTACATCACCGTAATGAACGAGAACTACCAGCAGCCGGCCATGCCCGAAGGTGTCGAAGAGGGCATCATCAAGGGCATGTACCTGCTCGAAGAGGACAAGAAGGAAGCCGCCCACCACGTGCAACTGCTGGGCTGCGGCACCATCCTCAACGAGGTTCGCGAAGCGGCGAAGATCCTGCGCAACGACTACAACATCGGTGCCGACGTGTGGAGCGTTACCAGCTTCAACGAACTGCGTCGCAACGGCCTGGCCGTTGAGCGCAGCAACCGCCTGCACCCGGGCGACGAGCCCAAGCAGAGCTACGTCGAGCAGTGCCTGGGCGGTCGCAAGGGCCCGGTCGTGGCCAGCACCGACTACATGAAGCTGTTCGCCGAGCAGATTCGTCAGTGGGTTCCGGTCAAGGAATACAAGGTTCTGGGTACCGACGGTTACGGCCGCAGCGACAGCCGTCGCAAGCTGCGCGACTTCTTCGAAGTGGACCGTCGCTGGGTCGTTCTGGCCGCGCTCGAAGCGCTGGCCGATCGTGGCGAAATCGAACGCAAGGTGGTGGCCGAGGCCATCGTCAAGTTCGGTATCGACCCTGAAAAACGCAACCCACTGGACTGCTGAGGAGACGCATTGTGAGTGAATTGATTCGCGTACCCGACATCGGCGGCGGTGAGGGTGAAATCATCGAGCTGTTCGTCAAGGTCGGCGACCGCATCGAAGCCGACCAGAGCCTGCTGACCCTCGAGTCGGACAAGGCCAGCATGGAAATCCCGGCCCCCAAGGCCGGCGTGGTCAAGAGCCTGAAGGTCAAGCTCGGCGACACCCTGAAAGAAGGTGACGAGCTGCTCGAGCTGGACGTGGAGGGCGACGCCGAAGCCGCTCCAGCCGAGCAAGAAGCGCCTGCCCAGGCAGCACCTGCTGCCGCCGCAGCGCCAGCGGCCGAGCCCCAGGCTCAGTCGGCGGGCAGCGCCGAGCCTCAGGAAGTCAAGGTGCCGGACATCGGTTCCAGCGCCAAGGCCAGCATCATCGAAGTGGCGGTCAAACCGGGCGACAGCATCGAAGTCGACCAGTCGCTGATCACCCTCGAGTCCGACAAGGCCAGCATGGAAATTCCATCGCCTGCCGCCGGGGTCGTGGAGAGCGTGTCGGTCAAGGTGGGCGACGAAGTCGGCACCGGCGACCTGATCCTGGTGCTCAAGGGCGCTGCCGGCGCTCAACCGCAACAGGCTGCCAGCGCTCCGGCTGCTGCACCAGCCGCCGCCCCTGCCGAAGCGGCTGCGCCTGCAGCCGCCGAAGAGCCGGCTGGCGAGAGCAGCGAAGAAGTACGTATTCCGGACATCGGCGCCGACGCGGCCAGCGTCATCGAGATGCTGGTCAAGGTGGGCGACAGCGTGGAAGCCGAGCAATCGCTGATCACGCTGGAATCGGCCAAGGCAAGCATGGAGATCCCGGCGCCGAAAGCCGGCGTGATCGAAAGCATCGCCATCAAGGTCGGTGACGAAGCCAAGACCGGCGACCTGATCCTGACCCTCAAGGTTCAGGGCAAGGCGGCCGCCAAACCAGCCGCTGCTGCTGCCCAGGCACCCGCTGCCAGCCCCGAGCAGGCCAAGCCGGCCAACGTGCAGGGCAGCGCGCCTGCCAAGGCCACGCCGCAAGCAGCGCCGGCTGCCGCGCCAAGCCGCGACGGCAGCAAGGTTCACGCCGGCCCGGCCGTGCGTCAGCTGGCCCGGGAATTCGGCGTCGAGCTGAGCGCGGTGCCTGGCACCGGCCCGAAAGGCCGCATCCTCAAGGAAGACGTGCAGGTTTACGTCAAGGCCGAGCTGCAGAAAGCCAAATCGGCACCTGCCGCCGCGGCCGGCGCCACCGGCGGCGCCGGCATTCCGCCGATTCCGACCGTCGACTTCAGCAAGTTCGGTGAAGTCGAAGAAGTGCCGATGACCCGCCTGATGCAGGTCGGCGCCGCCAACCTGCACCGCAGCTGGCTGAACGTGCCGCACGTGACCCAGTTCGACTCGGCCGACATCACCGAGCTGGAAGCCTTCCGCGTCGCCCAGAAAGCCGTCGCCGAGAAGGCGGGCGTCAAGCTGACCGTGCTGCCGCTGCTGCTCAAGGCCTGCGCCTACCTGCTCAAGGAGCTGCCGGACTTCAACAGTTCGCTGGCGCCGAGCGGCAAGGCGATCATCCGCAAGAAGTACGTGCACATCGGCTTCGCCGTCGATACCCCGGACGGCCTGCTGGTGCCGGTGATCAAGAACGTCGACCAGAAGAGCCTGCTGCAACTGGCTGCCGAAGCCGCTGCGCTGGCTGACAAAGCCCGCAACAAAAAGCTTTCGGCTGACGACATGCAGGGCGCCTGCTTCACCATCTCCAGCCTCGGCCACATTGGCGGCACCGGCTTCACGCCGATCGTCAACGCGCCGGAAGTGGCGATCCTCGGTGTCAGCAAGGCGACCATCCAGCCGGTCTGGGATGGCAAGGCCTTCCAGCCAAAGCTGATGCTGCCGCTGTCGCTGTCCTACGATCACCGTGTGATCAACGGCGCAGCTGCAGCCCGCTTCACCAAGCGCCTGGGCGATGTGCTGACCGACATCCGCACCATGCTGCTGTAAGCGAAGCCATTTCGAGCGCCACGCTCGTATCCTCGACCCCGCCCGACCCGGCGGGGTTTTTTTTGCCCGTTCGGGGTGCCAAACGGGCCGTTCATCCGCCTTTTACTTCATGCAATATCTGTTACAAATCAGCTAGTTAAAATAAAGACATCACAATGCCATTAGACTTCTTGTCAGCCGCGATACCATGGTGCAACCTAGACTGACCACTACCGCCCCACGGTGGCTGGGGCAGAGACGGCAATCCCCTTGTTAGCGCTATAGTGAAATGGCCAAGCAGTAACCTGTGCCAGCCGATGGATAAAGCCATTCGATGAAAAGCCATCCCGACACCGCAGGCCGCGCCATGGCCGAGGTCGTGACGCAATTGCCCGTGCCCTCGCGGCTCGGCATGATGCGTTTTGAGCGGATGAATGAGGCGAACTGGCTGCTGCTGTTCATCGATGCGAGCTGTGAAAAGCAGTTGGGCATCCCCCCCAGCGACCTCTGTAACCTCATCGAAACGCCCTACGCAAGCCTCATGGAACCGGAGGCGCGTTACCGGCTGCACGACGCCATCCAGCAACAGCTCGCGGAAAACTCGCGCTACAGCGTGCGCTATACCCTGCACACGCCCCAGGGCCCGTTGCAGTTGATGGAACTGGGCGAGCCCTTCAAGCAGCGCGGCCGCGCCCTGCTGCGCGGCTATCTGCTGATCACCAGCGACGAGCCGGCAGGCGCGCCAGCCCACCAGCAGGAAACACTCGAGGACCTGCAGCGCAGCCAGGCCGAGCTGCAGCAGCAGCAGATGCGCGCCTTTACCCAGCAGCAGCTCATCGTACGCCTGGCCAGCCAGCGCTATCAGGGTAATGACCCATGCCGTGAGGCCGCCGAGCTGATCACCCGCAGCGCCTGTGAGATCTATGGCGTATCGCGCGCC
>Ga0207790_1000501_pt1 | contig 13691 bp, 12 predicted proteins | sample HigsolmetaGSP14D_FD_184842 | JGI IMG/M metagenome (GOLD analysis project Ga0207790, IMG submission 184842) | High solid enriched microbial communities from the Joint BioEnergy Institute, USA - SP1-4-D (SPAdes) | ecosystem: Engineered > Bioreactor > SSF (Solid state fermentation) > Aerobic >...
CAGGTTCTGCTACGAGGCCCTGCATGGTGGCGGCTTGGCGAAGGGGGTGTACCTCTGGGGCCCGGTCGGGCGTGGCAAAACCTGGCTGATGGACAGCTTTTATGACGCGCTGCAGGTGCCCGCGCGGCGCCAGCATTTCCACCACTTCATGGGCTGGGTGCATCGCCGCCTGTTCGAGCTGACCGGCACCGCCGAGCCGTTGCAGGTATTGGCCCGGGAGCTGGGCAAAGAAATCCGTGTGCTGTGCTTCGACGAATTGTTCGTCAGTGATATCGGCGACGCGATGCTGCTGGGGCGCCTGTTCCGCTCGCTGTTCGCCGAAGGCGTGGTGCTGGTCGCCACCTCCAACCAGCCGCCGGAACAACTGTACGCCGGCGGCCATAATCGCGAGCGTTTCCTGCCGGCCATCGACGCCCTGCTGCAGCACATGCAGGTGGTGCCGGTGGATGGCCAGCAGGATCACCGCCAGCACCCCGGCCAGGTGCGGCAACGCTACTGGGTTCGCCAGGCAGGCCAGCAAAGCGCCCTGCCCGCGCTGTTCGCCTCGCTGAGCGAGGGCGAGCCTGCCAGCCATGAACCGCTGGCCATCAACCACCGGCTGATCGCTGTGCAGTGCCACAGCCGGGCCGTCCTGTATTGCAGCTTCGAGCAGCTGTGCGGGCAGCCTCTCTACGCTCAGGATTTCATCCTGCTGTGTGATCGCTTCAAGGCCATTCTGCTGGGTGATGTGCCCGCCCTCAGCGCCCAACAGCAACCTGCCAGGATCGCCCGCGGCACCGAGGACGCCGCCGAGCGGGTGGTTGCCGGTGACCGCCAACTGCCGGCGCTGTCTGTTCACGACAATGCCGTACGGCGCTTCATTGCCCTGGTGGACGAGTGCTACGACCGCCGCGTGCCGCTGTATCTGGAGGCCTCGGTCGCGCTGGAGGCGCTGTACACCGAGGGCTATCTGGGCTTTGCATTCCGCCGCACCCTGAGCCGCCTGCAGGAAATGCAGCTGCAGCGCTTCGGCTGAAAGCCCGTGCATTCAGAGAGGTAGCCTGGGTGGAGCGCAGCGATACCCAGGATCGACGGCTCAGGCAGGCACGAGCCCGAGAAACGCCTGGATCTGCGCCTTCTTGGCAATCGCGTCCTGGTAGCCCAGCTCGATCAGCTCGCTGCAATAACCCGGTTCGAACAGCAGGTAGCTGAGCACCCCGCCACCCCCGTCGCGGGTCGCGCCCGGGCCGCGCAGGAACAGACGCAGCGCCGCCGGCATCTCCCGGCGATGGCGGGCGGCGATCACGTCCAGTGGCTGGCTCGGCGAGATCACCAACACTTCCACCGGGGTGAGCCCGTAGGTGCGGCTGCGCTGCTCGGCCGGCACCAGGCGGCCGAGCTGATTGAGGCGTTCGAGCAGTTCGATGTCGCTTTCCACGTTGTCGATAAAGGTGCTGTTGAGCATGTGCCCGGCAATCTGCGCCAGGCTCGGCTGCACCCCACCGGGCACCGGCACGGGCGCGCCGCCGGCCTGGTTGCCGACCGGGTTGCCGCTGACGCCCACCACCAGCACCTTGGTCGCGCCCAGGTGCAGTGCCGGGCTGATCGGCGCCATCTGCCGTACCGCGCCGTCGCCAAAGTACTCGCGGTTGATCTTTACCGGTTCGAAGATCAGCGGAATCGCCGTGCTGGCCAACAGGTGCGGCAGCGCCAGGCGCGTCGGCACGCCGACCCGGCGATGCCGGAACCAGGGGTCGATGGTGGCCCGGCCCTGATAGAAGGTCACCGCCTGGGCCGACTCGTAGCCGAACGCGGTCACCGCCACGGCGCGCAGCTGGCGGTGGCGAACCGCGGCGGCGATGCCGGAAAAATCCAGCTCGCGCTCGAGCAGCCTGGCCAGCGGCGAGCTGTCGAGCAGCGCTACCGGTACCTGCTTGCCCAGGCCGAGCATGCTGTGGCCGATGAAACGGCTGGCCTGGCGCAGCACACCGGGCCAATCGCTGCGGTACACCTGGTCGGTATGGAAGCTGCGCCACACGCTGCTCAGGCGCTTGACCGCCTCGCGAAAGTGCAACGCGCCGCAGGCCAGGCCCACGGCGTTGATGGCCCCTGCCGAGGTGCCGACGATGACCGGAAAGGGATTGTGCGACGACTCCTCGGGCAGCAGCTCGGCAATCGCCGAGAGCACACCGACCTGGTACGCGGCCCGAGCGCCACCGCCTGAAAGGATGAGCCCGGTAGTGGCCGGGTGGCCGGTAGCGTCCTGCTTCATTCGTCGATTCCGCTGCGGGTGGTCAGTAGAGTTTAGGCTCGCCTGGTGGGCGAGTCTTGAAGCGCCGGTGTGCCCACAGGTACTGCTCGGGGCACGTGACGATGGCCTGCTCGACCCACTGGTTGACCCGCAGGCAGTCGGCCTCTTCGTTCTCGCCGGGAAAATCCGTCAGCGGCGGGTGGATGGTCAGCCGATAACCCGCACCATTGGGCAGGCGCATCTGGGTGAACGGCAGCACGATGGCACGCCCCAGGCGGGCGAACTTGGTGGTGGCGGTAACGGTCGCCGCCTGGATGCCGAACAGCGGCGCGAACAGGCTCTGCTTGCGGCCGTAGTCCTGGTCCGGTGCGTACCAGATCGCCCGGCCGGCGCGCAGCACCTTGATCATCGCCCGCACGTCCTCACGCTCGATGGCGGTGGCATCCAGGTTGTGGCGTTCACGGCCGCGGCGCTGCACGAAATCGAACACCGGGTTGCGGTGTTCGCGGTACATGCCGTCGATGGTGTGCACCTGGCCGAGCAAGGCGGCGCCGATTTCCAGGGTGGTGAAGTGCACGGCCATGAGGATCACGCCCTGGCCTTGCGCCTGGGCCTGCTGCAGGTGCTCGATACCCTCGATATGGGCCAGGCGGGCAAGCTTGTGGCGCGGCCACCACCAGCTCATGGCCATCTCGAAGAAGGCGATGCCGGTGGAGGCGAAATTCTCCTTGAGCAGGCGCTTGCGCTTTTCTGCCGGCATTTGCGGGAAGCACAATTCCAGGTTGCGCGTGGCGATACGCCGACGCGCGCCGGCCAGGTGATACATCAGCCAGCCCAGGCCACGGCCCAGGCGCAGCAGTGCGCCATAGGGCAGCTGCACGGTCAGCCACAGCAGGCCAAGCCCGGCCCAGAGTGGCCAGAACCGCGGATGGAGGAAGCTGCGACGAAAAACGGGACGATCCATTGACGATCCTGGATGGCGTTCAAAGCCGCCTAGTCTAACAGCACGTTCGCCGCTCTCGGGAGTGATGCGCCATGCGCCCGGTGTGCCGCTTCCAGCGGCCAGGCGTTGCACGACCCTAGCATGCAGCGCCGCAGGCGGCACGCCGCCAACGCGCGCAACCGGGCTTGCATGGCGCTGGCCCCGGCGTCAGGATCGTAACCCGCGAATAACAATACCCGTGCCCACGGCCAGGAGAATGCCATGCAAGAAGTCGTCATCGTCGCCGCCACCCGTACCGCCATCGGCAGCTTCCAGGGGGCGTTGGCGGACGTGCCGGCCACCGACCTGGGTGCCGCGGTGATCCGCCGCCTGCTCGAGCAGACCGGGCTGGACGGCGCGCAGGTCGACGAAGTGATCCTTGGTCATGTGCTGACCGCCGGCGTCGGGCAGAACAGCGCCCGCCAGGCCGCGATCAAGGCCGGCCTGCCCCATGCCGTTCCGGCGCTGACCCTCAACAAGGTCTGCGGCTCGGGCCTCAAGGCCCTGCACCTGGGGGCCCAGGCGATCCGCTGTGGCGATGCCGAGGTGATCATCGCCGGCGGCATGGAGAACATGAGCCTGGCGCCCTACGTGCTGCCCAAGGCGCGCACCGGGCTGCGCATGGGCCACGGGCAACTGGTCGATACGATGATCAGCGACGGCCTGTGGGATGCCTTCAACGACTACCACATGGGCATCACCGCCGAGAACCTGGTGGAGAAATACGCGATCAGCCGCGAAGACCAGGATGCCTTTGCCGCCGCCTCCCAGCAGAAGGCCATCGCCGCCATCGAGGCCGGGCGCTTCGCCGATGAAATCACTCCGATCCTGATTCCCCAGCGCAAGGGTGAGCCCCTCGCCTTCGCCACCGACGAACAGCCGCGCGCCGGCACCACGGCCGAAACCCTGGGCAAACTCAAGCCGGCCTTCAAGAAAGACGGCAGCGTCACCGCCGGCAACGCCTCGAGCCTCAACGACGGCGCCGCCGCGGTGCTGCTGATGAGCGCGAGCAAGGCCCAGGCGCTGGGGCTGCCGGTGCTGGCGCGCATCAAGGCCTATGCCAATGCCGGCGTCGACCCGGCGATCATGGGCATCGGCCCGGTGTCGGCCACCCGCCGCAGCCTGGAGAAGGCCGGCTGGACGCTCGACCAGCTGGACCTGATCGAAGCCAACGAAGCCTTCGCCGCCCAGGCGCTGTCGGTCGGCAAGGAGCTGGGCTGGGACGCCAGCCGCGTCAACGTCAACGGCGGCGCCATCGCCCTCGGCCACCCGATTGGCGCCTCGGGCTGCCGGGTATTGGTCACCCTGCTGCACGAAATGCTCAAGCGTGACGCCAAGAAAGGCCTGGCGACCCTGTGCATCGGAGGTGGTCAGGGCGTGGCGCTGCTGCTCGAACGCAGCTGAAAACGGCACGGCCCAGCCAGCTGCTGGGCCTGATCCGCGATACGACAAGCCTTCTTGCGATGAGACCGCCAATGAGCGACCGCCTGCACTACCTGTTCGCCGAATGCCGCAAACGCTGTGCGCAGCGCCCGGAGGTCACGGCCATCGTGCTGTTCGCGCTGCTCTGCGAGGACGACGACGTGGTGTACCTGGAAATCCGCTACATCGACTACGCCAGCGGCCTGGCGGAAGGCGATCACCTGTGGCTGTCGCTCGAGGAAGCCAAGCAAGACCTGCTCGACGATCACGGCATTACCGAGCAAGACTGGCGCCCACTGTCTGCACGGGAAATCGCCCGTATCGATCGCACCATCGAGTGACGGCCACCGGCGCATCGCGCCGCCACGGCGAGCGCCGCTAGCCGCGGCAATTGTCCCACAGCTTCATGATCTGGCTGACCGCGGCATCCAGTGGCCCATGGGCGATACCGTCGCGGGCGAGGGTGGACAGCCCCAGCAGGAAGCTGTCGAACGCCGAGGTAAGTGCCTGGACATCGGTATCAGCGGCAAGCTCGCCTTCGCCGATTGCGCGTTCGATACAGGCACGTAGGCCGTTGCGCGTTCGCTCGCGGACTGCACCGAGCAGCGAGTGCCCCTGCTCCGGCGTGCACACGCCGATGACCCCCAGGGCCACCATGCAGCCCCGTGGATGCCCCGCCTCGCATTGCATCCTGGCCGAACGGCGTAGCGTCAGTTCGACGGCATCGCGCGCCGCCAAGGTGCTGTCGAAGAGACTCTCAGTCACCCTGCCGTGGGTTCTCATGTAGCGCTCCACCACCTCCTCGAACAGCGCCTCCTTGGAACCGAAGGCAGCATAAAAACTGGGTGCGGAGATGCCGCCACCAATCCCCGCCTTGAGCTGGCTCAGGGAGGTGGCCTGGTAGCCATGCTCCCAGAACAGGTGCATTGCCTGGTTGACTGCCGCATCGCGGTCGAATGTGCGTGGGCGCCCCATCTGTGCCATGTGCTTCCTCCTGCCTGACAATATAAATACTAGTCGATACAAAAGTCATTGACCACCGGATGCTGATCACTCTACATTTGTACCGACCGATACATATATGAGCGACCATCATGATGCCCCCTACCAAACCCGACACCCTCCCTGTGTCCGCGCTGCTCGCCCTGGCGATGACCGGATTTATCTGCATCCTCACCGAAACCCTGCCGGCGGGCCTGCTGCCGCAGATCAGTGCCGGCCTGGGCGTCTCTCCCGCCCTGGCCGGCCAGTTGGTGACGCTCTATGCGCTGGGCTCGTTACTGGCAGCGATTCCGCTGACCATCGCCACCCAGGGCTGGCGACGACGCAACGTACTGCTGCTGGCCATCGTCGGCTTCCTGGTATTCAACTCGATCACGGCGTGGTCGGCGGACTACGTGCTGACCCTGGTCGCACGCTTTTTCGCCGGCATGGCGGCAGGCCTGGCCTGGAGCCTGATAGCCGGCTACGCCCGCCGCATGGTCGCCCAGCACCAGCAGGGACGCGCTTTGGCGCTGGCCATGGTCGGCACGCCCATCGCGCTGTCGCTGGGCGTGCCCATCGGCACCTGGCTCGGCGGCGTGGTGGGCTGGCGCACGGCGTTTGCGCTGATGTCGCTCTTCAGTATCGTTCTGATCGTCTGGGTGCTGGTCAAGGTGCCGGATTATCCGGGACAGTCCGCCACCCAGCGTATCGCCCTGCGCTCGGTACTGCAGACGCCAGGTGTCCGCCCGGTGCTGGCGGTGGTGCTGACCTGGATGCTCGCCCACAACATGCTCTACACCTATATCGCCCCCTTCATCGCTCCAGCCGGCCTGGCCAACCAGGTCGATAGCGTGCTGCTGGTATTCGGCGTAGCGGCACTGGCGGGCATCTGGATCATCGGCCGCCTGGTCGACCGCTACCTACGCCAGGCGGTGCTCGCCAGCCTCGCCCTATTCGCCCTGGTTGCCTTGCTGTTCGGCCTCTACGCCGAATCGCCCGTGGTGTTGTACGCCGGTGTGTTCGTATGGGGACTGACCTTCGGCGGCGCCGCAACGCTGTTGCAGACCGCCTTGGCCGATGCCGCCGGCCCAGGCGCCGACGTGGCCATGTCGATGAACGTGGTGATCTGGAACAGTGCCATCGCCGCGGCAGGCCTCAGTGGTGGGCTGCTGCTCGGGCAGTTCGGCGTCAGCGTGTTCCCTTGGGCGATGCTGGCGCTGCTGGTGATCGCCCTGTGGATCGCCTCGGCGGCCAGCCAACACGGTTTCCCTGCCGGCCAGCGTCGCAGCGACGTGCTGGTCGCCGGCCATTGACCCTCACCCTTACCAAGCAGGAGATAGTCAGCATGTCCCACGCACAGCGTAAATCCGTTCTCGTGCTCGGCGGCAGCCGCGGTATCGGCGCCGCCATCGTGCGCCGCTTCGCCGGCGATGGCGCGCAGGTCACCTTCACCTACGCCAGCTCGGCAGCGCCTGCTCTTGAGCTCGCAGAGCAAACCGGCAGCACCGCCGTGCAGTTGGACAGCGCCGACCGCCAGGCCCTGACCTCGGCTATCGAGGGCCTTGGCGCCATCGACGTGCTGGTGGTCAATGCCGGTATCTTCGTCGCCGGCGACCCGCTGGAGCTGGATGCCGATGCCATCGACAAGCTGTTCACCATCAACATCAATGCGCCTTACCACGCCGCGGTAAGCGCAGCGCGGCAGATGCCGGACGGCGGGCGGATCGTCCTAATTGGCTCGACCAATGCCGACCGCGTACCAATGCAAGGCATGGCCGCCTACGGCGCCAGCAAGGCGGCGTTGAGCGGCATGGTCAAGGGCCTGGCACGGGACTTCGGTCCCCGCGGCATCACCGTGAACGTGGTGCAGCCGGGACCGACCGACACCGACATGAACCCTGCCGATGGTCCGCTGAACGAGCTGATGCATAGCTTCATGGCGATCAAGCGTCATGCCCGCAGCGACGAGATCGCCGGCATGGTGGCCTGGCTCGCAGGCAGCGAAGCCGGGCTGGTGACCGGCGCTGCGCTGACTATCGATGGCGGCTTTGGCGCCTGACCCCTTCTTGGGAAACGCGCATCAGGTAACCCGTTCGGCCACCGGCAGTTTGGCGATGGCTTCGCGGGTTTCCCGATCCTGGGCATCGCGCCAGGTACGGAAGGCTTCCAGCTCACCGCCCCAGGTCTTCATCACCCAGGCCAGTACCGCCAGGTCATCGATCAGGCCCAGGCCGGGAATGAAATCGGGAAGGGCGTCGAGCGGCGATACGAAATAGATCAGCCCGGCGACGATGGCCACCAGGGCCTGCGGGTTGATCGCCCGGTAGCTGCCTCGCCACCAGGCCACGCACAGCTCCTGCAGCAGGCCCAGATCGCCCCTCAACGACGACAGGCTGCGTGCGCCGCCGCCACTCTTGCGGGTTACCGCCAGCAGCAAGGCCGGTAGCCGCCCACGTTTGAGAAAGCGCTGCGCGATGGGCAGGTAACGGGCGAAATTCCACGGTGCTTTCATGACCACTCCTCGTCAGCCCGCATGGCTGCTGGGCTGTCTGTGGTTATCCACCATAGCTGTGGATAACCTTGTGAACAGTTATGGGATTAGCTTACCAAAGCCCCCTGGGATGCGGCCTTGCCACAGATCGGACATTTTTTATCCAGCCGATAAAACCCTGCTAAATCAATCAGTTAAAAAAATCAAAAGATTTCGTAAAAAAACTGACCAACTGAATAAGAAGCTTTGACGCAGTGTGCATAACCAGTCTGTCAAGGTCTTGCATTCAGCTCGATTTGCGATTAGGCAGGGCTCGAAAACGACAACGCCCCGGCAAGCGGGGCGTTGTTTCAAGCAGCGAGTGCTTACTGGGCTGGCGCGGCTTCAGGAGCAGCCTGCTCTTGAGCAGCCTTGTCCTTGATCCCGATCAGCTCGAGGTCGAACACCAGTACCGAGTTGGCCGGAATGGCCGGGCTCGGGCTCTGCGCGCCGTAGGCCAGCTCGGCCGGGATGTACAGTTTGACCTTTTCGCCAACGTGCATCAGTTGCAGGCCTTCGACCCAACCCGGGATCACGCCGCCAACCGGCAGGTCGATCGGCGTGCCACGCTCGATGGAGCTGTCGAATACGGTGCCGTCAGTCAGCTTGCCTTCGTAGTGAACGGTAACCACGTCATCAGCCTTGGGCTGAGGGCCGTCGGCCTTCTTGACCACTTCGTACTGCAGGCCGGAAGCGGTGGTGGTAACACCGTCACGCTTGCCGTTCTCTTCGAGGAATTTCTTGCCGGCTGCTTCGGCTTCTTCGTTCATCTTGGTCATGCGCTCTTCGGCACGCTTCTGCAGAGAGGCGAAGGCCTCGATCAGCTCTTCGTCCTTCAGGCGCTGCTCTTTCTTGCCGATGGCGTCTTCGATGCCCTGGGCAACGGCGTTCGGATCGAGGTCGTCCATACCTTCCTGAGCCAGGCTCTTGCCCATGTTCAGACCGATACCGTAGGACGCCTTCTGCGCCGGAGTCTCCAGTTTTACGTCGCTGGTTTGCGAGTCACAACCGGCGAGCACCAGGCCCACCAGGGCGATCGCTGCTGCCAAACGATGCTGTTTCATGCTGATTCCTTGTCCGCTGCGCCCTAGGGCTATCGAGTGAAGGCGCGAGCTTAGGGTGTGTGAGTGTATCAACGCAAGCCGCGGCGCTTGGAATTACCCAGGCAGATCACGCGTACTCTGCGAGAAATGGCGAGCGGTGGCGAAAAGCCGACCGAAACGTCCAGCACGTGCCAACACAGCGACGTAACTGACTAGCCGGTAAGAGTTTTCCTGAGCAGAGAAGTTCAGTGGTGGCCAGCGAAACCAGGCTCACTCACGCGCTGATCGTGCTCGCGCCACCCGCGACGCGGTCTCGCGCCCGAGCACCCGGCTGATACGCTGCCCCGCCTCGATCAGCCCAGGCAGGTTCACCCCGGTCTCGATACCCAGGCCCTGCAGCAGATAAACCACATCCTCGCTGGCCACATTGCCGGTCGCGCCCCTGGCATAGGGGCAGCCGCCCAGGCCGGCCACCGAGGCGTCGAACACCGCGATGCCCTCCAACAGGCTGGCGTAGATATTCGCCAGCGCCTGCCCGTAAGTGTCATGGAAATGCCCGGCCAGGCGCTCACGCGGCACCTCGCGGCCGACCACCTCGAACAGGTGACGTACCGCGCCGGCGGTCCCCACACCGATGGTGTCGCCCAGGGATACTTCGTAGCAGCCCATAGCCTGCAACTCGCGGCAGACGACCGCCACCTGCCGGGCCGAGACAGCGCCGTCGTAGGGGCAGCCAAGCACGCAGGACACATAGCCGCGTACCCGAATGCCGTGGCGCTGCGCCGCGTCCATCACCGGTTCGAAGCGCTTGAGGCTCTCGGCAATCGAGCAATTGATATTGCGCTGTGAAAAGGCTTCGGACGCTGCGGCGAACACCGCGACTTCCCTTACGCCGGCAGCCAGAGCCGCCTCCAGCCCCTGCAGATTGGGGGTCAATGCCGCATAGGTGACGCCGGAGCGCCGGTCGATGCCGGCGAACACCTCGGCGCTGCCGGCCATCTGCGGCACCCATTTGGGCGACACGAAGCTGCCGACTTCTATATAGCCCAGCCCGGCCGCGCTCAGGTCATCGACCAGGCGCACCTTGTCGGCCACGCCTATCGGCTGCTTCTCGTTCTGCAGGCCATCACGGGGGCCGACTTCCACCAAGCGAACGTGGCTGGGCAGGCTCATGGCTGCGCCTCCAGCTCGACCAGCACCGTGCCTTCGCCGATCAGCTCGCCCTCGGCGCAGTAGATGGCCTTGATGACACCTGGCTGGGGCGCGCGAATGCTGTGCTCCATCTTCATGGCTTCCAGCACCACCAGTGCAGCCCCCGCCTCGACCTGCTGACCCGGCGCGACCAGCACCCGCACGATGCTGCCGTTCATGGGTGCGGTAAGCCCGCCCCCGTGGGCAGCGCGTGCCTCGGCAGCGGCCAGCGGATCGAAACGGCGCACGGCCAGCCACTCCACGCCCCAGCGCAGATACAGGGAGTCGCCCTGGCGCACCGCGGCTCTGGGCGCCTCGCTCATGGGGGAAACCCGCAGGCGGTGCGTGGCCTCGCCACAGGTCAGGGTCATCGGCGTGCCGGCTGCCGACACACTGCGCCAGGCGTTACGTGCCGCCCAGGGCGAGTGCGGATCGTCGGCGCGCTGGTACGCGCTATCGGTGGCCAGCAAGGCCGCGCCTGCCTGCTGCCAGAAGGCATCCGGCAGTTCCTGCGCTGGCGGCAACAATTGCGCCTGGTGCCGCTCGATAAAGCCGGTGTCCAGCTCGGCGGCAGCGAACGCCGGATGGGCGAGGATGCGCTGCAGAAACGCCAGGTTGGTCTTGAAACCGCCCACTATGGTTTCGGCCAACATGGCCAGCAGGCGTTGGCGCGCTTCCTCGCGGTTCTCGCCCCAGGCGATCAGCTTGGCCAGCATCGGGTCGTAGAACGGCGACACCTCATCGCCCTGCTCCACGCCACTGTCGACCCGCCGCCCCGGCCCGCCTGCCGGCTCACGGTACAGATCGAGATGCCCGCTGGCCGGCAGAAAGCCGCCTTCCGGGTCTTCGGCATACAGGCGCACTTCGATGGCATGCCCATTGAGCGGCACCTGCGCCTGGCGGATCGGCAGCGGCTCGCCACGGGCCACGCGGATCTGCCAGGCCACCAGATCGAGGCCGGTGATCGCCTCGGTCACCGGGTGCTCGACCTGCAGGCGGGTATTCATCTCCATGAAGAAGAACTCGCCGCGGGCATCGAGCAGGAACTCCACGGTGCCCGCACCGACATAGCCGATGGCCTGGGCGGCACGCACCGCGGCCTCGCCCATGGCCCGGCGCAACTCGGCAGACAGGCCGGGTGCCGGCGCCTCTTCGACGACCTTCTGATGGCGGCGCTGGATCGAGCAATCGCGTTCATTGAGATACAGGCAGTTGCCATGCCCGTCGGCGAATACCTGGATTTCCACGTGGCGTGGCTGCAGCACGTATTTCTCCACCAGCATGCGCCCGTCACCGAACGCCGACTGCGCTTCGCGCTGCGCCGAGGCCAGGGCGTCGGCCAGATCCGCCTCGCGCTCGACGATCTTCATGCCCTTGCCGCCGCCGCCAGCCGTCGCCTTGAGCAGCACCGGGTAGCCGATCTGCTCGGCCGCCTCCCGGAAGGTTGGCAGATCCTGGGCAGCACCGTGATAACCGGGCACCAGCGGCACGCCGGCCTCCTCCATCAGCGCCTTGGCCGCCGACTTGCTGCCCATGGCGTCGATGGCGCTGGCCGGCGGGCCGAGAAAGACCAGCCCGGCCGCTTCGAGCTTGCGGGCGAAGGTGGCGTTCTCGGACAGAAAGCCGTAACCGGGATGGATGGCTTCGGCGCCGCTGGCCCTGGCGGCCTCGATGATCTTGTCCATCAGCAGGTAGCTGTCGGCCGGCTTTGCACCACCCAGGTCGATGGCGATGTCCGCCTCACGTACGTGCCGGGCGCTGTGGTCGATGGCGCTGTGTACCGCCACCGTGGTCAGCCCCAGGGCCTTGGCGGTACGCATGATGCGGCAGGCGATTTCGCCACGGTTGGCGATCAGCAGTGTGGTGATGGTTTTCATGACTGGGCCTGCCAGGCGGGTGTGCGTTTGTGCAGAAAGGCGTTGAGGCCCTCCTGCCCCTCTTCACTGATGCGGATGCCGGCGATCACGCTTTCCGTACGCTGGCGCAGGGCGTCGCTGAGCACGCCGCTGCCAACACCGTGCAACAGCGCCTTGGTCTCACGCATGGCCTGGGGGCTGTTGAGCAGTAGCGTGGCGACCCACTGCTCCACTTCGCTCTCCAGCTCGGCCGCCGGATAGCACTCGGCGAGCAGACCCAGTTCCCGTGCGCGCTCTCCGCTGAAGCGCTCGGCACTCAGCGCATAACGGCGCGCCGCGCGCTCGCCGATGGCCTGCACCAGATAGGGGCTGATCACCGCAGGCGCCAGGCCGATGCGCACTTCGGAGAGGCTGAACGACGCCTCGCAGGCGCCGATGGCGATGTCGCAGCAGGCCGTGAGCCCCACCGCACCACCGAACGCGGCGCCCTGCACCACGGCGAGGGTCGGGCACGGCAGGTGGTAGAGCTGGTTCATCAACTCGCCCAGCTCGTGGGCATCGCGCAGGTTGGTGGCATAGTCGAGCGCGGCCGACGCCTGCATCCAGGCCAGGTCGGCGCCAGCGCTGAAGTGCTTGCCGCGCCCACGCAGAATCAAAAAACGCAGGCTGTCATCGGCGGCTACCTGGCGTAGCGCCTGGATCAGCTCCGCGATCATCTCGGCGTTGAAGGCATTGTGTTTGTCCGCGCGGTTCAGCCACAGGGTGGCGACGCCGCGCGAATCTTTTTCCAATTGGATGGTGCTGAAGTTGGTCATGGCGATGGACTCGAAATAGGCGCGGGCTCTGGTGGGAGGGGCCGGGCGGCGATCCGCTTCAGCCGCGACGCCCTGGTTTCCCCGGAAAACATCTCGGCTAAAGCCCCTCCCACCTAGAAATATGGCGTTCAGAATAACCGAACGCCGGTTTAAATAAATGCGGATTCTCTGAACGCATGCGGCGTCGCATGCTCCAGCTCACACAAGAACCAAGCTGGAACCTGCCCCCATGAGTGATTCTGCTTTTTCCGCCTGGATCGGTCGTAGCGAAGAAGTCCACGACCAACTCAGCCGCAATCTGGTCAAGCGCATCGCCGCCACCTTTGGTGAAGTCACGCCTGCCCATGGCGAGGCGCTGCCGCCGCTGTGGCACTGGGCGTTCTTTCAGGAACCGGTCGCCGAGAATGGTCTGGGCGAGGACGGTCATCCGGCCCGTGGGGGCTTCCTGCCGCCGGCGGACAACCGCAACCGCATGTGGGCCGGGGGGCGTGTCGAGTTCATCCAGCCGTTGCGCGTGGGCGGCGAAGCCAGCCGGGTATCGACCATCAAGCACATCGAGGAAAAGTACGGGCGCACCGGCGCACTGCTGTTCGTTACCGTGCAGCACGACTACCTGCAGGATGGCCAACTGGCCATCC
>Ga0207790_1000509_pt1 | contig 13562 bp, 16 predicted proteins | sample HigsolmetaGSP14D_FD_184842 | JGI IMG/M metagenome (GOLD analysis project Ga0207790, IMG submission 184842) | High solid enriched microbial communities from the Joint BioEnergy Institute, USA - SP1-4-D (SPAdes) | ecosystem: Engineered > Bioreactor > SSF (Solid state fermentation) > Aerobic >...
CCATCCGTGGCCCGCGTCGAGCGCCGCAGCCACCTGTGCCGAGAAGGTCTCGAAGGACTCCTCGCCGATGCTGTACAGGGTCCCCCCGTAGTGCACGTCGATGCGCTTCACCATGCCACGCTCTCCTGTTCCGCCTCCGCGGGTTCCGGGACGATGTAGAGACCGGACGGGGAGTTCGCGACGGAGGCGAGCGCGTCCACCCATGCGAGGTTCAGCGGCGCGCGCTGACCTCTGTAGAACTTGAAGACGAGCGTGCACCGCGGGTGCAGCCAGATGCTGGTGCGGCCGTCGCCGATCGCGGCGTCGTCCTTCCACGTGAAGTGGAAGGACTCGCCGCGACGGAGCTTCGACATGATGACCACCTGGAGGTGGGCCAGCGCACGGTCGTCGAAGTCGACCTTCAGCGTGCCGTCGTAGATGAACTTCCCCACCGGGAGGTCACCGGGGCGAACGGTTCTCGGCGCTGATCATCCAGGCGAACTGCTCGAGGCTCTCGAGGATGCTGTGGAGGATGTCGGCGCTCGTCGGGTCCTCGTCGTCGACGTCGTCGTGGACGTCGCGGCAGGTGCCGATGACGGCCTCGAGACGCTCGGTGACGAGGTCGATGACGTCGGAGGTCAGGACCTCGCCGTGCGGGAACTCGGGCAGCGTCGTGGTCTCGGCCACCGTGTCGCTCCGGCCGTCGGGAACGGCGTGCAGGGCGCGCATGCGCTCCGCGATCGTGTCGCTGAACTCCCGCGCGGCGTCGATGATCTCGTCGAGCTGAAGGTGCGTGTCGCGGAAGTTCTTCCCGACGACGTTCCAGTGCGCCTGCTTGCCCTGGATCGACAGCTCGAGAAGGTCGACGAGAACGGCCTGCAGGTTGTCGCTGAGCTTCTGGGAGGCGGTGAATCCGCGCTCGGCGTTCTGCTCTTCGGTCAGCTGCGCGCCCGACTTGCCGGGGCGGCGCTTGTTACGGGTGGCGGGCTTCGTCTGAGTGGTCGTCATGGGACGGCTCCCCTTCTGTCGCGGAACGTGGATGCCTCCCACGCTAGGACGAAGGCGATCCCGAGGTCATCGGGTTGCGCGGCCCGGGAGGCGGTGATATCCCCGGAGCTCACGCTCCCGGCTCACTCCTCGATGCGAGCGAGAGCAGCGGCCATCTCGTCGTCGGACAGTGACAGACCCGCGTCCGTGAGCCGCTGTGCGAGGACGTTCCGCGGATCGACGCCGTCGTGCCCCTGCAGATCGGCTCGGGTCTGGGCGATGATGCCGTCGAGCTTCTGCCCGGCATCCGCGGGGTTCACCGACATGGCGGGCTCTGCCTGTACGGCGTCGCCGGCGCGGCCGGCATCCTGTGCATCACTCATGGCGTCAGTGTGCTCGTCTTCGCGGGCGCGGTCATCCCCTTGACCGGGCGCGACGACCCGGATAGGTCTCAGGAATGCGGTGAGCGCTCCGGATGGATCGTGGGCCCGCGCCACTTCGGGGAGAACCCCTCGACCTCGAAATCGTCGTACGCCGCCGCGACGGCTTCGGTGGGAGGGTCCCGTGGTTCGGGCACCGGGATCAGCGCGATAGGGACACCCGGCGTGATGAAGAGGTAGGCGGGGCTCGCGCTTCCGACGCCGTCATTGACGGCCAGCCAGTGCTGGCCGTCGCGGGCGCCCTCTTGGATCTCGCGATGGACGTCGTCGAGCGTCCGGTTCGCGACGCTGTACCACTGCCCGCCGTACGAGATGTCGATGCGTCCCATCGGTTCTCCTCGGCTGCGATCGGTCTCGACATCCACCATCTGTCGTGGCGTCGCGCGTGTCACGTCCTTGACATGTTCGGGTGCCGCCGTTTAGAGCGCCGCCAGGGGCGGGCGGTGCGCGATCGGCTTCGGCTTGGCGCGGCGCGGAGCGCAGGCCGCGACGTGTCGGGCTGCACCGATCAGAAGCTGGTCCATGTCCGCGAACCACGCGCTCCCCGAGCCGCCGTGGACCCAGGTCACGTCGAACCCGGCGGGGTCCGCCGCCTCGACGTAGGCGATGACGCTGGCGGCGTCGGAGCTGTCGACGCGGGAGTCGCAGAGGCGCCATGCCGTCGGCGACAGCGGCTGCAGGATCAGCTGATGGACGGGATCGGCACTCATGGCGCACCTCCGAGGTGTGGTGTCCGCGATCGTCGCTGATCGCCGGGGGGTGAGGTCTTCACTCGCCCCCTCACCCTCACTCGCGCTCGTCGGACCGGTGAGGGGCTTGACACCGAGAGGGCCCCAAGTTAGCTGCAGCGAGTAGCAGAACGACGCCTCGCGAGTCAATGCCCCCCTTCCGGAACCGGCACCCCGATTACCGTGATCACCGCAAGGTAAGTAGGCGGATGGTCGAGACGAGAGGTGTTCGGGTCACCGATCCTTTCCCACGCTTATGAGGGGCCCCGGCGATCGGGCTTATCGCCGGGGCCCGACCTTTGCAAGGCCCCCGGTTCGATGGCATCCGCGCCCTACGTTGACACGAACGAGAGGAGCACCCATGACCGAGCACGAGGCCGCCCCCGAGTCCGATTCCTCGCTCCCCGGCGGGAATCTGCCGGACGAGGACCCCATCGAGGCCGTATCCAAGGCTGCCCGCAACGACGAGCCGGTTCCCATCGAACAGATCGAGCCCGGGGTGGACCCCGACTCGGCCGATTCCAGTCGATCGCTCAACCGCACCGGCGACTGAGTTCGCCAGCGCCCGACGCGTCAGCCCAGCTCGACGCGTTGCGCGTACTCGTTGGCGCGGGTGGCGACGTCGTTGATATATCGCGTCAGCGGGTTGTAGGTGAAGACGGCATCCCGCCAGGCCCTCTCGGTGCCGAGCGGCCCGGACCGGCACAGATACCGGGCAGCGGCGAGGGCGGCGTCGTCGATGTTGTTGGGGTCGCGGACGCCGTCCGCGTCGCCGTCCGCGCCCCAGCGCCGCCACGTCTCGGGGATGAACTGCAGCGGGCCGACGGCACGGTCCCACTGGTCGTCGCCGTCGAGAGCGCCGCCGTCGGTGTCCTCGATCGCAGCGACGCCGTCACCAGTGAGCCGCGGCCCGAGGATGCGAGGCGCGACGAGGCCGCGCTTGGTCAGCGTCGCCCCGCCGTAAGAACCGTGCCGGGACTCCACCCAGCCGATCCCCGCGAGGGTGTTCCAGGCGATGTCGCACGATGGCTGCTCGTGCGCGACGGTCAGGTCGGCCGCCGCGTAGGCGATGACCGCACGACGCGGGATGCCGGTGGCCGCCGCCACCTCGTCGGCCCACGCTCCGTCGACGAGATCGACGGCGGCAGCCCGTGAGGGGTTCGCCCCGGCCACAGCGACAGCAGGAGGGGGTGCCACCGCCCAGCGGGACGAAACGGGCGGCAGGGGCGGCTCAGCGGGCTCGGCGGCCTGCGGGGGCGTGGAGGGCAGGCAAGCGGCGAGGAGCACCACGACCGCCGCAGGGGCGACGCCCAGCCCGACGGCGAGCGCTGCGGAACGTCGTCGCGCGCGCGCAGCCGGAGCCTTGCGACGTGCCGCCATCTGCGTCCTCCCCCGGTCGACTGCCCGCACCACGCTAACCCGCGCCGGTGGAGATCCGCTGGGGCCGAAGCCGCACCCGACCCGGTGAGGGATGCCGAGGAGCGAGGCGTCGCGTCAGCGACGGGATGCCGGGACGGCCGCCGCGCGCGCGATCCGGAACACGACCACGGCCGCCGCGACCCACGGCCCCACGACCAGGACGGGGTCGAGCCAGGCGTGCTTCACGTCGACTCGGCCTCGTCCGAACCTCGACGCGATCGGATGCCGTCCGCGTTCGCCGAACACCCCCGACTGTGTCACCGGATCGTCGGGGCGCCGCGAGAACAGCGACCTCACGTGCGCGCCGGCCGACTCGACGCGGTCGCCCAGGATCAGCAGCATCCAGTGCGGAGTCTGCCCCTCGCTGTAGTGCGCATAGGCGACCCGCCGGATGAGGCCCGAGAGCCCATGGAGGGGCTGCGCGGTGCCGAACACGGGCGTGAGGCGTTCGTGCTCGAGCGATCGCTCGCGACCGGCGCCGTGCGGCTGTTGCTCGGGGACGCGCCAGTGCGCACCGGTGTCGATCCCGGGTTGCTCGCGGGGGAACGCGGGACGATCCGCCGGGTCGAGATCTGCACCCCACCCCGGGATGCGGCGACGCAGGTCGTCGGGATCGGGGGTATGGCCGGGCTTGTCTGCGGTGTACGGCATGATTCCTCCTCGTATGCGGGTCAGGCGCCGAACGTGATGACGGGCTTGACGATGCCGTCGAGCTTGGATGAGAACACGTGGTAGCCCTCGGCGATGTCGTCGAGGTCGAAGCGGTGGGTGATCAACTCGCGAGGAGCGATGTGTCCCGCTCGGATGTGTTCGAGCAACCGCGGCCACTGACGCTTGACCGGCGCCTGGTTGGCACGGATGGTGAGCCCCTTGTTCATGGCGTCGCCGACCTTGACGGCGCTGAACAGCGGGCCGTACGCACCCATCACCGAGATGGTGCCGCCCTTGCGGACGGCGTCGATCGCCCAGTTGAGGGCGATGGGAGAACCGCCCTGCAGTTTCAGCTTGGCGGCGGTCACGTGCTGCACGACGTGCCCGTCGGCCTCGGCGCCCACGGCATCGATGACCGAGTCGGCGCCGAGTCCGTCGGTCATCTTCTTGAGGGTCAGGACGATGTCATCGACCTGACCGAAGTGCACGGTCTCGGCGAACGCGAAGGCGCGCGCCTTCTCGAGGCGGTAGTCGAGGTGGTCGACGACGATGACGCGTCCGGCTCCCATCAGCCAGCACGAGCGAGCGGCGGCGAGGCCGACGGGTCCCGCACCCAGCACCACGACGGTGTCGCCCTCGACGATGTCGGCGAGCTGCGAACCGAAGTAGCCGGTCGAGAAGGCGTCGGTCAGCAGGAGCGCATCCTCGGAGGCGATGTCATCGGGGATCACCTGGGGGCCGACGTCGGCGAAGGGCACCCGGACGAGCTCGGCCTGACCGCCGTCGAATCCGCCGGTCGAGTGCGAGTAGCCGTAGATGCCACCGATCGCCGTGGCGTTCGCGTTGACGTTGTGGCAGTTCGAATACAGCCCGCGCGCACAGAAGAAGCACGAGCCGCAGTAGATGTTGAAAGGAACCATGACCCGGTCGCCCGGCTTCAGGTTCTGTACCGACGACCCGACCTCCTCCACCCGGCCGATGAACTCGTGCCCGAAGGTGTGCCCGATCCGCGTGTCGGGCATCATGCCGTGGTACAGGTGCAGGTCGGAACCACAGATCGACGCCAGTTCGACGCGCACGATGGCGTCGTTCGGGTGCGCGATCACGGGATCGGGCTTGCGGTCGACGCGGATCTTGTACGGTCCGCGATAGGTCATCGCCTTCATCGGTCCTCCTCAGGTTCCGGGCGAGCCTGGTCGCCGGGAACGCGAGGAGGGAGGGGGTTGCGCCGCCCGCGCCGACGTGTCAGCCCGCGGCGGGCCCGCCGAGCTCGAAGCGATACCCCATGCCCGCCTCGGTGAGGATGTGACGTGGATGCGCCGGATCCTCCTCGAGCTTGCGGCGCAGCTGCGACACGTACAGGCGCAGGTACCCGGTGTCGCTCACGTGCTCGCTCCCCCAGATCGAGGTCAGGATCGTCTGGCGGGTGACGAGCTTGCCGGGGTTGCGCAGCAGGATCTCGAGCAGCTGCCATTCGGTCGGGGTGAGCCGCACGCGCTCGGTCTGACCACCGGTGGTCTTCATGACGCTGCGCGCCGCCAGGTCGACGGAGATCGATCCGAACTCCGTCACCGGATCGGGCTCCTGCTGGGGGGCGCGACGGGTCAGGGCCCGGATGCGCGCCAGGAGCTCGTCGATCGAGAACGGCTTCGTGACGTAGTCGTCCGCACCGGCGTCGAGCGCGTCGACCTTGTCGGCCGCGCCCGTGCGTCCCGACACGACGAGGATGGGCGCATCGGACCAGCCGCGGATCGCGTGGATCACCTCGATGCCGTCGAGCTCCGGCATCCCGAGGTCGAGCAGGAAGATGTCGGGGTGGTGATCGACGGCCGCCGAGATGGCCTGCGCGCCGTCGGCGGCGGTGAACACCTCGTATCCGCGCGCCGACAGGGTGATGCGGAGCGCCCGGACGATCTGCGGATCGTCATCGGCGATGAGGATCTTCATGCGGATGCCTCCTCGTCGGCGACCGGCAGCGACACGACCATCGTCAGCCCGCCGCCGGGGGTGTCCTCGGGGGTGAGAGCACCGCCCATGCCTTCGACGAATCCCTTCGACAGCGCGAGGCCGAGACCGAGACCGGTGCTGTTGTCGGTGTCGCCGAGCCGCTGGAACGGCACGAACACGTCGTCGCGGCGTTCGGCGGGGATCCCCGGTCCGTGGTCGATGATCCGGATCTCGGCAACCGCACCGAAACTGCTCGTCGCGACGCGCACCTTGCGCCCCTCGGGCGAATGGCGCAGCGCGTTCGCGAGCAGGTTGACCACCACGCGCTGCAGCAGGACGGGGTCGGCTCGGAGCTCCACATCCGGCTCGAGGTGGATGTCGACGGATGCCGGTCCGGCACCGAGCTCTTCGAGGGCGGGGAGGATGACGTCCGCCGGGTCGATCGTGAGGAGGGAGACCGCGAGGGCCCCGGCCTGCAGCCGGCTGACGTCGAGGAGGTCGGTGACGAGCGCGGCCAGCATGCCGAGCGACTCGTCGGCCGTCTGCAGCAGCTCGTTCCGATCGCCCTCGCTGTAGGTGCCGTTGCGGAGCCCGCCCACGGCCGCCGTCGCCGCGGCGAGCGGGCGGCGGAGGTCGTGGCTGAGGGCCGACAGGAGGGCGCTGCGGACCCGATCGGATGCCTCGAGGGGAGCGAGCCCGCTCGCGACCTCGGCGAGGTCCTGCTGCTGCAGGGCGGCATCCATCTGGGCGACGATGGCCGACAGGAGGCGGCGCTCCGACGCCCGCAGGTCGTGACCGTGGAGCTCGAGGACGGCGCGCTCCCCCACCGGCACGGCGGTGAACCGGCCGCCGCGGAGGGGCTCGCCGCTGGCCGCCAGGATCGTCTCGTCACCGGACGTCCCCCCGCTCGAGGTCGTGCCCGCAACGAGACGCACGCCCGCGAGACGGAACGCCTCGCGGGTCCGTTCGACGAGGGCCTCGACGGCGCCCGCACCGCGGAGCACGCTTCCTGCCACGGTCTGGAGGAGCTCGGACTCCGCCGCCGCCCGTCGGGCCGCACGCGTCTGGCGGGCGGCGCGGTCGACGACGACGCTGACGAGGATCGCGATGACGACGTAGAGGGAGAGGGCCAACAGATGCTGCGGCTCGTGCACATGAACGGTGAACAGCGGCTCGACGAAGAAGAAGTCCAGCGTGATCCCGCTGAGCAGCGCCGCCCAGAGGGCCGGCCAGATGCCGCCGACGAGCGCGACGACGACGACCAGCAGCTGGTAGCTCAGCACGTCGCTCGTGATCGACTCGTCCGTGCGGGTGACGAACAGCAGCCACGTGAGGAGCGGCCCCCCGAGGAAGGCGACCGCGAACCCCGCGAGCCGGCGCTTCATCGAGAGCGCACCGCCCAGCCGCGGCAGCGCGAACCTGCCGCCCGCGGCGGAGTGGGTGACGATGTGGACGTCGATGTCGCCGGATTCGCGGATGACGGTGGCGCCGATGCCGGGGCCGGCGAAGACCGCGGCGAGCCTGCTGCGACGACTCACGCCGAGGACGAGCTGCGTCGCGTTCACCGACCGGGCGAACTCGACGAGCGCGGTGGGCACGTCGTCGCCGACGACCTGGTGGAACGTGCCGCCGAGCTTCTCGACGAGCGTCCGCTGCTCCGCGAGCGCTCCGGGATCTCCGCCGCGCAATCCGTCGTTGCTCGTGACGTGGACGGCGAGGAGCTGACCACCGGCCGAGCGGGCGGCGATACGGGCCCCGCGCCGCAGCAGGGTCTCACCCTCGGGCCCACCCGTCAGGGTGACGACGACCCGCTCGCGCGCCTCCCACCTGCTGTCGATGCCGTGCTCGGCGCGGTAGGACGTGAGGGCCTGATCGACCTCGTCCGCCAGCCACAGGAGGGCGAGTTCGCGCAGCGCCGTGAGGTTGCCGAGCCGGAAATAGTTCGACAGGGCGGCATCCACCCGTTCGGCCGGGTACACGAGCCCGCCGGCGAGACGGTCCCGGAGGGCCTGCGGTGCCAGGTCGATGACCTCGACCTGGTCCGCCGTGCGCAGGACCTCATCGGGGACCGTCTCGCGCTGGGGCGCCCCGGTGATCTGGTGGACGACGTCGTTGAGGGACTCGATGTGCTGGATGTTGACGGTCGAGATGACGGAGATCCCGGCATCCAGCAGCTGCCGCACATCCTGCCAGCGCTTCTCGTTCGCCGAACCCGGCGCGTTGGTGTGGGCGAGTTCATCGACGAGGGCGACATCCGGATGCCGCGCGATCACGGCGTCGAGGTCCATCTCGGTGAGCGTGACACCCCGATGGGTGATCTCTCGGCGCGGCACTTCCTCGAGTCCGTCGGTCATACGCAGGGTCGCGGCCCGGCCGTGGGTCTCTACGACCGCGATGACGACGTCCGAGCCCTCGCCTGCCAGGCGCCGACCCTCCTCGAGCATCGCGTACGTCTTGCCCACGCCGGGAGCCGCGCCCAGCAGGACGCGCAACCGTCCGCGTCCCGCCACTGTCAGCCTCCTAGCCGGTCGAGCGCCAGATTGAGTTCCACCACGTTGACGGTCGACCCGCCGAGGTACCCGAGGTCGGGACCCTGGGTGTGCTCGGCGACGAGCGTGCGCACCTCGTCGACCGGGAGGTTCCGGGCCCGGGCGACGCGGTCGACCTGGATCGAAGCGTACGCGGGGCTGATGTGCGGGTCGAGTCCGGAGCCGGAGGCGGTCACCGCATCGGCGGGCACCTCCGACTCGGCGACGCCTTCCCGCTCGGCGATCGTGGTCTTCCGCTCGGTGATCGACGAGATGAGGTCGGTGTTCTCGGGGCCGAGGTTCGAGCCCGACGAGGCGCCGCCGTCGTAGCCGTCGCCCGCAGCGGACGGGCGGGATTGGAAGTACTCGGGGAGTGCGGCACCGTCGGCATCCGTGAAGGACTGGCCGATGAGGGACGAACCGACGACCTCACCCGACGCGTCCCGGACGAGGGAGCCGTTCGCCTGGGCGGGCAGGGCGACCTGTCCGACCAGGGTGATGAGGGCGGTGTACCCGAGGCCGAGGATGAGGGTGAGGACCACCATCGCGCGGATCGAGACGAGGACGGTGCGCCCGGTGGCGCGGGACGAGCTGTTCATGACGGGGATGTCCTTCGGATCAGAAGCCGGGGATGAGGCGGACGAGCAGGTCGATCAGCCAGATCCCGATGAAGGGGGCGACGACACCGCCCAGGCCGTAGACGGCGAGGTTGCGGCCGAGGATCGATGAGGCACCGCCCGGCCGGTACCGCACACCGCGGAGGGCCAGCGGGATGAGGGCGATGATGACGAGCGCATTGAACACGATGGCCGACAGGACAGCGGATGCCGGCGAGTGCAGCCCCATGATGTTCAGGGCCCCCAGCTGCGGGAACACGCCCATGAACATCGCCGGGATGATGGCGAAGTACTTGGCGATGTCGTTCGCGATCGAGAACGTCGTGAGCGCGCCGCGCGTGATGAGCAGCTGCTTGCCGATGCGGACGATGTCGATGAGCTTCGTCGGGTCGGAATCGAGGTCGACCATGTTGCCGGCCTCCTTCGCGGCCGACGTTCCCGAGTTCATCGCGACACCCACGTCGGCCTGCGCGAGGGCGGGCGCGTCGTTGGTGCCGTCACCGGTCATCGCGACGAGGTTGCCGCCCTCCTGCTCCTTGCGGATGTAGGCGAGCTTGTCCTCGGGCGTCGCCTCGGCGAGGAAGTCGTCGACGCCCGCTTCCTTGGCGATGGCGGCCGCCGTCAGCGGGTTGTCGCCCGTGATCATGACCGTCCGGATGCCCATCGAGCGGAGCTCGGCGAAGCGTTCGCTGAGGCCGTCCTTCACGACGTCCTTCAGGTGGACGACGCCGAGCACGCGACCGGTGCCGGCGGCATCCTTCGTCGCGACCACCAGCGGAGTCCCGCCGGACTGCGAGATCTCCTCGGTGCGCGCCGTGAGGTCGGTCCGTACATCAGCAGGCAGCGGCGAGCCGTCCTGCTCGAGCCACCCGATGATCGCCGAACCGGCGCCCTTGCGGATGGACGAGCCGTCGGGCAGGTCGAGACCGCTCATGCGGGTCTGCGCCGTGAAGGGCACGATGACGCCCTGGGATTCACCCGTCACGTCGACGCCGCGGCGGACCGCGAGGTCGACGATCGAGCTGCCCTCGGGGGTGGGGTCGGCCAGCGACGACAGCGCGGCGGCGCGGGTGAGCTCGGCCTGCGCCATCCCATCGAGCGGGACGAACTCGGATGCCTGGCGGTTGCCGTACGTGATCGTGCCGGTCTTGTCGAGCAGCAGCGTCGTCACGTCGCCGGCTGCCTCGACGGCACGGCCCGACATCGCGAGGACGTTCCGCTGCACGAGGCGGTCCATGCCGGCGATGCCGATGGCCGACAGGAGCGCGCCGATCGTCGTCGGGATGAGGCAGACGAGGAGGGCGACGAGGACGGGGATGCTGACCGGTGCCGCCGCGTACGAGGCGACGGGGTTCAGGATGAGGGCCACCACCACGAAGATGATCGACAGGCTCGCGAGCAGGATGTTGAGCGCGATCTCGTTCGGGGTCTTCTGCCGGGCGGCGCCCTCGACGAGGGCGATCATCCGGTCGACGAAGGTCTCGCCGGGCTTGGACGTGATCCGTACGACGATCCGGTCCGACAGCACGCGGGTACCGCCCGTGACCGCGCTGCGATCACCACCGGACTCGCGGATGACGGGGGCCGATTCGCCCGTGATGGCCGACTCGTCGACCGAGGCGATGCCGTGGACCACGTCGCCGTCGCCGGGGATCAGGTCGCCGGCCGCGACGACGACGACATCGCCGAGTGTGAGGTCGGCCGACGAGACGTCATCGATCGTGACGCGCTCAGCGGCGACATCCGACTGCGCGTCGTAGCCGGCCACGCGGTGCGCCACCGTGCTCGTGCGGGTCTTTCGGAGCGTCTCGGCCTGCGCCTTGCCACGGCCTTCGGCGACCGATTCGGCGACGTTCGCGAAGAGCACCGTCAGCCACAGCCACACCGCGATGACCGCCGTGAACGAGACAGGGACGGGGGTACCACCGGAATCCGACGGCCCGCCCGTGAACGGCTCGGCGATGGCGAGGGCGGTGGTCAGCGCGGCGCCGAGCCACACGATGAACATGACGGGGTTGCGCCACTGGGCACGCGGGTCGAGCTTGCGGAACGCGCCGGGCAGGGCGGCCGCGATCGCGGCGCCGTCGATGCCGCGCCGGGTCGCCGACGCGGACGCGGCGGCAGGAGCGGAGGAAGCCGGGGCTTCGGAGCGGAGAGGTGTGGACATGGGTCAGATCAGTCCTTCTGCCAGGGGACCCAGCGCGAGTACGGGGAAGTAGGTGAGAGCGGTCACGATGAGGATCACGCCGACGAGGAGACCGACGAACAGCGGTCGGTGCGTCGGGAGCGTGCCCGCCGTCGCGGGGATCCTGTCCTGCGCGGCGAACGAGCCCGCGAGGGCGAGGACCAGCACGATCGGGACGAAGCGCCCGAGCAGCATCGCGACGGCGAGCGCCGTGTTGAGCCACGGTGTGTTGGCCGTGATACCCGCGAACGCGGAACCGTTGTTGTTGGCGGCCGAGGTGAACGCGTAGAGCACTTCGCTGAAGCCGTGGATGCCGGGGTTCCAGATCGACGTCGTCGTGACGTCGTCGCGGACCGCCGGGATGGCGAAGCTGAGCGCCGTGCCGACGAGTACGAGGATCGGGGTCACCAGGATGTAGATGCTCGCGAGCTTGATCTCGCGGGGACCGATCTTCTTGCCCAGGTACTCGGGCGTCCGCCCGACGAGCAGGCCCGCAATGAACACCGCGATGACCGCCATCACGAGGATGCCGTAGAGGCCCGATCCGACGCCGCCGGGGGCGAGCTCGCCGAGCATCATGTTGAGCATCGGCATCATCCCGCCGAGCGCCGTGAAGGAGTCGTGCATCGAGTCGACCGCACCGGTCGAGGTGAGCGTGCTCGTCGACCCGAAGATCGTCGAGCCGACGATGCCGAAGCGCATCTCCTTGCCCTCCATCGCCGCGCCGGCGAGAGCGGGGGCGGTGCCGCGACCAGCGAGCTCGAACGCCGTCAGGGCGAGCGTCGAGGCGAGGAACAGGACTCCCATCGCGCCGAGGATCGCATAGCCCTGTCGCTTGTCGCCGAGCATGGTGCCGAAGGTGCGCGGCAGCGAGAACGGGATGATCAGCATGAGGACGACCTCGAACAGGTTCGTCCAGCCGGTCGGGTTCTCGAAGGGGTGCGCGGAGTTGGCGTTGAAGAATCCGCCGCCGTTGGTGCCCAGGAGCTTGATCGCCTCCTGGGAGGCGACGGGGCCGCCGGGGATGTTCTGAGCCCCACCGACGACGGTCGCGACGTCGCTGAATCCGGTGACGTTCTGGATGACGCCGCCGGCCAGCAGCACGATCGCCGCGATGACCGCGAGAGGCAGCAGGAGGCGGAACGTCCCGCGGGTCAGGTCGACCCAGAAGTTGCCGATCGTGCCGCTGCGGCGGAAGGCGAGGCCGCGGACGAGAGCGACGGCGACGGCGAGGCCGACGGCCCCCGAGACGAAGTTCTGCACGGCGAGGCCGGCGAACTGCACCGTGTAGCCGAGGGTCAGCTCGGGAGAGTACGACTGCCAGTTGGTGTTCGTCACGAACGAGACGGCCGTGTTGAACGACAGGTGCTCACTGGGCGCGGGGAGACCGAGGGACCAGGGCAGCCACTGCTGGGTGCGCTGCAGCGCGTAGACGATGAGGACGCCGACCGCCGAGAAGGCGAGGACGCTGCGGGCGTACGCCTGCCAGGTCTGGGCGGATGCCGGGTCGACGCCGATCAGCCGGTACAGACCGCGTTCGGCCCGGGCATCCTTCGGCGACGAGTAGACCCAGGCCATGTAGTCGCCGAGGGGCCGGTAGGCGACTCCGAGGATGAGGGCGAGCGTGGCGAGGGTGAGGACAGCGGGAAGCCACTCCATCAGAACTTCTCCGGCTTCACGAGTGCGACGAACAGGTAGACGACGACGGCGACGCCGAGGACGGCGGCGATCAGATCGAAGACGATCACAGTCGGTCCACCGCCTTCGCGAACAGACCGATGATCACGAACAGAGCGAGGACGCCCAGGACGTAGACGATGTCGAGCACGAGTGAGGCTCCGATTTCGAGGGATGCGGGCCCTGATCGGGCCGGCACGCCGGTGGGGCGCATCCCTGATGGAACACCTCCGCACGGGCGCCGCCGGGCCTCCTCACGGAATCCATACGCCCGGCGGCGGCGTCCTCACGGGATCCTCACGGGGGCCCTCGTTCCCCCTGCCGGCGGGCTCAGTGCAGGTCGGCGTCGGCGGCGCCGCGGCGCCAGGCCGTGAACGGCACGGTGAGCCCGGCGCGACTCGGCG
>Ga0207790_1000523_pt1 | contig 13321 bp, 13 predicted proteins | sample HigsolmetaGSP14D_FD_184842 | JGI IMG/M metagenome (GOLD analysis project Ga0207790, IMG submission 184842) | High solid enriched microbial communities from the Joint BioEnergy Institute, USA - SP1-4-D (SPAdes) | ecosystem: Engineered > Bioreactor > SSF (Solid state fermentation) > Aerobic >...
AGCGCCATGGTGCGGATAGACGACGGTTTCGCCAACCTCAAAAAGCATGCAGTTGTGTCCTTTCGGCAACCTCCAGAATACCACAGGCGACATACGCTAAGGTTCGCCGCCCTCCTGCCCGACGCCACTCCCGTGACCCCATAGGATGAGAGGGTCGACGTTCGTGTCATCTGGAGGATCCGTGAAATCGCGTCTCATCGCGTCCCTGGCCCTGGGCGCCGCAGTCGTCCTGGGAACGACCGGCTGCAACATGCTGGCCCCGCAGGCGACGACCATCCAGTACTCCGCTTCCGACGGCGTCAACATCCCCGACTCCGGTCCGCTGAAGGTGCGCAACGCCCTCATCATCGCCAACGAGGACGGCACACTCGGCAACCTCGTCGCCTCGGTCGTGAACTCCACCGATGACGCCTTGGCCCTGAACGTCTCGATCGACGGACAGCCGCAGAGCGTCGAGGTCAGCGCGGGGTCGTCCGTCACGCTCGGCATCGACATGGCGAACATGACGTTCGACAACGTCGGCAAGCCCGGCGCCAACGCCGAGGTCTCCTTCCAGTCCGGCGAGGGCGAGGGCGTCCGCGTCTCCGTGCCGATCATGGACGGCACCCTGCCCTACTACACGCAGTTCGTGCCGACGCCCGCCGCGACGGCGACACCCGCCGGCTGATCCCGAACCATACGACGAAGGCCCCCACCGCCGCGGTGGGGGCCTTCGTCGTACCGGCCGCGTCAGGCCTCGAAGCGATAGCCGAGCCCGCGCACCGTGAGCAGCATGCTCGGGTCGCTCGGGCTCTTCTCGATACGGGACCGGATGCGCTTGATGTGGACATCGAGCGTCTTCGTGTCACCGAAGTAATCACTCCCCCACACCCGGTCGATCAGCTGACCGCGGGTCAGGACGCGACCGGCATTGCGCATGAGGAGCTCGAGCAGCTCGAACTCCTTGAGCGGCATCGAGATCTCCTTCCCCTCGACCGAGACGGTGTGCCGGTCGATGTCGAGCGTGACGCGGCCTCCCTCGATGACACGGTCATCGACGTCGAGGTCGTCGTTCTCGCTCCGGCGGAGGACGGCACGCATCCGCGCGAGCAGTTCACGCGACGAGTACGGCTTGGTGATGTAGTCGTCCGCGCCCAGCTCGAGGCCCACCACGATGTCGACTTCGCTGTCCTTGGCGGTCAGCATGATGATGGGGACCTTGGAGGTGGATCGGATGACACGGCACACCTCGGTCCCCGGCATCCCGGGCAACATGAGGTCGAGCAGCACGATGTCCGCACCGCGCGAGGTGAAGGAGTCGAGGGCGATTCCGCCGTCTTCCGCGATCTCCACCTCGAATCCCTCCCTGCGCAGGAGGTAGGCGAGCGGGTCGGCGAGGTCGGGCTCGTCTTCGACGATCAGGACGCGGGTCATGGTGTCTTCCTTTTGGCGGGCGCCTTCGCGCCGGTCTTCTTGGGCTTCTTCTTACGCGTGTGGGTGTCGCCGAGGTCGGCCGCAGCGACGAGCGGCAGCCGGATCGTGAACGTCGACCCGCGCCCGGGTCGAGACCAGAGCTCGACAGAACCGCCGTGACGCTGCACGGCATGCTTCACGATCGCCAGGCCCAGCCCGGTCCCGCCGGTGCGCCGCGACCGCGCCTGGTCGGCGCGGTAGAACCGTTCGAAGACGCGCTGCTGATCGTCCTCGGGGATGCCGATGCCGTGGTCGGCGACGGCGATCTCGACGGCACCGTCGGCCTCGCGCACGCCGATTCCCACCTGCGCCCCGCCGGGTGAGTACGCGATGGCGTTGGCCAGCAGGTTGCTGACGGCCTCGGTGAGGATCTGCGGGTCGCCTCGGACGAAGAGCCCCCTCTCCCCTCCCCTGGCGACCGTGATCTCCGCCGACTCCGCGGCGATCGCCTGGGATTCGATCGCCGACCGGACCACCTCGTCGACCGGCACGTCGCGCATCTCGGCGATCTCGTCCGCCGACTGCAGTCGCGAGAGGTTCATGATGCGGGAGGTGAGCTGCCCGAGACGGGTCGCCTCACCGCTGAGCCGTCGCACGAAGTGACGCACCTGATCGGGGTCGTCGGCGGCCGATTCGATCGCCTCGGCGAGGAGCGTGACAGCCCCGACGGGCGTCTTGAGTTCGTGCGAGGTGTTCGAGACGAAGTCGCGGCGCATCTGCTCGACGCGTTCACGCTCGGTGATGTCGCGGATCACGATCAGCGTGAGGCGCGGGGTGATCACACTGGCCCGCGCGGCGACGACCCGCGGCTCGACGCCGCGGTTGAGGGTCATGTTCTCGGCGGCCGGAAGCCCCGTCTGGCGGGCGTTTCGCACGAGGTAGCGCAGGCGCTCGGAGTCGAGCGTCTCGTTGACGGTGAGGGCGAACACCTCCGCCGTCGCGGATGCCGCCAGCACGAGCATGGACGGATCGACGACGACCGCCGCGTCGTCCATGGCCTGCAGGACGGATGCGGTCCCCTCGGGCATGTCCAGCGACGTGACGAGTCGCGTGCGCGCCCGCTCCTGCATCGCGTAGACCACGAGTCCGACCGCACCGGCGCCCACGAAGAGCCCCACGACGAGCGCCAGCAGCTCGAGCTGCGTCGAATCCATGACCCCAGCGTAAGGTGGTCGCACCCCCGCAATCGGACGGAAATCGGCCCGTGCGCCGCGCACCGCCGAGTGTTCACCGTGTCGGCACCGACCGTTAACCTGAGCACGGGAGGATCGCCGAGGTCTCTGCGCGACAGGTCGCGCCCCTCACCCGCCCCGCACGAAGAGAAGGTGCTCCATGCGCGAAGTTTTCCACCAGTCCCTCGAGGACGTGCAGACCCGTCTCGTCGAGATCTCCGACCTCGTCGCCGTCGCGATCGAGCGTGCGACCCGCGCGTTCGCGACCAGCGACGTCGCCCTCGCCGAGGACGTCATCGACAACGACAAAGTCATCGACGACAAGGCCATCGAGCTCGATGAGCTGGCGATCGAGATCCTCGCCCGCCAGCAGCCGGTCGCCCGCGACCTGCGCATCGTCGTCGCCGCTCTCCGCGTCAGCGCCTCGCTCGAGCGGATGGGCGACATCGCCGAGCACATCGCCCAGCTGACGCGCATGCGCTTCCCCGAGCGCGCCGTCCCCAAGGGCCTCAAGAACACCTTCACCAAGATGGGCGAGATCGACACCGAGGTGGCACGCACCCTCGCCGACCTGCTGCGGACCGAGGACCTGTCCCTGGTGAGCCGTCTGCACGAGCTGGACGACGACCTCGACGCCCTCCACCTCGCGGTGTTCGAGAAGGTGCTGAGCGACAACTGGCAGGGCGAAGCCTCCGCCACCGTCGACGCGACGCTCGCCTCGCGCTACCACGAGCGTTTCGGCGACCACGCCCTCTCGGTTGCGAAGAAGGTCTCCTACCTGGCAACGGGCACGTGGTCGGCCGACACCGAAGGCGTCGACGCCGAGGTCTGATCCCGGCCCGGGCGAGCCCCGGACGACGAAGAGCGGATGCCGCGAGGCATCCGCTCTTCGTGTTCCCGGTGTCGTGCGGCTTACTTCTTGCCCTGCGAGGCGACCGCGGCGGCGCCGGCGGCGGCGGCGTCGGGGTCGAGGTACTCGCCCGGTCCGAGGGGCTCGAGGTTCTCGTCGAGGCGGTAGACGAGCGGGATGCCGGTGGGGATGTTCAGCTCGGCGATGTCGTCGTCGCTGATGCCGTCGAGGTGCTTCACGAGCGCGCGCAGCGAGTTGCCGTGCGCCGTGACCATGACGGTCTTGCCGGTCTTGAGGTCGGGGACGATCTCGCTCTCCCAGTAGGGCAGCAGACGGTCGATGACGATCTTGAGCGACTCGGTGCGGGGAACATCGCCGTCGATGTCGGCGTAGCGCACGTCGCCGACCTGCGTGTAGGGGTCGCTGTCGGAGATGTCCGGCGGCGGAACGTCGAACGAGCGACGCCAGAGCATGAACTGCTCCTCGCCGAACTCGTCGAGCGTCTGAGCCTTGTCCTTGCCCTGCAGCGCACCGTAATGGCGTTCGTTCAGACGCCACGAGCGCTTGACGGGCACCCAGAGGCGGTCGGCCGCGTCGAGGGCGATGTTCGCGGTCTGGATGGCGCGGGAGAGGAGCGAGGTGTGCAGGATGTCGGGCAGCAGGCCCGACTCCTTGATCAGCTCGCCGCCGCGCTGGGCCTCGGCCTTGCCCTGATCGGTGAGACGGACGTCCACCCACCCGGTGAACTGGTTCGACTTGTTCCACTCGCTCTGGCCGTGCCGGAGGAGGATCAAGGTGTAGGGGGCTGTCATGCCCGCAATCCTACCGGCGCGGTGGGTGCGATCATGGGGGCATGACGCGTTCCGATCCGGTCGTGGGGCAGGTGACCCGGGGGACGACGAACACCAATCGGCTGCGCCGGGTGGACCGCTGGATCGCGCGGCATCCGATCCTGCGACGGACGGCGGACCCGCTTGTCGTCGACCTCGGCTACGGGGCGAGCGGCGTGACCGCGTTCGAGCTCGAGGCGAGGCTCCGTCGCGCTCGCCCCGACGTCGAGGTGCTGGGGCTGGAGATCGAACCCGCGCGCGTCGGTCGGGCCCGCGAACAGCTCGCGCGGGTGCGCGCCGGCGAGGCGAGCTTCGCCCCCGACGCCCGCGTCTCGTTCGCGCGCGGAGGGTTCGAGGTACCGGTGCCTGGCGCTCGGCGCCCGGCGATCATCCGCGCCTTCAACGTGCTGCGGCAGTACGACGAGCACGAGGTCGCCGACGCGTGGGGTCGGATGGCCTCGCGCCTGCACCCCGACGGCATGCTGGTCGAGGGGACGTGCGACGAGCTCGGGCGGATCTCGACCTGGATCGAGGTGGGGCCGGATGCCGCGCCTCGCAGCCTGACCATCTCGTTGCGGCTCGCGGGACTGGACTCCCCCGCGATCGCCGCGGAGCGCCTGCCGAAGGCGCTCATCCACCGGAACGTTCCCGGCGAACGGGTGCACGATGTGATCGAGGCGCTCGACCGGGAGTGGACGCGCGCCGTCGCGGCCTCGTCCTTCGGGCCGGTGCAGCGGTGGCGCGCCGCACTCGACGCGCTCGCGGGTGCGGGGTGGCCGGTCGGCGGACGCGCGCGGTGGCGACTCGGCGAACTGACGTTGCCGTGGGATGCGGTCGCGCCGCGGTGAGCCCGGTTCAGACCCGGGGCAACCGCGCCCGGGCGTCCGAGGGGCTGAGACCCGTCGCGCACAGCAGGTCGGTCGCCAGCGGCCGGAGCGCCGTGATGAGCGTCTGGTCGCCGAGCGATCCGTCGGGCACGAGCGCGATCGGATCGAGCCGCGCGGCGACTGCCGTGAGCACCTCGCGCGCAGCGGGCTCGTACGTGATGTCGGTGAGGGACTGCTGCACGAGGTCGGCGCCGCGGATCAGCTCGACGAGCAGGTCGGCGGCGACGTCGCGCTCGCGACCGTCGTCGACGAGGTAGGCGGCGCGGCGTGCGACGACGCGGAGGTTGCGCACCGCGAGGTCCATGCTCGCCCGCATCCGCTCGTACCGGTCCAGTTCGAACCGTTGCCGCCGCAGGAACGGCGAGATGCGGGCGATCGCCGCGCCGGATTCGACGGACGTCCTCCAGTCGTCGACGAGGCTCTGCAGCTCGCGGGCCTTCTCGAGACCGCGTTCGGTGCGCACCCGGCTGCCGCGACGCAGCCCCTGTGCGACGGTGCCGGCGGCTCCCTGGAACGCGGTGAACAGGCGGGCGGCATCCGTCCGCGCGGTCCGCAACGGACTGCGCGGGATGAGGGCGGTCACCAGCAGCGCCATGGCGCCGCCGATCAGCGCGTCGAGCAGGCGGAGGAAGGGCACCTGCGCCGGGACGACGACGACGATGATCGATTGGATCGCGGCGGCGATGGCGAATCCCGCCTGCGGCGACACGAAGCGGGCGATCGACAGACTCACCCCGAGCGTCAGCGCGAGCTGCCACCAGCCGTTGCCGGCGAGGAACACGACGAGCTCGGCGACGAACACGCCCAGCGTCATCCCGATGACGGTTTCGAGGACGCGCCACGGCCTCGCGTCTCGGACGAGTCCGAGGCTGGAGATCGTCACGGTCGCCGCGATCAGCGGAGCGGGATGCCCCAGCCCGTAATGGGCGATCGAGAACGCCGTGCTGGCCGCGACGACGAGCTGCAGGATGGCGACGGCCGAACCTCTGAGGCGGGCCCACCCCTCCCGCGGATACCGGCGGGCGGTGGGCACCGGAGCCGTGGCCGTCGGTTCCCCCGTCATCGTCAGCGGCGCTGGGACAGTCGTGGCAGGCGCGGGACGGATGCCGCGCGTCCCGCGTCCGGAGGCACGACGACCTCCTGCGCCGCAGCGATCTCCCCGTCAGGCACCTCGACCGTCAGCGCGGCGTCGACCGGCACGGACCGCTTCACGATGGCGAGGGCGATGGGCCCCTCCTCGTGATGACGGGCGACGGAGGTGACGGCGCCGACCTCGGCCCCGTCGAGCCGGACCGCGGCGCCGGGTGCCGGGAGTTCGGCATCCGATCCGTCCAGCTGCAGCGACACGAGTCGCCGCGGCGGATGACCGAGGTTGTGGACCTTCGCGACCGTCTCCTGCCCGCGGTAGCACCCCTTGTCGAGGTGCACGGCGGTGCGGAGCCAGTCGACCTCGTGCGGCAGCGTCCGCCCGTCGGCCTCGGTCGCGGCGCGGGGACGCCACGCGGCGACGCGGAGGGCGTCGGCGGCGAGGTATCCGGCGAGGCGCGCCTCGCCACGGGTCGCAGCGACGGCCAGGCCGTCGAGGACGGCTCGAGGCACGACGGCCTCCGCCCAGTCGAGGTCCGCTCCGGGGTGCGGGTCGACGGCGGCGTACCCCCAGCCGCCGATCCCGACGTTCGGCCACGGGTCGCGCCAGACGACCTCGCCACCGAGCGCGTCAGCGGCCGTGCTCGTTCCGGCGACGACGGCGAATTCCTCCGACACGTTCTGCGGATCGACGCGGAGGCGGAAACGCATGCGGGTCAACCAGGTGAGGAGCCCCTCGGCCCGGTCGCGATCGACGATGAGCCACGTGCGCTCCCCGTCATCGACGACGGATGCCGCATGCTCCACGTGCCCTTGCGGGTCGAGGACGAGAAGCTCGGTGCCCACGCCCGGAGCGAGCGCCGTGAGGGCCTGGGAGGTGATCGAGTCCAGCCACGAGAGCCGGTCCTCGCCCGCGACGGTGAGCACCGCACGGTCGGCGAGGGGCGCGACGGCCGATCCTGCGGCGAGGTCGCGCTGCTCGCGCACCGGGTTGCCGAGATGCGCCAACCCGCGCTCGTCGACGACGGCGCCCGGGACGGACGCGAAGCCGTCGGCGGTCACTGGACCCTGGCCAATCGGGCGGAGGCGTGCGACGACAGTGCGGTTCCCAGCGCGGCGATGTCCCATGCCCAGAGCAGGTGGCCGTCGACGAGGCCGTACATCCGCGTCGCGGACGAGTATTCCTTCGCGCCGGCGGGGCGCACGATGGCGTCGGTCGCGATGTCGATGCGGGGGCCGCGAACCTGTCCGAGGTAGAGCTCGCTGATGCCGTCGGAGTGGACGAGTGCCACTTCGATCTCGAAGCCGCCGCCGTCGGCGCGCAGCGCCTCGACGTCGTCCACGGTCCGAGGCTCGTCGCGGGGAGCGAGGGCGGGCAGGAGCGCCGGCCCGGCATCCTGCTCCGTTGCGGGGCGCGCGAGGCGCCAGTAGCCGGTCTCGGCGACGAGGTCGTTGCGGTTGCCGTCGGCATCCTCGAACCAGGCGGACGCGGCGTAGTTGAGTGCGTTACCGCCGTCGTGACTGAAGCTCACCCGGTGCGAGAACTCGCCCGACATGGTCCGACCCTGCGCGTCGTACTCGAGGACTCCGGTGCCTTCCCAGACGCCGAGGAGCCAGGAGAGCGGGACCAGATCAGCCGGAAGGTCGGTCGGCAGATCGATCACGATGTCAGCGCTGACCGCGGTAGAGGTTCCACACCACGACGCCGGACACGAACGCGATCGCGAGCGATGCGAGGCCGAGCAGCCCGACGAAGAAGAGTTCGAGTGCGACGAGATCCATGCGGTCCACTTTAGCGGCCGCGGACGCGGGTGCGGTCGACGGATGCCGCCGGCTCAGACGGCGGCGAGGAGCTCGGCGAGCCCGAAGCCCGCACCGAGCAGGCCCATGACGACCAGGGCCCCGAGCACACTGGCCGAGATCCGCACGATGAAGCCCTGCGAGCGCCCCGAGGCGAGCTGAACGGCGAAGGCGACGAAGAAGCAGAGGCCGAGACCGACGAGCAGCCACGCACCGCGCCAGTCCGGGTCGACGAAGACGCCGACGGCGAGCGCGGCGAGAGCAGCGACGACCCAGACGGCCACGACACCGGCGATCCGACGACGGGGCAGGAGCTCGGGCGCGGTCATGCTCCCATTGTTGCGCACCGCCCGCGGACATGCGCGGGACGCGCACGGGCGGCGACACGGCGCGCGCCGGGGCTACCCCTAAGATGAAACGGGTTTCCGAGTCTGCACCGGAGGGTTCTCCTTGGCACAGCTGCTCGTCTTGAGCTCCGCCCCCGGCGGCGACTCCGTCCTGCCCGCCCTCGAGCTCCTGAGCCACCGCGTCCGGCAGATCCCCGCAGAAGCCGCGCAGCTGGTCAACGCACCGAGCGCCGATGTCGTCTTCGTGGACGCCCGGAGGGATCTCGTCGGAGCGAAGTCGCTCTGCAAGATCCTCACGACGACCGGGCTCGACTCCCCGCTCGTCCTCGTGGTCACCGAGGGCGGTCTCACCGCCGTCTCCCCCGACTGGGGCATCGACGACGTCATCCTCGTCACCGCCGGTCCCGCGGAAGTCGACGCCCGCATCCGTCTCGCCGTCGGCAGGGTCGCCAAGGAGCAGGTGTCGACCCGCATCCAGACCTCCGGCATCAGCATCGACGAGTCCTCGTACTCGGCCAAGGTGCACGGCCGACCGCTGGATCTGACGTACAAGGAGTTCCAGCTCCTGCACTTCTTCGCGACGCATCCCTCCCGCGTCTTCACCCGCGAGCAACTGCTCAGCGAAGTGTGGGGATACGACTACTTCGGCGGCACGCGCACGGTGGATGTCCACGTCCGACGCCTCCGCGCGAAGCTCGGCGATCTCGAACAGCTCATCGGGACCGTTCGCAACGTGGGCTACCGCTTCAACGTGTACGACGACGATCAGCTGCCGGGCTCGCCCGCCTGAGGCCGACACAGCGGCATCCGTCCGTCGCGTTCACGCACGCGACACGTCCCCCTGCAATGATGTGGGGATGATCGACACCCAGGTTCACGACTCCGGACTGGGCGACGCGGACGACGACGACTTCGACGATGTCGTCGAGGCGTACGACTCGCAGCTCCCCGACAACCGCTACCTCGACCGCGAGCTCAGCTGGCTCGCCTTCAATCAGCGCGTCCTGGAGCTGGCGGAGGATCCGAACCTCCCGACCCTCGAACGCGCGAACTTCCTGGCGATCTTCGCGAGCAACCTCGATGAGTTCTTCATGGTGCGCGTCGCGGGCCTGAAGCGCCGCATCCTCACGGGTCTGGCCGTGCCCACCAACGTGGGCCGAGCTCCCCTCGACGTGCTCACCGACCTCGCGACGGCGGCGCACGCGCTGCAGGAACGCCACGCCGCGGTCTGGTCGGAGCATGTACGGCCCGCTCTCGCCGAGTCCGGTATCGAGGTGGTGTCGTGGGCCGACCTGTCGGATGAGGAACGGGAGATCCTCTACGACTACTTCTCGTCGCAGGTGTTCCCCGTGCTCATGCCGCTCGCGGTCGACCCGGCGCACCCCTTCCCCTACATCTCGGGCCTCTCCCTCAACCTCGCGATCCGCATCCGCAATGCGCGCACGGGACGCCAGGAGTTCGCGCGTCTGAAGGTTCCCCCGATGATGCCCCGCCTCGTCGAGGTCAGGAAGGACGGGCACAGCGTCCGCTACCTGCCCCTGGAGGAATTGATCTCCGAGAACCTCGGCGACCTGTTCCCCGGCATGGAGATCCTCGAGCACCACACGTTCCGCCTCACCCGGAACGAGGACGTCGTCATCGAGGAGGACGAGACCGAGAACCTCATCCAGGCCCTCGAGGCGGAACTGCTGCGCCGCCGATTCGGGCCGCCGATCCGCCTCGAGATCACCGAGGACATGGATGACGTCACGCTCTCGCTGCTCCTGGACGAGCTCGACATCACCGAGAACGACGTCTACCGGCTGCCCGCTCCGCTGGACCTCCGCGGCCTGTTCTCGCTGTCGCAGATCGAGCGCCCGGACCTGCGCTACCCCGCGCACGTTCCGAAGACGGCGACGCCCTTCCAGCCCGCGGAGCAGAACGGCCGCGCGGACCTGTTCGCGGCCATCCGCAAGGAGGACATCCTCGTCCACCACCCGTACGAATCGTTCACGACGAGCGTCGTCTCGTTCCTGCAGCAGGCCGCGCGCGACCCGCACGTGCTCGCCATCAAGCAGACCCTGTACCGGACGTCGGGCGACAGCCCGATCGTCGAAGCCCTCATCAACGCGGCCGAGAACGGCAAGCAGGTACTCGCCCTCGTCGAGGTCAAGGCGCGCTTCGACGAAGCGGCGAACATCGGCTGGGCGCGCACACTCGAAAAAGCCGGCGTGCACGTCGTCTACGGCCTCGTGGGCCTGAAGACCCACTGCAAGCTGCTGCACGTGATCCGCGAGGAGGACGGCGCCCTCCGGAGCTACAGCCACATCGGCACGGGAAACTACAACCCCAAGACGAGCCGCATCTACGAGGACTACGGCCTGTTCACCTCGAACGAGCAGGTCGGTCGCGACCTCACGCGCCTGTTCAACGAGCTCAGCGGATACGCCATCGAGAAGAAATTCAAGCGCCTCCTCGTCGCTCCTCTGCACCTGCGCAAGGGACTGCTCCGCCTGATCGACGCCGAGCGCCGCAACGCCCTGAACGGGAAGCCCGCCTACGTGCGGATCAAGGTCAACTCGATGGTCGACGAGCAGATCATCGACGCCCTGTACCGGGCGAGCCAGGCCGGCGTGAAAGTCGACGTGTGGGTCCGGGGCATCTGCTCGCTGCGCTCCGACCTGCCCGGGGTGAGCGACAACATCACGGTCCGCTCGATCCTGGGCCGCTACCTCGAGCACTCCCGCATCTTCGCGTTCGCCCACGGCGGCGAGCCCCAGGTCTTCATCGGCAGCGCCGACATGATGCACCGCAACCTCGACCGCCGCGTCGAGGCGCTCGTGCGCGTCACGGAGCCCGCCCACGTGAGCGAGCTGCTTTCGCTGTTCGACCTCGCGATGGACGACGGCACGAGCTCGTGGCACCTGGGCGCAGAGGGCGAGTGGACGCGTCATCACCTGGCCGCCGACGGCACGCCCCTCGTCGACCTGCAGGAGAAGACGATGTCCGACGTCCTGCGGCGGCGGCGCCAGCGGGCGGTGCGATGACGGAAACCGCGGTCTACGCCGCCGGCGGCGTGGTGTGGCGGATGCTCGACGGCAAGCTCCTCGTGCTCGCCATCCATCGCACGAAGTACCGCGACGTCACGCTGCCCAAAGGCAAGGTGGATCCCGGCGAGACCCTCGCCGAGACGGCCGTCCGCGAAATCCATGAGGAGACCGGCATCCGTGTGCACCTCGGTGTGCCCGTCGGCATCTCGAACTACCGCCTGCCGAGCAAGCGGACGAAGATCGTCCACTATTGGAGCGCGCAGGCGACCGAGAAGGCGATCCGTGAATCCGCGTTCGTCCCGAACCGCGAGATCGCAGCGCTGGAGTGGATGCCGGCGCGCAAGGCGCTCGGGAAGCTGAGCTACCCGGTCGACGTCGAGATCCTGGAGCACTTCCTGCGCCTGGTCGACGACGGTGTGCTCGAGACCTTCCCCCTCGTGGTGCTGCGCCATGCGAAGGCGACGGCGCGGGAGGACTGGACGGATCAGGATGCCGCGCGCACCCTGACCCCTCGCGGCAAGAAGCAGGCGAAGGCGATCGTCGGGCCGCTCCGGGCCTTCGGCGTGCGCCGGGTGTACTCGAGCGATGCGGTCCGCTGCGTCGACACGGTCGCTCCGCTCGCGAAAGCGCTGCGACGCGACGTCCGTCGCACGTCCGCGATCTCGCAGGATGCCTGGGATGCCGGGACCGCCGACGTCCGGACGCTCGTGGGAAAGCGCGTGCGCGCGCGCAAGCCCGCCGTGATCTGTTCGCACCGGCCGGTGCTCCCCGATGTGATGCACGAGATCGCCCTGGCGACGGGCACCGTGACGGGCTCGTACCTCGGCGATGCGTCGGCGCTCGAACCGGGCGCGTTCTCGGTCGTCCACCTCTCGGCCACGAACCCCGGATCGGGGATCGTCGCGATCGAGACGCACGCACCCCAGGTGTGATCCGACAGGAGAATCCGTTCGGACCGGGTTCGTTCACCTGTCGTTCACCTCCGGAGCGGAACCTGGTCACCGGCAGCTCTTAGCGTCGAGCCAGCCCCGCACCGGGGTGTCCCGATCACCCGAAGGAAATCACACGTGAAGCTCAACCGCATCGCCCGCGTGGGCGCTGTCGCAGCCGTCGCCGTCCTCTCCCTGTCGGCCTGTGCCGCCAACGAGGGCACCCCCGCTGGCAGCAGTGGCCAGCCCTCCGACGGCGGCTCCTCGCTGTCGGGCACCGTCAAGGCGACCGGCGCCTCGTCGCAGGGCGCCGCCCAGCAGGCGTGGACCGCAGCGTTCCAGACGGCGAACCCGGACGTCACGGTCAACTACCAGCCCACCGGCTCGGGCACCGGCCGCGACAACTTCATCGCCGGCTCCAGCAACTTCATCGGTTCCGACCGCGCGTACAAGACGGACGAGATCGCCGCAGGCAAGTTCGGCGCCTGCGCGACCTCCGACATCATCGAGGTCCCCGCCTACATCTCGCCCGTCGCCGTCGTCTTCAACCTCGACGGCATCAAGGAGCTGAACCTCACCCCCGAGGTCATCGGCAACATCTTCAACGAGAAGATCGAGAAGTGGAACGACCCGGCGATCGCCGACCTCAACGAGGGCGTCGAGCTTCCGGACCTGGCCATCACGCCCGTCTTCCGCGGTGACGAGTCGGGCACGACCGGCACCTTCACCGCCTACCTCGCCTCGGTCGCTCCCGACGCGTGGCCCTACGAGGACGACGACGCCTGGCCCGTAAAGACGAAGCGCTCAGAGGCTGCACAGCAGACCTCCGGCGTCGAGGCCACCGTCAACGGCGGCAAGGGCACCATCGGCTACATCGACGCCTCGCGCGTCGGCGAGCTGGGCTCCGCCGCCATCAAGGTCGGCGACGACTTCGTGCCG
>Ga0207790_1000527_pt1 | contig 13177 bp, 14 predicted proteins | sample HigsolmetaGSP14D_FD_184842 | JGI IMG/M metagenome (GOLD analysis project Ga0207790, IMG submission 184842) | High solid enriched microbial communities from the Joint BioEnergy Institute, USA - SP1-4-D (SPAdes) | ecosystem: Engineered > Bioreactor > SSF (Solid state fermentation) > Aerobic >...
TTTCTTGATCGTCGGGAGTTTTGACGGACCACTGATGACGGCTAATTCAGTTGCACCCGCTTCAAGTAAAAGCGAAGCTGCCTTCTTCCCACCTTCGTATCCGTTTGACGTTACCGTCGGAATCGCACCTTGTAACACACGGTCTAACGCTACGACCGGCACTTCGAGTTCTTCATAGTTCGGATTGTTCGAGTAGTTCGTCGTGATGATCAATCCGTCGACATGCATCGCCTCGAGTGACTTGATATATTCGCGTTCTTTCTGAAACTGTTCGTCTGTGTTACACAAAATGACCTGAAAACCATGTTGATGTGCCATATCTTCCACAGCCCGTGCGAGTTGTGGGAAGAACGGGTTCGTGATGTCTGGAACGATCAATCCGATCAGTCCGGACCGTTTTTGGAACAACGATCGCGCGACCCGGTTTGGTCGATAATCCAATTGTTTGATTGCCTGAAGCACCGCCTTACGCGATTTCTCACTGACATAACCCTTTTCGTTCATGACGCGTGAGACCGTCGCGACGGAGACATGTGCCGCTTTCGCTACTTCCCGGATGGTCGACATGTTTCGCCACCTCTTTCTTTTGATAACGCTTACAAGAATCATCATATTGTGTAACCGGTTACACATCAATCGTTTTTATATAAAATATATTTTATTTTTTTCGAGCTCTTGAATTGAACCATAAAAAAAGAAGCCTGATACCGCATCAGACTTAAGATCATACCGTATGAACGTTCACTTAAAAGCTCTTGGAGAACTCTTTAAATAAAGACGATCAGCGAGAGCCCAATTAAAATATTAATGAATCCCAACCAATCCGTCGCTTTTGTATATAACGATGGCTTATCTTTTTTGACGCTATCGTTAAGAAACATTAGTGTCACGGCAATAACGGTTGTTACGCCAAGTGGAGCGTTTAGAAAACTATCGGAATACGTAAATAAGTTATTCGTAATGTAGGCACTGTTTAAGACGGACAAACCAAACAAGATTTTCTGCATATTAGCCACTCCTATAATTATTAAGATCATATGAAATCAATGAAGATCTGATTTTGTTCTTTCTTCATTATAGAATATTCTTCCAGAAATCCTTCCTTACATTATCGAAAGAAAGCGATACGAACGCAAATAAACCATGAGGCAGTGTTACATCACCTCACGGTTTATGAATTATCAGCTTAGGACGGAAATCAATGAACATCTCTACTTCGCTTCTTTTTACTTTTCTTCTCTGTATACAAGCGACGGATCAAGGCAACAACGAACGCAACGATTGCGAGCGGCTCGAACAAATAGATCAACAGGAACGTGACATCAATAACAGCATCCTCTGGATTATAACGGATGATGTAGAGCGCCCCTGGTAAGATAGCGATTAATCCACCGATTCCGAGAGCTGTCCCAAAAATCAAACTCTGACGCGAAAACCGGCTCGTGATTTGATACAAGCCGATGAATAGTATGAGTTCCGTAAAATAGATGAGGCGCAACGGGATGTCACCAATCGACGTATCAAGCCCTAAAATCAAAAACCGAAATAGCATGTCGATTCCCCCTTCCCTCTAGTTTTACCCAGAACAGCGTCCTCGTAATGCTTGATTTCCAGTTTCCCTGCATATCCTCGCTTTAATTAGGGAATAGCTAGAGAGTTACAGTCACACACAGAGAGTTGGGATTGCATGAAGGAAGAACACTCGATGAAGGTCGTCAGTTGTTTGAATGATTATTTCGAACGTCATCAGCAGCCCCTTCAGGTCGATCTCTTACGAGGTCTACCACCAATCGTGCTATTATTGCGCGATGATGCGAAACGCGCTTTTCCAAAAGAAGCGAACTTACACGATGAACTGTTACAAGATATAAAACGACTCGTTCAAGAGTGTCTCGATCCAGATACCTTACGCGAACTCGGAATCGATGTGGATCTCCCAGATTTTTTCGTGACCCGTGCACCGCTTCATTCTGCCCATCATTATCTCGTTACATTCATTGAAGATTGATCTTATGTTAAAAGCAGCTATCTTTTCGTTCACGCATTTCCGTGAAAGAAGAAATAGCTGCTTTTTTTGTAGACATCAAAAAAACCGATAGAGCCGCAGCACTACCGGTTTGACTTCCCATCACACAGAAGAAGATGACTTAATTTTCAACCTCAAGAATTGCTTCGATTTCAGCTTCTACTTCTTTGTTGACCATTTGTGAACGTTTTTTTCGTAACTCCAGATCCATTTCCTGATCGATGAAATGGTTCGTATGTTTATCAAAACACTCAAAACAAATCGGATAAAAGTCTTTTGCTTCTTTGTTTAATGAGTTGAATTCCCACGTATCGAGTTCCAAGTAACTGACTTGGTTGTTCGTTTCAGTTCCACAGATTTCACACTTCATGTTCATTGCCTCCTTAGACGTCGAGCTTCGCTTTTTCGACTTGGCGTTCCTGACGTTCCTTGATGCGTTTCAAACGTCCATGATACTTCATAATGTTCGCTTGTGATTGTTTTGCTTCTTCAGTTGTCGGCTCCAGGTCAGCGATCCCCCAGTATTTGACGACGACGTCTAATACTTGGTCGAAGTATTGAAGTGGTCCATAGTTCGTATCAACAGCAATCGTCTTCATGCGTTCTGTAAAGTCCGGCATGACAGCACCTGGCATTGAGAAGTTGATGATGACATCTTCGAAGAAGACGATAAAGTTCGGGTCAAGCTCCAGGTGTGCTTTGACCGTGTCACGATAGAACGCATAATGGAGCGCTTCGTCTTTCGCTAGACGACGGAGTAATGTTGCTAAGTCTTTATCGTGGGCACCTGCGATCTTCGCTACATTGTTATAAAAGACGAGTGTCGCTAACTCTTGCAGTGATGTGTATGCCATCGTCGCTAACGGATTCGTGAAGTCCGGGAACCAGCCACTTTCAACGACGCGTCTTCTCAACTGATGAAGTCGTGTCGGATTGACGTTTCGCGTGACGAGTAAATACGTCTCTAGTAAGTTCGAATGCTGATCTTCTTCCGCTGTCCACGTACGAACGAAATCATTGATGACTTCCATTGAGTTCTTAAATGTATAGTCTAAGTGCGACGTATACCACGGTAAATTGACCTCTGTCAGCAATGCCGTTTCGATCGCTACGATGACACCTTCCGGAAGCGTGACTTGGCTTTCGTCCCAAGGAACACGTTTAAAGGACATCGCCTTATCCCATGGAATGAACTCGTGATAGCTCCAGTCAATATTGGCTGAACGCTCCTTGTGTAGTCGATATAACTCTTGAATGCGTGGTTCTAAACGGATATCTAAATCTGAATTTAACATGATCTTATCTCCTTTAGACGTATTTTTCATCTTCATTAACCAAGATGTAATTAATCCCTATAACTATTTGATTTGCACTTATTTATGAGTATAACATTTTAGTCATCTACTAGGATGAATCAATTTTTTGACAGTTCGGTATAGTTTTAATGACAAAAATGGTTTTCATGTTTGACATTGCTTGATATACAAAAAACCTCCTATCCGTGTGTACGTATCACACGAATAGGAGGTTTTCCTTATAGCTTGTTCAAACAATCAACCTGAAATTACTTCTTGAGGTTGTAGAATGATTTGATTCCGTCGTAGACAGCAACGTCTGAAAGCATGTCTTCGATGCGGAGAAGTTGGTTGTATTTCGCGATACGGTCTGTACGTGAAAGTGAACCAGTTTTGATTTGACCAGCGTTTGTCGCAACAGCGATGTCAGCGATCGTTGAATCTTCAGTTTCACCAGAACGGTGAGAAACGACAGCTGTGTAACCAGCTTTTTTAGCCATTTCGATTGCGTCGAATGTTTCAGTCAACGTACCGATTTGGTTAACTTTGATGAGGATCGAGTTAGCGATGCCTTTTTCGATACCTTCAGCAAGTTTCTCAGTGTTTGTTACGAACAAGTCATCCCCAACGAGTTGAACTTTGTGTCCGATACGATCTGTAAGGAGTTTGTGACCATCCCAGTCGTTTTCGTCACAGCCATCTTCGATTGAGATGATTGGGTATTTGTCAACGAGTTGTGCGTAGAATTCAACAAGCTCTTCTGTTGAAAGGACTTTGCCTTCGCCAGCGAGGTTGTATTTTCCAGCTGCTTTATCGTAGAACTCAGAAGAAGCGACGTCCATTGCAAGGTAAACATCTTCGCCTGCTTTGTAGCCAGCTTTTTCGATTGCTTCAAGGATAACTGTGATTGCTTCTTCGTTTGATTTCAAGTTTGGAGCGAATCCACCCTCGTCACCAACTGCTGTGTTAAGACCCATTCCGCTAAGAACTGATTTCAACGCGTGGAAGATTTCAGCACCCATACGAAGTGCTTCTTTGAATGTTGGAGCACCGACAGGCATGATCATGAACTCTTGGAAGTCCACGTTGTTGTCTGCGTGTGATCCACCGTTGATGATGTTCATCATTGGTGTTGGTAATGTTTTCGCGTTGAATCCACCGAGGTACGTGTAAAGTGGAAGACCAAGCTCATCTGCAGCAGCACGTGCAGCAGCCATAGAAACACCAAGGATTGCGTTAGCGCCGAAGTTACCTTTGTTTTTCGTACCGTCGAGATCGATCATTTTTTTGTCGATTCCAGTTTGGTCGAAGACATCGTAACCGATGATTTCTGGTGCGATTTTTTCGTTGACGTTGTCAACAGCTTTCAAAACACCTTTTCCGAGGTAACGTGCTTTGTCGCCATCACGGAGTTCGACTGCTTCGTGCTCACCAGTTGATGCACCTGATGGTACGAGTGCGCGACCGAAACCGCCATCTTCTGTATAAACTTCTACTTCTACTGTTGGGTTACCGCGTGAATCAAGAATCTCGCGTGCGTAAATCTCTGTAATCATTGACATTTAAATTCGCTCCTTTTGTGTGTAAGAAATATGTGGTGTAGCTACTTCGATCGACGGGATTATTTCTTCAATACGATCGATTTACCAGTCATCTCTGCTGGTTGGTCCGCTCCGAGGAGATCAAGGACCGTTGGTGCGAGGTCAGCGAGTGCACCTGTGAGTGGTTCAAGGAGTTCAACGTCCTCGACCGTCACGATACATGGAACGGGTTCTGTCGTATGCGCCGTCATCTTACTGCCGTCTGCATTGAGGACTTTATCCGCGTTCCCGTGGTCAGCCGTGATGACTGCCGCGCCGCCTTTGCTGAGAATCAAGTCAACGACTTTCCCAAGACACTCATCGACTGCTTCGATCGCCTTTTTCGTCGGCTCGAGCATACCCGAGTGACCGACCATATCCGGGTTAGCGAAGTTGAGGATGATAGCATCGTGTTTGTCCGAGTTGATTGCATCGACGAGCGCATCTGTAACTTCATAGACGCTCATCTCTGGTTTCAAGTCGTATGTCGCGACTTTTGGTGAAGGGATCAAGATCCGATCTTCCCCTTCGTATGGTTCTTCACGTTGTCCGTTGAAGAAGAACGTGACGTGCGGATACTTTTCCGTTTCCGCGATGCGTAGCTGTTTGAGACCTTGTTTTGACAATGTCTCACCAAGCGTGTTTTTGATGTCTTCAGGCGGGAAGACGATGTCCGTATCAAGCGCATCCGAGTACTTCGTCATCGAGACGAGTAGCAGGTTCTTCGGTGCGTTGTCCGGAAGTTCGAATCCGTCGAAGCCTTTTTTCTCTTTGTAGACTTTTGAAAGCTGAATCGCACGGTCAGGACGATAGTTGAAGAACATGATCGCATCGTTATCGTGGATCGGTGCGACTGGCGTACCGTCTTCCTGCACAACAACAGTTGGTTCGATGAACTCATCCGTTACGTCTTGTTTGTACGAAGCTTCAACCATGCCGATTGGATCCTTCGTCGTTGGACCTTCACCGAAAGTGATGACGTCATAGACTTTCTTGACGCGTTCCCAACGGTTATCGCGATCCATCGCATAGTAGCGACCAGAAATACTCGCGAATTGTCCAACATTCAATTCGTCCATCTTCGCTTGCGCGTCACGGAGGAAACCAGCGCCCGATTGTGGGTCGCAGTCACGACCGTCCGTGAAAGCATGGAGGTAGACTTTTTCGATTTCGTGAAGTTTCGCGAATTCGAGCACCGCATATAAGTGGTTGATGTGACTGTGGATCCCACCGTCAGAAACCAAACCGAAGATATGAAGCGCTGAACCGTATTTCTTCACGTGACCTGCCGCATCGTTCATCGCTTGACGCGAGAAGAACGAGCGATCCTTGACCGCGTTGTTGATTCGGGATAGCGATTGATAGACGACGCGACCTGCACCGATGTTGAGGTGACCCACTTCTGAGTTCCCCATTTGACCTTCAGGCAAACCGACGTATTCTCCTTTCGCATTCAACAACGTATGCGGGTATTGACCCCAGTAACGATCGAAGTTCGGTTTGTTTGCCGCCGTAACGGCATTTCCGAACTCCTCGTCACGCATACCAAAACCATCAAGGATGATCAGTGCGACTGGACGTTTTTTCATTTAAATCGCCTCCAACAGTTTGAGGAACGATCCTGTCTCAAGACTTGCACCGCCGACGAGCGCGCCGTCGATGTCTGGTTGAGCCATATATTCTTTGATGTTTTCCGGTTTGACGCTACCACCGTATTGGATGCGGACAGCTTCTGCTGCTTCAGCACCAAATTCAGCTGCAACGACGTCGCGGACGAATTTACAAGAATCTTGTGCATCTTGTTCTGTCGCTGATTTACCTGTTCCGATTGCCCAGACAGGCTCGTAAGCGACAACGAGATTTTTCACTTGGTCGACAGTAAGACCTTTAAGGCTGTTTGCTGTCTGTTCGCGGATGACGTCTTCAAACTTGCCGCCTTCACGCTCTTCCAGTGTTTCACCTACACAAACGATTGGAACGAGACCGTGCTCGAACGCTTTTTTCGCTTTGCTGTTGATGAACGCATCTGTTTCGCCGAAGTACTCACGACGCTCAGAGTGACCGAGGATGACGTATGTCACGTCGAGTTCTTTGAGCATGAGCGGGCTGATTTCACCAGTGAAGGCACCGCTCTCTTTGTCGTACATGTTTTGAGCACCGATCTTAAGATCCGTACCAGCTGCTGCTTCTGTCAAGTGTGCCAAGAATACTGCTGGTGCACAGACAGCTGCGTCGACTGTTGTCGAAGCAGGTACAGCTCCTTTGACTTCCTCAGCGAATGCAACTGCATCCTTGAGCGTCAGATTCATCTTCCAGTTACCTGCGATAATTGGTTTACGCATTGAGAAACACTCCCTTGTGAACTTAGATTACTTGTCGTTTAGCGCTTCGACACCAGGAAGAGCTTTCCCTTCCATGAATTCGAGACTTGCTCCACCACCTGTAGAAATGTGGCTCATTTTGTCAGCAAGACCGAATTTCTCTGCCGCAGCAGCTGAGTCGCCACCGCCGATGATTGAGTACGCATCGCTGTCCGCAAGAGCTTGCGCGACACCTTTTGTACCGTTTGCGTATTTATCGAGTTCGAATACGCCCATCGGTCCGTTCCAGACGACGAGTTTCGAGTTCTTGATTGCCTCTGCATAGAGTTCAACCGTTTTTGGACCGATATCAAGTGACATGTGATCTGCTGGGATCTCTGTGATGTCACGTGGTCCGACATATGTTTCTTCTCCGAATTCCTTCGTGATGACACAGTCGACAGGCATGAGGAACTTAACGCCTTTTTCTTCTGCTTTTTTCATGAATTCCTTCGCTTGGTCGATTTTGTCGACCTCAAGAAGTGAAGTACCGACTTCGATACCACGAGCTGTGAGGAACGTGTACGATAAGCCGCCACCGATGATCAACGTATCGACGATGTCGAGTAAGTGATCGATGACACCGATTTTATCCGCAACTTTCGAACCACCGATGATTGCCGTGAACGGGCGATCCGGGTTAGAAAGAGCTTTACCGAGAACTTGAAGTTCTTTTTCGATGAGAAGACCGGCAACTGCTGTGTCGACATGGTGTGCGATACCTTCTGTCGATGCGTGTGCACGGTGTGCTGCGCCGAACGCGTCGTTGACGAAGACGTCAGCGAGTTTCGCGAATCCTTTAGCGAGCTCTTCATCATTTTTCGTTTCACCAGGGTAGAAGCGAACGTTCTCTAAGACGACGACATCGCCGTTTTCGAGTTTGCTGACTGCTTCTTCTGCAACTGGACCGTATGCTTCTTCAACGAGCTTGATGTCTTTACCAAGCAATTCGCTGAGGCGTGCTACGACTGGTGCAAGTGAGAACTCAGGGTTCTTTTCGCCTTTTGGACGACCCATGTGGCTAGCGAGAATGACTTTTGCTCCGCCGTCGATCAAGTGTTTGATCGTTGGGAGTGCAGCACGAATCCGTGTGTCATCCGTGATTTTACCGTCTTCCAACGGTACGTTGAAATCCACGCGTGTAAATACGCGTTTTCCTTGTACATCGATGTCGCGAATCGATTTCTTATTCATACATTCGTCCTCCGTCTCTTACGTATAGTGAGGGGCGAATGCCCCTCCCGCTTTTTTCCGCAATAAGAGCGGAGACTGATATCGTTTCCGCTCTTATTCAATTGCTATTTAATTGCTCGAATTACTTAGCGATTTCTGCGAAGTGTTTGAGTGTACGAACGAGTTGGCTAGTGTAAGACATTTCGTTGTCATACCAAGCAACTGTTTTAACGAGTTGTTTGTCGCCGACTGTCATGACTTTAGTTTGTGTTGCATCGAAGAGTGATCCGTAAGAGATACCAACGATGTCAGAAGAAACGATTTCGTCTTCAGTGTAACCGTAAGACTCGTTAGCAGCTGCTTTCATTGCTGCGTTGATTTCTTCTACAGAAACTTTTTTGTCGAGTACAGTTACGAGCTCAGTGAGTGAACCTGTAGCGACTGGTACACGTTGTGCAGATCCGTCAAGTTTACCTTGAAGTTCTGGAAGAACGAGACCGATTGCTTTTGCAGCACCAGTTGAGTTAGGAACGATGTTTGCTGCTGCCGCACGTGCACGACGGAAGTCACCTTTAGGGTGTGGAGCGTCGAGTGTGTTTTGGTCACCAGTGTAAGCGTGGATCGTAGTCATGAGACCTTCAACGATTCCGAACTGATCTTGGAGAACTTTAGCCATTGGCGCGAGACAGTTAGTAGTACAAGAAGCACCAGAGATAACTGTTTCAGTTCCGTCAAGGATTTCGTGGTTCGTGTTGAAGACGACTGTTTTCATGTCGCCAGTTGCAGGTGCAGAGATAACGACTTTTTTAGCGCCAGCTTTCAAGTGAAGCTCAGCTTTTTCTTTGTCTGTGAAGAAACCAGTACATTCGAGAACGATGTCAACACCGAGCTCGCCCCATGGGAGTTCTTCTGGGTTGCGGTTAGCAAGTGTTTTGATTTCTTTACCGTTGACGAGGAAGTAACCGTCGTGTACTTCAACTTCGCCGTCGAAACGACCTTGAGTCGTATCATATTTGAGAAGGTGTGCAAGCATTTTAGTGTCTGTAAGGTCGTTGATCGCGACTACTTCGATTCCATCGAATTGAAGAATTTGACGAAGTGCCAAACGTCCGATACGTCCAAATCCGTTAATACCAACTTTTACTGCCATGATAATTTTCCTCCTTTTAATGTAAAGCGAGTTATCTATTATTCAAAAGGGGGTTACCCTTTCAAAATCGAAGCTGCTGCGCCTTCATCCGTAATCAGGATGATGTCAGGCGACTGTTTGACATAGGCGTTGATCGCTTCTGCCTTCGAATGACCACCTGCGACGACGATGACGTGTTCAACTTGCTTCAAGTCATCCAGTTGGAGACCAACTGTCTTAACCCGGTGCACGATATTCCCGTCTCGGTCGAAGTAATAACCGAATGCTTCCGCTACTGCCTGTTCATGTTCCAGTCGGGTCAGGAGATCCTCAGACGCGCGACGACGTTTTGCCATCGTTTTCGCCTCACCAATTCCATGTACCACGATTGAAGCACCTTTAATCATTTGAAGCACATTTTTTATGCTCGGCTCTTCGATCATCTTGACGAAAGTCTCTGTACTGACCATGTCCGGGATGTGAAGCAGATGATAATCACTTTGAGCGCGTGACGCCATCCGTGAGCATACTGTGTTCGCCTGTAGTTCGAGCGTTTCTCCCAGTCCTCCGCGCGCCGGAACGAACGTCATTGGACGGTGTTCCTTGTCTGGCGACATCATCGCCGCGACCGAAGCCATCGTCGTACCGCCTGTGACAGCGATCGTATTGTGATGGTCTGAAGAAAGCTCTCGCTTGAGTCGTGCGACGGTCGCCCGCCCCATGTCTCGTTGTACCCAGAAGGTCTCATCGGAATCACCCGGTACGATGACGACGTCCCGTACCCCGAGTCTCTCTTTCAAGGCTTTCGCCATGTCTGAGATCCCTGCGAGTTCTCCCATGATGCTGTGCATGCTGCGAAGAACGTTTCGTCCTTCATCCGTTAAGGACATCCCTTGCGTTGCGACCTCTAGGAGGTCTTGTTGCTTCAAAAAGTCGACTTCCCGCCGTAAGACGCGTTCCGTCAAGCCAAGGCTTGTCGCAAGTGTACGTCGTCCGATCGGTTGCATCAGTCGCACATAATGAAGGATGTCGTAGCGTGTCTGCATTTCTTCGATCAGATCAGGCACGATTCGTTTTTGGATCTGGACTAACTGCCGAATCATGTATTTCCCTCTCCTCTCAAGTAGCTGGACGCTTTTTGTCCCGCATGTCATAACGTGTCCCACTTGGTACACCGTTATCATAACAGTCCATTTCTCGCCTTGCAAGTCTCGTTTCTCAAGTTTTTTGAAGTAAGCGTTTTCTTACTGTTTCCGTGTCGAATTTGCCATAACTCCAGATTTCACCGTCATGCATGACGACGGGAATCTCATATAAGAACCGTAGACTGAGCGCTTCATCCTGATCGATGTTGACTTCCTCGAACGTCCATTCTGGAAACTCATCGAGTACGAAGTCGAGTAAGATGGCGGCCTCTTCACACAGCGTACATCCCGGACGTGAATAGAGTGTTAAGTGTCTGTGTCGTTTTAATCCCATTCTGATTGCGCCTTCCTTTGCTGCATCGTTTTTCGGGTCAATCCAAGCGCTGCCCGGTATTTTGCGACCGTCCGTCGCGCGACCGTCAGACCGTCTGCCTGCAGGCGGTCCGTCAATTGCTGATCACTTAACGGTCGATCGCTTTGCTGAATGTATTCGGCGATTCGTCGTTTGATTAAAAAACTCGAATCCCCAGTCGTCGTCCGTGAGACGAACAAGTCTTCTAGGGCAACGAGACCATGTACCGTCTCGACGTACTTCGAAGCAATCGCTCGACCGACCGTCGACGGATGATGTCCCGTTGCTTCTGCGACTTGTTTTTTCGTCAGCGGCTCGAGATGCAGTTCGCCTTTGAACCAGCGTCCTTGTCGCTCAAGTAAAACTGAAAGAATGGCATGCAATGTAACACGTCGTCGTTCGTAAGCGCGCAAAAAAGGCGTTGCCTCTTTTAATTCGAGCCACGTCTGATCCGTGTCGAGTGTCATCCAGTCGATATGAAGTTCTCCATCCAACACAAGAATTCGCGCCTCTGCTGTGACCGTTCGTTCTCCTTTTTGAAGATCTGGGGTCCGGCTTAGTCGCGTCAGTCGTTTTCGCAATCGCGTTCGATCCGGTTCACTATACTGCGTGAACACTTGATTCGCCGATTCATGTCGCAACCGATCCGTTAGTTCGATCAGTTCCGCATCGTCTAGCTCGATTGCCTGTAACCACTGGCATTCGCGTTCCGAACGGGCAGCGATGCCGACCGGTTCACATTGTTGGAGGAGCGTTCGTGCTTCTTGAATCGATGCGACATCAGTCGAGAAGGATGCAGCAAGCTGCTCGTCCGATGTCCGCATTAAACCGTCCGCTTCTAAATACACAATGAGTTGTTCCGCCATATATCTTATTTCCTGTCTGACTGATTCTAAACGTATTTGTGCAAGAAGCTCCTCTTCATAGGACGCCATGTTTCCCGTCACTTGCTCGACTTCTAGCGAAAGCTGATTCGGGTAATGGCGGTGCATTCGTCGTTTCAATCGTCGCCATTCCTCCTCGAGCTCAGCCGCAGGTTGCTCGAGTACATGTAATTGATACTGTTGTGACGTCGATAACATCATGTTTTGCGTTTGCTCTTGGCGTTGATCCATCGATTCCCCTCCTCTTCTTCTTATTATAGAAGAAACGTTTTAAAAAACATGCTGTGAACCCTTTCGGAGCGGCTAGGGAAAAGAAAAGTCATGCTTCCCTATTGCTTTTCTGAAAAAATGTCGATATACTATTAATTGTTCAGTACATCAGATGCACCCGTAGCTCAGGGGATAGAGCACTGGTTTCCGGTACCAGGTGTCGGGAGTTCGAATCTCTCCGGGTGTACCATTTATTCAACTACAAGGCAATGCCAGCAATGGCGTTGCCTTTTTTCTATATTGATATGTTTCATTTGCCCTTGTAATGGAAAAATACCTAAAAGTCGCATCGTATCTTTTGACCAATATTGACCAAAGGATTATGATAAGGATAAGTCGAATAGGAAGCTACATACCAACTATAAGGAGGCAAAGACTATGTTAATTCCAACAGTCATCGAACAAACAAACCGCGGGGAACGTGCTTACGATATCTACTCACGTTTGCTAAAAGACCGCATCATTCTTCTCGGGAGCGCGATTGACGACAACGTCGCCAACTCAGTCGTTGCCCAACTTCTGTTCTTAGCAGCAGAAGATCCAGATAAAGAAATCTCGCTTTACATCAACAGCCCAGGTGGTTCAATCACTGCCGGTATGGCGATTTACGATACAATGAACTTCATCAAACCACAAGTCTCAACGATTTGTATCGGTATGGCAGCATCAATGGGTGCATTCTTGCTCCAAGCTGGCGCAAAAGGAAAACGTTTCGCGTTACCAAACGCTGAAATCATGATTCACCAACCGCTCGGTGGTACACAAGGTCAAGCATCGGATATCAAAATCCATGCTGAGCGTATCATCAAAATGCGTGAGCACCTCAACAAAATCATGGCTGAAAACACAGGACAACCACTTGAAGTCATCGAACGCGATACAGAGCGTGACAACTTCATGTCAGCACAAGCTGCTGCTGACTACGGTCTCATCGACCGCGTCATGGAACGTGCATAAGTCATC
>Ga0207790_1000529_pt1 | contig 13161 bp, 11 predicted proteins | sample HigsolmetaGSP14D_FD_184842 | JGI IMG/M metagenome (GOLD analysis project Ga0207790, IMG submission 184842) | High solid enriched microbial communities from the Joint BioEnergy Institute, USA - SP1-4-D (SPAdes) | ecosystem: Engineered > Bioreactor > SSF (Solid state fermentation) > Aerobic >...
TCACCCGCAACTCGCTCTACCGCGGTCAGAGTGTCGACGCTCGATTGCGCGAGGGCGGTGCCCCGCTGGCCGTGCGCACGAGCGAGATCGATCACGGCGTGCTCGCCCCGCAGACGTCGCCGCCGGTGCGGCGCCACGAGGCGGTTCCTGCGCGGCGCGTGTGGCGCTCGCCGTCGGGGCGGACGCTCGTGGACTTCGGGCAGAACCTCGTGGGATGGCTGAGATTCACCGTCCAAGGGCCGCGCGGCGACCTCATCCGCATCCGCCACGCGGAGGTGCTCGAGGACGGCGAGCTGGGTGTCCGGCCGCTGCGTTCGGCCGACGCGACCGACGAGTTCGTCCTCTCGGGCGGGGTCGACGCCTTCGAGCCGACGTTCACGTTCCACGGCTTCCGCTACGCGGAGGTCGAGGGGTGGCCCGGTGAGCTGCGCGCCGCCGATCTCGAGGCCGTCGTGGTCCACTCCGAGATGGCTCGCACGGGTCGGTTCTCGTGCTCCGATCCGCTCGTCACCCGGCTCGTCGAGAACTCCGTGTGGAGCCAACGCGGCAACTTCCTGAGCGTCCCGACCGATTGCCCGCAGCGGGACGAGCGGTTGGGGTGGACCGGCGACATCGCGGCGTTCGCGGCATCCGCGTCGTTCTCCTTCGACACCGCGGACTTCCTCGACAGCTGGCTGCAGGACCTGCGGCTCGAGACCGAGCACGCCCCCGACGGCGCCGTGCCGTTCGTCGTGCCGGCCGTCCTGAAGTACGCGAACTTCCCCGCGGGTCACCTGAGCGAATGGGCCGGTCCGACCGCGATCTGGGGGGATGCGGCGGTGTGGGTTCCGCAGGCGCTGTGGCACGCCTACGGAGACGCCGATCGCCTCGCGGCGCACTACCCGGCCATGGCGATGCACCTGTCGTCGATCGAGCCGTTGATCTCGGAGCGGGGCCTCTGGGAGCGCGGCAACCAGTTCGGCGACTGGCTCGACCCCGACGCGCCTCCTGAGGATCCCGCTGCCGCGAAGGCGGATGCCGCGGTCGTCGCCACGGCGTGCCTGTACCGGTCGGCCTCGTTCGCCGCCGAGGCGGCCGCCGTCCTCGGGAACGATGCCGAGGCGCACCGCTGGCGCGGCCTCGCCGCGCGCACGCGGGACGCGTTCGTCCGCCATTACGTCGACGACGACGGCATCGTCCGGTCGGACTGCGCGACCGTCTATGCCCTCGCGATCACGTTCGGCGTCCTCGAGGGCGACCTGCGGAGCCGGGCCGCCGCGCGCCTCGCCGAGATCGTCCGCGAGTCCGGATTCCGGGTGACGACCGGGTTCGCCGGCACGCCGTACGTGACGTGGGCACTCTCCGAGACCGGGCACGTCGACGAGGCCTACCGGCTGCTGCTCGAGAAGGAGTGTCCGTCCTGGCTCTACCCGATCACGATGGGCGCGACGACCGTGTGGGAGCGCTGGGACTCGATGCTTCCCGACGGGTCGATCAACCCCGGCGAGATGACGAGCTTCAACCACTACGCCCTCGGCGCCGTCGTGGACTGGATCCACCAGGTGGTGGGCGGGCTTCGGCCTGCCGCCCCCGGCTACGCCCGCGTGCGCGTCCAGCCTCGGCCCGGGCCGGGCATCGAGTGGGCCGAGACCTCGCTGCGCACCCGGCAGGGGGAGGTCAGCGTCGCGTGGCGGGTCGCGTCGGGCGAGCTCACCCTCGAGGTCGCGCTCCCCGATGACGTGCCGGCCGAGGTCGTCCTCCCCGACGGGCGGACGGTCGAGGTCCGCGGCGGAGGACACGTCTTCACGAGCACGCTCTGACCCGCGGTGCTTCCGATGAGACTCATCAGAGGGCGGGCGTAGCGTTTCCCGTGAGGGATGCCCCGACCCGAGGCATCCGTCTATCGATCAGCAAGGAGACCCCATGCCTACTGTCGCCGCTTACGCCGCGCCGTCCGCGACCGACCCGCTCGTCCGCACGACGATCGAGCGCCGCGAGACGGGACCCCGCGACGTCCTCATCGCGATCCGCTACGCCGGGATCTGCCACTCCGACATCCACCTCGTCCGCGGCGACTGGGGTCCGGTGACCTACCCGCAGGTCGTCGGCCACGAGATCGCCGGCGAGATCGTCGAGGTCGGCTCCGAGGTCACGGACTTCGCCGTCGGCGACCGGGTCGGCGTCGGCTGCATGGTCAACTCCTGCCGCGAGTGCGAGAACTGCCTCGCCGGCATGGAGAACTACTGCCTGAACGGCAACACCCAGACCTACGGGTCCGTCGACCGCGACGGCACGATCACCCAGGGCGGCTACTCGACGCACGTGGTCGTCGACCAGGACTTCGTCCTGCGCATCCCCGAGGCGCTCCCGTACGAGTCGGTCGCGCCGCTGCTGTGCGCCGGCATCACGACGTACTCGCCGCTCGCGCACTGGAAGGTCGGCGCCGGCTCCAAGGTCGCCGTCGTGGGCATGGGCGGGCTCGGACACCTCGCCGTCAAGATCGCCGCCGCCATGGGCGCAGAGGTCACGGTCCTGTCGCAGAGCCTGTCGAAGCAGGAGGACGGCAAGCGGTTCGGCGCGACGCACTACTACGCCACGAGCGACGCGTCGACGTTCACGACCCTCGCCAACACGTTCGACCTCATCATCAACACCGTGAGCGCGCCGCTGAAGCTCGAGGACTACCTGCGTCTGCTGCGCCTGGACGGCACGATGGTCAACGTCGGCGCACCGTCCGAGCCCCTGTCGCTGCGCGTATTCACCCTGTTCGGCAACCGCCGCTCGTTCGCCGGCTCGAACATCGGATCGATCGCCGAGACCCAGGAGATGCTCGACTTCTGCGCCGCGCACGGCATCGCTCCCGAGACCGAGCTGATCGGTGCGGACGAGATCAACGACGCTTACGAGCGCGTGCTCCGCTCCGACGTCCGCTACCGCTTCGTGATCGACATCGAGACGCTGAAGGACTGAGTTCGGATACCCGACGGGACGGCGTCGTCCGGGGGTGTTACCCTCGCGACAGAGCACGACGTCGTCCCGCCGGGGGCACCGGCACGCCGTCGCGCCAGGAAGACGAACACATGCCGTACCGCAGTCGCGAAACCTTGCAGCTCTGGTTGGACGAGTTCGTCGCCGCGCGGCAGGACGGGGACCTCATCAAGGTCGTCATCCAAGACGACTCGTGGGGGGATGACGGGGGTCTCGTCGTCGTTCCGCTGCGGAACGCGTCGACGACGGTCTACGTCCGCCCTCCGATGAACGAGGATGCGCGCTGGCGCGTCGTCTTCGAGCCTCAGCTCGACGAGGTCGCGCTGTCGGCGGAGGAGACCGCCGCGCTCGTCGCGGAACTCGGGACCGCCGCGGATCTGTGCGGCTACCTCGAGGTGCGCTCGGTCGCCCACATCGAGGCGTCGCCGACCGCCTGACACGCAGGGGCGGCTCCGCCCCGCACGAGCGTCCTCGCGGGGGCGGAGCAGTGTCGTCAGTGGGCGGAGTAGCCGCCGTCGACGAGGTGGTAGCTGCCCGAGATGAAGGATGCCTCGTCGCTCAGCAGGAAGAGCGTGAGCGCTGCGACCTCGGCATCCGTTCCGAGTCGGCCGGCGGCGTGCTCCTTCTCGAGGGCCGACAGTGCGTCACCCGAGAGGCTCGCGCGCACGAGCGGGGTGTCGATGAAGCCCGGGCCGACCGCGTTCGTGCGCACACCCTGAGCCGTGTACTCGAGGGCCGCCACCTTCGTGAGGCCGACGAGGGCGTGCTTGCTGGCGACATAGGCCGCGTTCTGCGCGAGGCCGACCGAGCCGAGCACCGACGCCATGTTGACGACCGCGCCGCCGCCAGCAGCCACGATCGCAGGCAGCTGGAACCGCAGCCCGTAGAAGACGCCATCGAGGTCGACTGCGCGAACTCGGTCCCACGCCTCGATGTCGTAGTCGCCGATGTTCTGCGGGGCCGCGCCGATGCCGGCGTTGTTGACCGCGAGGTGCAAGGCGCCGTAGGTGTCCTGCGCGTAGCGGACGGCCGTCTCGGAGTCCTGCCATTTCGCCGTGTTCTGAGCGAACGCGGATGCGGTGCCCCCGGCATCCGTGATCTGCGTCACGACCTTCTCGGCCGCGTCGAGCTTGATGTCGGTGACCACCACCGACGCGCCTTCGGCCGCGAGCTTGCGGGCGATCTCCGCGCCGATGCCGCTGCCGCCGCCGGTGACCAGTGCCGTCTTGCCGTCGAACCGTGCCATTGCGTTACCTCTTTTCGCAGGCCTGACGCCGTGACTCTCGCGGCCGGTGCCATGCATCTGAATACAACGGATGCCCGGCGTTGGCATTCCTGCCCAGCGCGGAAAAGTGGGTATCAGAGGTACTGGTCCCGCGCGGCTCGCCGGATCGAGTGATCGCGGATGTCATCCCAGTCGAGCACCACGACGCCGTGCTGGCCCACGGGGTCCGCGCAACGGTCGAGAAGGCGCTCCGTCAGCGCCGGGACGTCCCCGCACTCGCTGACATCCAGGAACGTGACCTCGACGTCCCGCGCATTGTCGCGCTCCAGTTCCGCGTGGACACGCGCACCCAGCGCGGACGCGATCCGGTCGAACGCCAGCGCATGTCGTGGCGCGAGAGTCACCGCGAACACGAGCTGTCGCACCCCGACATGCCGCTTCGTCTCGACAGCCGCCAAGGTCGCGAGCGCACGCAGACGATCCTTGCCCGTCACGCGGGAGTAGTCGCGCAGATCGGCGAAGGCGACGACCGCGCGCGGGCGGCTCGCCTCCTCGCCGTCGAGGGGTCGGCGGGCGGTGATCCCGCGGGCGACAGCGGTGTCCGTGTCGCCGAGTGTCACTACGGGGTGTTCCATCACTGGCTTTCGTTCGAAGGGAACGGTCGAGCGACCGCTGCCGACCAGACTTCCCGGCTCACCATTTCTCGTGCGCAGGCGACGTTACCCCTGGTGCGGCGATGTGGGCGCAGGCGCTTCCTGATAGATGTCGGGCGTGCCGTCGGCATCCTCGTCCACGGTCTCTTCCGCTGCGATCCGGCGGTAGCGGCGGTTGCGGGCGATGAGGATGCCGGAGGCGATCAGCGCCGCGAGTACGGACGCGATCATGATGGCGATCTTCGCGTCGTCACCCTCGGTCGAGCCGGCGGGGAAGCTGAGCTCGGCGATCAACAGCGAGACGGTGAATCCGATGCCGGCCAGCAGCGCGACGCCCAGGAGGTCGACCCACCGCAGCGCCGGGTGCAGCCGGATCTTCGTCACGAGTGTCAGCGCGCGGACGGCGAGCAGGATGCCGATCGGCTTGCCGAGCACGAGTCCCGCGACGATGCCGAGGGCGACCGGATCGGTGGCCGCGCGGAGGATGCCGTCGGTGCCGCCCACGGCGACTCCGGCGGCGAAGAAGGCGAAGACGGGTACGGCGAAGCCGGCCGACAGCGGGCGGAAGCGGTGCTCGAACTCGTGGGCGAGGTCGGCCGCGCGGGGGCCGTCGGTCGCGCCACGCGCAGCCTTGACCGGGATCGTGAAGGCGAGGGCGACGCCGGCGATGGTGGCGTGCACGCCCGACGCGTGCAGGAACGCCCAGGCGACGAACCCGATCGGCAGGAGAACCAGCCAGGCCGCGAACGGGCGGCCGGCGAACAGCGACCGGTAGCGCTGCGCGATGAAGCCGTAGAGCGCGACGACCGCAACGGCCACCGCGAGCGGGACGACCGCGATGTCCTCGGTGTAGAAGACCGCGATGATGCCGATCGCGATCAGGTCGTCCACCACGGCGAGGGTGAGCAGGAAGATGCGCAGCGGGCTCGGCAGGTGCGACCCGACGAGAGCGAGGACGGCGACGGCGAACGCGATGTCGGTCGCCGTGGGGATCGCCCACCCCTGAGCGAGTCCGTCCTGCCCGCGCACCACGGCGACGTAGATCAGAGCCGGCACGGCCACGCCGCCGATCGCCGCCGTCACCGGGACGACCGCCGTGCTGAACCGCCGTAGATCGCCGACGACGAGCTCGCGTTTGAGTTCGAGTCCCACGAGGAAGAAGAAGATCGCGAGCAGGCCGTCGGCCGCCCATGCGCCGAGGGAGAGCTCGAGATGCCACGGTTCATAGCCGACGCGGAAGTCACGGAGGGCGAAGTAGCTGTCGGATGCCGGTGAGTTCGCCCACACGATGGCTGCGACGGCGGCGATCACGAGCAGAGCTCCTCCGACGGCCTCCTTGCGGAGGATCGCCGACACGCGGGCGGCCTCGGTGTGACCGCGCCAGCGTGGCGCGCGCAGGTCGGTACGGTCAGTGCTCGGCGTGTTCACGGGGCGGTCCTCCGGAAGGGTCGACAGACAGAAATGTCGACCAGACTTCCCGACGCGCCGCACACCAGCTTACGCGGGCCGGTCTGAGGGTCAGGCGAGCGCGGCGAACCGTTCCGTCTTCTCGACCGGACCGATGACGATGAGCAGATCGCCCTCGCCGACCACGGAAGACGCTCCCGCTGCGTGCCACTCGCCGTCCGAGCCCTTGATCTTGACGACCGTGACCCCGAATCGGCGGCGGACGGCCGACTGCTCGAGCGTGAGACCGGCCATCTCCGACGGAGCGACCGTCTTGGCGACGACGAGGTCGCGGTCGAACTCGACGTAGTCGAGCATCGCCCCGCGGACGAGGTGCGCGATGCGGCGCCCCATGTCGGCCTCGGGGAAGATGACGTGCTCGATGCCGAGCTGGTCGAGGATCAGTCCGTGCTGCTCGCTGATCGCCTTCGCCCAGATGGACCTGGCCCCCATCTTCTTGAGGAGGGAGGTGGTGAGGATGCTGGCTTGGATGTCCGACCCGATGCCGACCACGATGCGATCGAAGTCCAGCACGCCGAGCTGTTCGAGAGCGGCCTGCTTGGTCGAGTCCGCGCGGACGACGTGCGTGAGGACGCCGTTGAGGGACTGGACGATGTCCTCATCGGTGTCGATCCCGAGGACCTCGGTGCCCGAGCGTGTCAGCTCGGTGGCCAGGGCTCCGCCGAATCGACCGAGGCCGATGACCGCGACCGAAGCGGCGGACGTGTCGCGGGGGCGGCGACGCGAGAAGAAGTGGGTCGGGTTATCCAATGATCGGACGCTCCTTCGGGAGTTCGTACATGCGCTTCTGGGTGGTCAAGGCGAGGGCTGAGCCGAGGAGGACGGGTCCGAGGCGTCCGATGAACATCAACATGATGAGGATCAACTGGGCGGCGACGGGGAGGTCGGCGGTGATCCCCGTCGACAGGCCGACCGTCGCGAAGGCTGAGATGACCTCGAAGAGGACCCGGTCGAAGCTGAACGGGCTGAGGAGCATGATCGCCAGGGTCGATCCCACCACCAACGCGACGGCCAGGAGGGCGACGGTGAGCGCCTCCCGGTGGGTGGAGCGCGGCAGCCGCTTGCCGAACATGTTGACCGCGGTGTCGCCTCGCAGCTCGGCCACGATGATGAACAAGAGGACGGCGAACGTCGTGATCTTGAGGCCACCGGCCGTCCCGGCGGGCCCGCCGCCGATGAACATCAGGATGTCGGTGACGAACCAGCTCTCTGGGTGCATCTGAGAGACATCGATGGAGTTGAAGCCGGCGGTGCGCGGCATGACCGACATCGTGAAGCCGGCCAGGAGCCGCCCGGCGGGTGGCAGCGCTCCCAGCGTTGCGGGATTGGACCATTCGAGAGCGGTCAGCGCCACCGTGCCGAAGACGAGCAGCACGGCCGAGCCGACCACGACCGTCATCGTGTTCAGCGTCCATCGGCGGGGGAGCAGGATGCGGCGACGGAGCTCCATGATGACGGGGAACCCCAACCCGCCCAGGATGATGGCGATGCAGATCGGCAGACAGATCCAGGGGTCCGTGACGAAGGACATGAGGTTGTCGCTGAACAGCGCGAACCCCGCGTTGTTGAAACTCGAGATGGCATGGAAGACCCCCAGCCAGATCGCCCGCCCGCCCGTCTCGCCGTACCCCAGCCAGAAGCGGAGAGCGAGAGCTGTCGCGACGATCGACTGAGTGATCAGCGTGATGAGCGCGACGCCGGTGAGCACGCGCCGGACATCGCCCACGGCGACCGTGTGGGTTTCGCTCACTGCCGTCAACCGAGTGCGCAAGCCGAGGCGGCGCGCGACGAGGAGGCCGAGCAGGGTGGCGAGCGACATCACGCCGAACCCGCCGACCTGGATCAGGACGAGGATGACGACCTGCCCGAACGGGGACCAGAAGACCGGGGTGTCGACCACGATGTGGCCCGTGACGCACAGCGCGCTGGTCGCCGTGAACAGTGCCTCGATGAAGGTCGCGGATCGGCCCTGAACGGCGATCGGCAGGCTCAGGAGAGCGGTGCCGAGTGCCAGCGCTCCGCCGAAGGCGAGAGCGATCACACGGCCGGGCGTGAGGAGAGGTGTCCGAGGGGGTCTGACTCCGCTATCGGGCCCCGAAGCTCCTCGACGCGTGATCACGTCGCTACGATCTCACATCGCGGGTCGGTCTCTACGACAGGGCGGCTCGCACCGCGCGTCGTTCGGCGCGGCTGAGGTGCCTCGCCGCCCGACGCAGGGACTCCTCCGCCATGCGGTCGAACGCGACCGCCTCGTCCGGCGCTGTCAGCCGCAGGGCGCGCAGGCACTTCTGCAGTCGGATCTGCACCTCGACGAACCCGGCGCCGTCGCGCGCGAGGGGACGGAAGGCATCCGTCACCAACTCATCGACGCGGGGTCGCGCGATCCACACGTGGGGATGGTCGATCTGGCCGTCGGGCTCGCGGGAATCGAGGGCAGCGGTGAACACACGCTGCAGGGCGGCGATGACCTCGATGGCGGTGCCGGGGTCGTTGGTCGATGGAGACAGGGCGCGGCTGCCGATCTCGGCCAACGCGATCACCCCCAGACGCGGATCCTGGTCGTAGTCGCGGTGGCGTCCGAGAACGAAAGCACTGCGGATGCCGCTCTCGATCTCCTCGCTCACACGGCCGCGCACATGAGCGAGCGGATGCCGGTGGTCTGCGATCGTGCCCGGGATCGCGGTGACGAAGAGGTCGCACCCGTGTTTCTCCGCAAGTGCGTCGAGTCTTGCGACGTCGACGCTGAGGACGTACTCGCCTCCGGCCGCGGCGGTCACCGAGGAGGCGCCCGCGGGCACCCCTCGGAGCTCGCGGGCGCCGAGGGTGGGATGCTTCGCGTAGTCCACCAGGGTGCGGGTCGCGGCATCCTCGACCCGGTCGATGACGTCGGCCATCCTCCCGAAGCGGGCGAGGTGGCCGATCCAGCGCAGAAGTGTGGCGACGATGATGGCGATGACGACGAGGGTGCCGAAGAACAGGATCGTGCGACCCTGCTCGGTGTAATAGCCGGTCGAGAGGGCGATGATCCCCACGAGAGCGAAGACGAACCCGCCCAGGAAGATCGACAACGCGTTCTGCGACGTCGGGTCTGCGATGAGGAGCTTCGTCGAGCGCGGTGTCGCGATGGTGGTGGCCGAGGAGTAGGCCGTCACCATCGCCGTAATCGAGAAGGTCGTCGCGGTGAGCATCGCGGTCGCGATGATCTGGAGCAATGAATCGACGGAGTTCTGCCCCAGTTCGACGCGGAGCTCGAACGGGATCAGCGATCCGACGACGCCTGCCGCGAGGGCGAACATCACCGCGACCGCGGTGAAGGCGATCGCCCGTGCCCAGACGGTTCGCATGATCCGCCGGAGGAGTGCCAGTGAGGTCGTCATGGAGGTAGTCAACCTCGTTCAGTAGTCGGAGGTCGTGTCACTCGGCGCGCCACTGCCGAGTCGCCGCAGATGCACGTGCCGAGCGAGTCGGATCACAGGGCGGATGAGCAGCTGGATGCTGCCGAGAAGGAACAGCCACGTACCGGCCGTCGTGGTCGACTCCGAGAAGAAGAGGATGCTGCCGACGATGAACCACCCCGCGACCATCACGTCGTTGAGGATGCTGACCACCTCGTACTTCCGGCGGATCACGATCTCGTCGTGTCCGATCGAGAAGCGGACGGTCCGGTCGGTCGGGGGATCCGTCGAAGCCATGCGTCCATGACACCACGGACATCCGAACCCTGCACTTTTGTTCGGTGCGCCTGCAAAAAATGCCGGCGAGGCGGGGTGCAGCCGGCATGGCTCCTGCACACGTGTGCATTCCGCACCGGGTTCATAGGAATCTCCATAGATTGGCGGTCGCGCGACGGGAATGAGCCCGGCGTGGATATCGGGCCCGATGTGGGGTCCGCGTGTGAAGGAGCACCTTTCGATGAGGCATCGAACTTTCCGGCGCAACACCTTCTGGTTGGCCATCTCACTTGTGCTGATGCTGGTCTCCAGCGTCGGCGCGTCGCTCGTGCAAACCGTCGGCGGGAGCGTCGCCGTCGAGGACCTGCGGTGGGAGGCCGCCTCTGGTCGCCAGATGAGCGCCCTGCTGTTCAAGCCGGCTGCGGTCTCGGCGGAGGATCCGCGCCCGGCGATCGTGGTCAGCCACGGGTGGTGGAACAACCGCGAGATGCAGGACGCCAATTACGTGGAGCTCGCCCGGCGCGGCTATGTCGTGCTGTCGATCGACATGTACGGGCACGGCAACTCCGACCCGCTCCCCGCCGGCCAGGAAGCCGTCGGCGGCACCGGCATGTACGACGCCGTGAAGCTCATCGCCGACCTGCCCTACGTCGACCCGAGCCGGATCGGCGTGACCGGCCACTCGAACGGCGCGCGTGCGGCGAACTTCTCGGTCGCGCTCGACAACGAGGCCGAGACGCCGCTCATCGCCTCGGTCCTCCTCGTCGACAACGACCCGGTGTACGTCGACGACACCGGCGCGTTCACGAACATCTACGGAAGCCGTGACACCGGCGTCATCCAGGCGCAGTACGACGAGTTCTTCTTCCGCAGCTATGACGCCGAGGGCAACGCACTCACGCCGCCGCGCGAATACCTCACCACCCCCAACGCCCAGTCGTTCCTCCACTTCGGGCAGGACCCGTCCGAGGCGTCGGATGTGCGCGAGGCCGGGCAGGTCTACACCCAGGACGTCGACGGCGCCGAGGCGATGCGCGTCGTCTGGTCGCTGCCGCAGACGCACCCGTGGTCGACGATCTCGAGCACGGCCGTCGGGCACCTCGTCGACTTCTTCGACGAGTCCCTCGGCGCACCGAACCCGCTGCCGGCAGGAGACCAGAACTGGCAGCTCAAGGAGATCCTGACGACGCTCGGTCTGATCGGCTTCGGCATCTTCCTCGTCGCGTTCACACGGGCGCTGCTGTCGACCCGCGCCTTCGCGGGGCTGCGCGTCTCGGAGCCGATCGCGGCGGTGGCGAACACGCGCCGCGGTCTGGTGTGGTTCTGGGGCGGACTGGTCGTCACGGCCGTCTTCTCGATCCTCAGCTACGTGCTGCTCAGCCAGGCCGAGTGGGCCGGTGCGATCGCGTTCGGTTCGGTGAACCTCATCGCCCCCGGTGTGCCGTGGTTCATCGGCATCTGGGCCGCGATCAACGGTGTCGCCGGTCTCGTCATCATGATCGTGTCGTACCTGCTGTTCGGTCGCCGCAGCGGTCAGGACCTGCGGGCCGTCGGTGTCATCCCGGGCTGGCGGCGCTTCGGTCTCGGCGTGGCGCTTGCGCTGACGACGACCGTCGCCGCGTTCGGGATCGTGTTCGTGCTGGACTACTTCTTCAAAACCGACTTCCGGTTCTGGGTGATCGCCGTCAAGGCCTTCAACCCCGAAATGATCGGGTACTCCCTGATCGTCCTGCCGCTGTTCCTCGTCTACTTCATCGCGAACTCGGTGGCGATCAACTCGTTCAACCGCTTCACGCTGCGGGGACGCGAATGGGTGAACACCGCACTGCTCGCGCTGTTCAACTCGCTCGGACCGATCGTGCTGGTCGTCGCGCAGTACACGACGTTCTTCATCACAGGGGAGACGATCGATGGCTTCGGTGGCATCTTCAGCATCTGGCTGTTCCCGGTGGTCGTCATCCTCGCCGTCGCCGCGGTCATCAGCCGGAAGATCTACCGCGAGACGAACAACCCGTACATCGCCGGCTTCCTCAATGCAGCCGTCGTGACCGTTATCAGCGTCACGAACTCCCTCGTGATGAGCTGACGAACCGGTGCCCGGGACGGCGAGGCCGTTCCGGGCACCGAGTCAATGTCGAGCCGCTGACGATGCGGCGGGCGGCTAGCCCGCCGTCGCGAGGAGGCGCAGGCGACTTGCCATGCGGAACGCGTCGGGTCGACGCGAGGCTGCCGCGAGGAAGTCGTTCAGGTCGACGTCGGCGTAGAAGTCGACGGGCAGGTCCTCGGCGACGAGCACGTCGATGAGGTTGATGAATCGCTGCTGCGCCGGCGGGTCGACCGCGTCGAAGCGGGGCACACCCGTCACGGTCCACCGGTCGAAATCCTGCGCCCATCCCAGGTACTCGATCGTCGACGTCGGGGTGCGGCAGAGCTGATCGAATGTCAGCGTCAGCTCGCCGGCATCCGCTGACGTCACCGGGAAGACCCGGCCGTTCAGAGTGAGGTGTTGCGGCGGAGTCGTCGCGCGCGGCGGGGTACGCGTCGACCAGGTTCCCGACGCGAATCCTCGTGTGTGGTTGTCGGTGATCGTCCGGTAGTCCGTCGGTCCTTGGAGCGGCATCACGTCCATGTTCGTCTCGATGAGGGCGATGCCGGGGACGAAGATGTGGTGCCAGTCCGGGTCGGGGAGGAGGTCCTCGGGCGCGTAGTTGGAGGTCGCGAGCACCGTGACCTTGCGGGTGAAGGCGTGATCGAGCAGCCGGGTCAGAAGCCGCGCGTCTCCCGGATCGTGCACGTGCAGCTCGTCGAAGAAGAGCAGTCTGCTGTCGCCGACGGCATCGTCGATCGCCCGCTCCGCCGCGTCGGGCTCAGTGCGGTGCCGCTGGATACTGCGGTGCAGTTCGTGGAAGAAGCCGTGGAAGTGGACACGACGCTTCTCGCGCAGCGGGATGGCGGCGTACGCGGCATCCGCCAACCAGGACTTGCCGCGGCCGGCGTCGCCCCACAGATAGAGGCTGCGGGCTTCTCCGGTCGCCAGCTCGCCCCCGAGCACCGCCAGCCGATCCAGGACCGCCCGCTGCCGCGGGTCGAGCGCGAACCCCTGAGCGGATGCCGCGGCCTCGACCGCGTGGACGAGTTCGTCTCTGCTCAGCACGGTTCCAGCGTGTCACGCTGCGAG
>Ga0207790_1000530_pt1 | contig 13133 bp, 11 predicted proteins | sample HigsolmetaGSP14D_FD_184842 | JGI IMG/M metagenome (GOLD analysis project Ga0207790, IMG submission 184842) | High solid enriched microbial communities from the Joint BioEnergy Institute, USA - SP1-4-D (SPAdes) | ecosystem: Engineered > Bioreactor > SSF (Solid state fermentation) > Aerobic >...
CCCATCAACGCCCGATGGGTTGCACCTAGGCGGCCCGCCCTATCCTACGGTCAGGCAGCGATCCAATGTGGGAGCGCGCCATGCGCGCGACTTTTCGCGGGCATGGCCCGCCGAGACCGAACGGCTTTCGCTTAACGCAGTTAATTGATGGGTTCCACCCATCCTACGGTCTGGGTGTAAAGAACTCGAGGCTAAAGCCTCTCCCACGAATCGCTGGATGTCTGCTTTTGCCTTAAAGCAACCCCAACTGCTCGGCCCTGGGCTCGCTGTCGGTGTACGGTGGCAGCGGCGGCAAGCCGGGTAGGCGCTCGCTGAGCAATTCGTGGAAGCGCAGCGCCTGGGCGGCGGCCAGGTGGTTGTCCGGGGTATGCAGGAACACATGGGGGGTCAGGCCCTGCTCGATCCAGGCCGCCACCTTGTCCAGCCAGGGTTCGAGAAACGGCTGATTGGCGTCCAGCTCCGGCCCGCCGATAAAGCGCACCTGGGGGCTGTCCGTGAACGCCGCCGGGCGGATCGGCAGGCGCGGCTTCTTGGCCTGGGCATGCAGCACCGCCGCATCCCTGGAGGTGCAACTGAACAGCGCCCGGGAATCCAGGCAGATGCGTTCCACCCCGCGCTCGTGGAGCAGGCGGTTGAGCACGCGCTCGTCATCGCCCTTGTCGAAGAACGCCGGGTGGCGCACCTCCACGGCCAGCCGCCGGTGGGCGAATTCGTCCAGCCATAGCGCCAGCTCACCCAGCCGGGCCGGCCCGAACATCGCCGGCAGCTGCAGCCACAGCGGCGTGACCCGCTCGCCCAGGGGTGCGAGCAAATCGAGAAAAGCCTGGGTGCTGGCCAGTTGCTCGCGCAGGTCGCCTTCGTGGCTGATGTCCCTGGGCACCTTGGCGCAGAAACGAAAATGCGCGGGCATGCTCGCCATCCAGCGCGCGAGCTTGTCCTGGTCCGGGCGCGCATAGAAGGTGGTATTGCCTTCCACCGCATTGAACACCCGGCAATAGTGCGCCACGCTGTCGCTCATGTTCAGGTCGGGCGGGTAGAAGCTGCCGCGCCAGGCGGGCTCGTTCCAGGAAGGACAACCAAGAAAATAGGGAAGCATCACGAACCGCTGATCAGTCAGAAGCGGCCATTGTGCCTGACCGAGGCACGGGAAACAGACCGAGAGTCGATCAGGCGTAAAGGTCGAGGCCCAACACCTGCTGGGCATCCACGTCGCGGACGAACGCGGCGGTGGTGCTGTAGCTGGCAATGGCCTGGGCGGCGCGACTGCTCATGGCCGGCTGGTAGGTGCTGTCGAGCGTGCGCACGGGAAAGCTGTCGGTGCTGGCATTGCTCTGCTGTACACGACGAATCTGCGGGGTCTGTTCGAAGCCTTGGGTGCCTGCGGTAGGTGCCGGCTGCTCGCGCTTTACTTCCGCTTCCCGGTTCGCCTCACGATAAGGCGTGACCGCAGTCCCCGAGCGGGGGCCACGATCCGGTGAATAGGGCGCGATGTTACCGTCGATACGCATCAATGAAGGCTCGGCAGGAAGGCGTGCGGAAGTACTGGCAATTTAGCTGCGCCATGGGCCCTTGGCAATGGATGTCGAAAAGTTGACGACAAAAGGACGACCCTTTCGTCGCTCAAGGCTCAAAAGCCCGCCGGCGGCGGCATTTTCGGGGTGGCGACCTGGTCGCGCAGGTAGATCGGCTGGGCCTGGTCGGCCACCACCGCCTCGCCACGGGCCCAGGCGAAACGCGCCAGGCCGAGCAGATCCTCGGCATGGGGCAGCATCGCGCCATCGCAGGCAACAACCTGGCCGCCGATACGTTCGGCGAAGGTGCCCCAACCGGTGCCGGCACCGAACCAATCGCCCGTTGCCGCATCGGGCAGGTGCGCGCGCTCCGGCGCCAATACCGCTTCGCGCCCGACCAGACGCATCTCGCCCGCCTCGGCGCGGTAGCAGCCCCAGTACACCTCGTCCATGCGCGCATCGATGGCGGCAGCCACCTGGCTGGCACCGTGCTCGCGCTGTGCACGCTGCGCCAGCACGGCCAGGTTGGAGACCGGCAGCACCGGGCGATCCAGGGCGAAGGCCAGCCCCTGCACCACGCCGATGGCAATGCGCACTCCGGTGAAGGCACCCGGGCCGCGGCCAAAGGCGATGGCGTCCAGCGCCGACAGCGCAACCCCCTGCTCGGCCAGCAGTGCCTTGATCATCGGCAGCAGCTTCTGGGCATGCAGGCGCGGAATCACCTCGTAGTGGCTCGTCACCCGGCCGTCATGCAGCAGGGCGACGGAGCAGGCTTCGGTGGCGGTATCGAGGGCCAGCAGAGTGGTCATGGCGATCTGTAGTGGTGGCTGAGCGGGCGGGCATTAAAACGGTTTGGGCTGGTTTTTTCCAGCGCAGCGAGCCAACCGGTCTCGCCGCAACAGCGCTCGGCGGCCAGGCGGCCGCCTGAGCAGATCAGCGGCGCCCAGGCAGGCGCCGGCTGGCCAGCGGCTCAGCGAGCCGCCAGAACTCTTACCACTTCTCGATAACGGGCTTGGCATCCCAGGCCTTGAGCGGCTCCTTGGACCAGGTGCCGTAGCCGGCATTCGGGAACACGATCCACTCGGTGCCCCACTTCGCCGACTCGGCTTCGGCGGTCGCCCGCTGCTCGGCCACCGGGGTCTTGCGGAAGCGTGCGTCGAAGTCGTGCAGGGTGTCGCCGAGCAGCATCACGATGCGATGGTCCTTGGCGACCAGCGCGCGACGCTCCACCTTGGGCGGCCCGAGCAGCAGCACGCTGTCGGCGCTGACCTGGGGCAGGTCGAGCTTCTTCAGGGCCTTGAGGGTGTAGTCCTTCTGCTCCTCGGAACGGTCGGACACATAGCGGATGGTCACGCCCAGCTGGTCGGCGTGCTCGAGGAATTTCCTGGCCCCCGGGATCAACACCGGATCACCGTCACGCTCCCACGGCAGCCAGGTGTCCCAGCCGTCATAGCTGTGGCAGTTGGCGAGGTCGCGCGCCAGCAGTGCGGAGTTGTCGATCACCGTTTCGTCCACATCGGTGACGATGGCCAGCTTGGAAGGATCCTCGGCAGCCGCCACGGCGGCGTCGAGCTTCTCGGTGGCAATGTTGTAGGCCTGCATCTGCAAGGCGCGAACTTCCGCGGATTGCTGCTGGTAACGCAGCGCCATGGTGAACTGCTCAACCGGGCACTCGCCCTTCTTCTCGGCGGCGCCGTCGGCCAGGGCGACGGATGCACTCAGCGCCGATACGACGAGGGCGATGGGCAAGCAGGCAAATCTTCTGTTCCGGGTCATGGAATGCACTCTGATGGGGTGGTGGTTATAGCCGCCTTTCTCGAAGTTCTTCGTGACGGTCGAGCAAACCAGCAGGCGCCGGGGCGCGCCGGCCAGAATTCGCAGCATGCCAGATGGCGATGGAAAAGCCCGATAGTAACCAAACGGCAGCGGTCGCGGCTGCCTGCCGGCGACCCGAATCTGCCTCGCGCCAGCCCTGGCATGCCCAGAAACGACAACGGCCCGTAGACGGGCCGTTGTGTGAGTGGTTCGGGTCAGCTCAGCGCTGCCAGCACCTTGGCGGTGATCTGCTCGACCGAGCCGACGCCCTCGATGGCGCTGTACTTCGGCGTGCCCTCGGCGGCCGAAAGCTTCTGGTAGAAGTCCACCAGCGGCTTGGTCTGCGAGTGGTAGACCGACAGGCGATGGCGCACGGTGGCCTCCTTGTCGTCTTCGCGCTGGATCAGCTCTTCACCGGTTTCGTCGTCCTTGCCGGCGACCTTCGGTGGGTTGTGCTCGGTGTGGTATACGCGGCCCGAGCCCGGATGCACGCGGCGACCGGCGATGCGGCCAACGATTTCTTCGTCGTCGACGGCGATTTCCACCACGTGGTCGATCTGCACGCCAGCGTCCTTGAGGGCCTGGGCCTGCGGAATGGTGCGCGGGAAACCATCGAACAGAAAACCATTGGCACAATCGGGCTGCGCGATGCGTTCCTTGACCAGGTTGATGATCAGCTCATCGGAGACCAGGCCGCCAGCGTCCATCACGCTCTTGGCTGCCACGCCCAGTTCGGTGCCGGCCTTGACCGCCGCACGCAGCATGTCGCCCGTGGAGATCTGCGGAATCGAGAATTTCTTGGTGATGAAACCTGCCTGAGTACCTTTGCCGGCACCGGGCGCCCCCAACAGAATCACGCGCATCGATGTGCTCCTCAAGTTCTTGGTATTGTGGACTCGCCTTGCGGGGCCAATCTCGAAAAGGGTTTCGGCAGCCCGGCCAGGTGCCGAACTGTCAGAAGGTCGATCAAGATACACAGCGCTCCAATGGCGCACAAGCCGTTGAAAAGCCGCAGGTCATGGCGATCGCCCGCCGATTTGCCGTTACGCTGGCACAGCTTGAGCGCAACGGCGCTGGCGGCACCATCCCACCAAAGTCGAACGCGTGCCGCAGCCGGGCCAATAGCTTGCAAATCGTTTCTGGATCAACGCTTTTGCAGGCATGATCGCCGACCAATGCAGCACGCTCGACGGCCCTTCAACCCGTGTTGCGCAGCCCCGCCGCGATACCCGCCACACTCACCAGCAAGGCCTGCTCCAGAGCGCTTCCCGCCTCGTGCTCGCGCTGCCGCGAGCGGGCCAGCAGCTCGGCCTGCAACAGGTGGAGTGGGTCCAGGTAGGTATTGCGCACGGTGATGAATTCCAGGGTCTCGGGGCTGTGGGTCAACAGCTGTGATTGGCCGGTAAGGCCCAGCACCACCTCGCTCGCCTGCGACAATAGGTCGCGTAAATGGGCGCCCAGCGGATGCAGTTCGCTGGCCACCAGACGCTCGTCGTACAGCCTGGCGATCGACTCGTCGGCCTTGGCCAGCACCATCTCGAGCATGTCGATGCGGGTGCGGAAGAACGGCCACTGCTCGCGCATTTCGCCCAGCAACTCACCTTCGCCGCGCTCCAGGGCGTTACGCAGGGCGGCCTCCCAGCCCAGCCAGGCGGGCAGCATCAGGCGCGTCTGGGTCCAGGCGAAAATCCACGGGATCGCCCGCAGGCTCTCCACCCCGCCTTCACGTCGCTTGGCCGGTCGGCTGCCCAGGGGCAGCCGACCGAGCTCCTGCTCAGGCGTGGCCTGGCGGAAGTACTCGACGAACTGCGGATGCTCGCGCACCACGCCGCGGTAGGTGGCCACGCCGTCGGCCGCCAGTTTGTCCATCTGCTCGCGCCAGGCCTGTTGTGGCGCCGGTGGCGGCAGCAAGGTGGCTTCCAGCACCGCGGCCAGGTACAGGTTGAGGTTCTGCTCGGCGATATCCGGCATGCCGAACTTGAAGCGGATCATCTCGCCCTGTTCGGTGGTGCGGAAGCGTCCGTTCACCGAACCGGGCGGTTGCGACAGAATCGCCTCGTGGGCCGGACCGCCGCCACGCCCCACGGTGCCGCCGCGACCGTGGAACAGCAGCAGCTCGACCTCATGCTCACGGCAGATGCGCACCAGGCTTTCCTGGGCGCGGTACTGCGCCCAGGCGGCCGCGGTGGTGCCGGCATCCTTGGCGGAATCCGAGTAGCCGATCATCACTTCCTGGGGCCCGTGCAGGCCGGCGCGATAACCCGGCAAACCCAGCAGCTGTTCGATGGCGACAGCGGCGTTGTCCAGGTCCGCCAGGGTCTCGAACAGCGGCACCACGCGCATGGGCCGGCGCAGCCCGGCTTCCTTGAGCAACAGCTGCACGGCCAGCACGTCCGACGCGGCGCCGGCCATGGAGATCACGTAGGAGCCCAGCGAGGCCGCTGGCGCAGCCGCCACCTCGCGGCAGGTGGCGAGCACTTCGGCAGTGTCGGCGCTGGGGCTGAAGTCGGCCGGCAACAAGGGCCGGCGACCGCTCAGTTCATCCTGCAGGAATGCCAACCGTTGTTCTTCGTCCCAGCTGTCGTAGCGACCCAGCCCCAGGTACTCGGTGATTTCGGCCATGGCTGAAGCATGCCGGGTGGCGTCCTGGCGCACGTCGAGGCGTACCAGGAACAGCCCGAAGGTGCTGACCCGACGCAGGAAATCCAGCAACGGGCCATCGGCGATCACGCCCATGCCGCAATCATGCAGAGAGCGATAGCAGAGCAGCAACGGCTCGCCCAGCTCGGCGTTGTCGTGCAGCACCAGCGCCGGCGGGCTGACCGGCCCGGCCAGCGATTCGTGGGCCCAGGTGCGAGTGGCACGCAGCCGTTCGCGCAGTTGCTTGAGCACCGCGCGATACGGCTCGGCGCTGTCGCCGGCACGTGCCCGCAGCTCATCGTTGGCGCGCTGCATGGACAGTTCGGCGGCCAGGCTGTCGATGTCGCGCAGGTACAGGTCGGCCGCCATCCAGCGCGCCAGCAGCAGCACCTCGCGGGTGATGTTGGCGGTGACGTTGGGGTTGCCGTCGCGATCACCGCCCATCCACGAAGCAAAACGAATCGGTGCGGCATCCAGCGGCAGGCGTTGCCCGGTTTCGCGTTGCAACGCTTGGTCGGCCTTGCGCATCACCGCGGGCAGCGCATACCACAGCGAGTTTTCGATTACCGCGAAGCCCCACTTGGCTTCGTCCACCGGGGTGGGCCGTACGCGGCGAATTTCCTCGGTGTGCCAGGCTTCGGCGATCAGCCGCTGCAGCCGATTGGCGATGGCCTCGCGCTCGGCGCTCGACAGGTCGCTGTGATCCTGCTCGGCCAGTTGCGCGGAAATGGCGTCGTACTTCTGGATCAGCGTGCGCCGTGACACCTCGGTGGGGTGCGCGGTGAGCACCAGTTCGATGTCCAGCTGGGCGACCTGGCGGGCCAGGGCCTCGCGATCATGGCCACTGCCGCGCAGGCGCTGCAGAAGCTCGTCGAACACGCGGTTTTCGAACGGTTGCGCCTCGCCGGCTTCACGCCGGCGCACGCGGTGGTACTGCTCGGCGATATTGGCCAGGTTGAGAAACTGGTTGAAAGCGCGGGCCACCGGCAAAAGCTCGTTGTCGTGAAGCCCATCGAGGGTTTCGCTGAGCTGCCGTGCACCATCGGCCGAGCCCTGGCGCGCGGCCTTGGCGCCCTTGCGAATGCGCTCGATCTTGTCGAGAAAGGCCTCGCCATGCTGGTCGCGGATGGTACTGCCAAGCAGCTCACCAAGCTGGTGAACGTCCTCGCGTAGACGTGCATCGATTTGCGTCATACCAGTCTCCCTGCGCCTCTGCGTGAGCATCCAGATTGCCCAGCCGCGACGCCGCTGACAAGCCGCCATGTGAGCAAAGCGGCAGGCGCACGGCAGCCGGAACGCCACAGGCCAGCGCCGGTCTCTAGGAAACACTCCCGTTTTCGAGGTACCTATGAAGATCCGCCAGCTCGTCCAGCAATGGGAACAGAACGCCACCGGCCGCCTGGCCAGCACGCCCTACCAGGTGCACCTGGATGTGGAAGCCGCTGCTCGCCTGGCCGCGCTGAGCCATATGTACCCCAAGCGCCGCCCCGAGGAACTGTTGGCCGAACTGCTCGGCGCCGCCCTGGAAGACCTGGAGGCCAGCCTGCCCTACGTGCAGGGCACCCAGGTGGTGGCCAGCGACGAGGAAGGCAATCCGATCTACGAGGACATCGGGCCGACCCCGCGGTTTCTCGAACTGGCCCGGCATTACCGCCAGGAGCTCGACGCCGAGCAGCCGACGACTACGCCCTGAACGCTCGTCAGGCCGGTGCAGGCCGCTAACCACGTGGCCTGCGCCAAGTTGCTGGCGACACCATACTGGCAATTCGCAGTTTTTTGCTGAACGTTTCACGCCGCTTCCGACTCACAGAACTATGCCGACGCGACCGCTGGTCGCCGGAGAAAAACTTACTCAGCGGCTATCGCTCCTGAGCTCCGCACGGCAGGTAACCATCGTGGAACCGACTGTTTTGCCAGTTATTTACCAATGGAGTTGCACACCATGACCGCTAAAACTGCCCCAAACGCTCGTACCCAACTGGCCAGCTGGAAGGTCGCTGCGCTGGCCATCGGCAGCAGCCTGCTGTTGGCTGGTTGCGCGGGTAACCCGCCCAGTGAACAGATGGCGGTGACCAAGTCCGCCGTCAATGAAGCCGTCAGCTCCGGTGGTACGGAGTTCGCCGCGGTGGAAACCAAATCCGCCCAGGACAAGCTCAAGCAAGCCGAGCTGGAACTGGTCGAGAAGAACTACGAAGAAGCCAAGCGTCTGGCCGAACAGGCCGAGTGGGACGCTCGCGTAGCCACCCGCAAGACTCAGGCAGCCAAGGCTGACAAGGCGCTCAAGGATGCTCAGCAGGGCATCGAAGAGCTGCGTCAGGAAGGCATGCGCGGCGCCCAGCAGATCCGTACCCAGGGTCAGCAGCAATAACGCCCGCTACCGCTTTCGCCAATTCATAGAAGGATGAACGACCATGCGTAATCAAGTGATGATTCCTGCCCTGCTGGCCCTGAGCGTCGGCCTGGCTGCCTGTGCTTCCAAGCCCAACGTCAACCTGGAGCAGGCGCGCAGCAGCTACTCCAGCCTGCAGACCAACCCGGAGTCGGTCAAAGTCGCCGCCCTGGAAACCAAGGACGCCGGCGAAGCGCTGGAGCGTGCGGAAAAAGCCTACCGCGAGAAAGAAGACGAGAAGCGCGTCGACCAGCTGTCCTACCTGGCCAACAAGCGCATCGAGCTGGCCGAGCAGACCATCGCCCTGCGCACCACCGAGCAGAACCTCGAGCAGACCGCTGCCCAGCGTGCCGAGGCGCGCCTGGAAGCCCGTGATGCGCAGATCAAGCAGCTGCAGGAGAGCATGAACGCCAAGCAGACCGAACGCGGCACCCTGGTGACCTTCGGTGACGTGCTGTTCGACCTCGATCGCTCCGAGCTCAAGCCCGGCGGCATGCACAACATCACCAAACTCGCCCAGTTCCTGCGCGAAAACCCGGATCGCAAGGTGATCGTCGAAGGTTACACCGACAGCACCGGTTCGGCTCAGTACAACCAGAGCCTGTCCGAGCGCCGTGCCAACTCGGTTCGCGCCGCACTGGTCAGCCAGGGTGTGGGCCCGGAGCGCATCGTCGCCCAGGGTTATGGCAAGGAATACCCGGTTGCCAGCAACAGCGACTCGGCCGGCCGCGCCATGAACCGTCGTGTGGAAGTGACCATTTCCAACGACAACAAGCCGGTTGCTCCGCGCTCGTCCATGGGCAACTAAGGCCTCGGCCTGTCTGCACCTGCAAAGGTGCAGGCTGCCTGACAAGACAAACCCCGCCCAGGCGGGGTTTGTCGTTTCAGGGATTGCAGCGCACTGCCCGCTTGGCCTCGTCGACCAGCACACCGCTGAGCCCCTTTTGCTGCAGATCGAACAGCACCAACACGCCGTCGATGCACTGCGCCAGCTGATCGGCGGGCTTCAGACTGACCCGGTAATCTTCGCCGGGAACGGTCTTGAGCATGGTGAATTCGGCCAGCAGCAGAGCATCCTCGGGCTTGGCGAAATGCAGGTAGCCGTAGAAGCCGAGCACCGCGACGGTGCCGGCAATGCTGCCGATGGCGGTGAGAATCAGGGGAATGGGGTTGCGCGCTGTCATGCCGGCATCTCGGGTACGAGCCGACCACGGGCGGCAGCTCGATGAAGTGGAGACCGCTCGCGCCGCCGCCACTTCTCGAGCCGTTTGCTCAGAGAATGTTGGCGTAGTCGGCTTCGATCCGATCCAGGCTCAGGTGGTTGAGGAAGTTGGAGAAGCACATCCAGGCCGACAGCGAGTTGAGATCGCGAAACTGCTGCGGCAGGTACTTGGGCGGGCTCACCAGCCCTTCATCGACCAGCTGGCGTAGGGTACGCATATCCTCGAGCGTGGTCTTGCCACAGAACAATAAAGGGATCTGTTCCAGCTTGCCTTTGCGCACGGCGAGCTGGATGTAGTTGTAGATCATGATGAAGCCCTTCAGGTACGACAGGTCCTTGGTGAAGGGCAGACCATCCGGTGCCGAGCCGCGGAAGGCGCGGCTGGCATTGCTGTAGCTGTCCTCCAGGCTGAAGCCCTGCTCGCGGTAGAAATCGCAGACCTGCAGAAAGTCGGCGCCCTGCTCGGCCATGTGGATGGCGCGGGTGCGGTTGGTCAGCTTGCGCAGGCGGCTGGGGTAGGAGGCGAAGGCGATCACTTCCATGAGGATGGCCAGGCCCTCCTGGGTGACCGTCGACGAGGGCGGCCCCTTGGCCAGGAAGGTGCAGATCGGCTGGTTCTGGCCATTGAGCGTGGTGGCCACGTGCACCAGGCCTTCGTGGACTTCCAGCGCCTTGACGTCACGCTCGTTGAACATCGCGTCGCTGCGGATCTTGATGTAATCGGCGCCTGCCGCGGCGTCGGCGAGAATGCCGTCGGACTCGAACACGCGGATGGTGTTCTCGCTCTCGCCGAACACCAGGTTCAGGCGGCTCTGCAGCATGGCCACGGCATCCTTGGCGCTGAGCGTCTTCGGCTCATCCTTGAGGTCGCCGCGGTTGTCGATGTTGTTCAGGTAACCGGAAAACATCAGGCCCAGGTCGGCCAGGGTCGGATCGCCGGCATGGAAGGCATCCGACGCGGCGCCGTACAGCTCCTGGGAAATCAGCCCGAAATCCGAGGTGCCGCGGGCCTCCAGCATGCGAATCACCATGCGGTACTCGCGGCACATGCGGCGCATGATCTGCCCCACCGGGTTGAACTGGCCGAGCTGGCGGGTGATGTCACGCTCGATGTTCTGGAATTCCAGCTTCTTGGCGGCCGGGTCGAACGCCAGGGGGCGGCTGTCGTAGTAGCTGCGGTCGATGGCCGGCAACTCGCGGCCCTTGCTGTGGAGAAACGCCTGGCGAATGGAGTCGTCCCATTTCACCGCATCGAGCACGCGGATTGGCGTTTGCGCCTCGACGATACGATCGGACAGCGCGCGCACCACCAGTTGGTAGCCGTCGAGTGCGGTATGGCTGTTCATGACAATCCTCTTTGCTTGATGGGCGATTTCAGGGCGCACTGCGTTGGTAGCGCGCCACTTCGACGAACAGGTCGGAGTTGGCGGGGTCGTTGAGGTAGGCGAACACCTTGTCCAGCGGGCTGGTCACCAGCACGCCCTCGCCCTGGGGCATCTGCACGCCGTTACCCGCCAGCTCGCCCTCGGCGATGGCCTGGCGGATACGCTCGACATCCAGATTGAACAGCACCAGCTCACCGCCCTGGGTCAGCTCGAAACCGCCAATGGCGAAGTTCGCGCCCATGCGTTTGGGCACCCCGGCGGACAGGTACCAGCGCCGCCCATGGTGGGCCACCGTGAAGCTGTAGCTCTGCACGCTGGGCACGTTGTCGGGGTTGTCGACATAGGTGTCGGCCTTGTACAGGTTGGCGCCCGAGCGGCTGATGTCCAGGTAGCGCAGCTCGCCCCATTCATCGGTGCGCGACCACACGCCCAGCAGCGGCACCGGGGCCGCCTCGTTGGCAGGAATCGGCTCCTTGAAGGTCACCAGGCAGCCACTCAACAGCAGAAACGACAGCACCACCAACGCGCGCCAGGCTTTCATCATGCTCTCCTCGAGACAGTCGTGGGGCCGCCACCGGCTGATAGTCCGATTCCCCGCGGCGCGGCGTCAAGCACTCGGCGCGGCATTCACCTACAGGATAGGCGTTGATTCACGGGCAATAAAAAGCCGCCCGGAGGCGGCTCGTTGGACTTTTAAAGTTCCGGGCGCATATGCGGGAACAGTATCACGTCGCGAATCGACGGCGAATTGGTCAGCAGCATCACCAGGCGGTCGATGCCGATGCCCTCGCCCGCGGTCGGCGGCATGCCGTATTCGAGGGCGCGTACGAAGTCGGCGTCGAAGTGCATGGCTTCGTCGTCACCGGCGTCCTTGTCGGCCACCTGCTGCAGGAAGCGCGCGGCCTGGTCTTCGGCATCGTTGAGCTCGGAGTAGGCGTTGGCGATCTCGCGGCCACCGATGAACAGCTCGAAGCGGTCGGTGACGCTCGGATCGTCGTCGCTGCGCCGGGCCAGCGGCGAGACTTCGAACGGGTAGCGGGTGATGAAGTGCGGCTGCTCCAGCTTGTGCTCGACCAGCTCCTCGAAAATCATCACCTGCAGCTTGCCCAGGCCTTCGAAGCCAAGCACCTTGGCGCCGGCCTGCTTGGCGATGGCGCGGGCCTTGTCGAGGTCCTGCAGGTCGGCCGCGGTGATTTCCGGGTTGTACTTGAGGATCGAGTCGAACACCGACAGGCGCACGAACGGCTCGCCGAAATGGAACACCTTGTCGCCATAGGGCACGTCGGTGCTGCCGAGAATGGTCTGGGCCAGCTCGCGGAACAGCTCCTCGGTCAGGTCCATGTTGTCTTCGTAGTCGGCGTAGGCCTGGTAGAACTCGAGCATGGTGAACTCGGGGTTGTGCCGGGTCGAAACGCCTTCGTTACGGAAGTTGCGGTTGATCTCGAAAACCTTCTCGAAACCACCGACCACCAGCCGCTTGAGGTACAGCTCCGGCGCGATGCGCAGGAACATGGCCATGTCCAGGGCGTTGTGGTGGGTTTCGAACGGCTTGGCCGCCGCGCCGCCGGGAATGGTCTGCAGCATCGGCGTTTCCACTTCGAGGAAGTTGCGCTCGGCGAGGAAACGACGGATATGGGCGATCACCTGGGAGCGCACGCGGAAGGTCTCACGGACTTCTTCATTGACGATCAGGTCGACGTAGCGCTGGCGATAGCGCTGCTCGGTATCGGTCAGGCCATGGTGCTTGTCCGGCAGCGGGCGCAGCGACTTGGTCAGCAGGCGCACGCTGGTCATCTCGACGTACAGGTCGCCCTTGCCCGAACGGGCCAGGGTGCCTTCGGCGGCGATGATGTCGCCCATGTCCCAGGTCTTGACCTGGGCGAGGGTTTCTTCGGGCAGGGTCTTGCGGTTGACGTAGACCTGGATGCGCCCGCTCATGTCCTGGATGACCATGAACGCGCCACGGTTGAGCATGATGCGCCCGGCGACCTTGACCGGGATGGCAGCCGCTTCCAGCTCTTCCTTGGTCTTGTCCACGTACTGTTTCTGCAGATCGGCGCAGAGCCTGTCGCGGCGGAAGTCGTTGGGGAAGGCACCGCCCTGCTCACGGATGGCAGCAAGCTTTTCCTTGCGCTGGGCAATCAGCTTGTTTTCTTCCTGTTGCAGTTCGT
>Ga0207790_1000535_pt1 | contig 13068 bp, 14 predicted proteins | sample HigsolmetaGSP14D_FD_184842 | JGI IMG/M metagenome (GOLD analysis project Ga0207790, IMG submission 184842) | High solid enriched microbial communities from the Joint BioEnergy Institute, USA - SP1-4-D (SPAdes) | ecosystem: Engineered > Bioreactor > SSF (Solid state fermentation) > Aerobic >...
GCGCCAGCTGCACTGCGACGAGAAAGCCGACCTCCGGGTCGGCTTTTTTATGGGCGGTGGTTTTTCCCGGGGGTCGCTGCGCTCGACCCGGGCTACTTTGATCAACAGCCCACCTCCTGTGGGAGCGCTGCGCACCGATCAGCCGGTAGGGTGGATAACGCGAAGCTTATCCACCAATCGCTTCAGCCCGACGCGTTGTCCCTGATCTTTACCGGTGTTTCCCGCCGCGGCTTTGCGCGACACTAGGGGCATGAGCCCTGATGGAGCCGCCGATGAGCAACGACGACAAGTTCACCCGCCAGACCCTTCTCGACGTACAAACCCTGACGCCCAGCCTGTTCACCCTGCGCACCACCCGGGATGCCGGGTTTCGCTTTCGCGCCGGGCAGTTCGTCCGCCTGGGTGTGGAGAAGGCCGATGGCTCGGTGGTCTGGCGCGCCTATTCGCTGGTCTCGGCCCCCCACGACGAGCACCTGGAGTTCTTTTCCATCGTGGTGCCCGGTGGTGAGTTCACCAGCGAACTGAGCCGTCTGCGCGTCGGCGATACCCTGCTGGTGGAGAAAATGGCCACCGGCTACCTGACCCTGGATCGCTTCGTCGACGGCCGCGACCTGTGGCTGCTCGGCAGCGGTACCGGCATCGCCCCGTTCCTGTCCATGCTGCAGGATTTCGAGGTGTGGGAGCGCTTCGAGCGCATCGTGCTGGTGTACAGCGCCCGCACCCTGGCCGAACTGGCTTATCAGGAGATGATTCACGGCTTCTCCAGCCTGGAGCATCTGGCCGAGTTCACCCACAAGCTCACCTACCTGCCAGTGGTAACCCGCGAGCAGGCGCCGGGCTGCCTGAACGCGCGGATCACTGGGCTGATCGACGATGGCGAGCTGGAGCGCGCCGCTGGTCTGCAACTGACCCCCGAGCATTCGCGGGTGATGATCTGCGGCAACCCGCAGATGATCGACGACATTCGCCAGTGCCTGAAGGCGCGCAACATGAACCTCAGCCTGACCCGCCGGCCCGGGCAGGTAGCCGTGGAAAACTACTGGTAAACCTGCAGGCTGACAGGCCCACAGAGCATGTAAAGCATGGTTACAAACTTGCCGCTTTCGATGTGACTCGCGCTCCAGTAGATTGTGGGGCCTGTTTCCCATTACCCGGTCTTCATGGACAGCGACAGTAGACGATCGCCCTCGCCGTTATGGACGAGGGCGGTACTTCCCAAAGGCAGCGCCACCCGGCGCGCGCCTCGCGTGCAGCAAAACGCTGCGCATTCTTCCCGACAGCCGAGCCTTCACGCGCCTGCCTTGCGCATGCGTGGTGCGTTCGGCCGTCTCCGTTTTCCCCTAGAGAGAGCTACACACTAAATGGAATGGATGGCTGATCCAACGGCCTGGCTGGGCCTGTTGACCCTGATCGTCTTGGAAATCGTCCTGGGCATCGACAACCTGGTGTTTATCGCCATCCTTGCCGACAAGCTGCCACCCCATCAGCGCGACCGTGCGCGGGTGATCGGCCTGAGCCTGGCGCTGATCATGCGCCTGGGCCTGCTGGCCAGCATGGCCTGGCTGGTAACCCTCACCGACCCGCTGATCGAGGTGTTCGGCAAGACCTTCTCCGGGCGTGACCTGATCATGCTGTTCGGTGGCGTGTTCCTGTTGTTCAAGGCCACCATGGAGCTGCACGAACGGCTGGAAGGCCGCGTGCATCAGCCCGGTGGCGCGCGCACCTACGCCAAGTTCTGGCCGGTGGTGGCGCAGATCATCGTGCTCGACGCGGTGTTCTCGCTGGATGCGGTGATCACTGCCGTCGGCATGGTCGAGCACCTGCAAGTGATGATGATCGCGGTGATCATCTCCATCGGCCTGATGATCGTCGCCAGCAAGCCGCTGACCGCCTTCGTCAACGCCCGCCCGACGGTGATCATGCTGTGCCTGGGCTTTCTGATGATGATCGGCTTCAGCCTGACCGCCGAAGGCCTGGGCTTCCACATTCCGAAAGGTTACCTGTACGCGGCCATCGGCTTCTCGATCCTCATCGAGCTGTTCAACCAGGTCGCCCGTTCGCGTCGCAAGCGCAGCCTGCAGGGCCAGCGCGGTTTGCGTGCGCGCACCGCCCACGCGGTGATGCGCATGCTTGGCGGCAAGGTGCAGGCCGACGAAGTGGGTGAGGACATCGCCGACATGCTCGAGGGCGAGCAGGGCGAAACCGCGCTGTTCGACCGCCGCGAGCGGGTGATGATCAGCGGCGTGCTGAACATGGCCGAGATGTCGATCCAGAAGGTCATGACCGACCGCATGGAAGTCGACCGCATCGACCTCGACGACGACCCGGCGAAGATCCAGCAAGCGCTGCTCGACTCGCCGCATTCGCGCCTGGTGGTGACCCGCAGCGACTCCCGTGAGGAGCCGCTGGGTTACGTCCACAAGAAGGAGCTGTTCAAGGAGTTGCTCAAGGGCCAGCAACCGGACATCGAAAGCCTGGTGCGGGCGCCGATCAACCTGCCGGACAGCTCCAGCGTGCTCAGCGCTCTGGAACAGATGCGCCAGGGTTCCACCCACGTGGCCTTCGTGGTCAACGAGTTCGGCGGTTTCGAAGGCCTGCTGACCCTCACCGACATTCTCGAAGCCATCGCCGGTGAGCTGCCGGATGCCAGCGAAGTAGATGGCCCGGATGTCGAGGAGGTGGACGACGGTTATCGCGTCAACGGTGCGGTCAACCTGGCGGTGCTGCGCGAGCGGATGAACTTCGCGGCCAAGCCGACCGACGACTACCAGACCCTGGCGGGCCTGGCCATGAGCCTACTCGACCGCCTGCCGCTGATCGGCGACAAGGTCGATTACCTGGGCTGGGAGCTGACCGTGATCGAGGTCAAGGAGCGCCGGGTAACCCGCGTGCTGCTCAAGCCAGGCAGTGAATCGGCTGCGTAAAGGCACTGTAGCGAAACGAAAAACGGCGCCTCTCAGGGCGCCGTTTTCATGTCCGGCGTTTGCCGGTCACTCTTTGTGCTGGCCGCTTTTCAGCAGGTCGCGAATTTCCGTCAGCAGCACTTCCTGGGTGCTCGGTGCCGGCGGTACCGAAGGCGCCGCCGCTTCTTCGCGCTTGAGGCGGTTGATCGCTTTCACGCCCATGAAGATGGCGAACGCGACGATCACGAAGTCGATAACCGTCTGGATAAAGCGCCCGTAGGCCAGCACTACGGCAGGGATATCGCCCTCGGCGGCCTTGAGGGTGATGGCCAGGTCGGAGAAATCCACCCCGCCGATCAGCAGGCCCAGGGGCGGCATGATCACGTCACCGACGAAGGATGAGACGATCTTGCCGAAGGCGGCACCGATGATGATACCGACCGCCATGTCGACGACGTTGCCCTTGACCGCGAACGCCTTGAATTCGTTGATGATGCTCATGTGCAACCCCCTGGATCCGATTGGTGCGCTGAAGTGTAAAGCACTGCTGCCTGTCTGCCCTATGCCGCCGTTTGGGCAGCGCTAGGTTTGTGACCCTGGTGGTGGGCAATTGTCCGAATTTATTACCGGTCGATGCCCGAGCTGCATTCAGCGGAACGCTCTACCGCGAGCTTTGGTGCAGTGCGGCAACCCGTATTCAGGCACCTTGCACGCCATTGACGAAGATCAAAAGCCAGGCTTTTTCAGCGGACTAGAGTGCGCTCATGCATCTATACGGGAGCCTCTGTCATGCCCATCGATTATTCAGCCCAGCCCGGAATGCCGCTGCTGCGCGGCAATCCTGCGTATGCCGCACTGGTCGAGCAGCACGACGATGTCGACCGCCGTATCGCCCGTATCGAGAGCGGCCTGGAGCGGCCCGAGGGGCTCAGCCTGGCGGCCCTGAAACTGCGCCGCTCCGGTTTGCGCGAGGACCTGGCGCGCCAGCGCCGCAAGGCACGGGGTGAGTGCTGCAATTGCGGCAACAACTGCGGCGGTTGATGCTGCTCGTCGGGCGGTTCGTGCGGGTGGTGATGGGCTAAGGTCAATGCATCATCACCCAACAGAGAGGAGCGCCCCATGACTGCCGAGCACAATCTGCGTGAGGAATTTCGTGAGTATGGCGATGCCCTGGCCGAGCGTCGCAAGAGCCACCCGGGTTTCGATGGCCTGGTGGGCCGTTATCAGGACCTGGACAAACGCATCGTCGATCTCGAGTCGGGCAATCAGCCCTTCGATGACGAAACCCTGGGCCGCCTGCGCCGCGAACGGGTGGTGCTCAAGGACAAGATCGTCCAGGAGCTGACTTACGGCTGAGCTTGGGCCGAGGTTGAGCGCAGCGATGCTCAGGGGCTTTGGCGACGGAGTCCTGGGTATCGCTGCGCTCAACCGCAGGCTACGAGCTGGTTTCTGTAGCCTGGGTTAGCCGCAGGCGTAACCCAGGGATTCGTCAGGCCTGCACCACAAAACGCCGCAGCCCCGGCGCTTCCGGCTCCTTATCCAGCTCGCGCATCTTGTATGGCAGCTCACCCAGCACCTGTAGGCAGAACCGACTGCCCAATTCATCTTGCTCGTAACAGCACAGCAGCCAGCGACGTCCATCGCTGACGGTCTGCTGCAGCAGTGCGCGGCCGATGCCCAGGCGGCGGTATTTCTTGAGCAGGAACAGGTCGGCGAACTCCATGTCGGCGATGCCCGGGTCCTCGCAGGCTTCAAGCAACAGAAAACCGGCGATGAAGTCATCGACCAGAATCAGCTGCGCGCTCCAGCCGTCGTCCTGCCAGTAGCGTTGCAGGTGCGCTTCGTGCACGTAGAAGCGGCCGTCGACCTCGACGTCTTCCTGCTCCCAGTCCGACGACTCGTAGGCGTAGAACTGGTAGAGGTTGCGGATCAGCGGCAGCTGTTCGGCGGTGGTGGGGACAAGCCTGATCGACATGCTGGGTACCTGCAGATGAGCGGCGCATTATCGGCAAGCGCGCCGGCGGCTGATAGCCCAGGTAGCGAAAGTCTGTAAATTTATCCAGTTGTTCGGTATCGTTTCGGCCTCGATTCATCAGGCAGGACGACTCCCATGGCCAAGGCCAAACGCTTGTACGGCTGCACCGAGTGCGGCGCGACCTTTCCCAAGTGGGCCGGGCAATGCGGCGAGTGCGGCGCCTGGAACAGCCTCACCGAAACCATGATCGAAGCCGGCGGCGCCGCAGCGCCCAGTGGCCGAACCGGGTGGGCCGGGCAACAGGCGCAGTTGAAGACCCTGGCCGAAGTCAGCGTCGAGGAGATGCCGCGCTTTTCCACGGCCTCGGCCGAACTCGACCGGGTGCTGGGTGGCGGCCTGGTGGATGGCTCGGTGGTGCTGATCGGCGGCGACCCGGGTATCGGCAAGTCGACCATCCTGCTGCAGACCCTGTGCAACGTCGCCCAGCGCTTCCCGGCGCTGTACGTCACCGGTGAGGAGTCCCAGCAGCAGGTGGCGATGCGCGCCCGGCGCCTGGGCCTGCCGGAAGACAAGCTCAAGGTGATGACCGAAACCTGCATCGAAAGCATCATCGCCACCGCCCGCCATGAAAAGCCCAAGGTGATGGTCATCGACTCGATCCAGACCATCTTTACCGAGCAGTTGCAGTCGGCCCCCGGCGGCGTTGCCCAGGTGCGCGAGAGCGCGGCGCTGCTGGTGCGCTTCGCCAAGCAGAGCGGCACGGCGATCTTCCTGGTCGGCCACGTGACCAAGGAAGGCTCGCTGGCCGGCCCGCGCGTGCTCGAACACATGGTCGACACCGTGCTGTATTTCGAGGGCGACCCCGATGGCCGCCTGCGCCTGCTGCGCGCGGTGAAGAACCGCTTCGGGGCGATCAACGAACTGGGCGTGTTCGGCATGACCGACAAGGGCCTCAAGGAAGTCAGCAACCCCTCGGCGATCTTCCTCACCCGCGCCCAGGAAGAGGTGCCGGGCAGCATCGTCATGGCCACCTGGGAAGGTACCCGGCCGATGCTGGTGGAGGTGCAGGCGCTGGTCGACACCAGCCATATGGCCAATCCGCGGCGGGTGACCCTGGGCCTGGATCAGAACCGCCTGGCCATGCTGCTGGCCGTGCTGCACCGTCATGGCGGCATTCCCACCTACGACCAGGACGTGTTTCTCAACGTGGTCGGCGGCGTCAAGGTGCTGGAAACGGCCTCCGACCTGGCGCTGATGGCCGCGGTGATTTCCAGCCTGCGCAACCGGCCGCTGCCCCATGATCTGCTGGTGTTTGGCGAGGTCGGCCTGTCCGGCGAGATCCGCCCGGTGCCGAGTGGCCAGGAGCGTTTGAAGGAGGCGGCCAAGCATGGCTTCAAGCGTGCCATCGTGCCCAAGGGCAACGCGCCGAAAGAGGCGCCGGCCGGTTTGCAGGTGGTCGCGGTGACGCGCCTGGAGCAGGCCCTCGACGCGCTGTTCGAGTAGCTGCGGCGTTGTGCCGCTGGGGCCGCCCGGCGGCGATTGACCTGGGTCAATCGTGGGGCAGGGCAGCAGTCGCAGGATAAGGGCGTACCCACAGAGGAGACGCCATCATGCTGCTGTTCTACGACATCATCGCCAAAGCCAGTTTCTCGCAGGTGGACCGCCTGGGCATCGAGCGCAAGCGTCAGCCGCTTGTCGATGTGCTGCCACGCCTGGTGAAAGCCCGTCGCGCCCGTCGCCGGGAAGCCGATGTGGCGTGCTGTGAATTCACCATTCACTGAGTCGGGCGGCTGCCCGGGCGCTGCGCCGCCAGCGCTGATCCGCGTACAGGAAAACGGTCGCGTTCGGTTTTGTCCGACGCGGCCGTTTTCGTTTAGTTTTCGTCTTCGCAGAGTGCTGCCAGTTCGCGCTCGAGCAGCTGTTCGTCGCCCAGGTTGAGTTCCACCAGGCGGCGCAGATGGCTCATCGAGTCGAGGTCGATGTGGTGGCAGAGAAAGCCCAGCACGCGTTCTTCGCGGTGTACCAGTTCGACCTGCATGCTCACCTGCAGGTTGTCATCGAGGGCGATGCGCAGCAGGTAGTCCTGGCCGGTCTCGCCTTCCCAGTTCCACGGGCGGCGCACCAGCACGCCACGGAACGAGATGTCGTGCAGTTCCACTTGCCAGCTCTGCTCGCCCTGCACGATCTCGGCGGGGGCGTCGAAGGCGATGCGCTGGAAGCGCCGACGTTCGTGGTTGTCACTCATGGAAGCTGTCCTCTATTGGTTTAGGGTCTGTTGCCGTTTCAACGCGCGTGAAACGGCGACAGACCCTCGTCCACTATAGCCAAGCCGCGCGGTGGCGTCGTCGGATGCGTGCTCGGCGGGGCGTCAGGTTTGCGGCGACCAGCCGTACTCCATGGCGTGCTTGACCAGGTCGGCGGGCTTTTCGATATCCAGTTTGCGGCGAATGTTCAGCCGGTAGGTTTCCACGGTGCGCACGCTGATCGCCAGTTCGCGGGCCATGGCCTTGTTGTTCAGGCCCTGGGCCATCATCAGCAGCACCTGGCGTTCGCGCGGGGTGAGTTCACCTTCCTCGCTGTCTTCCTGGGCCAGCTTGTGGGCCACGTCGTTGCTGTAGAAGCGCCCGCCGACCGCCAGCACCTCGATGGCCGAGATGATGTCCTGGGACGGCGCCTCCTTGAGCACGTAGCCCGAGGCGCCCATGCGTAGCGAGCTGCTCACGTACTCCTGATTGTCGTACATGCTCAGGATCAGCACCTTGGTGGCCGGGTGGCGCTTGCTGATGATGCCGGTCAGCTCCAGGCCGTTGATGTCCTTGAGACCGATGTCCATCAGCAGGATGTCCGGTTGTTCGCGGGCCACCAGTTCCAGCGCTTCGCTGCCACTGCCGGCTTCACCGGCGATCTCGAAGTGCTCGACCATCGACAGCAGCGTGCGGATGCCTTCGCGCACCAGGATGTGGTCGTCGACGAGGGCGATGCGGATGGTCTTCATGCGGGCGCGGTCCGGGGTTGTTGCACGTCGGCTGAGAGTAACAGGGCGACGCTGAGAACGGTGCCGGCCGAGGTGGAGGCGATGCTGAACTCGCCGCCAAAGTGCTCGACCCGCTCGCGAATGTTACGCAGGCCGATGCCACCGCTCTGCTCGGCCTGGCGCGGGCTGAAGCCGCTGCCGTCGTCGCTGATGCGCAGTTTGACCCGGCGGTGGTTGCCGGTCAGCTGGATGGCCACCTGGCCGGCCCTGGCGTGGCGTTCGATATTGGTCAGCGCCTCCTGGAGGATGCGAAACAGCGCCACGTTCATGTCCTCGCTCAGGCGCGTGTCGCCCAGGCGGTTGTCATAGTCCACGCGCAGGCCGCTGCGCTGCTCGAATTCGCTGGCCAGCTGGCCGATCGCCGAGGCCAGGCCGAGGGTGTCGAGCAGCGAGGGGTGCAGGTCGTGGGAGATGCGCCGCACTTCGCCGATCGCCCCGGCCAGGCGTTCGATACCCTGGCGCAGGGTGTGCGCGGCGCTGGGCTTGCCGGCGTCCAGCTCGTGGGCAGCCAGCTCGAACTTGAACTTGATCGACACCAGCAACTGGCTGATGCCGTCGTGCAGCTCCCGGGACAGCCGCGAGCGCTCTTCCTCCTGGGAGGTGATGATGCGCTGGGTCAGCTGCTGCTGCCGGCGGTCGGCCAGACGCTGTTCGCTGACGTTGAGGGTCAGGCCGCTGGCGAACACCAGCAGCACCGCGATCAGCGCGACGATGGCGATGGCCAGCATGGTGGTGCGGATGCCGCTGCCCACGTCGTGGCGAACCTGGGCGATGGCCTTGTCGACGTCTTCCAGGTAGATGCCGGTGCCGAGTATCCAGCCCCAGCGGTCGAGCTGGGTCACGTAGGCGAGCTTTTCGGCCACCTGGCCGGTGGAGGGCTTCTGCCAGGCGTAGCGCTGGAAACCGTCGCCTGCGGTGGCACTGCGGAGCAACGCCTGGATCACCGGCAGGCCATGGGGGTCGGTCATGTTCCACAAGTCCTTGCCCACCAGCGCCGCCTGGCGCGGATGCATGAGGTTCTTGCCGTTACGGTCGTAGACGAAGAAGTAGCCGTCGCTGCCGAAGTTGATGCGCTGCAGCAGCGCCAGCACCTGGCGCTTGGTTTGCTCGTCGTCGCGGCCGCTGTGGTACAGCGGCGCGATGCTGCTCATGGCCATTTCCACGTAGTGCTTGAGCTCGGCCTGCTTGCTGCCAAGGATGCTGTGCTCGATGAGCTGGGCCTGCTGGTTGCCCAGGCGCTGGTTCTGGATCAGCACCAGCAGGCACACCACGGCCACGGCCAGCAGCATGGGCAGCAGGCTCAGGGCGACGATCTTGTGCTTGAGTTGCATTGGGCACTCCTGGCAACCGGGCCGCCCGGCGGCGGCTGAGAAGCCGCCGAGCATACACAAAGCGGCGTCGTGCGGCTGGCAGTGGCGCTGTGCCGTTACGTAGTTATACGCAGCGGGGCGTGGGTAGTTTTGCGAATTACTGCCAGGGGGCCATGGGGGGATAGTTGGCAGGCTCCGCTTGCAGAGCATCACAATAACAATGATGTCGTGGGCCACGGCCTGCGGCTGGAGATGTTCAATGACCAGAATGGCCAGCCATATCGCCTGGTTTGCGGTCGCGTTGCTGGGCGCCTTCGCCCTGGGCACCGTGGCGCTGAACCGCGGCGAGTCGATCAATGCCTTGTGGATCGTCGTCGCTGCCGTGGCGATCTACCTCGTTACCTACCGCTACTACAGCCTGTTCATCGCCACCAAGGTGATGCAGCTCGACCCCAGCCGCGCCACCCCTGCGGTGCTCAACAACGATGGCCTGGACTACGTTCCGACCAACAAGCACATCCTTTTCGGTCACCACTTCGCCGCCATCGCTGGCGCCGGCCCGCTGGTCGGCCCGGTCCTCGCCGCGCAGATGGGCTACCTGCCGGGCACCCTCTGGCTGATCGCCGGCGTGGTGCTGGCCGGTGCCGTGCAGGATTTCATGGTGCTGTTCCTCTCCACCCGCCGCAACGGCCGCTCCCTGGGCGACATGGTTCGCGAGGAGATGGGCCGCATCCCCGGCACCATCGCGCTGTTCGGCTGTTTCCTGATCATGATCATCATCCTCGCGGTGCTGGCGCTGATCGTCGTCAAGGCCCTGGCGGAAAGCCCGTGGGGCATGTTCACGGTGATGGCGACCATCCCCATCGCGATGTTCATGGGCGTGTACATGCGCTACATCCGCCCGGGCCGCATCGGCGAGATCTCCCTGATCGGGGTGATCCTGCTGCTCGGCTCGATCTGGCTGGGTGGCGTGGTCGCCGCTGACCCGGTGTGGGGGCCGGCCTTCACCTTCACCGGCGTGCAGATCACCTGGATGCTGATCGGCTACGGTTTCGTCGCCGCGGTACTGCCGGTGTGGCTGATCCTGGCGCCGCGCGACTACCTGTCGACCTTCCTGAAGATCGGCACCATCATCGCCCTGGCCATCGGCATCCTGGTGGTCATGCCCGAGCTGAAGATGCCGGCGCTGACCCAGTTCACCGACGGCAGCGGCCCGGTGTGGAAGGGCACCCTGTTCCCGTTCCTGTTCATCACCATCGCCTGCGGCGCGGTGTCCGGCTTCCATGCGCTGATCAGCTCGGGCACCACGCCCAAGCTGCTGGCCAACGAAACCCATGCCCGCTACATCGGTTACGGCGGCATGCTGATGGAGTCCTTCGTGGCCATCATGGCCATGGTCGCCGCCTCGGTGATCGAGCCGGGCATCTACTTCGCCATGAACAGCCCGGCGGCACTGGTTGGCTCGGATGTTCAGTCGGTAGCCGCCACGGTCAGCAGCTGGGGCTTCATGATCACTCCCGAGCAGCTCGAGGCGGTCGCCCGCGATATCGGCGAGAACACCGTCCTGGCCCGTGCCGGCGGTGCACCGACCCTCGCCGTGGGCATCGCGCAGATCCTCCACAGCGTGCTGCCAGGTGAGAACACCATGGCGTTCTGGTACCACTTCGCGATCCTCTTCGAGGCGTTGTTCATCCTCACCGCAGTGGACGCCGGTACCCGCGCCGGTCGCTTCATGCTGCAGGACCTGCTCGGCAACTTCGTGCCGGCCCTGAAGAAAACCGAGTCGTGGACCGCCAACGTGATCGCCACGGCCGGCTGCGTGGCCCTGTGGGGCTGGTTGCTGTACCAGGGCGTGATCGATCCGCTGGGCGGCATCAACACCCTGTGGCCGCTGTTCGGCATCTCCAACCAGATGCTCGCCGGTATCGCGCTGATGCTTGGCACCGTGGTGCTGATCAAGATGAAGCGCGAGCGCTACGTGTGGGTGACCCTGATCCCGGCCACCTGGCTGCTGATCTGCACCACCACCGCAGGTTTGATCAAGCTGCTCGACCCGAACCCGGCGGTGGGCTTCCTGGCCCTGGCCAAGAAGTACCAGGCTGCCCTGGACGCCGGTCAGGTCATCGCCCCGGCCAAGGACATCGGCCAGATGCAGCACGTGATCTTCAACGCCTACACCAACGCCACGCTTACCGTGCTGTTCCTGTTCGTGGTGCTCAGCGTGCTGTTCTACGCCATCAAGGTCGGCCGTGCCGCCTGGAGCAAGGCGCTGCGTACCGATCAGGAGGCGCCGTATCAGGCGCTTCCCGCTGACGCACCGGAGGTCGCCCGTGTTCAATGATCTCAGCCGCATGGGCAAGTACCTCGGCCAGGCTGCACGGATGCTGGTGGGCATGCCCGACTACGACACCTACGTCGAGCACATGGCCAACAAGCACCCGGACCAGCCGGTAATGAGCTACGAAGCCTTCTTCCGCGAGCGCCAGGAAGCGCGCTATGGTGGCGGCAAGGGGCGGCCGGTCCGCTGCTGTTGATCTCGCCGGGCTGAGCGCCCGCTTCAAGCACCACACGCCACGCCTAGTCGTGGCGTGTGGCATTCAGAGGAACGCTTTTTATGTCCTTCACCCCCATTCCGGTCACCGTGCTCAGCGGTTTTCTCGGTGCTGGTAAAACCACGCTGCTGCGCCACATCCTCAAGGCCGAGCACGGCCTGAAGATCGCCGTGATCGAAAACGAATACAGCGAAATGCCGATAGACAGCCAGTTGCTCGGCAGCGAGCCGGTGCAGGTGCTGACCCTGGCCAACGGCTGCGTGTGCTGCTCCATTCACGTCGAGCTGGAGAAGGCGCTGTTTCTGCTGCTCGAGAAGCGCGACAGTGGTGAGCTGGCCTTTGATCGTCTGGTCATCGAATGCACCGGCCTCGCCGACCCGGCGCCCGTGGCGCAAACCTTTTTCGCCACCGAAGAGCTCTGCGACCGTTACGTGCTGGACGGCATCATCACCCTGGTGGACGCTGCCAATGCCGAGCGCCATCTGCAGGAAACCATCGCCCAGGCCCAGGTCGGCTTTGCCGACCGCATCCTGCTGAGCAAGACCGACCTGGTCGATGACACTGCCCGTGCTGCCCTTACCACGCGCCTGCAACGGATCAACCGGCGGGCGCCGATCCGCGTGGTCGAGCATGGGCGTATCGACCTGGCCGAGCTGCTCGACGTGCGCGGCTTCAATCTGAATGCCGATATAGCGCCAAGCCTGCGACCGGTCATGCCGGGCAAGAGCGTCGACCGCATCGCCACGCTGGTGCTGAGCAGCGACCAGCCGCTGGATCTGGATCGGCTCAGTGGCTTCATGGAGACGTTGCTCGAGGAACACGGCAATTCGCTGCTGCGCTACAAGGGCGTGCTGAGCATCGCGGGCGAAGAGCGCCGCATGGTGTTCCAGGGCGTGCTGCGGCTCTATGGCTTCGACTGGGACAGCGAGTGGGGCGCCGACGAGAAGCGCGAGAGCGTGATGGTCTTCATCGGCGACAACCTGCCGGAGGAGGCGATTCGTCAGGGTTTTGCCGAGGTGAATGCCTGAGGTTTCCAACATTGCTTGCGACGCTCAGTAGGCTACCTGGCAAAAATGGCAGGGCATAAAAATGTTCTTCACATTTTCCCGGGGAGGATGCGCTTGATACTGGACTGGCGAATAAGTGTTCGCTGCCGATGACTTGGCACTCTCCATTGGCCCGCCGCCTGGACTAGTGGGTTTCGCCCCTTACGGGCGAGTCACTTTCTCTTGCTTGCCCAAGAGAAAGTAACCAAAGAGAAGGGCACCCCACCATCCGGCCCCGGCTGCGCCGG
>Ga0207790_1000537_pt1 | contig 13041 bp, 13 predicted proteins | sample HigsolmetaGSP14D_FD_184842 | JGI IMG/M metagenome (GOLD analysis project Ga0207790, IMG submission 184842) | High solid enriched microbial communities from the Joint BioEnergy Institute, USA - SP1-4-D (SPAdes) | ecosystem: Engineered > Bioreactor > SSF (Solid state fermentation) > Aerobic >...
CTCGACCGCGCCGACGCCGAATCGCTGATGCGGCAGATCGCCGCCGATCCGGACGTCGAGTTCGTCGAGGTCGACAAGCTCAACCGCGTCTTCTGGACGCCCAACGATCCGCGCTTCAGCCAGCAGTACGGCTTCGGCACGGGCCCGGGCGGCATCCGCGCGACCACCGCCTGGGACACCACGCGCGGCGCCGGCGCCGTCGTCGCGGTACTCGATACCGGCATCGCCGCGCACAGCGATCTCGATGCGAACATCCTGCCGGGCTACGATTTCATCAGCGATGCGAGCGTCGGCGGCGACGGCAACGGCCGCGACGCCGATCCTTCCGATCCGGGCGACTTCGACGGCATCTACCCGTCGAGCTGGCACGGCACCCACGTCGCCGGCACGGTCGCTGCGGTCACCGGCAACGGCATCGGGGTGGCCGGCACCGCGCCCGAGGCGAAGGTGGTGCCGGTGCGCGTGCTCGGCCGCGGCGGCGGCTACGACTCCGACATCGCCGACGCGGTCATCTGGGCCTCCGGCGGCAGCGTCAGCGGCGTGCCCGCCAACGCCAATCCCGCCGAGGTCATCAACCTCAGCCTGGGCGGTGCGGGCAGCTGCGGCAGCGCGATGCAGAACGCCATCAACGGCGCGGTCGGCCGCGGCACCACGCTGGTGATCGCGGCGGGCAACAGCAACGCCAACGTGTCGGGCTTCTCGCCCGCCAACTGCAGCAACGTCATCGCCGTGGGTTCCAACACCAGCACCGGCGCACGTTCGAGCTTCTCCAACTACGGCGCGGGCATCACGATCTCCGCGCCCGGCTCGGGCATCGTGTCCACCCTCAACAGCGGCCAGACCACGCCGGGCAGCGAGAGCTACGCGTCCTACGACGGCACGTCGATGGCGGCGCCGCACGTGGCAGGCGTCGTCGCCCTCGTGCAGTCGGTGTCGAACCCGGCGCTGACGCCCGCGCAGGTCAGGAGCCTGTTGACGGGCACCGCCCGTCCGTTCCCCTCGACGCCGTCGCAACCGCTCGGTGCCGGCATCGTCGACGCCGCGGCCGCGGTCGCCGCCGCGTCGGGCGGTGGCACGCCCGATCCGGACCCCGATCCCGATCCGGGCGCCGGCGGACTGCAGAACGGCGTGCCGGTCACCGGCGTGTCCGGCGCGTCCGGCAGCGCGCAGGGCTGGACCTTCACCGTGCCGGCCGGGGCCCGCAACCTCGTCATCCAGATCTCGGGCGGCACGGGCGATGCGGATCTGTACGTCCGTCGCGGCAGCGCGCCGACGACGTCGAGCTACGACTGCCGGCCGTACCTGACCGGCAACACCGAGCGCTGCGCGTTCGCAACACCGCAGGCGGGCACGTATCACGTGCTGGTCCGTGGCTACACGTCGTTCTCCGGAGTCACGCTGCGCGCCAGCCACGATTGAGGCCGGTTCGGGACGTATCCGTGGAAGACGGGGAGGGGCCGGGCGCCGCGTTCGCGGTGCCGGGCGCCGACGGTGCGCACCGCGTGCGATGCGCACCGTTTTTCTGGTCATCAACGAAGGGGTAGAGGACAGGATGAAGACACTCATCGCTTGCATCACGGCCGGCACGTTGTCGGTCGGCGTCGCGGCGGCGGCCACGCGAGACGCGCGGCCGGCCGCATTCGACAACCGCCTGCCGGCCGAACACACGGTCGAGCTCAAGCGCATGCCCGCGGTCGACGCGGCGCGCCTGCGCGCCGAGGACGCGCGCCAGGACCGCGCGATGGGGCTGCGGCCGATCCGGTTCGCGACACCGCATGCGGTGAACCTCACGCCCAACAATGCCGGCGACTGGGACCAGATCGCCGGTGACAACCTGGTCTGGCGCCTGCGCGTGGAATCGAAGGATGCGCTGTCGCTGAATTTCGGTTTCTCCGAATTCCACCTGCCCGAAGGCGCACGCCTGCTGGTCTATCCCGAGGGCCTGCAGAAGAACGCGAATCCCGAAGCGATCCAGACCTTCACCGCCGCCGACAACAAGGCCAGCGGCAGCCTGTGGACGCCGATCGTGCCGGGCGACAACGCGGTGATCGAAGTCGTCGTGCCCAAGGCGCGCGTCGGTGAACTCAAGCTGCGCCTGACCAGCGTCAACCACGACTACGTCGGCTTCGGCCGCCTGGCCCGCGAAGGCGCGCTGGCCCAGACCAAGGGCGTGTCGGGCAGCTGCAACGTCGACGTGGTGTGCCCGGACGGCGACGAGTTCCGCGACGAGATCCCGTCCGTCGGTGCCTACTCGCGCTTCGGCACGTTCTACTGCAGCGGCTCGCTGGTGAACAACACCGCGGGCGACCAGAAGATGTACTTCCTCACCGCGCACCATTGCGGCATGGGCACCGCCGATGCGGCCGCCAGCATCGTCGTGTACTGGAACTATCAGAACTCGACCTGCCGCAACCCGGGCAGCGCCGAAAGCGGCGCCAACGGCGACGGCAGCCTCGCGCAGAACCAGACCGGCGCCGTGGTCCGCGCGACCTATGCCGCGTCCGATTTCACCCTGCTCGAGCTCGACGACGCCGCCGACCCTGCCTTCAACCTCAGCTGGTCGGGCTGGGACCGCCGCGATCTCGCGCCGGCCGGCGCGACCGGTATCCACCATCCGCGCGTCGCGGAGAAGCGCATCACGCATTCGGATAACCCGTTGCGCGTCGAGGGCTACCTGGGCGCAAGCGGCAACTCGCACCTGTGGGTGCAGTGGAACCAGCGCGGCACCACCGAGGGCGGGTCCTCGGGTTCGCCGATCTACAGCCCCGAAGGTCGCGTGATCGGCCAACTGCACGGCGGTTACGCCTCGTGCACCACGACCGGTGCCGACCATGTGGACTGGTACGGCCGCGTGTTCACCTCGTGGACCGGCGGCGGCACCGCGGCGACGCGTCTGAGCGACTGGCTCGATGCGTCGGGCACCGGCGCGCAGTTCGTCGACACCATCGGCGCCGACGGCGGCGGTGTGCCGGGCGCGCCGGTGGCGGGCTTCGACTTCAGCGTCGACAACGACACGCTGACCGTGACCTTCACCGACACCTCGAGCGACGACGGCGAAATCGTCTCCTACGCCTGGGCGTTCGGTGACGGCACCACGTCGACCGAGGCCAATCCGGTCAAGACCTACGACGAGGCCGGCGTGTATTCGGTCGCGTTGACGGTCACCGACGACGAGGGCAACACCCGCACCCGCACCCAGCAGGTGGAAGTGGGCGACCTCACGCCGGATGCGACCGAACTGACCAACCGCACGCCGGTGTCGGGCCTGTCGGGTGCGGCCGGTGCCGAACTGCTCTACAGCATCACCGTGCCGGAAGGCGTCAGCGGTCCGCTGTCGATCACGACCTCGGGCGGCAGCGGCAACGTCACGCTGTACGTCAGCCAGGATGAAGAGCCGCAGGCCGATGCCTACGACTTCATCTCGCAGCGTCCGGGCAACAACGAAGTGGTGCGCATCGCCAACGTCGAAGCCGGCACGTACTACGTGAAGGTGGTCGGCGTGACCGCGTTCGCCAACGTCAGCGTGCAGGCGCGTCACAACCCGCCGAGCGAGGGCGGCGACGGCGGGCTGCGCAACGGCGTGCCGGTGACCGGTCTGAGCGGCGCGGCGGGCAGCCAGCAGTTCTGGACGATCCAGGTGCCGGCCGGCACCAGCAGCCTGCGCGTCGCCCTGAGCGGCGGCACGGGCGATGCGGATCTCTATGTCCGTGCCGGTTCCCAGCCGACCACCGCGGCCTACGACTGCCGGTCCTGGGCGACCGGCAACAACGAGACCTGCACCATCAGCAATCCGGCGGCCGGGACCTATCACGTGCTGATCAACGCCTATACGGCGTTCGACGGGGCGTCGCTGGTCGCCAACTGGTGACATCGCCGGCCTTCACTCCGGGCCTGCCCGGAGTGAAGGCATCATCGGCGGACCGCAACGACAGGTTGCGCGTTCCGCGGAGACGGCCATGTTCCAGCACCTTCCCGCGCGGCGCCTCGGCGCCGCGTGTTTCGTTCCGGCACTGCTGCTGTCGGCCTGCGCGATGGGCGGCGATCCGCCTACCCGACCGACCAGCGAGGCCAGCGCCATGCAGCAGCGTTTCATCGTCCGTTATGGACCCGGCACCGCGCCGGAGCGCGACCCGACCCTGGTCGCCGACCGCGTCGAAGCCACCGCCCGCAGCGCCGGCATCGTCGATGCCAGGGGCGCGCCCCGGGACGTGACCTGGCTGCGCAGGCTCGCGGTGGGCGCCGACGTCGTGTCGATCGACCCCGCGCTCGACGCCGCACAGGCGCAGCGCCTGCTCGATGCCCTGAACGCGGACGCCGATGTCGAATACGCCGAACCCGACGGACGCATGACCATCGGTCCGGGCCCGGAGATGCGGATGCGCGGCACGCCGGTCGAGTGACCGGCGCAGGCACTCAGCCGATCGGCTCGAACCGGTTGGCTTCGACGTTCTTGCGCACTTTCAGCGGATCCCAGATCCGGCCGTTCATCGCCACGTAGACGCCCGGCGGTTTGGACTGCACGGCGCCGACGGCGGTGCCGATGTTGAACTCCGCGTCCGAACCGCGGAACCGCGCCGGGCTCAGCGCGCCGGTCAGGATGATGGTCTTGTCCGCGATCGACGACAGCACCTTGGCGGTCTCGACCATCGAGTCGGTGCCGTGGGTCAGCAGTACGTGCCGCGCGGGCTGCGCGGCGATGGTCGCGCGGATCAGTTCGCGGTCCTCGTCGGTGATGTGCAGCGAGTCCTTGCGGATGATCGGAATCACCCGGAAGCGGAACGCGACGCCGAGTTCCTCGAGCATGCGCCCGATCTGCGGATCGCCGACCTGGAAGTCCGACTTGTCGTCGAAGTAGATCTTGTCGATCGTGCCACCGGTGGTGACGATCAGCAGCTCGTCCATCGTGATGCGGTCCTGCAGGCCAGCGAAGCGGGGCGCCCATGATACCGGGGCGGCGTGCCGCGTCGCGGCGTCACTGCTTGGCGGCGCGCCGGTGCGCGAAGCGCGCGCGGATGCCGGGCAGGCTGGCCGAGAACACGACCGAGAGCGACAGCGCGATGCCGGCCCACGGCCACAGGCCGAGTGCCGGGTAGGTCCAGGCGTACATGACGCCGTGGGAGAACCAGAACAGGGCTGCGATGCCCGACAGCAGCGGCGCCGCGCGCAGGCCGGCGAGGACGCCGGCGAGCAGCAGCAGCGGCGGGGCCACGAACACGATCAGGGCCGCGACGAAGTGCGCATCCCCCCGATGCCACAGCAGATAGAGCAGGGCGAGCAGCGCGAGCGAGATCGCCAGCACGACGCGCGACATCGGCCAGGCGGCCTTCATGCGCCGAGCTTCGTCGCCAGGCTCGCGATGCGGCGGCCGAGCGCGCGCGCCAGCACGGCCTCGTCGTCGGTCGGCTGCGGATCGTCCTGCTGCCCGGCGACATGACTGGCGCCATAGGGCGTGCCACCGCCGCGCGTGCTGGTCAGTGCCGGCTCGGTGTACGGAATGCCGGCGATCACGCAGCCGTGGTGCAGCAGCGGGACCAGCATCGTCAGCAGCGTGGCTTCCTGGCCGCCGTGCTGCGTGGCGGTGGAGGTGAACACGCCTGCCGGCTTGCCGACCAGCGTGCCGCTGGCCCACTCGGCGCCCAGGCCATCGAGAAAATGCTTGAGCGGCGCGGCCATGTTGCCGAAGCGCGTCGGGCTGCCGAGCAGCAGGCCGGCGCATTCGGCCAGATCCGCGCGCTCGACGTAGGGCGCGCCGTCCTCGGGCACCGGCGGCGCGGCCTGCTGGGTGACCGTCGCGACCGGGGGCACCGTGCGCAGCCGTGCCTGCATGCCGTCGACCTCGCCGATGCCACGCGCGATCTGCCGGGCCAGCCGCGCGACCGAACCGTTGCGGCTGTAGTAGAGAACGAGGATGTCGGGCATGGGTGGATGGCGATTGTGGACAGAGGCCCGCAGTCTGACACGCGTGCAACCGCAGCCTGGCCCTCGGACACCGAGCCCCGTCATTCCGGCGAACGCCGGAGGTCCTCCGCGAATTCACGACATCCCCGCGTGACCAGGCATGGGTCTGTCGAAAGCCGGCGGGGTGACGCGCAAACGCCTCGCGTCGCGCGGCCCCCGCATGCATCCACCTCCGGACCGCTTTGCTACGCTTCGGCCGATGGAGCCCCTCGACACCTTCACCCGCTGGAGCGAACGCGCGATGGACCGCGCACGCGCGCTGACCTTCGCGCGGTTTTTGTGGCGACGCTTCCTCGACGACCGTCTGTTCGAAGCGGCCGGCGCGCTGGCATTCACCACGGTGTTCGCACTGGTGCCGCTGTCGATGGTGGTGTTCGGCGTGCTGGCGGTGTTCCCCGCCTTCAGCCAGTGGCGCGACCAGCTCAGCGATTACATCTTCTCCAACTTCGTGCCCGATTCGGCGCGCGCGGTCGAAGCGGTACTGCTGCAGTTGTCGACCAATACCGGACAGCTGACGACGATCGGCGTGATCGCGCTGGTGATCTCGGTGCTGGTCACGTTGCTGAGCGTGGAGACCACGTTCAACCGCATCTGGCGGGTCAAGTCGGCGCGTCCCACGTTCGGCCGCTTTCTCGTCTACTGGACGGTGCTGACGCTCGGCGCGCTGGTGGCCACGGCGAGCCTTGCAGTGTCGGCGCGGTTCTTCGCGCTGGAGATCTTCAGCACCGAGTCGGGCCAGCTGCTGCGCGGGCTGATGCTGTGGGCGGCGCCGATGCTGATCGAGCTTGCCGCGTTCACGACCATCTTCCGCGTGGTGCCGCACCGCACGGTGCAATGGCGACATGCGCTCGCCGGCGCGACGCTGGCGGTGCTGCTGTCTGAAATCGTGAAGTGGGCGATCGGCCTGTATCTCGGCAGTTTCGACGCTTACGAACGCATCTACGGGCAGATCGCGTTCCTGCCGATCTTCCTGCTGTGGGTGTATCTGAGCTGGGTGGCGATCCTGCTCGGCGCCTCGTTCGCCTCGTCGATCTCGGCGTTCCGCTACCAGCCGGCGCACATGCGCCTGCCGCGTGGCTACGAGCTTTACGGACTGCTGCGCATGCTCGGCCGTTTCGCGCACGCGCGCACGCAGGGCCGGGGCCTGCACAGCGACGAGATCCAGGCGCTCGAGCCGATGCTGACCGACACGCTGGTGCAGCAGATGCTCGCCGAGCTGGAGGACATCTCGCTGCTGCGTCGCGCCGAGACCGGTGAATGGCTGCTCGCGCGCGATCTGGGCGATCTCACCGTCGGCGAACTCTACGAAGCCTGCCACCTGCGCATCCCGGTCGCCGAGGCGCATCTGCCGTGCCGCGACGATGCACTCGGTATCGCCTCGGCGCAGGCGCTCGACGACCTGCGCATTCCCCTGCGCGACCTGCTGAAGAAACGCGTCGCCAGCCTCTACGCCTCACCGGAGATTCCCGCATGAACCGACTCGCCGCCTGCCTCGCGCTCGCCCTGTCGCTCGCCGCCTGCAAGCCCGGCGAACAGGCGCCGGCCGCAGATGGCGCGCCCGCTGCAACGACGCCGGCAGCACAGACGGACGCAGGCGCGACACCGGCGCCATCGAAGTCCCATCCGACCCTGCAGGTGGACACGCTCGACGGCGGCCGCTTCGACCTCGCCGACCACCGCGGCCAGTGGGTGGTCGTGAACTTCTGGGCGACCTGGTGCGCGCCGTGCCTGAAGGAAATGCCCGAGCTGTCGGCACTCGACGCGATGCGCGAACACGTGCAGGTGGTCGGCCTCGCGTACGAAGAGATCGAGGCCGACGACATGCGTGCCTTCCTGCAGAAGCATCCGGTGGTCTACCCGATCGCGATCGTCGACACCTATGACCCGCCGGCTGATTTCGACACGCCGGTCGGCCTGCCGATGACCTATCTGATCGGGCCCGAAGGCCAGGTGGTCGAGAAGATCCTCGGCCCGGTCACGGCCGGGAGCCTCGAAGCGCTGATCGCCAAGGCCGGCGGGCCGGCCGTCGAGGCCTGAGCGTTCAGTCGGGCGCGAACGGCGGCAGGGGCGGCAGTACGTCGTAGCGTTCGCGCCGCGGCTTGCGCTTGAGCGCCGGGAACTGGATGCCAGGCGCATCGACGGCGGTGTCGGGCAGGCGGTCGAGCAGATCGCGCAGCAGGGTCAGGCGGCCGCGCCGCTGGTCGTTGAAATCCACCAGCGTCCACGGTGCGTGCGCGGTGTGCGTGGCGCGCAGCATGACGTCGCGCGCCGCGGTGTAGTCGTCGTAGCGCGTGCGCGCGGCGACGTCGACCGGCGAGAGCTTCCAGCGCTTGAGCGGGTCGTGCAGGCGTTCGGCGAAGCGCGCTTCCTGCTGCGCCTGGTCGCAGCCGAGCCAGTACTTGAACAGCAGGATGCCGTCGTCGACGAGCTGCTGTTCGAAGGCCGGTGCCTGGGCCAGGAAGGCGCCGACCTGTTCCGGGGTGGCGTAGCCCATCACCGATTCGACGCCGGCGCGGTTGTACCAGCTGCGGTCGAACAGGGCGATCTCGCCGGCCGAGGGCAGGTGCGCGACGTAACGCTGGAAGTACCACTGGCCGGCCTCGCGATCGCTGGGTCTGGGCAGTGCGACGACCCGGCACTGGCGCGGGTTGAGATGCGCGGCGATCGATTCGATCGCCCCACCCTTGCCCGCGGTGTCGCGGCCCTCGAACAGCACCAGCAGGCGACGTCCACTGTGCTGCAGCCAGCGCGCCACTGCGGCCAGTTCGATCTGCATCGGTTCGAGGGCGGCCTCGTAGGCCTTGCGCTTGAGCGGCTTCATCGACGAATCCAAAGGCTGTGGCGGGCTTACTCGCGTGCCTTGCGCGCGGGTGCCTGCGCCATGGTGCGCGCGACCTCGAGCAGCGCGCCCTGCTGGCGACTGCCGAGCGCGCGATAGGCCGCCAGCAATTCGTGTTCGCCTTTCGTGCGCGCCGGATCGAAGGTGGCGGCGAGCGTCGCCAGCAGGGCGCCGGCCGGTACGCCGAAGGCGCGCGCCAACTGGTCGAGCTGCGCGCGGCCCGGTGTCTTCTCCCCGCGCATCCATGCCGACACCGTCGCCGCGCCGACGCGTGGAATCGCCGCGGCGATCTCCGCCGCGGTCAGGCCGCGGGCCTTGGCGAGCAGGCGCAGGGTCTGGTCGATCGCCACGGTCACTCCTTCAGGCGGGGCCGGATAGTCGCGAGGTTGCAGGGTTTCGTGCGCGCATCGAGCTGGTGGCGGACGATCTGCTCCCACGCCGTGCGGCAGGCCGAGGTGGAACCGGGCAGGGCGAACACGAAGGTCGCATTGGCCAGTCCGGCGAACGCGCGCGACTGCAACGAGGACGTGCCGATCTCCTCGACCGACACCGCACGGAACAGCTCGCCGAAGCCCGGCATCTCCTTGTCCAGCAACGGCAGCAGGGCCTCGGGCGTGGAATCGCGTCCGGTGAAGCCGGTGCCGCCGGTGACGAGGATGCCGTCGACGTCCGGGTCGGCGATCCACTTCGACACCAGGGCACGCATCCTGTAGCGGTCGTCGGGCAGCAGGGCGCGTTCGACGATGCGATGGCCTTCCGCAGTCAACGATTCGGCCAGATATGCGCCGGAACTGTCGGTCTCCAGCGTGCGGCTGTCGGACACGGTCAGCACGCAGATGGCGAGGGGGATGAAGTCTGATTGAGCGGTCATGGAGGGCAGGGTAGCGCAGGGCTGCGTCGGCGAACGCGGGCTCGAGATGAATCCAAAAAGCGAAGCCGAATTCGGAAGGGCATCGGCCCGCCGGCCGGAAGCCGCTTGTCCCTCGGTCAAGCCGCTGCGCGGTCCGGCCCGGCGCAGCGCGCCGGGCGTTCGTGTGGGCGCGCGGCGGTGCCGCGCAAGCAGACCTCACTCACCCTGCCTGGACTCGGGCGCGCGCCCGCTTCGCGGTCCGGCCGGGCAAAGCACGCCCGGCGTTCGCCCGGTCGCGCGGCATGCCGCGCAAGCAGACCGGGCTCAGCCATGGCGCGCTCGGCGCGGCCACTGGCCGCCAGTCCGCTGCCTCGAACTTTCAGGTGGTGCCTTCGTACAGAAGCAGCACCTCTCGCTCGCTGAAAGAGGCCGTGATCTTGAAGCCGCAGCGCGTTGTGTCGGCCGGGGGCCCGCGCCGGCGAGTCGGGCATGGGTGAGCGGCGACTGCTCGCGCGGCACTGCCGCGCAGTCGTTGCGAACGCCCGGCGTGCGACGCCGGGCCGGGGGAGCGTTGCGCAGCAACGCGTGCTGGCCGAGCCGAGGCGTAACCCACGGCCGGCGCAACGCTGCTTCCGAAGAAGGAGGCTTTGCCGAAAAGCGCAGTCGCGAGCGCGAAGTCCACGACAGGTGGAAGTCCATGGATTCCCGCCTTCGCGGGATTGACCAACCCTTCGGAAAGCGTCAGGTCCCGCGCGTCAGCGCCGCCAGCGCATCGGCCTGATGTTCCTGCGACAGGCGATCGACCAGCGCATCGAGGTTGCCTTCGAGCACGTTCGGCAGGTCGTAGAGGGTCAGGCCCTCGACGCGGTGGTCGGTGATGCGGCCCTGCGGATAGTTGTAGGTGCGGATGCGCTGGCTGCGGTCGCCGCTGCCGACCTGCAGCTTGCGGATCTCCGCCGTCGCCGCGGCACGGCGGTCGGCTTCGGCCTCGGCCAGCATCGCGCGCAGGCGTTTCATGGCCTTGTCGCGGTTGGCGTGCTGGCTGCGCTCGGTCTGCGATTCGACGACGACGCCGGTCGGCACGTGGGTGATGCGGATCGCCGAATCGGTCTTGTTGACGTGCTGGCCGCCGGCGCCGGATGAACGGAAGGTGTCGACCTTCAGGTCGGCGGGATTGAGCACGATGTCGACCGTGTCGTCGTCGACCGGAATGATCGCGACCGTCGCCGCCGAGGTGTGGATGCGGCCTTGCGATTCGGTTTCGGGCACGCGCTGCACGCGGTGGGTGCCGGACTCGAACTTCAGCCGCGCGTACGCGCCCGCACCGTCGACGCTGGCGATGATCTCGCGGTAGCCGCCGTGCTCGCCCGGACTCGCCGATTCCACGTCGATGCGCCAGCCCTGGCGCTCGGCGTAGCGGCTGTACATGCGGAACAGGTCGCCGGCGAAGATCGCCGCTTCGTCGCCGCCGGTGCCGGCGCGGATCTCGAGATACAGGCCGCCCTCGTCGCGTGCATCGCGCGGGACCAGCAGGGCGAGCAGCTCGGCTTCCAGCGCCTCGAGGCGCGCATCGGCATCCGCGATTTCCTCCTGCGCCATTTCGCGCATGTCCGGATCGTCGAGCAGCGTGCGCGCGGCCTCGCGGTCGGCCAGCGTGCGGCGCTCGTCGGCCAGCGCGCTCGACAGCGGTTCGAGCTGCGAGAACTCGCGCGAGAGCGCGCGGAAACGCGACTGGTCGGCGACGGTCGCAGGATCGGACAACAGGCGTTCGAGTTCTTCGCGGCGTTCGGCCAGCGCTTCGAGCTTACGGCGCAGGGTCGGCAGCATCGGGTGTCCGGAGATCGGGTGTCTGGGGCGCGGGACCAGGCGGCAACAGCGCATCGAGGCTGTCGGCCAGGGTGTCGTCGCCACGCAGCGCCGCATCGCGCAGGGCGGCGGTCGGCACGTGCAGCAGACGGTTGGTCAAGGTGTGGGCGAGCAGCTCCAGCACCGCCTCGGGCGACTGGCCCGCGGCGAGCTGCTGGCGGGCACGGGCGAGGACTTCGCCGCGGACCGCCTCGCCGTGCGCGCGCAGGCGCTTGACCGGCGCCAGCCGGCTGCGCGCCGCGGCCGACTCGGTGAAGCGCGTGACCTGCAGGTCGATGATCGCCTCGGCATCGCCGGCGGCCTCGCGGCGTCCGCGCCGGTTGTCGTCGAGCGTGCGTTCGAGATCGTCGACGGTGTAGAGGAACACGTCGCGCAACTCGGCCACGTCCGGCGCGATGTCGCGCGGAACCGCGAGGTCCATCAGCAGCATCGGCCGGTGCTTGCGCGCGGCCAGCGCCGCGGCCACCTGTTCGCGACGGATCACCGGCTCGCGGCTCGCAGTGGCCGAGAACACGATGTCGGCCAGGAACAGGTGCCGGTCGAGTTCGTCGAGCGGCAGGGCGATGCCGCCGTGGCGCGTCGCGATTTCCTGGGCATGGGCGAAGGTGCGGTTGGCGACCAGCAGGCGCTTGACCTTCGCGTTCGCAAGGTGCCGCGCGGCCAGCTCGATCGTCTCGCCGGCGCCGACCAGCAGTACCGCCGAATCCGACGGTCGCGCGAACGACTCCTGCGCGAGGCGCACCGCGAGCGAGGCCACCGACACCGGGCTGGTGCCGATGCGGGTCTCGCTGCGTGCGCGCTTGGCGGTCACGAAGGCGTGCTGGAACACGCGGTCGAGTTCGCCGCCGAGCGTGCCGGCTGCGCGCGCGCTGGCCCAGGCCTGCTTCACCTGGCCGAGGATCTGCGGCTCGCCGAGCACCAGCGAATCGAGCCCGGTCGCCACGCGGAACAGGTGCCGCACCGCATCCGCGTCACGATGCCGGTACAGGTAGGCCTGCAGGGAGCCGCCGGCCAGCGCGGCGTCGTCGCCGGGGTGCGTCGCGAGCCAATGCGCCAGTGCATCGCCGTCGTCGTCGCAGACCGCGTAGAGTTCGGTCCGGTTGCACGTCGACAACAGCGCCACCTCGCGCACCGCGGGCAGCGCGCGCAGCTGCGCGAGCGCCGCATCCAGCGCATCGCCGGCGAACGCCACCCGTTCGCGCAGGGCAACCGGCGCGGTCTGGTGGTTGATGCCGAGGGCGAAAAGACTCATGGGCGGGCGTGTCGCGGACGCGTATGTCCGTTCAGGCGCTTGCGATAAGCTGCGGGCGAACGCCCATTTTACGGCCCGGTTGCCCCAGATGCCCGTTTTCCCCCCGATCCGGACCGCGCGCCTGCGCGCGGCGTTGCTCGTGCCCCTGCTCGGGCTGGCCTGCGTCGCCCACGCGCAGCGCGGTGCGTCCGATCGCCACGACCCGCTGCACGGCGACGTGCTCGGCGCGACGCTCGCCGGCGAATTCGCCGTGCAGGCCGGACGCCTGGACGAGGC
>Ga0207790_1000539_pt1 | contig 13008 bp, 14 predicted proteins | sample HigsolmetaGSP14D_FD_184842 | JGI IMG/M metagenome (GOLD analysis project Ga0207790, IMG submission 184842) | High solid enriched microbial communities from the Joint BioEnergy Institute, USA - SP1-4-D (SPAdes) | ecosystem: Engineered > Bioreactor > SSF (Solid state fermentation) > Aerobic >...
TCGCGGACCAGCGCGCTGGCGTAGAAGCCGATCGCGTAATCGGCATCCGACACCGGCTGGCGCGGCAGTCCGAACAGGCGCGGATAGGGCGGCGGCGGTGCGATCACCACGTCGAAGAACGACGCGTCCACCGCGGCGGTGCCGTCCAGCCAGGGCAGGGCCGGATCGACCTCGCCCACCAGCAGCGGCCGCGGGTGCCCGGCCGCGACCAGCGCGTCGATCGCATCGAAGGTCAGATCGGTGTTCGACGACAGCGAGAACCGCGTGCCGTCGTCGTTGGCCGCGACCTTCTGCACCAGCACGTTGACGCCGCGATCGACCAGCGCGCGCGCCACGTGCGTGTAGTTGAGGCTGGCGTAGCGCCGCTGGGCCTGGCGCGAGCGCAGCATGGCGCCGGACTGCATGTAGAACTCTTCGATCTCGATATGCGGCGGCAAGGCATCGCGCCGCAGCGCGTCGACATACTTCAGCCGGACGAAGTCCTCGCCGAAGTGACGCTTCGCGAACGGCCCGATGAAACGGCCTTCGAGATCGCTGCCGCCCGACGGCGGGTCCAGCGACAGCGCGGTGTAGAGCGTGAACGGCCGCGTCGGGTCCGCCACCGCAGCGTCGTAGAGCGCATTGAGCAGGCGATGCGGCTTGCCGATGCCGAGTGGCGCACCGACGTGCAGGGCGCCGTCGACATGCGCGCGGATGCGGCTGACGGCGTCTTCGATGGAGTCGACGTAGGCGGTCATGGCAGGAGGATACGCACGCGCAGGTGAATCGGTGGCGCCATGTGACGTTGTCCCCGTCGGACGTCAGAGACCCGAGGCCCCGGGAATCGGCGCGCACCGGCCCGGGGCAGGACGCATGGCGGCGTCCGCGTTCCGAATGCCGCAGCGGGCGGGCGCTCCCATCCGTCTTCGCCGATGGCGGACGCCGTTCACGAGGCCAGCATGTCCGGGCGGAACAATGCCCGGCGCCTGCGCTCGTCGCCGCTGACCATGAAGCAGCCATCCCCGCGGTAGTGCACCGTGCGCGGCCACTTCGGCCGTCTGGCGGCGTGCGCGGCGACGACGCGCCAGACGAACAGCGGGTCGTCGGCGGTGATGCGCGTCCCGTGCAGCACGCATTCGAAACGCGCGTGGCATTCGCCGATGCCCGGTGCATCGACGTGCGCACTGTCGACCGCGCTCAGTCGGAAGCGCTCGAACTTGTCGACGTCCGCGCTGCTGCAGTTGCCGATGCGGATCACCGTGTCGAGCAGGTCGGCGGTGGGCAGGTTGATCACGCATTGCCGGCTGCCGCGCGCGAGCGCGTGGCTGCGGTTGCCGGGGTCGATGCAGGTGCCGACGAGGTCGTAGCCCAGCATCATGTGCCAGCCCAGGGTCATGATGCCGCGCTCGCCCCCGTGGGCGGTCGACAGCAGCACGACCGGGCCGGGTTCGAGAAAGCGGCGTGCCTGATCGGGTGCGATCGCATGCGTGCGGGGCATCTGCGTGGCCTTGGTGCGGACGCGTGATTGACGCGCCACCCCGGTGAACGCTGCGTCAGTCCAGCGTGTGCACCACGTCCGCCAGACGCCGCACGTCGTCGCTGGTATGGCTGACGTAGAGCATCGGCAGACGGACTTCGTCGCGCACACGCTGCAGCCACGGGATCAGCTCCTCGCGGCGCGCCTCGTCGAGCGCGGACAGCGGTTCGTCGAACAGCAGCAGCGCCGGCTGCGACAGCAGCGCGCGACCGATCGCCACGCGCTGGGCCTCGCCGCCCGACAGGTTCGCCGGCCGCCGTTGCAGCAGGCCGGCGATGCCGAGCAGCTCGACCACCTGGTCGAACGCGAACGTGTCGGCGCCGGCGTGGTGGCGGCCGAAGCGCAGATTGCGGGTCACGTCGAGATGCGGGAGCAGCCGCGCGTCCTGGAACACGTAGCCGATGCGGCGGCGATGCGTGGGAATGTCGATGCGCGCGGCACTGTCGAACAGCACGCGGCCGTCGATCTCGATGCGGCCCGCGCGCGGACGCACGAGTCCGGCGATCGCATTGAGCACGCTGGTCTTGCCGGCGCCCGAGGGACCGGTCAGCGCGACGACGCGCTGCGCAGCCTCGATGCGGACGCGGCGGGCGAACCGGCCGCGGCGCAGGTCGATGTCGATGTGCAGCATCAGTCGTGCACCTCGCCGCGCTGGCGCCGCACCAGCCATTCGGAGGCGAGCAGCGCGGCCAGCGAGATCGCCACCGACACCACGGCCAGCCGCCAGACGCCGGCTTCGCCGTCGGGGACCTGCATCAGGTTGTAGATCGCGGCGGACACGGTCTGCGTTTCGCCGGGGATGTTGGACACGAAGGTGATGGTGGCACCGAACTCACCCAGCGCCTTGGCGAACGACAGCACCGCCCCGGCGACCACGCCGGGCCATGCCAGCGGCAGGGTGACGGTGCAGAACACGCGCAAGGGGCTCGCGCCGAGCGTGGCGGCGGCCTGCTCGAGGCGCCGGTCGACGTGCTCGATCGACAGCCGGATGGTGCGCACCATCAGCGGGAATCCCATGATCGCGCTGGCGAGCGCGGCGCCGGTCCAGCGGAAGGCGAAGCTGAAACCGAGCGTGTCCTCCAGCCAGCGGCCGATCACGCCGTTGCCGCCCAGCAGCACCAGCAGCGCGTAGCCCACCACGACCGGCGGCAGCACCAGCGGCAGATGTACCAGAGCATCGAGCAGCGACTTGCCGAAGAAACGCCGGCGCGCGAGCAGCCAGGCGACGGCGATGCCGAAGGGCAGGCTGCAGAGCGCCGCCGCGGCGGCAACCTTGAGGCTCAGGCGGATCGCGACGAGTTCGTCCGGCCCGAACGCGAAGAACGAGGACAGCGCCATCGATCAGCGGATCGAGAAGCCGTGCTGGCGGAAGATCGCCGACGCGGCGTCGCCGCCGAGCCAGCGGACGAACGCATCGGCCTGGACGTTGCGGCTCGCGGCCACGCGCGCGACCGGATAGACGATCGCAGGGTGGCTGTCGGCCGGGAACGTCGCCAGCACCTTGACCCGCGGCTCGGCCCTGGCATCGCTGCCGTAGACCACGCCCAGCGGCGCCTCGCCACGCGCGACCAGCGTCAATGCAGAGCGCACGCTGTCGGACTCGGCCACGCGCGGCTGCAGTGCCGACCACTGGCCCAGATGTTCGAACGCGGCCTTCGCGTATTTACCTGCCGGCACGCTGGCGGTCAGTGCCAGCGAGATGCGACCGCGCGGCCCGAGCAAGGGCAGCAGATCGGTGCCGCGCGCCAGTGTCAGCGGCTGCGCCCGGCTGTCGGCCGGCGCCACCAGCACCAGCGTGTTGCCGAGCAGCACGCGACGCGACCCGGCATCGATGAGCTGCCGTGCCTGCAGCCAGTCCATCCATTCCAGATCGGCGGAGACGAAGACATCGGCCGGCGCGCGCTGTTCGATCTGCCGCGCCAGCGCGGAACTCGCCGCGTACGACACGCGCACCGGCTGGCCGGTCTGCTGCTGGTACTGCGCGGCCGCGGCGTCCATCGATTCCTTGAGGCTGGCGGCGGCGAACACGGTGATGGGGGCGCGTTCCTGCGCGACCAGCGGCAATGCGACGGTCAGGCCCAACAGAAGGGCGGCGATGACGTGCAGCCAGCGGCGCGGCAAACAGAAGTTGTTCATGGGAATTCCGGTCAGCGGATCAGGGCGCAGCGACGACGGTGATGCGTTCGACCTGGCGGACGCCGCGTGCCGGTCGCGCATCGTCCGGTACCAGCAGGCGCAGTGGCCCGCTGGCCGCGTCGAGCGGCGCGCCGTCGCAGACGTCGACGAGGTAGACGCCACGGTTGCCGAGCGTCGCGTCGAGTTCGCCGAGCGAGAACACCGCGCGATAGCCGTCGCGTGCGGTGACCAGCACGTAGCGGTCGAGATGGGCGCCGCGCAGCGCGGTGTCGGGCATCGCGCCGCTGGCCTGCAGCAGCGCGGGCAGCGACACGCCTTCGCAGCGCTGCGTGCGGCCGTGCGCCCTGGCTTCGACCGTGTGGCGGGTCAGTGCGGCCCGCGCGGCCGGCGCCAGCGACACGACGACGGGCGAGGGATCGGGCGGCGAGGACGCGCGCTGGTGTGCGCCGTGCGCGTGGTCGCCCGGGTCCTGCGCATGGGCGAGCGGCAGGCACAGCAGGAGCGGCAGCAGACGGCGGGCGCGCACCATGGCGGATCCTTCGTTATGAACGTACGAGCATAACGGTGCGGCCCACGCCGGACAATCGACCACCCGGCCGGGCGCCGCGCGGTTCAGACGGTATCGATCGGCAGTTTGAGATAGCGCACGCCGTTGCCCTCGGGCTCGGGCAGCGCGCCGGCGCGGAGGTTGGTCTGCACCGACGGCAGCAGTAGCGCGGGCATCGGCAGGGTGGCGTCGCGGGCCTCGCGCAGGGCCACGAAGGTGGCCTCGTCGATGTGGTGGCCGACGTGGATGTTGTCGGCCTTCTGCGCGCCGATCGTGGTCTCGCAGGCGACCTCGCGCCCGCCGGGGCCGTAGTCGTGGCAGACGAACACGCGCGTGGCATCGGGCAGGGCGAACAACCCCTGGATGGAACGGTACAGGGTGGCCGCATCGCCGCCCGGGAAGTCGCAGCGGGCGGTGCCGCCATCGGGCATGAACAGCGAGTCGCCGGTGAACAGCGCATCGCCGATCAGATACGCATTGCTGTCGCTGGTGTGGCCCGGCACCGGGATCACGCGCGCCGACACGCTGCCCACGGCGAAGGTCGCCCCGGGTTCGAACAGGCGGTCGAACTGCGAACCGTCGACGGGAAAGTGGTCCCCGAGGTTGAAGATCGGCCGGAAGGTCTTCTGCACCGTGCGGATGCCCTCGCCGATCGCGAGCTGCGCGCCGGGCAGTTGCCCGCGCAGCCAGTCGCCGGCCGACAGGTGGTCGGCATGCGCATGCGTTTCGAGAATCCACTGCACGTCCAGGCCGTGCGCGCGGACGTGTTCGAGCAGCGCCATCGCCGAGGTCGTCGAGGTGCGCGCCGCAGCCATGTCGAAATCCAGCACCGGATCGACGATCGCCGCCGCATTCGACGCCGGGTCGCGGACCACGTAGCTCCAGGTGCCGCTGCCGCGGTGATGGAACGGGGTGACGTGGGGGATCGCCATGCAACCTCCTGGGGCCGGATGTGCCGTGCCGTGGGCCGATCCTAGTGCAGGTGCCGGCCCGGGATGTTGCAGCGACGTGCGCTCAGCGTTCCGCAGGCGCGGCCAGCGCCGTGTTGAGCAGTGCGGCGAGTCGTGCGCCGCCATCTCGCAATTGCTGCTCGATGCGCGGCAGCTGCGTGGCGACGTAGTCCGACCCGACGCGGGCGCCCTGCGGATAGACGCCCGGTGTGATGGCGATGCGGCACGAGGCCTGCGCCCACTGCGCCGCAGGCGGCGGCAGACGCACGCGGCCGGCGGCGTCGCGCGAGGGGGCACGCGCGCCGATGCGCGCCAGCCAGGCGTCGCCCGACAGGCGCTGGCTGTGGAGCATGCCGCTGTCCCAGAACGCGTGCAGATTCGTGCCGCGGCCGTCGAAGTTGATCTGCTGGTGGTTGCCGCCCAGGTCGTGGCCGTAGCCGGCGTGCATCGGCTGATGCACGTCGCCGGTGAAATGGACCACGAACTTCAGCGCCTGCGCGCGTTCGGCGCGCGGACGCGTGCGGTCGGCGAGGATTGCGGTCTGCGTGCGCAGTGCTTCGATCACGCAATCGCCGTTCGGACAGTCGCGCCGCGGCGCGTAGCGGCAGTTCGATTCGGCGATGTTCACGTAGTGCCACTTGGCCGAACGCTTGCCGAGGTCCGGATCCTGCTCGCGCAGTTCGTCGGCCCAGCTGGCGATGCCGGGCAGGGTGGGGTCGGCCTCACCGGCGAGCAGCCGATCGACTTCCACGCGCACAGCCGGCGTCAGGTCGCGCTCGGCGATCTGCGCGACCAGGCGGTGGCCGAGCTTGCCCCAGGCGTGGGCGGGAGACGGAAGGGCGAACGCGGCCAGCAGGCCGCCGCAGAACAGGATTCGACGCAACATGGCGTGAATTCTACCCGGCGTACACGGCGGCGTTGCCGGCAGCGCGCTCGCGTGCGCCACGCCGGTCATCCGCGATTTGCCCCTGCGTGGCCGCAGCACGGACAATGGACGTCCGACGGCTTCGCGTCCTCGCCCCGATTCCGACGCCCCGTGCCCGTGATCCGCTTCCGCATGGCCGCCGTTTCCCGGATACGCGGGCCGGTCCGGCGTGCGGGGCCCGTGTCCGGGCAGGCGCATCCGTGGCGCCGGGGACGGCCTGGCGCGATTTTTCCTCTTCCATTCGACCGAGACCAGACTTCATGACCATCGTCCGCATGACCGACCTCGACCTTTCAGGCAAGCGCGTGCTCATCCGCCAGGACCTCAACGTCCCCGTCGAAGGTGGCAAGGTCACTTCCGACCAGCGCATCACCGCGTCGCTGCCGACGTTGCGGGCAGCGCTCGATGCCGGCGCGGCGGTCATGGTCACCTCGCACCTCGGTCGGCCGAAGGAAGGCAGCTGGAGCGAGGCCGATTCCCTGGCGCCCGTCGCCGCGCGCCTGTCGGAACTGCTGGGCATCGACGTGCCGCTGGTGCGCGACTGGGTCGACGGCGTCGAGGTCGCGCCCGGCCAGCTGGTGCTGCTGGAGAACTGCCGCATGAACGTCGGCGAGAAGGACGACGACGAGGCGCTGTCGAGGAAATATGCGGCACTGTGCGACGTGTTCGTCATGGACGCCTTCGGCACCGCGCACCGCGCGCAGGCCTCCACGCACGGCGTGATCCGGTACGCTGCGACCGCCGCCGGCGGCCCGCTGCTGATGGCCGAACTCGATGCATTGGCCAAGGCGCTCGACGCGCCCGCGCGACCGCTGCTGGCGATCGTCGCCGGCAGCAAGGTGTCGACCAAGCTCGAACTGCTGGGCTCGCTGGTCGGCAAGGTCGACCAGCTGATCGTCGGCGGCGGCATCGCCAATACCTTCATCGCCGCGCTGGGTCACGATGTCGGCAAGTCGCTGGTCGAGACCGATCTGCTCGACACGGCGAAGCAGATCATGGCCGACGCCAGGGCACGTGGCGCCGAGATTCCGGTGCCGACCGACGTCGTGGTCGCGCCCGCGTTCGCGGCCGACGCGCCGGCCACGGTCAAGGCCGTCGATGCGGTGGGCGCCGACGACATGATCCTCGACATCGGCCCGGACACCGCGCAGCGCTACGCCGACATGATCGCCAAGGCCGGCACCGTGGTCTGGAACGGCCCGGTCGGCGTGTTCGAGTTCGACGCGTTCGGCAAGGGCACCGAGGCGCTGGCGCGCGCGGTCGCGGGCTCGAAGGCGTTCTCGATCGCCGGCGGCGGCGACACGCTGGCGGCGGTCGACAAGTACGGCATCGCCGATGACGTGTCCTACATCTCCACCGGCGGCGGCGCGTTCCTGGAATTCCTCGAAGGCAAGACCCTGCCGGCGGTCGCGGCGCTCGACGCGCGCGGCGCATGACGCAGGCGCTGTTCTTCGATCTCGACGGCACGCTGATCGATTCGGAGGCGGGCATCCTCGGCGGCATCGCCCACACGCTCGACGTGCTGGGCCATCCGCCGCTGGACCGCGCGCAGCTGCTGCCGTGGATCGGCCCGCCGCTGCGCGACAGCTACGAGGCGCTGTTCGACGGCGATCGTGCGCGTGCCGAACAGGCGGTCGCGCTGTATCGCGAACGCTACGACGCGCGTGGCTGGCGCGAGCATTCGGTCTACGCCGGCATCCCGGAAACGATCGCCGCGCTGCAGGCTGCCGGTCACCGGCTGGCCGTCGTCACGTCGAAGAACGAGGGCTTCGCGCGACGCATCCTCGAGTCGCTGTCGTTCGGCGCGGCATTCGACACCGTGGTCGGCGCCAGCGACGACGGCACGCGTCGTTACAAGCGCGAACTGATTGCCGAAGCGCTGTCGCGGCTCGCGCTGACCGCGGCCGACGCCACGATGATCGGCGACCGTCGCTACGACATGGAGGGCGCGCGCCGGCACGGCATGCGCGCCGTCGGCGTGCTGTGGGGCTTCGGCGCTGCGGACGAGCTGCGCGCCGCGGGCGCGGATGTCGTCGTCGGTTCACCGGCCAAACTGATCGCCGCATTGGCCTGAGCGGTGTCAACGTGCAGGCGTCGCGTTCCGGACGAGACCCGGCTCGGGAAACGCGCGCCGCGCCGCGCGCTTTAACGCTTCGCCAACCCTTCGGACCCGCATCGCTGCGAGGGTGGGGTCGCGGCGATCGGCCGCGACCTGGAGGACAGCACCATGAAGACACGTACCCGGTGGGGTCTGGGCATCCTGGCGACCTGCCTGCTGGCCGGTGCCGGCATTGCCGGCGCGAACGGTTTCCCGGGCACCGAGATGTACTACGACGACGCGGGCGTGCTGGTCGGCGAAGCCACCTTCGGCTGCGTGCCCAACCAGGCCTGGGGCGAGGTCACCGACAACGTGGTGGTCCGCGCCGGTTGCGGGGTTTCGCAGTAAGCTTCGAACGCGGCGCGCCACCCCGGCGCGCCGTCTCGATGCTGCCGTGCAACGTGCGGCTGACCACCGGTGGACATTAGACTGGCCCGATGAGCACGAACGACCTGCATTCCGTACCGGCGCATCGTCGCCGCACCCGCATCCTCGCCACACTCGGCCCCGCGACCGACGCGCCCGGCGTCCTCGATGCGCTCATCGCCGCCGGCGTCAACGCCGTCCGCCTCAACTTCTCGCACGGCGATCCGGCCTCGCAGCAGGCCCGCGCCGATGCCGTGCGCCAGGCCGCCGATCGTGCCGGCGTCGAAATCGGCATCCTTGCCGACCTGCCGGGCCCGAAGATCCGCATCGAGAAGTTCGCCGAGGGCAAGGTGCAGCTGCGCGCCGGTGCGCGCTTCGACCTGGTCGCCGATCCCGATGCGCCCCCGGGCACCGTCGACGAGGTCGGCGTGAGCTATCTGGGCCTGCCCGGTGACGTGGCGCCTGGCGACGTGCTGCTGCTCGACGACGGCCTGATGCAACTGCAGGTGACGGGCGTGGAAGGCGCACGCATCGCCACCACCGTGCTCAACGACGGCGTGCTGTCGAATCGCAAGGGCCTCAACAAGCAGGGCGGCGGCCTGTCGCTGGGTGCGTTGACCGACCACGACCGCAACCTGATCAAGGTCGCCGCCGACATCGGCGTCGACTTCATCGCCGTGTCGTTCTGTCGCAACGCGGCCGACATGGAAGAGGCGCGTTCGATCGCACGCTCGCACGGCTGCGATGCCGCGCTGGTGTCGAAGATCGAACGGACCGAGGCGATCGACAACCTGGCCGAGATCATCGATGCCAGCGACGTGGTGATGGTGGCGCGCGGCGATCTGGGTGTGGAGATCGGCGATGCCGAGTTGCCGGGCCTGCAGAAGAAGATCATTCGCGAGTCGCTGGCGCGCAACAAGGTGGTCATCACCGCGACGCAGATGCTGCAGTCGATGGTCGAGTCGCCGATGCCCACCCGTGCCGAGGTGCTGGACGTGGCCAACTCGGTCATCGACGGCACCGATGCGGTGATGCTGTCGGCCGAGACCGCGGCCGGCAGTTACCCCGTGCGTGCGGTCGAGACGATGGCGCGCATCTGCGTCGGCGCCGAACGCCAGTTCGCGCACGACACCGATTTCGAGAAGGCCCAGCGCAACCTCGAGCGCGCCGACCACGCGATCGCGATGGCGGCGATGTTCCTGTCCGAGCACATCGGCGTCGGCGCGATCGTCGCGATGACCGAGTCCGGCGGTACCGCGCGCTACCTCTCCCGTTTCCGCGGCGGTGCGTCGATCTACGCGTTCTCGCGCCACGACGGCGCGCGCCGGCGCATGTCGCTGATGCGCGACGTGTTCCCGTTCGACTACGACAGCCGTGGCCAGACCCCGCGCGAAGCCGCGCGCGGCAGCGTGCGCCTGCTGGTCGAGGCCGGCCTGCTCGGCGCCGGCGAGCGCGTGGTGTTCACCAGCGGCGAGCACATGGAAACGCATGGCGCGACCAACACGCTGCGCCTGCTGCAGGTGGGCGTCGACGGGCGCGCGGAAGGGCTCGGCGAGCTCTGAATCGGCGCTTGCCAGGAACGCCACGTGCGAGCGCGTCCCCACACAGAGGGACGCGCAGTTCAGCTGGCGCTTCGGGTCGTGGCGGAGCCCCCGTCCTTGGAAGAGCCTGCCAATGCCCCCGGCTGCTGGGCAACCGCAGCGTTCTTGAATCGCGCGTCCCTCTGTGTGGGGACGCGCTTCCACAGATGACGCGGTTGCTGCGACCGCTGCGGCGCTTGCGCGGGACCGTCAGCGGTCGTCGAGCAACGTCCCGCCCGGCAGGAAGTTCCAGGTGCGGGTGACGTGCAGCACGTCGACTTCGTCGCCGGTGACCGGCAGCGGCGGGTAGGGCTCGGCGAGGCGCGCGATGGCGAGCGCGGCATCGTCGAGCATCGGCGTGCCGCTGCTTCGGATGATGTCGGCGCGCTCGACCGAACCGTCGCGGCGGATCGCCACGCTGATCACCAGTTCACCGGCGAGCTGCCGGCGCCGCGCCTCGTCGGGATAGTTGAGATTGCCGACGCGCTCGACCCGGTCGACCCATTGCCGCAAGTAGGCGGCGTAGGCGTACTCCTGCGTGCTGGCCGAGACGAACTTGCGCTTGGGCCGGCGCGCGTAGCGCTCCGAACGCATGTGGATCTCGGCCGCCAGTCGCGCCATTTCCAGGTCGCGCTCGATCTTCTCCGGACCGCGCGGCAGCGTCGACGGGTCGGACTGCACGGTCGGGTCCTCGGCCGGCAGCGCGGTCTCGCCGCGCGTGCTCGCGATCACGCGGTCGAGCGGCGCAGGCTGGGCGTCGGGCGACTGCGCGCGCAGTTCCATCGGGGCCACGCCGGTCGTGTCCTGCGGCACCTGGCCGATCTGCGCCTCGCGCGGCCGGTTGGTCTGCTCGTGCTCGCCGCCACCCTGGTTGCTGGCCTGGGCGAGAAAGTCGGCCTGGGCCTGGGTCAGCGGGCTGGTGGTCTCGGTCAGGATCACGTCCAGCGTCGGCATCACCGGTGCGGCGTCCTCGGTCGCGAAGCCGATGCCCAGTACCAGCAGGCCGTGCACCAGCAGCGACAGCACCAGCGTCGCGCCCAGGCGCGCGCCGTCGTCGATCTGCGGGGGCGGCGCGGCGGCCTGCATGCGGGGTCGGTCAGCGGGCGTGCGCGACGTACGGTCCGCGTTCGATCGCATCGAACAGCAGGCCGGCGATGTTGGTGCCGTAGGCGGCGTCGATCTCGCGGATGCAGGTCGGGCTGGTGACGTTGACCTCGGTCAGCCAGTCGCCGATGACGTCCAGACCGACGAAGCGCATGCCACGCGCGGCCAGAGACGGACCAACCTGCGCCGCGATCCAGCGATCGCGCTCGCTGAGCGGCCGCGCTTCACCACGGCCGCCCGCGGCGAGGTTGCCGCGGAACTCGTCGCCCTGCGGAATGCGCGCCAGGCAATAGTCCACCGGCACGCCGTCGATCAGCAGGATGCGCTTGTCGCCGTCGACGATCTCCGGCAGATAGCGCTGCGCCATCGCCAGGCGGCGACCGCCGTCGGTCAGCGTCTCCAGGATCACGTTGAGATTGGCGTCGCCGGCGACCGCGCGGAAGATCGAACGCCCGCCCATGCCGTCGAGCGGCTTGAGCACCGCGTCGCGGTGTTCGGCGACGAAGGCCTTGAGCGATGCGGCGTCACGGCTGACCAGCGTCGGCGGGCAGCACTGCGGAAACGCCAGCGCGCCGAGCTTTTCGTTCATGTCGCGCAGGCCCTGCGGATCGTTGACGATCATCGCGCCCTGGCGCTGCGCCACCGACAGGATCTGGGTGTCGCCGACGAATTCCGGATCGACCGGCGGATCCTTGCGCATCAGCACGACATCGCCCTCGCCGAAGCGGCGCAGCGTCGGCGTGCCCAGGGTGAACCAGTCCTTCGCGTCCTCGCGCACGTCCAGCGGCGCCACCCGCGCCACGGCCTCGCCGCCGCGCATCGACAGGCCGCCGGGCACGACGTAATGCAGGCGATGGCCGCGGCGCTGCGCCTCGAGCAGCATCGCGAACGTCGAGTCCTTGGCGATTCGGATCGACCCGATCGGGTCCATCACCACGACGACATCCAGGGACATGCGGACCGACCTGCGCTGTTGGGCGCCCGATCTTATCAGGGGGTTCGATCGCCCCGCCGGGATGCGTTTCGAGGCACCGCGCACAAAGCCGCCGGAAATGTTGACAGGCCGGCGCCGGGGCGCGGTATAACACCGCACTGCGGAGGCGCGCGAAGATCCGCGCCACGCGCCAGGGGAGATTGCATGAGCAGTGACGACAAGCCGTCCACCGGCAGCCTCGACGGCCTGCGGGTGATGGTGATCGACGACTCGAAGACCATCCGCCGGACCGCCGAGACGCTGTTGCGTCGCGAGGGCGCCGAGGTGGTGACCGCCGTGGACGGATTCGAGGCGCTGGCGAAGATCGCCGACCAGAAGCCGCAGATCATCTTCGTCGACATCATGATGCCGCGGCTCGACGGGTATCAGACCTGCGCGTTGATCAAGAACAACCAGGTCTTCCGCAACACGCCGGTGATCATGCTCTCGTCGAAGGACGGCCTGTTCGACAAGGCCCGCGGCCGCATCGTCGGCTCGGAGCAGTACGTCACCAAGCCGTTCACGCGCGAGGAACTCCTCGACGCGATCCGCACTCACGTCACCGCCTGATCAGGGGAGAGCAGGGCATGGCACGCATCCTGTTGATCGAGGATTCGCCGACCGACACCGCGGTGCTGACCCAGTGGCTGGAACGCCACGGGCACCAGGTCACCGCATCCGGCAGCGCCGAGGACGGGCTCGAGGCCTGCAAGCGCGACCGGCCCGACCTGGTGCTGATGGACGTGGTCCTGCCGGGGATGAGTGGCTTCCAGGCGACCCGCGCGCTGGCCAAGGATGCCGACACCGCCGGCA
>Ga0207790_1000545_pt1 | contig 12929 bp, 12 predicted proteins | sample HigsolmetaGSP14D_FD_184842 | JGI IMG/M metagenome (GOLD analysis project Ga0207790, IMG submission 184842) | High solid enriched microbial communities from the Joint BioEnergy Institute, USA - SP1-4-D (SPAdes) | ecosystem: Engineered > Bioreactor > SSF (Solid state fermentation) > Aerobic >...
GCCGAAGCGCCGCACTGATCAGGAAGCCACGACATGAGCCTGAAATGGGTTGATGTGCTCGAAATCGCCATCCAGCTCGCCGACAGCAAGCCGGATGTCGACCCCCGTTATGTCAACTTCGTCCAGCTGCATCGCTGGGTGGTCGAGCTGCCGGAATTTTCCGACGACCCGCAGCGCGGCGGCGAAAAGGTTCTCGAAGCCATTCAGGCGGCCTGGATCGAAGAAGCCCAGTGATCCTGGGGCCGGTTCATGGCCGGTCTTTTATGCCGAGCAGGTGCCACCTTGGGGCATCGCTCTTATGCTTTTGACTGGAACCCGCGTATAATTCGCGGGTTTAATTTTTGGCTTTAATCCACCGTTTCTGGAGTTTCACATGGCTGTTCAACGTACCTTCTCCATCATCAAGCCGGATGCCGTTGCTAAAAACGTTATCGGCAAGATCACCACTCGCTTCGAAGAAGCCGGCCTGCGCGTCGTTGCTTCCAAGCAGCTGCAGCTGTCCGAGCGCGAAGCGGCCGGCTTCTACGCCGAGCACAGCGAGCGCGGCTTCTTCAAGGATCTGGTTGCTTTCATGACCTCCGGTCCGGTTATCGTTCAGGTGCTGGAAGGCGAAAACGCCATCGCCAAGAACCGTGAGCTGATGGGCGCTACCAACCCGAAAGAAGCGGCTGCCGGCACCATCCGTGCTGACTTCGCGGTTTCCATCGACGAGAACGCCGTTCACGGTTCCGACTCCGAAGCTTCCGCTGCTCGCGAAATCGCTTACTTCTTCTCCGCTACTGAGATCAACGCTCGCATTCGCTAAGGCGACGCGTGCGAAGGTGACGTTCATGACCGACACGAATGGCAAAATCAACCTGCTGGGCCTGACCCAGCCGGAAATGGAGCAGTTCTTCGAGAAGCTCGGAGAAAAGCGCTTTCGTGCCGGTCAGGTCATGAAGTGGATTCACCACTTCGGCGTCGATGATTTCGCCGCCATGACCAACGTCGGCAAGGCCTTGCGCGAGAAGCTCGAGGCCGCTGCCTACATTCGCGGGCCCGAAGTGGTCAGCGAAGACATTTCTTCCGATGGCACGCGCAAGTGGGTAGTGCGCGTGGCGTCGGGCAGCTGCGTGGAAACCGTGTACATCCCCCAAGGTGGGCGCGGCACCCTGTGCGTTTCCTCGCAAGCCGGCTGTGCCCTGGACTGCAGCTTCTGCTCCACGGGCAAGCAAGGTTTCAACAGCGACCTCACCGCGGCCGAGATCATCGGCCAGGTGTGGATCGCCTGCAAATCGTTCGGCAGCGTGCCGGCGACGATCGACCGCGCCGTCACCAACGTGGTGATGATGGGCATGGGCGAGCCGCTGCTGAACTTCGACAACGTCGTCGCCGCCATGAAGATCATGATGGACGACCTCGGCTACGGCATTTCCAAGCGCAAGGTCACGCTGTCGACCTCCGGCGTGGTGCCGATGATCGACAAGCTCGGTGAGGTGATCGACGTGTCCCTGGCGCTGTCACTGCACGCGCCGAACGACGAACTGCGTAGCCAACTGGTGCCGATCAACAAGAAGTACCCGCTGGAGATGCTGCTCGCGGCGTGCAAGCGTTACGTTTCCGGCCTCGGCGAGAAACGTGTGCTGACAATCGAGTACACCTTGCTCAAGGACGTCAACGATAAACTCGAGCACGCCGAGCAGATGGTTGCCCTGCTGGCGGACATCCCCTGCAAGATCAACCTGATTCCGTTCAACCCGTTCCCGCACTCCGGCTACGAGCGGCCGAGCAACAATGCCATTCGGCGTTTCCAGGAACTGTTGCAAAAAGCCGGACATAACGTCACGGTGCGCACCACTCGTGGTGAAGATATCGACGCTGCCTGTGGGCAATTGGTTGGTCAGGTCATGGATCGTACCCGTCGCAGTGAGCGCTATATCGCCGTACGCCAGCTCAATGGCGACTCGGATGCCCCGCGCTCCACCGCCAGCCGTAACTGAGAGGATCTCCATGACCGCGCTGCGTTCCCTGCTGTTTCTGCTGACTGCCAGCCTGCTCACCGCCTGTGTTTCCACCGGCGATGTCGACCCGATGAAAACGTCCGAGGGCCGCAAGAAGGCGTATGACTCGTTCGTGCAGTTGGGCATTGGCTATTTGCAGCAGGGCGAAACCGGCCCGGCCAAGGTGCCGCTGAAGAACGCACTGGACATCGACTCCTCGGCTCCCGATGCGCATGCCGTCCTGGCGCTGGTGTTCCAGCGCGAGATGGAGCCCAAGCTGGCCGATGAACATTTTCGCAAGTCGCTGTCCAAGAACCCCAGGGATGCACGGCTGCTAAACAACTACGGCGGTTTCCTGTTCGAGCAGAAGCGCTACAAGGAAGCCATGGAGCGCTACAGCCTGGCCGCCGAAGACAGCCTCTACCCCGAGCGCGCCCGGGTGTTCGAGAACATGGGCATGACCGCCATGATGCTCAACCAGCGCGAGCAGGCGAAAACCTATTTCGAGCGCTCGTTGCGCCTCAACAGCCGCCAGCCGCGTGCCTTGCTGGAGATGGCCAATCTCTCCTTCGAAGATCGCGAGTACGTGCCGGCGCGCAGCTATTACGAGAGTTTCAGCGCCATTTCCGAGCAGAACGCCCGCAGCTTGTTGCTGGGCGCGCGCCTGGCCACGATCTTCGAGGATCGTGACCGCGCTGCCAGCCTCGGCCTGCAGCTGAAACGTCTTTATCCCGGTACGCCGGAATATCAGCAATATCTGTCGGAGCAAAGATGAAAGCGGCCCAACCCGAAGTTGCAGCAGCTCATCGCGTCAATCCTGGAGAAGCCCTGCGTGCAGCGCGTGAGAGCCGAGGCTGGTCGGTGGCGGAAGTCGCCACCCAGCTCAACCTCACCCCGATGCGCCTGAGCCAGCTGGAGGCTGGCGAGTTCGAGAAACTGCCGGGCAACACCTTCTCCCGGGGTTACATCCGCGCCTACGCGAAATTGCTGGGGCTGGAGCAGGCGCCGCTGGTGGCCGATTTCGATCAGTTCACCGGCAGCAACGCCACCGGGGCCAGCGTGCACGCGCTGGGCCGGATCGAGGAGCCAACCCGTTATTCACAGAGCATCCTGCGCCTGGTCAGCTTCCTGCTGCTGCTCGGCGTGGGCGGTGCCTGCTTCTATTGGTGGCAGGAACAGGGCTGGCAGATCGATGACCTGAAGAGCGTCGGCCTGGGTCATGTCGAGGTCGAAGGCGCCGATGGCAGCACCCAGATTCATCCGCTTGACGAGCCGGAAGACCAGGCCGTCGCTGCGGCGCAGGGCCAGGGCACCGAGCTGCCGTTGCCAGGCGTACCGGCCGAGCAGGGAGAGGCCCCGAGCGAAACGCCGCCGGCCACCGCCACCGAACTGCTGGAACAGAACCCGCCAGCCGAGCAGGCCGCGCCAGCGCAGCAAGCACCCGCTGCCCCAACTGAGCCGGCTGCCCCTGCGGCGCCGGCGGCACCGAGCGCCCAGGCCCCGGCTGGCACGGCTGCCCAGCCGCAGGCTCCGGTTGCCGCTGGCGAAGGCCTGGTGAGTTTGAAATTCACTGCCGATTGCTGGGTTCAGGTGACCGACGCCAGCGGCAAGGTCATCGCCAGCGGGCTGAAGCGCGCCGGTGACAGTCTTGATGCCCGTGGGAAGGCCCCCATGGAGCTGCGCCTGGGCTTTGCCCGCGGCGCTCAGGTGACCTATAACGGTGCCGCGGTCGACGTGACGCCGCATATCTCCGGTGAAACCGCACGCTTGAAGTTGGGTGGGCAGTAATATGCATGGTGAATCACCGATCAAACGTCGTCTCTCTCGCAAGATCTGGGTAGGCTCGGTTCCGGTCGGCGGCGATGCCCCCATCGCCGTGCAGAGCATGACCAACACCGACACCAATGATGTTGCCGCCACCGTCGAGCAGATCCGTCGCCTCGAAGCGGCGGGCGCCGATATCGTGCGCGTCTCGGTGCCGGATATGGACGCCGCCGAAGCCTTCGGCCGCATCAAGCAGCAGGTCAACCTGCCGCTGGTGGCCGACATCCACTTCGATTACCAGATCGCCCTGCGGGTGGCCGAGCTGGGCGTCGACTGCCTGCGCATCAACCCGGGCAACATTGGCCGTGAAGATCGCGTCAAGGCGGTGGTCGAGGCCGCGCGCGACAAGGGCATCCCGATTCGCATCGGCGTCAACGCCGGCTCCCTGGAAAAGGACCTGCAGAAGAAATACGGCGAGCCGACGCCCGAGGCGCTGGTCGAGTCCGCGCTGCGCCATGTCGAGCACCTCGACCGCCTGAACTTCCCCGACTTCAAGGTCAGTGTGAAGGCCTCCGACGTGTTCATGGCCGTCGAGGCCTATCGCCTGCTGGCCAAGCAGATCGACCAGCCGCTGCACCTGGGCATCACCGAAGCCGGCGGCCTGCGCTCCGGTACCGTGAAGTCTTCCGTGGGCCTGGGCATGCTGCTCGCCGACGGCATCGGCGACACCATTCGCATTTCCCTGGCCGCCGATCCGGTGGAAGAAATCAAGGTCGGTTTCGATATCCTCAAGTCGCTGCGCCTGCGTTCGCGGGGCATCAACTTCATCGCCTGCCCGAGCTGCTCACGGCAGAACTTCGACGTGGTCAAGACCATGAACGAGCTGGAAACCCGCGTGGAAGACCTGCTGGTGCCGCTGGATGTGGCGGTGATCGGCTGTGTGGTCAACGGCCCCGGTGAAGCCAAGGAAGCGCATATCGGCCTGACTGGCGGCAGCCCCAACAACCTGGTGTACATCGACGGCAAGCCGGCCTCCAAGCTGACCAATACCAACCTGGTGGATGAGCTGGAAAAGCTGATCCGCGAAAAGGCGGCCGAGAAGGTCGCCGCCGATGCGGCCGTGATCGTGCGCGGCTGATCCGTGCTTAAGGAAAACAATTGAGCAAGTCCCTGCAAGCCATTCGTGGCATGAACGATATCCTGCCGCAGCAGACCCCGGCCTGGCGCTATCTGGAAACCACCCTGGCAACCTTGCTGGATAGCTACGGCTATCAGGAAATCCGTCTGCCGCTCCTCGAGTTCACCGACCTGTTCGCCCGTGGCATCGGCGAGGGCACCGACGTGGTCGACAAGGAGATGTACACCTTTCTCGACCGCAACAACGAGTCCCTGACCCTGCGCCCCGAGGGCACTGCCGGCTGCGTGCGCGCGGTGCTCGAGCATGGCCTTACCGGTGGCGGGCAGGTGCAGAAACTCTGGTACGCGGGCCCGATGTTCCGCTACGAAAAGCCGCAGAAGGGCCGTTATCGCCAGTTCCACCAGATCGGTGTGGAAGTGTTCAACCTGCCCGGGCCGGACATCGACGCCGAGCTGATCACCCTGACCTGGCGCCTGTGGAAGCAACTGGGCCTGGCCGATGCGGTGACCCTGCAGCTCAACAGCCTGGGTTCCAGCGAAGCCCGCGGTGTGTACCGCGACGCCCTGGTGGCCTATCTGCGCGAGCGCTTCGATCAGCTCGACGAAGACAGCCAGCGCCGCCTGACCACCAACCCGCTGCGCATTCTCGACAGCAAGAATGCCCAGACCCAGGCGCTGCTCGCCGACGCACCGACCCTGCACGACTACCTGGACGACGAGTCCCGCGCGCACTTCGAGGGCCTCAAGGCGCGTCTGGATGCCGTCGGCATCAAGTACGAGATCAACCCGAAGCTGGTGCGTGGCCTGGATTACTATGGCCGCACCGTATTCGAGTGGGTGACCGACAAACTCGGCTCCCAGGGCACCGTGTGCGCCGGCGGTCGTTACGACGGCCTGATCACCCAGTTCGGCGGCAAGCCGACGCCGGGCGTGGGCTTTGCCATGGGCGTCGAGCGCCTGGTGCTGCTGCTGGAAACCCTGCAGTGCGTGCCTGCCGAATTGCGCCGCCCGGCCGATGCCTTCATCTGCGCCTTCGGTGAGGCTGCCGAGCTGGCTGCACTGGCCCTGGCCGAAGATGTCCGTAACCAGGTTCCGGGGCTGCGCCTGCTGGTCAATGCCGGCGGGGGCAGCTTCAAGAGCCAGTTCAAGAAGGCCGACAAGAGCGGAGCGCTGTATGCTCTGATTCTCGGTGAGGACGAACTGGCCAAGCGCGTGGTAGGTTGCAAACCTTTGCGCGACGACAGCGAACAACAAAGCATTGCCTGGTCGGATCTTGCCGACCACCTGGCATCCTGCACCCAGCAGGCTTGAGCGATTTAGCGATTAAGGAGTATTGGGGTGGCGTTGAACAGCGATGATGATGAACTGGCCGGCCTGAAGGACTGGTGGGATCGTAACGGCAAGCCACTGCTGGCGGGCGGCGCCCTGGCGCTGATCGCGGTATTCGGCTGGCAGGCTTGGCAGAAGTACCAGACCAACCAGGCGCAGGGCGCATCGGTGATCTATCAGCAGCTGCTGGAATCGGCCATGACCCCGAGCGGCCAGCCGGACGCCGCCAAGGTGGCCGCGCTCGCTGGCGAGCTGAAGAAGGATTTCGGTGGCACCCAGTACGCCCAGTACGGCAGCCTGTTCGTGGCCAAGGTGGCGGTCGAGTCCGGCAAGCTGGATGACGCGGCGAGCGAACTGCGCAGCGTGGTCGACAAGCCGGCCAACGACACCCTGGGCGAGCTCGCTCGTCAGCGTCTGGCCCGTGTGCTGGCCGCTCAGGACAAGGCCGACGAAGCGCTCAAGCTGCTCGACGGCGACGCCGACCAGGCCTTCCTGGCCAGCCGTGAAGAGCTTCGCGGTGACCTGCTGGTGAAGCTGGGGCGTACCGACGACGCGCACGCTGCCTATGTGAAAGCCAAGGGCGCGCTGGCTGAAGAAGCTGCCGTCGGTGGTCTGCAACTGAAGATCGACGACCTGGCCAAAGGGGATGCATGACGTGATGCGTTGGAAGAATGCCGCACTGTTGGCCCTGGCCGTCCTGGCCGTGGGTTGCAGCAGCAACAGCAAGAAAGAACTGCCGCCTGCCGAGCTTCCCAAGTTCACCGAGGAAGTGAAGCTGCAGAAAGAGTGGAGCCGCTCGATCGGTAACGGTCAGGGCGACATCTACAACATGCTCGAGCCCGTGGTCGATGGCGAGCAGATCTTCGCCGCCGACGTCGAAGGCCTGGTCGTGGCCATGGACCGTACCACCGGCAAGGTCGCCTGGAAGCAGGAGCTCGAGGTTCCGGTTTCCGGCGCCGTGGCGGCTGGCTACGGGATGATCGTGGTCGGCACCCTCAAGGGTGAGGTGATCGCCCTGGATTCGGCCAGCGGTGAAGAGAAATGGCGCGCCCGCGTGCCGAGCGAAGTGCTCTCCCCACCGGCGATCAGCAGCGACACCGTGCTGGTGCAGACCCAGGACGACACCCTCGTCGCGCTGGATGCCTACAGCGGTCAGCAACGCTGGATCTTCGAGAACACCCCGGCGGTACTGACCCTGCGCGGTACCGGCAGCCCGCTGCTGACCAACCAGTTGGCCATCGCCGGCCTGTCCAGCGGCAAGGTCATCGCCCTCGATGCGCAGCGCGGCATTCCGGTCTGGGAGCAGCGCGTGGCCATTCCCCAGGGGCGTTCCGAGCTCGACCGCATCGTCGATATCGACGGCGGCCTGCTGCTCTCCGGTGGCCAGCTGTACGTGGTCAGCTACCAGGGCCGGGTTGCGGCACTGGACCTGCAGAGCGGCCGGGTGATCTGGCAACGCGAAGCGTCCAGCTCCATGGGCGTGGCCCAGGGGTTCGGTAACGTTTACGTGACCCTGGCCAGCGGCACCGTGGAAAGCATCGACGAGCGTTCCGCGTCGGCACTGTGGACCAACGATGCCCTGGCACGCCGCCAGCTGTCGTCGCCTGCGGTGTTCTCCAGCTACGTCGCCTTCGGCGACCTGGAAGGCTACCTGCACCTGATCAGCCAGGTCGACGGTCGCTTCGTCGGCCGTACCCGTATCGACAGCGACGGGCTGCGCGCCCGTCCGCTGGTGGTCGGCGACTGGCTGTATGCCTTTGGCAACGGCGGCAAACTGGTGGCGCTGACCATCAAGTGAGCCCCGGCTTCGCTTGCCTGGCCGTGCCGGGCAAGCGAGGCGGATAGTGCGTGATTTGCGGCCGCTGCCTGTGCAGCGGCTTTTGTATTTTTTGAAATAACGAAGTGGAGAGCCGAATGGTTCCCGTAATTGCCCTGGTGGGCCGGCCGAACGTCGGCAAATCCACCTTGTTCAACCGCCTGACCCGCACCCGCGACGCGATCGTCGGGGATCTTTCCGGGCTGACCCGCGACCGCCAGTACGGCGAGGCCAAGTGGCAGGGGCGCACCTATATCGTGATCGACACCGGCGGTATCTCCGGTGACGAGGAAGGCATCGACGCGAAGATGGCCGAGCAGTCCCTGCAGGCCATCGAGGAAGCCGACGCCGTGCTGTTCCTGGTCGACGCCCGTGCCGGGTTGTCCGCCTCCGACCAGATGATTGGCGAGCACCTGCGCAAGCGCAACAAGCGCAGCTTCCTGGTGGTCAACAAGGTCGACAACCTCGACCCGGACCTGGCCCGCGCCGAGTTCTCGCCGTTGGGCATGGGCGAGGCCCTGCCGATCGCCGGCGCCCATGGCCGTGGCATCACCCAGATGCTCGAAGCCGCCCTGGGCAGCTTTCCCAAGGATGCCGGCGAGCCGGAAGAGGGCGAGGAGGCCGAGGAAGTCGCCGAGGGCGAGGAAGCCAAGCGCATTCCCGGCCCGAGCGAGAAGGACGGCATCAAGCTGGCCATCATCGGCCGCCCCAACGTCGGCAAGTCGACCCTGGTCAACCGCATGCTCGGTGAAGACCGGGTCATCGTCTACGACCAGGCCGGCACCACCCGCGACAGCATCTACATCCCCTTCGAGCGTGACGACGAGAAGTACACGCTGATCGACACCGCCGGTGTGCGCCGCCGCGGCAAGATCTTCGAAGCGGTGGAAAAGTTCTCGGTGGTCAAGACCCTGCAAGCCATCCAGGACGCCAACGTGGTGGTGTTCGTCATGGACGCCCGCGAAGGGGTGGTCGACCACGACCTCAACCTGCTCGGCTTCGTGCTCGAGAGCGGCCGCGCGCTGGTCATCGCACTGAACAAATGGGACGGCATGGAGCCCAGCGAGCGCGATTACGTGAAGACCGAGCTGCAACGCCGGCTGTTCTTCGTCGACTTCGCCGATATCCACTTCATCTCGGCGCTGCACGGCACCGGCGTTGGCCATCTGTACAAGTCGGTGCAGGCCTCGTTCAAGTCGGCGATCACCCGCTGGCCGACCAGCCGCCTGACGCAGATCCTCGAGGACGCCGTACAGGAGCACCAGCCGCCGCTGGTCAATGGTCGCCGCATCAAGCTGCGCTATGCCCACCTCGGTGGTGCCAACCCGCCGCTGATCGTGATCCACGGTAACCAGGTCGACGCCGTGCCGCGCGCCTATTCCCGTTACCTGGAAAACACCTACCGGCGCGTGCTCAAGCTGGTCGGTACGCCGATCCGTATCGAGTACAAGGGTGGCGAGAACCCCTACGAGGGCAACAAGAACACCCTGACCGACCGCCAGGTGAACAAGAAACGCCGCCTGATGAGCCACCACAAGAAGGCCGAGAAGAAGCGCAAGGACAAGCGCTGACAGCTGGCGGTATTCAGCCGTTGGTAAAGGAGGGGTAGCTACAGGCGTAGCTGCCCCTTTTTCATTTTGGCGCTCTTGCGCGGTTCAGGTTGACCGGCATCCATCCCCTGGTTGCCGCTACCTGGGGTGAACGAAAAAGGGCGGGCACTCTCTGCCGTTTCAAGCCACTAACCCAGAACCCCATCGCCACAGGTAAGGAATTCACGATGAACGTACTGATGGTACTCACCTCCCACGACCAGCTCGGCAACACCGGTGCGAAGACCGGCTTCTGGCTCGAAGAGTTCGCCGCGCCTTACTACGTGTTCAAGGATGCCGGCGCCACGATCACCCTGGCGTCCCCGGCTGGCGGCCAGCCGCCGCTGGACCCGAAAAGCGACGCAGCGGATGCGCAGACCGATGCCACCCGCCGCTTCAAGGCCGATGCCGAAGCGCAGCGCCAGTTGGCCAGCACCGTCAAGCTCGCCTCGGTGAACCAGCAGGCGTTCGATACGGTGTTCTACCCAGGCGGCCACGGCCCACTGTGGGATCTGGCCGAGTCGCCCGAGTCGATCGCCCTGATCGAAGCCTTCGAGCGTGCCGGCAAGCCGATTGGTTTCGTTTGCCATGCGCCGGGTGCGCTGCGCCACGTCAAGGCGGCCGACGGCAGCCCGCTGATCAAGGGCCGTCGGGTCACCGGTTTCAGCAACAGCGAAGAGGCCGGCGTGCAGCTCACCGACGTGGTGCCGTTTCTGATCGAGGACGAGTTCCAGAAGCTCGGCGGCCAGTATGAGAAGGGCGAGGACTGGGGCTCGTTCGTGATCGAGGATGGCAAGCTGGTCACCGGCCAGAACCCGGCCAGTTCCGAAGCCGCCGCCGAGGCCTTGCTGGCGCAGCTCAAGTAATCGGTAAGCGGCGGCATCGCCACCACGACGGGCGATGCCGCCCTTGCTGATGCGGCGACGCCTCGAGGTAAGGGTGATTATCTAATGCAATTGTGAGTCAGTCTCAGCTGGATTAGAATCGCGGCCCTTCTCCTTGAGGATTACCTCCCATGCGTTGGCGTCGTGCTTCCATCTGCCTGTTGTCGCTGTGTTCCGTCGGCGTTCATGCCGCTTCGCTGACCGTGCCGGATGACGGCACGCTGGAGCTGCCCGACTCCGTCGTCACCGGCTCTGCAGAGAGCGCCACCGGCCCGGTTCAGGGCTACGCGGCGACTCGCTCGGCCAGCGCCACGCGCACCGATACCGCCCTGCACGAAACGCCCCAGTCGGTCAGCGTGGTACCGCGCGACGTGATCGACGACATCTCCGCCACCCGCCTGCAGCAGGCGCTGGACCAGGCCGGCGGCGTTGGCCGCGCCAACAACTTTGGCGGCCAGGGCCTGACCAATTTCACGGTGCGCGGCTTCACCTCCGCCGAGTTCTATCGCAACGGCTTCCCGATCAACCGCGGTTACCCCAACTCGCCGGATGCCAACACCCTGGAACGCGTGGAAGTGCTGCGCGGCCCTGCGGCCACCCTGTATGGCCGTGGCGACCCCGGCGGTACCTTCAACGTGGTCACCAAGCAGCCGCTGGACGAGCAGCGCACCACCGTCGGCAGCCAGTTCACCGACCAGGGCCTGCGCCGTGGCACGCTGGACACCAGCGGCCCGCTGGACGAAGAAGGCCGCCTGGCCTATCGCCTGAACGTGGTGGGCGAGGGCGGCGACAGCTTCCGTGACGATGTGGAGAGCGAGCGCTATGGCATCGCCCCGGTGCTCAGCTGGCAGGTGACCGACGCCACGCGCATCACCCTCGAAGGTGATTTCATGCGTAACAACCACCCGCTCGACCGTGGCCTCACGCACTTCCCCGGTCAGCGCGGCACGCCCAGTCACTCCACCTATTACTGGGAGAAGGGCACCGACAACAAGCTGCACAACGACAACGACATGGTGCAGCTGCGTTTCGAGCATCAGCTCAATGACGACTGGTCGTTGGCCGGTGGTTATCAGTACCTGGACGGCTCGCTGAAGGGCAACGCGGTCGAGGCCAACGGCATCGCTGCCGATGGCGTGACCCTGGGCCGTAACTTCAGCTACCGCAAGCTGGAATGGACCGACCACAACTACCAGCTGAACCTGACCGGCCACTTCGAGACGGCGGGCCTGGCCCACACCCTGATCACCGGCGTGGAGTACGAGGATTACGACTACCGCTCGATCATCAGCCGCTCGCCTGGTGGCATTACCTACCCGATCAATATCTTCGATCCGGTGCTTGGCCAGCCGCGCCCAGCGCTGACCCGCACGCCGACCCACGACCATGAAACCCTGAAGACCTGGGCCGCCTTCGTGCAGGATCAGATCGCGCTGACCGAGCGCCTCAAGGTGCTGGGCGGCGTGCGCCTGGAGCGCTTCGAGCAAAAGTACGACGACCTGACGCCGGACAATCGTGATTGGCAGAAGGCCGATAACGCTGTGACCCCGCGTGTCGGCGTCATCTATGACCTGACCGACAGCGTCGCCGTCTACGCCAATGCCTCCAAATCCTTCAAGCCCAACTCCGGCACCGCGCGTCAGAGCAATGCGGGTTTCGAGCCGGAAAAAGGCAAGGCCTACGAGCTGGGCATGAAGTGGGCGGCGCTGGATGGCCTGCTGAATATCGACGCAGCGGTTTTCCACACCATCAAGGAAAACGTGCAGGGGATCGATCCTACCAATGACGCTTTCCGTGTCGTCGCCGGTGAAGTGCGCAGCCGTGGTTTCGAGGTCAACGTGGCGGGCGAACTGACACCTGAATGGCGGGTGATCGGCGGCTACGCCTATGTGGATGCCGAGGTCACGCGGGACAGCACGCTGCCCAAAGGCACCCACCTGGCCAATATCCCGCGCAACGCCTTCAACCTGCTTAGCGTCTACGAGTTCCGCGATGGCTTCTGGCGTGGCCTGGGCCTGGGCGCCAACCTCAAGTACGTGGACCAGCGTGCCGGGCAGACCGCCGCGAACACCTTCACCATGGACGACTACACCGTCACCGACCTGCTGAGCTTCTACAAGGTCAACGAGCAGCTGCGCCTCAACCTGGACGTGCGCAACGTGTTCAACAAGGGCTACGAAGAAAGCTCGTGGAACAACTACGCCTACCCGGGCGAGCCACGCACCGTGCAGACCGGCTTCACCTACACCTTCTGATCACCCGTGGCGCTCAGAACCTGTTCATGATCTTTCAGGTCAGATTCGTCGATTTTGGCAGCTAAGCGGCGGAAACAGCCGTTCTCTATGTAGGGTGGATGACGCTCTTTTCATCCACCATTGCGATCGCAGAGCGGTGGACGGATGAAGCGTCGTCCACCCTACGACAGGCCGCT
>Ga0207790_1000547_pt1 | contig 12920 bp, 12 predicted proteins | sample HigsolmetaGSP14D_FD_184842 | JGI IMG/M metagenome (GOLD analysis project Ga0207790, IMG submission 184842) | High solid enriched microbial communities from the Joint BioEnergy Institute, USA - SP1-4-D (SPAdes) | ecosystem: Engineered > Bioreactor > SSF (Solid state fermentation) > Aerobic >...
TGGGACGGCAAAAACTGCATCCTGCGTGCCTCGGCGAGTGCCATCCATGGCACTCGACGCCCCCACATGGCCCTGCCACCCGGCCCCCGACAGTGTCCGTGCGCGCCAGCCACGTAAAAGAAAAAAAGAAAATCAAAAGCGGTCGTGCCGACCCATGGTCGGCACGCGGCAGCAATGGCCGCAGCCGCACTGCGCCACCTGCTTTGGCTGTTTTTTTCCTTTCAACGTGGCGGGCGGCACCCAGAACGTGTCGGGGGGCGGCCGGGGTGGGCGCGTGGGGGCGTCGAGCGCCAGGACGGCGCTCGCCGAGGCACGCAGGAGCAGTTTTTGCCGTCCCCCACGCGCCCGCCCTGGCCGCCCAGCCCATGAGGCTGTTGCTTCAGAACCCCGCCGCCACGAGGGGCTTCGCCGTTCGCCGCAAACCCAGTCTGCGCCGGTGCTGCGGGTGCCGACCATGGGTCGGCACTACCTGGGAATGCAGACCGCGAGGGGGCTTCGCCATTCGCGGCAAACCCGAACCGCACCGGCGCTGCGGGCGCCGACCATGGATCGGTATCACCCCGGGGTGTCAGACCGCCTGCATGCGCTCGCCGCTGACTGCATCGAAGAAGTGCAGTGCCTGCGGCTGCACCGCCACCTGCAGGCTCTCGCCCACGGCAGGCAGCGCACGCGGTGCCACGCGCATGGTCAATGCATGGCTGCCGCTGACCAGGTTGACGAAGATCTCGTTGCCGACCGGCTCGATACCCTCGATACGCGCAGTGAAGCTGTGCGGCTCACCCGGCTCGGCCGGCTGCAGGTGTTCCGGCCGTACACCCACGGCGATCTCCCCGCCCAGCCACGCGGTGGCGATGGTGGCCTGACCCAGCGGCGCCTTCCAGTCGCCCTGCTCCACGCTCACGCCGGCCGCACTGCCGTGCAGCGTGCCCCGCAGTACATTCATGGCCGGGCTGCCAAGGAAGCCGGCCACGAACAGATTGGCCGGGCGGTCGTACAGCGCCATCGGCGTATCGATCTGCTGGATCACGCCATCCTTGAGCACGACGATGCGTTGACCCAGCGTCATCGCCTCGACCTGGTCGTGGGTCACGTAGATCATCGTGGTGCCCAGCTTGCGGTGCAGCTGGGCGATTTCGGTACGCACGCTGTGGCGCAGCTTGGCATCCAGGTTGGACAGCGGCTCATCCAGCAGGAACACCGCCGGCTCACGCACCAGCGCGCGGCCCAGCGCAACGCGCTGGCGCTGGCCGCCGGACATCGCCTTGGGCAGCTTGTCCATCATGCTGGTCAGGCCGAGCGTCTGCGCCGCTTCGTTGATGCGCGCCTGGATGGTGGCCTTGTCGTGCCCGCGCAGCTTCAGCCCGAACGCCAGGTTCTCGGCCACGGTCATGTGCGGGTACAGCGCATAGCTCTGGAACACCATGGCGATATCGCGGTCCTTCGGCGCCACATCGTTGACCACGCGGTCGCCGATGCTCAGCGTGCCGCCGCTGATCTCCTCCAGGCCGGCGATCATCCGCAGCAGCGTGGACTTGCCACAGCCGGACGGCCCCACCAGCACCATCAGTTCGCCATCGGCCACCTCGAAGGTCGCATCCTTCACCGCGACCTGGCCGTTGTCGTAGACCTTGCGAACACCCTGCAGCTGCACTTTTGCCATATCACTCTTCCAGTCCGCCCGACGCCGGGGCTGTTGCATGTGGACTGCCCTCGGCCCTCCCGATGGCAGTGGATTTGCTTCGGCGCCGCATGACGCAGGCCAATGCAATCGAATACAGTGGCACATTCTGCCATGTAAACGTTTTCACGTGGCACTATCGTGTGCAGCGTCGGCCCTCATCGGTCAGGCGCGCATGAACACCGTGCTGCGCACACCGCCGAATCCGTACCGGCTGCTGTCCCGGACCATCGGACAGACAGTGACCGGACCCCTGTCGAAATCCAGCGAGCAAGCGATTGACAACGATGTCACCCGGATCTGAAACTCGAACGATGCACGATACCCTTCTTCTGTTCGGCGCCACCGGCGACCTGGCCCAGCGCTACCTGTTCCCGTCGCTGCTGCGCCTGCTCTCCGACGGCCTGCTGCCCGGGAATTTCCGGGTCCGCGCACTGGCCCTGTCCGGTCACGATACCGATGCCTTCCATGACATCCTGCGTCCGCGCCTGCAGCAGGCGATGCCGCAGGCCACCGCGGACGACATCCAGTCGCTGCTGCAGCGCATCGATTACCGCTCGGTGGACCTGCGTGATGCCGACTCGGTGGCCGCAGCCGTCAGCGAGCTCACCGACCGCCCCTGCGTGAGCTACCTGGCCATTCCGCCGGGCCTGTACATCTCCACCTGCGAAGGCCTGGCCAAGGGCGGCGCACTGGCCGCACCGCACCGGCTGATGCTGGAGAAGCCGATCGGCAGCGACAGCGACAGCGCCGAGCAGATCATCACCACGATCGGCCAGTGGATCGACGAGGACCGGGTGTTCCGCCTGGATCATTACCTGGGCAAGGCCGCGGTGCAGAACCTGATCGCGCTGCGCTTCGGCAACACGCTGCTGGAAGCGGTATGGAACCGCACCTACATCGAGTCGGTGCACATCCTGGTTTCCGAAAGCGAGGGCGTGGACGGTCGCGACGCGTACTACGCACGTTCCGGCGCGCTGCGCGACATGGTGCAGAGCCATATCCTGCAGCTGCTGTGCCTGGTGGCGATGGAGCCGCCAGCGTCGCTGGAAGCGGACCGGATCCGCGATGAGAAGGTGAAGGTGCTGCGCTCACTGCGCCCGCTGGAAGCACGCACCGCCGCGCGTGACAGCGTGCGCGGGCGCTACACCGCCGGCACCATCAACGGCCAGCCTGCGCAGGCCTACCAGCCGCCGGAAGGCAGCGAGGTGGAAACGTTCGCCGGCGTCACCGCGTATATCGACAACTGGCGCTGGAGCGGCGTGCCGTTCCACCTGGTCACCGGCAAGCGCCTGCCCGAGCGCACCACCCGCGTGGTGGTCACGCTCAAGCCCGTCACGCATTGGCTGTTCGAACGCCCGGCACGCAGCCAGGCGGCGCCGAACCGCCTGGTGTTCCAGCTGCAGCCGCAGGAAAACATCGAGCTGGGCCTGATGAGCAGCCTGGCCGGCCCCGAATGGGGTGCGCTGGAACTGCAGCCGCTGGAGCTGGAGCTGTCCGTGCCGACCGGCCTGCACCGCCGCATCGCCTACGAGCGCCTGTTCCTGGATGCTTTCAATGGCAACCACGCGCTGTTCGTGCGCGATGACGAAGTGCGCGCCGCGTGGGCCTGGATCGACAGCGTCGCCGATGCCTGGAAGGCCGCCGACCTGCCCTTGCAGCCGTACCCGGCCGGGCAGTGGGGTCCGGCCGAAGCGGCCGCGTTCCTGCCGCAGGAACTGGAAGCCGCCGCGCGTGGGGACGGCGCATGAGCACGGCGACCCCGGAAGTACTGGTCGCCGATATCGGCGGCACCAATGCGCGCTTCGCGCTGGCCGACCGCAGCGCCGACGCGCCGCTGCTGATGGAAAGCATCCGCGAATTCGCCGTGGACCAGTTTCCCTCGCTGGCCGATGCCGCCGCCCATTACCTGCAGGAGATCGGCGCGTCCGCGCGCTGCGGCGTGTTCGCCGTGGCTGGGCGCGTGGATGGCGATGAAGCGCGCATCACCAATCATCCGTGGGTGATCTCGCGCCGCCGGACCGCCCAGGTGCTGGGCTTCGAGGAACTGCACCTGATCAACGATTTCGCCGCCCAGGCAATGGCCATCTCGCTGCTGCAGCCCCACGACGTGGTGCAGCTCGGGGGCGCCAGCTGGCACCCGCGCGCCCAGGGCGAGCCGGCCAACTACGGCGTGATCGGTCCGGGCACCGGGCTGGGCGTGGGCGGGCTGGTGGTCCGTGACGGCCGCTGCTATCCCTTGGAAACCGAAGGCGGCCACGTCAGCTTCCCGCCGGGCACGCCGGAAGAAATCCGCATCCTGGAAATCCTCTCGGAAACCTTCGGCCGCGTGTCCAACGAACGGCTGATCTGTGGCCCGGGCCTGGTCAACATCCATCGCGCGGTCTGCGAGATGGCCGGGTTCGACCCGGGCCTGCTGCAGCCGGCCGATGTGACCGCCCGTGCCGCACAGGACGATCCGCAGGCGTTGCGCGCCGTTGACCTGTTCTGCGCGATATTCGGCGCCATCGCCGGCGACCTGGTGCTGATCCAGGGCGCGTGGGACGGCGTCTTCCTCACCGGCGGACTGGTCCCGCGCATGCTTGAATCGCTGCGCCACTCCGGGTTCCGCCAGCGTTTCGAGAACAAGGGCCGCTTCTCCTCCATCATGGGCCGGGTGCCCTCGCTGGCGGTCATCCACCCCAATCCCGGCCTGCTCGGTGCGGCCGCCTATGCGGTCGATGCCGGCCGTGCCGCCGCAGGAAACCGCGCATGAGTCTGCCCCCTACCCTCACCTCCGATCGCATCGACCTGGTCACCTACCGCGATCCGGATGACTGGATCGAAGCCTGCGCGGCCGAAGTGGCGCGCGCGCTCGAAGCGGACATCGGCGAACTGGGCCGTGCGCGCATGCTGCTGTCCGGCGGCACCACGCCGGCCCCGGTGTACCAGGCGCTGGCCGAGCTGGACGTGCACTGGGACCGCGTCGAAGTGGGCCTGGCCGACGAGCGCTGGCTGTCACCACAGGACCGCGACAGCAATGCCTGGCTGGTGCATGACACCCTGCTCAGCCGCACCGAGGGCACTTTCTTCGACCCGCTGGTGCGCGTCGGCAAGCCGCTGCCGGAATGCGTGTACGCGGCCAACCTGCAGGCGCGCCACAGCCAGCCACCCAGCGTCGTGGTGCTGGGCATGGGCAACGATGGCCACACCGCCTCGCTGTTTCCCGGCTCGCGCGATCTGCCGCGCGCACTGGAAAGCACCCTGCCGTACGCCGCGCTGGATGCGACCGGGTGCCCGGGCGCCAACCAGTGGCCACTGCGCATCACCCTGACCCCGCACGGCCTGCAGGCCTGCCGGCAGCGCCTGCTGCTGCTGCGGGGCAAGCAGAAACTGGAAGTGCTGCGTCACGCGCTGGACAGCAACGATGCCCAGCAGTATCCGATCCTCAATGCGATCAACCTGCCCGGTGCGCGCCTGCGCGTTCACTGGTGCGGTTGATCGTCCGCCGTCCGCCACCTCTTCACGCTGGTAGCCCATGAGTCTGCATCCCCGCCTGCACGCCATCACCGAACGCATCGTCCGCCGCAGCGCCGCCTCGCGCGCCGCCTACCTGGCCGCGATCGATGCCTCCCTGCGCGATGGCCCGTTCCGCAGCCGCCTGAGCTGCGGCAATCTCGCCCACGGCTTTGCCGCCTGCGGCGGTACCGACAAGAGCCGCCTGCGCGGTGGCGTGACGCCGAACCTCGGCATCATCACCGCCTACAACGACATGCTGTCGGCGCACCAGCCGTTTGAAACCTACCCCGAGCAGATCCGCGCGGCCGCGCGTGAGCTGGGCGCCACCGCGCAGGTGGCCGGCGCCGTGCCGGCGATGTGCGATGGGGTCACCCAGGGGCGTGGCGGCATGGAGCTGTCGCTGTTCTCGCGCGATGTGATCGCCCAGGCGACCGCCATCGGCCTGAGCCACGACATGTTCGACACCACCGTCTACCTCGGGGTGTGCGACAAGATCGTGCCGGGCCTGCTGATCGGCGCGCTGGCATTCGGTCACCTGCCGGCGGTGTTCGTGCCGGCCGGTCCGATGACCCCGGGCATTCCGAACAAGCAGAAGGCCGAGGTCCGCGAGCGCTATGCCGCCGGGGAAGCCACCCGCGAGGAGCTGCTGGAAGCGGAAGCCTCGTCCTACCATGGCCCGGGTACCTGCACGTTCTATGGCACCGCCAATTCCAACCAGGTGCTGCTGGAAGCGATGGGCGTGCAGCTGCCGGGTGCCTCCTTCGTCAACCCGGGCACCGCGCTGCGCGATGCGCTCACCCGCGAGGCCACCGAACGGGCGCTGGACATCACCGCACTGGGCGATGATTTCCGTCCGCTGGGGCGCCTGATCGACGAGCGCGCGATCATCAACGCGGTGATCGCGCTGATGGCCACCGGCGGCTCCACCAACCACACCATCCACTGGATCGCCGTTGCCCGTGCCGCGGGCATCGTGTTGACCTGGGACGACATGGATGAGCTGTCGCAGCTGATTCCGCTGCTGGCCCGTGTCTACCCGAACGGCGACGCCGACGTGAACCGTTTCGCGGCCGCCGGCGGGCCTGCCTTCGTGTTCGGCGAGCTGATCAGGGCCGGGCTGATGCACGGTGATCTGACCACGGTGGCCCGTGGCGGCATGGCCGACTATGCGCGCGAGCCGCAGCTGCGCGACGGTGCGCTGGTGTACCTGCCCGGCGTGGACCGCAGCGCCGATGAGGACGTGGTGCGCAGCGTGGACACCCCGTTCGAGAGCCAGGGGGGCCTGCGCCTGCTGCGTGGCAATCTGGGTCGCTCGCTGATCAAGCTGTCCGCAGTGAAGCCGCAGTACCGCAGCATCGAGGCGCCGGCGGTGGTGGTCGACGCCCCGCAGGTCCTCAACAAGCTGCATGCCGCGGGTCTGCTGCCGCAGGATTTCGTGGCGGTGGTGCGTTACCAGGGACCGCGCGCCAACGGCATGCCGGAGCTGCACTCGCTGGCACCGCTGCTGGGCCTGCTGCAGAACCAGGGCCGGCGCGTGGCGCTGGTGACCGATGGCCGCCTGTCCGGTGCCTCGGGCAAGATTCCCGCCGCCATCCACATGACGCCGGAAGCCGCGCGCGGTGGTCCGCTGGGCCGCATCCGCGAAGGCGACATCATCCGCCTGGATGGCGAGGCCGGCACGCTGGATGTGCTGGTGGACGCGCATGAGTGGGCCGCGCGCGAGCATGCACCGAACACCGCACCGGCGGCGCAGGACCTCGGCCGCAACCTGTTCGCGGTGAACCGGCGCGTGGTGGGTCCGGCCGACCAGGGCGCGATCTCCATTTCCTGCGGTCCGGCTGCCGCCGATGGCAGCCCGTGGGATTACGACGCCGAATACGAACTGGGGCAGGATGCCGCCGCCGCTGCGGCTCCGCATGAGGCCAAGGACGCCTGAGCCGGTGGGCGCCCGGTTGCGGGCGCTCCCTTGCCGGGCCCGGGGTGCACACGCGCCCTCCCCACACACATGAAGGTGAAGCAACACATGAGTATCGAACAGCATCAGACGCAGGCGGCCACGCTGCTGCGCGCCGCCGGCATCCTGCCGGTGGTGACCGTCCACACGTTGGACCAGGCACGCGCCGTCAGTGCGGCGTTGCTGGAAGGCGGCCTTCCGGCCATCGAGCTGACCCTGCGCACGCCGGTGGCGATGCAGGCACTGGCGATGCTCAAGCGCGAGCTGCCGGACGTCGTGGTGGGCGCTGGCACCGTGCTGACGGTGGAGCAGATGCAGCAGTGCATCGATGCGGGTGCCGATTTCCTGGTGACGCCCGGCACCCCGCCGGCGCTGGCCGATGCGCTGGCAGCAGCCCCGCTGCCGGTGGTTCCCGGCGCGGCCACCCCGACCGAACTGCTGGCGCTGTATGCCCGCGGTTTCCGTGTGTGCAAGCTGTTCCCGGCCACCGCGGTGGGCGGTCTGGCGATGATCAAGGGTCTGGCCGGCCCGGTCGCCGACCTGCTGCTGTGCCCGACCGGCGGCATCACCGAGCAGAGTGCCGCGGACTACCTCGAACAGAAGAACGTGGTCTGCATCGGCGGCTCCTGGATGGTGCCGAACACCTGGATCACCGACGGCGCCTGGGACAAGGTCCGCGAGAGCGCCGCTGCGGCCGCCGCGATTGTGCGGCGCGTGCGCGGTCACTGAGACCGCATCGCCTCGCGGGGGCCGGGTCCAGCGGACCGGCCCACGCGTGGCGCATCACATCGGCCGCGCCGGATCCACCAGTCCGTACTGGCTGGCCATGCGGGCCAGGGCGATGTTGTCGTGGATGCCCATCTTCTCGAACAGCCGTGCCTTGTGCGTGTTGATGGTCTTGGCACTCAGGCTCAGCCGCCGCGCGATGTCCTCCTGGCGCAGCCCCTGGGTCAGCAGCAGCGCCACTTCCAGCTCGCGCGGGGACAGCGAATCGAACGGCGAGGCGCTGCCTTCCACCGTGGACAGGGCCAGGTTCTGCGCGATGCTGCTGCCCAGGTAGCGCCGTCCCACGGCGGCATCGCGCACCGCGCGAAGCAGTTCCTGCGCGTTGCAGCCCTTGCCGATGTAACCAGAGGCGCCGGCTTCCAGCAGGCGCTTGGGCATCGGGCCGTCTTCCAGCACCGAGACGATCACCACACGGATATCGTGCTGGCCACGCACGATGCGTTCGGTCACTTCCAGCCCGCTCACGCCGGGCAGGTGCAGGTCGCACAACACCACATCCGGCTGCAACTGGCGCACCTCGCGCAGCGCATCCTCACCGGTCTCGGCTTCGCCGACCACCTCGATGTCGGTCTCGCTACTGAGGATCATTTTCATTCCGGTACGGACCAGGGCGTGGTCGTCCACCAGATAGATGCGGATTGTCATGGCGTCCCCTTCAGTGCTGCCTTCAGTGGCCGCAACGCTAGGCCCGGTTTGATAGCTCGACAAGCGCGACTCGCGCCATCCTGTGCGCTTATGCGCTTCCCATCACACTCCAATGCCATAGCCGCTCCCCCTGTTGAGCGGAACCTGTACCACCGATAAATATAACCTATTGCCGCGGAGCCGCCGGCAACCCGTCCGCGTCACCCGTTCGGACGCGTACCCGGTGATCTGCGCCACGGCGTGCGGCGCTGGAACATCAGCAGGAAACACCCGGCCACCCAGCACACCGCCGCAAGCCAGCCGGCCAGCACGTCGGAGGGGTAATGCACGCCCAGGTAGAGCCGCGACACGCCCACCAGCACGGCGAACGACGGCGCCAGCACCACCACTGGCCAGCGCCAGCGGGTGTTCCAGGCCAGCAGCACCACCACGCAGGCGAAGGTCATCGACCCCATCGCGTGGCCGCTGGGGAAACTGTAGGTGTCTTCCGGCGCGATCGACTCCCACAGACTGGGGCGGTCGCGCTGGAAGAACTGCTTGCTGCCCAGGTTCAGCAGCGCCGACCCGACCAGGGCCAGCGCGGCGAAGGTGGCCTCACGCCAGCGCCGCACCAGCAGCAGCCCCACCACGATCACGATATCGGCCGGTATCAGGAACCACTCGTAGCCCAGCCGGGTCACGGTCACCACCCAGGCATCCAGGCCGGGGCTGTGCCAGCCGTGCAGCCGCCACAACAGCGGCGCGTCGAAATGCAGGGCCTCCAGTTCGTGCACCTCGTCGGCCAGTGCCACAAAGCCGGCCAGCGGCAGCAGCACGCCGGCAAACAGCAGCACGAACCGCCACGCGTTATGGCCGAGCCAGCGGCGCAGCGCCGGTGCGGACTCGCCCGCCGCCTCGCTTACCGGCACGCGCAGGTCATCCGGCACGCCGCACGTAGGTGCGTTCAACGTAGGCGTCGATCAGCGCCACGAACTCCTGGGCGATGTTCTCTCCGCGCAGGGTCACGTACTTTTCGCCATCCACGAACACCGGCGCCGAGGGCGCCTCGCCGGTACCCGGCAGCGAGATGCCGATGTTGGCGTGGCGCGACTCGCCCGGCCCGTTGACCACGCAGCCCATCACCGCCAGGGTCATGTTCTCGGCGCCCGGATGGTCCACCTTCCACAGCGGCATCTTTTCACGCACGTGCGCCTGCACCACCTTGGCCAGTTCCTGGAAGAACTCGGAGGTGGTCCGCCCACAGCCCGGGCACGCGGTGACCATCGGGGTGAACGCCCGCTGGCCGGTGGTCTGCAGCAGCTCCTGGGCCACGATCACTTCCTGGGTGCGCGACTGGCCCGGCTCCGGCGTCAGCGACACGCGGATGGTATCGCCGATGCCTTCCTGCAGCAGCACCGCCAGCGCCGCAGCGGAGGCGACGATGCCCTTGCTGCCGATGCCCGCTTCGGTCAAGCCCAGATGCAGGGCGAAATCGGAGCGGTTGGCCAGGTCGCGGTACACCGCGATCAGCTCCTGCACGCCGCTGACCTTGGCCGACAGCACGATGCGTTCGCGCGCCAGGCCCAGTTCCACCGCCTGCTCGGCCGAGTCCAGCGCCGAGCGGATCAGCGCCTCGCGCAGGACCCGCCCGGCGTCCCACGGGTGGGCACGCTGGCTGTTCTCATCCATCAGGCGTGCCGCCAGCGCCTGGTCCAGCGAGCCCCAGTTGGCACCGATGCGGACCGGCTTGTCGTAGCGGATCGCGAACTCGATCAGCTGCGCGAACTGGGTGTCCTTCTTCTTGCCGAAGCCCACGTTGCCGGGGTTGATGCGGTACTTGGCCAGCGCTTCGGCGCAGGCCGGCTCGGCCGCCAGCAGCTGGTGGCCGTTGTAATGGAAGTCGCCGATCAACGGCACCTCAATGCCCATCATGGCCAGCTTGTCGACGATGCGTGGGATCGCCGCGGCCGACTCGGCATTGTTGACGGTCAGCCGGACCATTTCCGAGCCCGCGCGCCACAGTTCCGCGACCTGCTTCACGCTGGCGGCGATATCGGCCGTGTCGGTATTGGTCATGGACTGCACGACCACGGGCTTGCCGCCGCCTACGGTCACCCCGCCAATGCGGACGGGCTGGGTCAGGCGGCGCGGCCAGGCGCCGGGTTCGGCGGGCGGTGTTGGGCGGGAGACGGCGTCATGCATTCCCGTATTCTAGCGCTGCGGCCTGACACACGGGTGACTGTCCTGCCCCTGCTGCGGCCGATTGTCGCAGGCGGTGCACACGGCTTGCGCATACGATGTAGACCATGACCGGCCACGACGCCCCCTTCCTGCAAACCCTGTGCAGCCTGCGCTGGCTGGCCGTGGCCGGCCAGGCCGCCACCGTGCTGGTGGCCACCTGGGTGCTGGGCCTGCCGCTGCCGCAGGTGCCGCTCTGGTCCGGGGTGGCAGTGCTGGCACTGTTCAACGTGTATGTGCAGCTGCGGGTGGACGGCACCGGCACCCGTCCGCTTACCGCCTTCGGCCACATTCTGGTGGACGTGGCGGTGCTGACCTGGATGGTGGGCTGGAGTGGCGGCATCAACAACCCGTTCGGGTCGCTGTTCCTGATCCTGATCGCGCTGGCGGCGCTGGCACTGCCGGCGCGCTGGACGCTGGCCGTGGCCGCCGCCTGCCTGCTCGGCTACAGCGCCAGTGCGGTGCTGGGCATGCCCCTGCCGCCCGGCGGCTACTTCGCGCCAGTCGATCTGCAGCGCTGGGGGGTCGTGGCCAACTTCCTTATTTCCGTCACGGTGGTGCTGGCCTTCTCCACCCGACTGGCGGTCGCCCTGCGCCAGCGCGAGCACGAGCTGTCGCTGCTGCGCGAACGCTTCGCACGCAATGAAGGCATCGTCGCCCTGGCCACGCACGCCGCCTCGGTGGCCCACGAGCTGAACACCCCGTTGGCCACCATGACCCTGCTGGCCGATGACATCGCCGAGGTCAGCGATGACCCGCAGGTGCGCGATGACATGGAGACGCTGCGGGAGCTGCTGGTGCAGTGCCGCGAGCGCGTGCTGGCGCTGGCCGCACCCGCCTCGGCCGATGCACCGGGGCGTGGCACGCCCACCGCCGGCCAGGTGCTGGAGCAGTGGCGGCTGGTGCGACCCACCGTGGAGTTGCGCCGCAATGCCGACGCGCCGATGCGCCTGCCGCTGGAACCGGGCGTGGACCACCTGTTGATGGTGCTGCTCAACAATGCCGCCGATGCCGGCGAGAAGGCCGGCCGCAGCGAGGTCGATCTGGAGCTGCGGGTTGTGGATGATGTGCTGCAGGGCGAAGTCCGCGACTTCGGGCACGGCTTCGACGCCCGCCAGGCGGTGCTGCCAGGCACCCTGTTCAATTCCGGCAAGAGCGAGGGGATGGGCGTGGGCCTGGCCCTCTCGCATGCCACCATCGAACGCCTGCATGGCGAAATGTGGATGCGCCCGGCGCCCGGCGCCGGCAGCCGCGTGGGCTTCCGCATTCCGCTCGCGCCCGGCGCGCAGGCCGCTTCCAAGGATCCCGCATGACGACTCCGTTCGCTTCTTCTCAACCGCTGGTGGGCGATGGCCTGCTGGTCGACGATGACGAGCTGTACCTGCGCACGCTGCAGCGCAGCCTGGCCCGCAAGGGGCTGGAGACGCGTACCGCGCAGGACACCGCCAGCGCGCTGCTGCTGGCGCGGCAGCAGCCACCGGCGTTCGCGCTGATCGACCTGAAACTGGGCGGCGAATCGGGCCTGGCGTTGATCCAGCCGCTGCGCGCCCTGCGCGAGGACATGCGCATCCTGCTGGTGACCGGTTATGCCAGCATCGCCACGGCGGTGGAGGCGATCAAGCTCGGTGCTGACGACTACCTGCCCAAGCCGGCCACGGTGCCGATGATCCTGCGTGCACTCGGCGAAGAGGACGAGGGACCGGACGATGATGGCGAGCTGGATGTGCCCGATGCGATGACGCCGATCAGCCGACTGCAGTGGGAACACATCCAGCAGGCCATGCATGAGACCGGCGGCAATGTTTCCGCCGCGGCGCGCCTGCTGGGCATGCACCGGCGATCGCTGCAGCGCAAGCTGGCCAAGCGCCCCAGCCCCGAGCGCGACCCGAGCCGCTGAAGCACCGCAGGCGTGTCACCGTGGTGGCGGTTGTGGTTGCGGTTGCGGTGTAGCGCCGAGCGCGCCGCCGTGGCGTTGTAGCGCCGAGCCATGCTCGGCGTGGATGGTCCGCGGTGGCCCCAGCCGAGCATGGCTCGGCTCTACCGGAAAAGCCCGCGACGCGGCGGCGTTGTAGCGCCGAGCCGTGCTCGGCGTGGATGGACCGCGGTGGCCCCAGCCGAGCATGGCTCGGCTCTACCGGAAAA
>Ga0207790_1000550_pt1 | contig 12886 bp, 11 predicted proteins | sample HigsolmetaGSP14D_FD_184842 | JGI IMG/M metagenome (GOLD analysis project Ga0207790, IMG submission 184842) | High solid enriched microbial communities from the Joint BioEnergy Institute, USA - SP1-4-D (SPAdes) | ecosystem: Engineered > Bioreactor > SSF (Solid state fermentation) > Aerobic >...
CGTCTACTACTGGCATTGAGATACGCCAGCATCGCCGGGTCTTCGCGCTTGTCGTCGCGCAGCCAGTAGTAGACGTCCTCGCGCGCCGCACCATGTGGCGCCTTGACGGTGTGCGGGCGCTGTTCGGCGTCGGGCGGAACCGGCGCGGCGGCGTGTGCAGCAGGAGAAACACTCATCAGGCTCAGGCTCGTCAGGATCGGCATCGCCAGCAGGGCGATGCGGGGGAAAGAGATCTTCATAGGTGGGTCCACTCGCAGCGGATGCAACGCCGAAAAGAACACCGGCCGCTTGTGCGGCCGGTGCGGGATGGAATCACTTGGCCAGTTGCTGCCACAGGAAGGTCAGGTAGAGCGCGTCCATGTGCGCCTGCTGGCGGTTGTTCGCCGCGCCGCCGTGGCCGCCTTCGATGTTCTCGTAGTAGCGCACGTCCTTCCCGGCCTCGGACATCTTCGCCATCATCTTGCGGGCGTGGCCGGGGTGCACGCGGTCGTCGCGCGTGGAAGTGAGGATCAGCGTCGGCGGATAGTCCTTCGCCGCATCGAACAGGTGATACGGCGAGAAGGTGCGGATGAACTCCCATTCCTCCGGCTTGTCCGGATTGCCGTACTCGGCCATCCACGACGCGCCCGCCAGCAGCTTGTGATAACGCTGCATGTCGAGCAGCGGCACCTGGATCACGACTGCGCCGAACAGCTCGGGGTACTGCGTGAGCATGTTGCCGGTCAGCAGGCCGCCGTTGCTGCCGCCGCGGATGCCCAGATGCGCCGGGGACGTGATCTTGCGGTCGATCATGTCCTGCGCGACCGCGGCGAAGTCCTCGTAGGCCTTGTGGCGATTTGCCTTCAGCGCCGCCTGGTGCCAGCGCGGACCGTACTCGCCGCCGCCGCGGATGTTGGCGACCGCGTACACGCCGCCCTTCTCCAGCCAGCCCTTGCCGACGCCGCCGGAATAGCCGGGGGTCAGCGAGATCTCGAAGCCGCCGTAACCGTAGAGCAACGTCGGATTGCTGCCGTCGAGCTGCATGTCCTTCGGACGCACCAGGAAGTACGGCACGCGCGTGCCGTCCTTGGATGTTGCGAAGTGCTGCTCGACTTCATGCGTGCTGGCGTCGAAGAACGCCGGCATGGTCTTGAGCGTTTCCGGCGCGGCGTTGCTGCCCACCTCGGCCAGCATCAGCGTGCTCGGCGTCAGGTAGTCGGTGACCGTCATCCACACCGCGTCGGACTCGTCGCTGTCGACGGCACTGACCGCGACGGTGCCGAGTGCCGGCACGCCGGTCATCTCGCTGCGCGCCCAGCCATCGGCACCGGGCGTCAGTACGGTGAGCTTGTTCTTGACGTCCTCGAGCACATTGAGGACGAGGTGGTTCTTGGTCCAGGTCGCACCGGCGAGCGAGGTGGTCTCGGTGGGTTCGAACAACACGTCGAGCTCGCGCTTGCCGGCCATGAAATCGTCGAACTTCGTCACCAGCAGCGCGCCCGCCGGGTACGTGCGGCCGCCGACGTTCCAGGCCTCGCGCAGTTCCAGCATCAGCCAGTCGTGGTGCACGGACTTGTTGGCCGAGTTCGGCGCGTCGACCTTAGTCAGCTGGCCATCGGCGCCGCGCAGATAGAGCTCGTCGTTGTAGAAAGCCAGCGTGCGGCTGACGAAGTCACGCTCGAAACCCGGCGTATCGTCGTGCATCGCGGCGATGTACATGTCGTCGGGCTTGCCTTCGTAGACCAACGTCGCCTGATCCATCGACTGGCCGCGCGCGAGCTGCTTGACGATGCGCGGGTAGCCCGACGAGGTCAGCGAGCCGTCGCCGAAATCGGTGTAGACGTAGACGTTGTCCTGGTCGATCCAGCCCAGCGCGCCCTTGGCCTCCTCGCGGAAGAAACCGCCATCGACCCACGACTTCGACGCGACGTCGAACTCGCGGGTGACGTCGGCATCGGCGCCGCCGCGCGACAACGCGATCAGGCAGCGCGTGTAGGCCGGACGCAGGCAGCTCGCGCCGTGCCACACCCAGTTCTCGCCCTCGGCCTTGTTGAGCGCGTCGAGGTCGAGCACGGTTTCCCACTTCGGCTGCGGCTTGCGGTATTCCTCGAGCGTGGTGCGGCGCCAGATGCCGCGCTCGTGGTTCCGGTCGCGCCAGAAGTTGTAGTACCACTCGCCCTGCTTGTAGACGGCGGGAATCTTGTCGTCGGAGTCGTAGATGTTCAGCAGGTCGGATTCGAGCTGCTTGAATTCGGGTGTCGCCGCCAGTTCGGCCTCGGCCTTGGCGTTCTGCGCCCGGACCCAGTCCAGCGCCTTCTCGTCGGTGACGGCTTCGAGCCACTGGTGGGGATCGGACACGGCGGCCTCCTGGGCAGATGCGGCGCCCATCGACAGGCCGGCGGCGATACCGGCGGCGAGGCAGAGCTTGGACAGTTGGGACATGGCGACTCCGGTGAGACCTGGACGGATAACCGCCCAACGCTAGCACGCGGCCCGGCCCGGGACCGCATGACCAAAGTCACGGCAACTTGGGGGCAGCGTTCGAAACGTCCCGTGCGGGAGCGCGCTTGCGCACGACGCCCGGGATCCGCCTGCTTCCAGCGACGCCGGAATCACCTGCGGGCGCGCTCCAGCAAAGCCCATCCCGGCTTCCGACTGCTCAGCGCAGCAGAGGCAGCAATCCTGCCGCTGCCAGCGCCGCCCGCACCGAGATCCGGCCGCGACGCCGCGGCGCCGGCTTGCGGCGCGCCTGGACAAGGCCTGGCCGACGCCGCCGCAAGACCGCTGACGAGGCCAGCTTGCGGCGGCGCGGCAGGCGACGCAGAACGAGGGTAAGCCAGGCGACCGCCGGCAGGCCGATCAGCCACAGCGGTGCCCAGCCGATCGCGGTGGCGCCGGCGCGCAGTCCCGGAAACGACGACAGCGTCACGGCGCCGAGACACAGCAGGCCGAGCAGCCCGGCGTGGAGCAGACGGTCGGGACCGGATTGGGCGGCGGATGCAGCATGGGCGATACGGGACATGTCGGCAGCTCCTGTGAACGCGTGGATCGGCGGCCCGGCTGGGCATGGCCGCAGTGTCCGCGGGGGGCATCTCACAGGCTGCGACCGTCAACGACGGCGTGACCGACAGACGCATCGCGGCCACGGAGCGCGGCGGATCGACGCGCGGCGACCGATTCGCGCGATGGGGAGAGCGCAGCGAAACCCATGCCGTTGCGCAAGCGCGCGACCGACCCGCGACCCGCCTGCGCCGTCGGCCGACCGCTCGGCGGATCAGCTCGAGCGGGGCGATGGGTTTCGCGTCGGTCCACCCATCCTGCAGAGCTGGCGCGCGGCGATCGGGCAGGTGGAGTGCGAACGGGACGCTGGACGGAGAACCGTGCGCAAAGTCACCGCGGGCGGAAACTCAGTACCCCGCCTCGTCCAGCGCGCGCGTGGCCTGGTGCCGTCCGATGTCGATCAGTTCGGCCGCGCGCCAGAACTCGTAGAAGAGGCACACATCGCGCGGGATCCGGATCACCAGTTCCGGCGGATCGAGGGCCAGCTGCACGCGCGAGATCTGCGCCTGCATGGTGTCGAGCGAGCGCGCCATCAGTTCGATCAGGCCGCTGGGCGCGGCATCGGTCGCGCGTTGCGCCTCGCCGTGTCCGGCCGGCGTGCCCGGCGGTTGCGTCGGCCAGCCGTGCATGTCGACGGCGATCAGTCGCGTGGCGTCGGACAGCCGCGTCGCGGCGATGGGCAGCGGTGCGAGCAGGCCACCATCGACCAGCGCCCGGCCGTTGACCACGTGCGGGGTGAACACGCCGGGGATCGCGAACGACGCGCGCAGGGCGTCCCACAGCAGACCGTCCTGAATCCACACCTCGCGCTGGCGCTGCAGGTCCACCGCGACGGCCGTGAACTGGATCGGCAGGTCCTCGATGCGCGGATCACCGACGACCTCGCGCATCGCCTCGACCAACCGCGTGCCGGCGATCAGGCCTGCGCGGCGGAAGCCCGGATCGAGCAGGCGGACGAAATCGCGTCGCGACATCGCGCGCAGCCGGTCGTCGAATTCGCGCAGGCGACCCGCCGCGTGGATGCCGCCGACCAGCGCGCCGCTGGAGGCACCGGAAATCGCAACGATCGGAAAGCCACGCTCCTCCAGCACCTCGATCACGCCGATCTGGGTCAGCCCGCGCGCCCCGCCCGCGCCGAGCGCGAGCGCAACCGGTTCGCGCGCGCTCATCGCAGGCGCCTCGCGCCACGCGCGCACGGCGTGCGCACATCGTGCGACGGCAACGCGGTCCGCGCGTGCACCGGCGGCGTCCTCAGCCTTCGTATTTCGACAGCGCCATCATCAGCAGCGACCGCGCCTGCTCGCGCAGGGCGACCGGCTCGACGACTTCGGCATCGGCGCCGTAGTGCAGCACGTCCATCAGCAGCTCGCGCGCGCCGCTGTAGGGCACCTTGAGTTCGAAGCGACCGTCGGGCAGGAAGCGGCCCTGCTGCTGCGAGTGCCAGTGCTCGTCGGCCACCCAGCGCGCGGCCTTGGCGCTGAAGACGATGGTCGCGATGCCCTTGGGCGGGCCGGAGAAGATGCCGTAGCTGCCGGCCAGGTGGCCGTCGAGTTCGCCCTCGTCGATGTCGCGCGCATCCGCGGCGAGCACGCGCGCGTTGGTGACGCGGTCGACCGAGAAGCTGCGCAGCGCGTCGCGTTCGTGATCCCAGGCGTCGAGATACCAGTTGTCGCGATAGTGGGTGATGCGCTGCGGCGACACGGTGCGCTTCGTGCGCTCGTCGGTGGAACGCGCGCGGTAGTCGAAGGCGAGCTGCTTGCGCTGCAGCACGGCCGAACACACGTTGCGGAACGCGTGCTCGTCCATGCGCCGGCCGCGATGCGGAATCACGCGCACGCGTTGCACCGGCCACTGCTTGCCGGCCGAATGCTCGTCGAGCAGCTTCTCGATGCGCGACTGCAACGGCGCCAGCGCGCTCGACAGCACGCCGCCGCCGCTGCGCGAGAGCAACTGCTGCGCGGCGAGCAGCGCGTGCAGTTCCTCGGAATTGAGCCACAACCCCGGCAGCTCGAAGCGTCCGCCCTCGTCGCTGTCGTAGCGGAAGCCGGCATCGCCATCGCCGACGATCGGGGCCATCAGTGCGTCGCGCAGGAAGGCCAGGTCGCGATAGACCGTTGCGCGCGAGCATTCCAGATCGTCCTGCAGCTTGGCCACCGTGACCGGATAGCGCGAGGTCTTGAGGATGCGGTGCAGCGAGAGGATGCGTTCGTATCGGTCCATGGGCCGGATTATGCCGCCGCGACCGGGCCGCGGCGTGACCGCGCCGGGGATAACGGGTGATTAACGCCGGGCGCGTCCGGGCGCGCGAGACTGCGGGCATCGATCGGAGCGGGACACGAGGGCGCAGGGAATGCGGACAGGAGCGACGGCGCTCGCACTCGGCGCCACGGTGCTGGTGCATGCATGCATCGGCTGGTGGTTGATGGGGCTGCGTGAGGATCGGTTGCCGCGGCCGACGCCGGCATTGCGGATCGTCTGGATCGAGCGGCCCGCGCCGCCCGCGCCGCTGCCGACGGTGGTCGAACCGGGCGGCGCTTCGCCGGCGACCCTCGCCTCGTCCAGCCCGCCAGCGGCGCCGCGCGAGGCGTTGCAGGCGGTCGAGGTGGCGTCGCCATCCGGCGCGGCGGACGCGTCGCGCCTGCCCCATGCGGCCGATCTGCTCGAACAGGCCGCGCGCTGGGCGCAGGCGCAGTCGCCCGCCACGGACTTCGCGCACGATCCGCTTCGGCGGCGCACGCGCGATGCCACGCAGGGGCGCTTCGCGATGCGTGACCCGGTGTCGGCACAGGATGTGGTCCGCGGCATCGGCCAACTGCTGGGCGGTCCGGGCTACAGCGAGACCCCGTGCCCGCAGATCCGCCGCAACATCGCCAATGCGGGGAACGGCTCGGATCCGGCGCTGGCAGCGGAAGAAATCCGCCGCCTGCAGCGCTTCTGCCTCTAGGCGACGCGGCTCAGCGCGCGAGGTCGGCGGCCACTGCCGCGGCGACGCGTTCGGCCTGCCCGCGCAGTTCGGGCATGGCGATGGTTTCCCAGAGATCGCCGATCCGGTTGGCGCCGAGCGTCCACATGTTGGGCACGGGCGCGCCATCGGTGCCGATCACCACGCCCTCGCCGGCCGTCGCGATGCCCAGGTCGAGGGGCCCGGCGCGGACGAGCCCGCGCGCATGCAGGGCCGGCAGCAGGGCGCCCGGCGCACGCGACAGGCGCTTCTCCATGCCGGTCGCGTTGACCACCACGTCCGCCTGCCAGCTTCGAGGCGCCCCATGTCGCGGTGTCCAGCCGATCCGGACACCCTGCGCCGTCGGGACGATCGTCGACACGCGCCCCGCCTCCAGCAGGACGCGACCGGTATCGCGCATGCCCTCGACGACGGCGGCCACGTGCGGCGCGATGCGATGCCGATGGATGTCCCACAGCCGGACCGCGTGCCGCAGGAACCGGCGCCGCTCGACCTCGGGCCACGCCTGCCACAGCGTGCGCACGTGCGGGCGCAGGCGCTCGTGCGCATCCTGCCAGGGGCGACCTTCGGCACGGGCCTGGGCCACCCACTGCCGCAACAGCCGCATGCGCGCGCGCACGCCCAGCGGCAGCATCGCGGCAATGTCGCCGGGCTGGGGCCGCGTGCCCGGTGCATGCGCCAACGGCATCAGGCCGTGGCGCGAGAGCGCGCGGATCGGCCCGCGATGACCATTCGCATGCAGGGTCAGCACGACGTCGACCATGCTCAGTCCGGCACCGACGATGCAGACGGAGGCTTCGGCGGGGATCGCGGCGACGGCCGCGTAGTCCCAGGCCTCGATCGTGCCTGCCGTCGGCGCAGGCACCGGCAATGGCGCCGGCTGGTTGCCTGTCGCCAGTACGACCGCGCGCGCGTGCAGGTGCGCGCCCGATGCGAACACGGCGCGATACCCGTCTTGCTCCGGCACCAGGTCGACCACCGCGTCGGCATGGACCGCCAGCGCGTCCCGGGCCGGATGTGCCTGCAGCCGCGCGTGCAGATAGCGGCCATAGGCGCGCCGCGGCGCGAACAGCGCCGCGCGCGCGGCGTCGTCCAGCCCGGCCCCCTCGGGTTGCGCGCGCAACCAGTCCACGAAGTCGCCGGGCACGGCATCGAACGCGCTCATCCGCCCGGCCGGCACGTTGAGCACATGCTCGACGCGCGCGGTCGAGTACGCCGCGCCTTGGGCAGGTACCGTGCGCGGTTCGGCCAGGGCGATGCGCAGGCCGCCGTGCGCGAGCAGATGCAACGCGACCAGTGCGCCGCAGGCGCCACCACCGATCACGAGGACATCGGTGGGCAGGGTGTCGGCGCTACGCATGGCGGGTCCTGTCGCGGGAGAACACGCAGTATCCCATCCGGCTCCGTACCATGGCCGCGACGCGCCCGCACGAGGCGCTGCACACGGGGAATGCGGTTTGGATCTGTGGTTGACGCTCGCGGTGATGACGGGTGCGGTGTATCTGTTCGTCACCGAGAAGCTGCGCGTCGACGTGGTCGCGCTGCTGGTCGCGGTGACGTTGCTGGTGCTGGGCGTGGTGACCTTGCCCGAGGCCCTGTCGGGATTCAGCAACCAGGCGACGATCATGGTCGCGGCGATGTTCGTGCTCAGTGGCGCGCTGCAGCGCAACGGCGCGCTCGTGGCAGCCGGCGATCTGCTCGCGCGCATCCGCAGGCCGTGGCTGTTCGGGCTGGTGATGATGGCCCTGGTCACCTGCGTGGCGGCATTCGTCAACAACACCGCGACCGTCGCGGTGTTCCTGCCACTGGTCCTGGCCGCGACCGCCGCCAACCGCTGGGCGCCCTCGAAGTTCCTGATCCCGCTGTCGTACATGTCGCAGACCGCCGGCGTCTGCACGCTGATCGGCACCTCGACCAACCTGCTGGTCGATTCGATGGCGCGCGAGGCCGCGGGCGTGGGATTCACGCTGTTCGAATTCGCACCGCTGGGCATCGTCTTCGTCGGCATCTGCGTGCTGTACCTCACGATCGTGGGGCGCTGGCTGCTGCCTGATCGCGGCGTGTCGGGACGCGATGCGACCGATCACATCGGCCTGTACGTCGCCGAGCTGCTGGTGCCCGAGGGCGCTTCGGCGATTGGACGGTCGCGCGGCGAAGTCCTCGACGGCCACGACGCGGTGCGGTTGCTCGACGTGCTGCGCGAGGGCGCGGCGGTGCGCGGCACCGATGTCCGCGTGGCCGCCGGCGACCGCCTGTTGCTGCGCGGGCTGTGGCACGACATCGAGGCGACGCGCAAGGCGCTCAAGCTGCGTTTCGACCACGTCGCGCGCGATCTCGACGGGGACATCCGTGCCGAGCGGCTGCACGTCGAAGCGATGGTCGCACCGGGTTCGCACCTGATCGGCCACACGCTCGCCGGGATGCGCTTCGGCCACACCTACCGCGCCCGCGTGCACGGGCTGCACCGGCGACAGCTGGGCATCCAGCGCCCGCTCGACCAGGTGCCGCTGAACGTCGGCGACGTGCTGCTGCTCGACGCGCCGGCGAAGGCGATCGACGAGCTGCGCGTCGATCGCGGTCTGATCGTCATGGGCGCCCGCGCGCAACGCAAGGTCGACACGACGAAGGCGACGCTGTCGGCAATCGTCATGGCCGCGGCGATCGCGGCGGCAGCGCTGGGCTGGGCGTCGATCGTGGCCTCGGCGCTGCTGGGCTGCATCGCACTGGTGGTGCTGCGCCTGATCGACCCCGACGAGGCCTACGCGGCGATCGACTGGCGGGTGATCCTGCTGCTGGCCGGCATCATTCCGCTGGGACTGGCGCTGCAGAAGACCGGCGGCGCGGCATTGGCCGCCGAGCAGCTGATCAGCATCGTCGGGCGCTACGGGCCAACCGCGACGCTCGCCGCGGTGTACATGATGACCTCCGCGCTGACCGAGTTCATGAGCAACAACGCCTCGGCGGTGCTCGTCGTGCCGATCGCGCTGGCGACGGCCGCCGCGCTGGAGGTCGATCCCAAACCCTTCCTGATCGCCGTGGCGTTCGCCGCGTCGACCAGCTTCGCCACGCCGATCAGCTACCAGACCAACACCATGGTCTACACGGCCGGCAACTACCGCTTCAGCGATTTCGTGAAGATCGGCATGCCGCTCAACCTGATCTTCCTCGTCACCGCCACGCTGCTGATCCCGCGATTCTTTCCGTTCTGACTGGGCACGCCCGCGCGGTCGTGGCACCCTGCCCGGCGTCCACGGCCCGGGAAGTGCGCATGCGCCAGCTGCTGTCGATCGCCACGCTGCCGCTGGCCACCACCGGCCTCGGCCTGCTGATGTGGAGCGGGATGACGACCGCCGCCCTGCAGATGCGCCCCGATGGCGCGTCGACGCTGCACCAGCTGCAATGGCTCGGCCTGTTCTGCGGCGGGCTTCTGGTCGCCACGTCCGCCGTGGCGCGGCGGCTCTTGCGACTGCCGGCATCTCATGATCGAGGTCGTACCCGCATGCTCGTCGCCGCGGCCCTGGCGCTCGCAGCGGTGCTGTGCGTGCTGCTGCTCGGCGGCGCGTGGGCCGGTCAGGGACCCCTGCTCGTCGCACTGGGGATCGCCCTGCTGCTGGCCGCGTTCGGCAGCGTCGCCGCGCTCGCCACGGACCTGGGGGCGGGACCCGCACCGGCGCCCTGGCGCCATCCGCTGGTCCTGCCGGTCCAGCTGCTGTGGGCGATGACTGCGGGACTGGCGCTGCTCTACCTGCTGATGGATCGACTGTTCACGACCGGCGGCGATGGCCGCACGATGCTGCTCACCCTCACCGGCCTGGGTCTGTGCCTGGCGGTATGCAAGGGCGTGTACTGGCACGCCACCGGTCCGACGCCCGCCGCCCGGCGCGGCGCGCGTGCCGGCGTGCCGGCGCTCCTGGTCCTCGGACCGCTGCTGGGCTGGCTTCTCGCCCGCGCCGACGGCATGCCGACGGTCGTCCCGCTGTCGCTGGCCACGGTGTGCGTGCTCGCCGCCGCGCTGCTGGACCAGCACCTGTTCGCACGCGAGGGCGCCGACGCCATGCCCGCAAGCACGGAGGAGACCTGAAGCCTGCCTCGCCGCCCCGCACCACGGGATGGCCACCGACACGGTCGCTTGGGCATAATGACGCTGTAACCGCTTACATGAATGGCTGAGATGCTTGCTGGCTGGTGGCTGGCCGTTGCGGGCCTGCCGATCTACACCCATCCGCTTCCGGCAGCGCCGGAGCAACCCGCGATCACCGCCGTCGCCTCGCGGCAGGTGCCGCTGCGCCGTCCCTGCTACCGCCTCGCCTGCCGCGACAAGGAGTGGACCGCCAGCGCCTCGCGCCAGCGCATCTGGATGCCGAAGGCACCGGGCGTGCGTCCACGCACGGTCTCGCTGCCGGTGGTGAAGCTGCCCGATCGCCGCTTCGCCTCGCTGCACTCGCCCTATTCGAGCCGCGAGTTCGTGCGCGCCGGCGGCAACCACGTCAAGTGGGACACCAGCTACGGCTTCGAGGCGATCCGCAGCCCGGAGACCACCCTGCGCCTGGAGTTCGGGACCGGTGTGCGGATCGAGCCCTATACCGACTACGGCACCGCGGTGATGGGTCCGATCGCGCGCGGCCAGGTGCAGCTGTCGCAGGAGCTCGGCCGCAAGGCCTCCTTCACCCAGCAGGTGCAGGTGGAAACCGGCCGCGAGAACACCTTCGTACGGCAGACGCTCGCGTTCGACTACGAGCTGTTCCCGCGCTGGACGCTGCGCTCTGATTTCGAGCTGCGCCACGACACGCTCGGCAACGGCGGACGCGGCAGCACCGACACCGAAGGGTCTCTCAAGCTGCGCCGCAGCTTCTGATTTCCGTCGCGGCCCGGAGACCCCGGGCGCTCCACGCACGGGCGCACGACGCCTGGCGCCTGCGGCCTCAGCCGGGCAGGAACGCGCCCGCCCCCGCCTCGAGCAGCTTCGCCGCCACGCGGGCGCCCAGCGCGTCGCCCTCGGCCGGAGCGGCCTCGCCACCGGCCCGCACCGCACGACCGTCCTGCGCCGAACCCACCATGCCTTCCAGGCGCAGCCGGTCACCGTCGAGCCATGCGTAAGCGGCCACCGGCACGTGACAACTGCCGTGGAGCGCGCGGTTCATCGCGCGCTCGGCCTCGACGCAGCGCCGGGTCGGCCCGTCGTCGAGCGTGCGCAGCAGTTGCTGCAGCCGCGGCGCGTCGTCGCGGCACTCGATCGCGATCGCGCCCTGCGCCGGCGCCGGCAGCCAGTGGGGCGCATCGAGGCGCGCCCGGATGCGCGTCTCGAGGCCGAGGCGCTGCAGGCCCGCGCACGCGAGCACGATCGCGTCGTACTCGCGGGCATCGAGTTTCGCCAGGCGCGTGTTGACGTTGCCGCGCAGATCGCGCAACGCCAGGTCCGGACGCCGCGCACGCAGCTGCGCCTGGCGCCGCAGCGAGGACGTCCCCACGCGCGCACCTTCCGGCAGCGCATCGAGATTGGGGAAGCCGTTGCTGACGAATGCATCGGCATGATCGGCGCGCGCCAGGATCGCCGGCAGCGCGAAGCCCGGCTCCAGTTCCATCGGCACATCCTTGAGCGAATGCACGGCGCAGTCCGCCTGGCCGGCCTGCATCGCGATCTCCAGCTCCTTGAGGAACAGGCCCTTGCCACCGATCGCGGCGAGCGAGCGGTCGAGCACCTCGTCTCCGCGCGTGCTCAGCGGCACCAGTTCCACATGCAGACCGGGATGCCGTGCACGCAACGCGGCAGCCACGTGCTCGCTCTGCCACAGGGCGAGCGGACTCTTGCGGGTGGCGATGCGCAGACGATCCATCCGCGCATTATCGACCATCGCCGCCGACCTCGCGCGGCGACGGTCTAGAGCGTGCGGACGGCGTCGCGCAGATGGGGCACGCAGCGACGGCTCACTTCCAGCGGCCTGTCGCCGTGGCGCAGCACGGCGTGCACATGGCCGTCGAGATCGCGGCGCAGTTCCACCAGCTCGTGGCGCGCGACCAGGCAGTTGCGATGGATGCGCACGAAGCGGTCGCCGAATTCGTCCTCGAGCGATTTGAGCGATTCCTCGACGAGGTCTTCGCCACGCGCGTGATGCACGACGACGTACTTCTCCTCCGCCTGCAGGTAGCGGATGTCCTCGACCGGAATCAGCCGCAGGCTGCCGCGCAGGCGCGCGCACAGGTGCGTGCGGCGCTTGTCGCCATGTCCGTCGCCACCGGCGCTGTCGCGTCCGGCGGTGAACGTGCGTGCGCGCTCGACGGCCGCGTGCAGACGCTCGGAACGCACCGGCTTGACGAGGTAGTCGACCGCCGCGGCCTCGAAGGCCTTGAGTGCATGGGCGTCGTAGGCGGTGCAGAACACGACCGCCGGCCGCGGTTCGAAAGCCGCCAGGTGACGCGCCACCTCCAGCCCGTCGATGCCGGGCATCGCGATGTCGAGCAGGACCAGCGCGGGATCGTGCGCGGCGCAGGCCTCCAGCGCACTGCCGCCGTCGCCGACCTCGGCGACGATCTCGATGTCCGGTTCGTGCGCCAACAGCATGCGCAGGCGCTCGCGCGCAAGCGGTTCGTCGTCGGCGATCACCACCTTCATGGCGTGCGTTCTCCCGGAACGGGCATGGCGCCGCCCGTCGGCACCGGCAGCTGGATGGTGCACGCATAGCGGCCATCGTTCCACCCGTAGTGCATGCGCGCGCGCGACCCGAACGCGAACGCCAGCCGGTGGGCGATGCTGCGCTGTGCATGGCCCGCGCCCTGGGCCGGCGCATCGTCCGGCGGCAGCGACGGGTTGGCCACGTCGATTTCCAGCAGTCCGCCCCCGCAGGCGAGCCGCACCTCGATGGTGCCGCCTTCGGGCAGGCGCGAGAT
>Ga0207790_1000551_pt1 | contig 12755 bp, 13 predicted proteins | sample HigsolmetaGSP14D_FD_184842 | JGI IMG/M metagenome (GOLD analysis project Ga0207790, IMG submission 184842) | High solid enriched microbial communities from the Joint BioEnergy Institute, USA - SP1-4-D (SPAdes) | ecosystem: Engineered > Bioreactor > SSF (Solid state fermentation) > Aerobic >...
CGCGGGACGATATCGAGGTTACGTTCGACCGCCACACGGCGCCCGGTCAGTTCCAGGCGCTCGATCAGGTCGGCGACGCTGGCGCCTTCGGGCAGCTCGAGGGTTTCACCGTTCAACTGGATATGCATGACGACCCGTCACAACAGGAGAAAGGGCCGGCATTCTAGCCCGATCCCCGGCGATGACCAAGGCGCAGGCCCGCCATTGGTCTCGCGGGCGGTTCAGGCCATGCGCCAGGCCAGCATGCCCAAACAAGCCCAACCAGCCAGAAAGGCCAGCCCGCCGAACGGTGTGACGATGCCCAGCTTGCCGATACCGGTTAGGGTCAGCAGATAAAGGCTGCCGGAAAACAACAGGATGCCGGCCGCGAAGAAGCCGCCCGCCAGATTGACCAGGCGGCCCGGGGCGAGCAGCGCCAGGATGGCCACGCCCAGCAGAGCCAGCGCGTGGATCAGCTGGTAATGGGTGCCGGTCTGGAACACCGCCAGGTACTCGGCGCTCAGCCTGCTCTTCAGGCCATGGGCGGCGAAGGCGCCCAGTGCGACCCCGGAAAAGCCGGCGAAGGCCGACAGCAACAACCACAGGCGAACCATAGCGCTCTCACCGATGCAAAAAATGAGCGTGCAGTTTACCCCCACACCCGCCCGGCCGCGTGCCCCGGATTGCCGCAGCCTTGTCCGCAACACCACCAGGCGCCGTATACTAATCGGCCAATCAAGCCTGGCTCCCTGCGCATGCTCCGATCCCTTCGCCGCCTCCTGCTGAAGCTGCTGCTCTGGTTTATCGCCGGCTCCTTCCTGCTGGTGCTCGCCCTGCGCTGGGTGCCACCACCGGGCACGGCGCTGATGGTCGAGCGCAAGATCGAGTCCTGGATCGACGGCAAACCGATCGACCTGCAACGCACCTGGCGCTCCTGGGAGCAGTTGCCGGATGACCTGAAGATCGCGGTCATTGCCAGCGAAGACCAGAAGTTCGCCCAGCACTGGGGCTTCGACGTGGAGGCGATCAAGGCGGCGCTGTCGCACAACCAGCAGGGCGGCTCGGTGCGTGGCGCCAGCACCCTCAGCCAGCAGGTGGCCAAGAACCTGTTTCTCTGGTCCGGCCGCAGCTGGCTGCGCAAGGGTATCGAAGTGTGGTTCACCGGGCTGATCGAACTGCTGTGGCCCAAGCAACGCATCCTCGAGGTGTACCTCAACAGCGCGGAATGGGCCGATGGCGTATTCGGCGCGGAGGCTGCCGCGCGGCATCACTTCAACATCGGCGCGTCCTACCTGTCGGCCCGCCAGGCCAGCCTGCTCGCAGCGGTGCTGCCCAATCCGCGCCAGTACGATGCCGGTCGCCCCAGTGGTTACGTCAATCAGCGCGCCAACTGGATTCGCCGGCAGATGCGCCAACTGGGCGGTAGCCACTACCTGGACCAGTTGCAGGCGCCTCGGCCGGCTTTTTGGGCGAAGTAACAGACGCAAGTCTGAAGAAAAAACCAGTCATTTCCTGTGGGAGCGGGCCACGCCCACGAACTAGTTTTCCACTAAAACTGTGGAATTCGCGGGCATGGCCCGCTCCCACAATCCCCACAATAGTTAACATCCGCAGTAGGTCTGAATCGCCCAAACAAAAACGCCCCGAACAGAGTCGGGGCGCTTCGGGTGTTGCAGGCCGGGTCAGGCGGCGATGCAGCCCTTGAGCTTGTTCATCGCATTCTTTTCCAGCTGACGGATACGTTCCGCCGATACGTTGTACTTGGCCGCCAGCTCATGCAGGGTGGCCTTTTCCTCGGCCAGCCAGCGTTGCTGCAGGATATCGCGGCTACGCTCGTCGAGCGCTTCGAGCGCCTCGTGCAGGTTGGCGCTGGAGGTATCGCTCCAGTCCTCGTCTTCCATCTGCCGAGCGGGATCGTAGCGGTGGTCTTCGAGGTACTGGGCCGGCGACTGGAACGCGCTGTCGTCATCCGCATCAGCAGCCGGGTCGAAGGCCATGTCATGGCCGGTCAAGCGGCTTTCCATCTCGCGCACTTCACGGGCTTCGACGCCCAGGCTCTCGGCCACGGCGTTGACTTCGTCGTTGTTCAGCCAGGCCAGGCGCTTCTTCTGGCTGCGCAGGTTGAAGAACAGCTTGCGCTGGGCCTTGGTGGTCGCAACCTTGACGATCCGCCAGTTCTTCAAGATGAACTCGTGGATTTCCGCACGGATCCAGTGCACGGCAAACGACACCAGGCGTACACCCATTTCCGGGTTGAAACGCTTGACCGCCTTCATCAGGCCGACGTTGCCTTCCTGGATCAGGTCGGCCTGGGCCAGACCGTAGCCGGAGTAACTGCGCGCGATATGCACGACGAAACGCAGGTGCGCCAATACCATCTGGCGGGCTGCTTCGAGGTCCTGCTTGTAGAAGAGGTTACCGGCCAGTTCGCGCTCCTGCTCGGGCGTCAGCAGCGGAATGCTGTTAACGGCATGCACGTAAGCTTCCAGGTTTGCGCCTGGAACCAGAGCATGAACAGGTTGCAAGGAAGTGGACATTCGAATCCTCCGATTCACGAAACGTACGCAGTGTAGCACTGCGCAATCTGACCGGAAGCCACCATCCTGGTTCCCCGGTCAATAGTCAATATCAACCAAATCAATGTGTTAGCGAAGCGTCAAACTAGCGCTTCAGCGGGGGGCCAACTCACGAAGATGCCGCGCCACCGCCAGCCACGCACCGATATACCCCAACAGCACCGCTCCCAGCAATAGGGAGAAGCCGTCGCCTGCGGGCACGCCGGCCAGGGCGAAATCACTGCCATACAATCCGGACAGGCGCACCACGGCATCGTTCAACCAGTTCAACCCAAAGGCCAACACCAGCCACGACAGCACTCCGGCACCCAGGCCATACAGCGCCCCCATATAAAGAAACGGCCGGCGTACGTAGCTATCGGTGCCGCCGACCAGCTTGATCACCTCGATCTCGGTGCGCCGGTTCTCGATATGCAGGCGAATGGTATTGCCGATCACCAGCAGCAGCGCCACGATCAGCAAAACCGTGAGGCCAAAAACGAAACGGTCGCCCAACTTGAGGATTGCGCTCAACCGCTCGACCCAGACCAGGTCCAGCTGTGCCTGCTCCACGTTGGGCAGCTCTGCCAAACGCAGACGCAACGCCTCAAGAGTGGCTTTGTCGACTTCCTTGGGCGTTACCAGCACAGCGCCGGGCAACGGATTGCTCGGCAACTCCTTGAGGGCTTCGCCCAACCCGGACTGCTGCTGAAACTCTTCCAGGGCCTTTTCGCGACTGATCCATTCGGCTTCGGCCACGTCATCCATGCTGGCGATTTCTTCGCGCAGGGCCTGGCCCTGGCTATCGCTGGCGTCGATCTTGAGGAACACCGAGATCTGCGCAGCACGCTCCCAGGTGCCGCCAAGACGCTCGACGTTGCCGAGCAGCAGCGACAGGCCCATGGGCAGGCTCAGGGCCACGGCCATCACCAGGCAGGTGAAGAAGCTGCCGATCGGCTGCTTGCCGAGGCGGCGCAGGCTGTCGACCAGGCTGGCGCGGTGGCTTTCCAGCCAGGCGCGGGTCAGGGTGCGAAAATCCGGCTCGTTGTCCGGGCCCTGTGGCTCGGCATTCTTCGGCGCCGCGCCGACGCGCTGGGAGGGCTGCGGTGGGGGTATGCGCGACGCACTCATTCGCCGGCCTCCCCATCGCCGATCAGGCGGCCGCGTTGCAGGGTGAGCATGCGGTGACGCATGCGCGCGATCAGTGCCAGGTCGTGACTGGCGATCAGCACGCTGGTGCCGAGGCGGTTGATGTCTTCGAATACGCCCATGATTTCTGCCGCCAGACGCGGGTCGAGGTTACCGGTGGGTTCGTCGGCCAGCAGCAGGGCCGGACGATGGACGATGGCGCGGGCGATGCCGACGCGCTGTTGCTGCCCGGTCGACAGGTCGCCGGGGTACAGCTCGGCCTTGTCGCTCAGCGAAACCCGCTCCAGCGCCGAGCCGACGCGGCGGCCGATATCGCTCTTGGACAGGCCGAGGATCTGCAGTGGCAGGGCCACGTTGTCGAACACGCTGCGGTCGAACAGCAGTTGGTGGTTCTGGAACACCACGCCGATCTGCCGGCGCAGGAAAGGAATCTGCGCGTTGCTGATCTGCCCCAGGTCCTGCCCGGCCAGCAGCAGCTTGCCGGAGGTCGGGCGCTCCATGGCCAGCAGCAGGCGCAGCAGCGTGCTCTTGCCGGCGCCGGAGTGGCCGGTGACGAACAAAAACTCGCCGCGGCGCACGCGGAAACTCAACTCATGCAACCCGACATGTCCGTTGGGGTAACGCTTGCCGACCTGCTCGAATCGGATCATCACTGCTCCCGTTGCTGGAAAAGCGCCTGAACGAAGGGTTCGGCCTCGAAGGTGCGCAGATCGTCGATACCTTCGCCAACACCGATGTAGCGAATCGGCAGGCCGAACTGCTTGGCCAGGGCGAAGATCACCCCACCCTTGGCCGTGCCATCCAGCTTGGTCAGGGCCAGGCCGGTCAAGTTCACCGTCTGGTTGAATTGTTTGGCCTGGTTGATGGCGTTCTGGCCGGTGCCGGCATCCAGCACCAGCAGCACTTCATGGGGAGCGCTGTCATCGAGCTTGCCGATTACCCGACGGACCTTCTTCAACTCCTCCATCAGGTTGTCCTTGGTGTGCAGACGGCCGGCGGTATCGGCGATCAGCACGTCCATGCCGCGGGCCTTGGCGGCCTGCACGGCGTCGAAGATCACCGAGGCCGAGTCGGCGCCGGTGTGCTGGGCGATCACCGGGATCTTGTTGCGCTCGCCCCATACCTGCAGCTGCTCGACGGCGGCAGCGCGGAAGGTATCGCCAGCGGCGAGCATGACCTTCTTGCCCTCGCCCTGCAGCTTCTTGGCCAGCTTGCCGATGGTGGTGGTCTTGCCGGCGCCGTTCACGCCGACCACCAGGATCACGTAGGGACGCTTGGCGCTGTCGATCTGCAGCGGCTGCTCGACCGGGCGCAGCATGGCGGCCAGCTCTTCCTGCAGCGCCTTGAACAGTGCATCGCTGTCGGTCAGTTGCTTGCGCGCGACCCTCTGGGTCAGGCTGCCGATGATCGCGGTGGTGGCCTCGACGCCGACATCGGCGGTGAGCAGGCGGGTCTCGATCTCGTCGAGCAGGTCGTCATCGATGGTCTTCCTGCCGAGGAACAGGCTGGCCATGCCTTCGCCGATGCTGGCGCTGGTCTTCGACAGGCCCTGGCGCAGGCGGGCGAACCAGCCGCCCTTGTTGTCCGACGGCTTGTTCTGCTCGACGACTGGCTCACTGACCGCCTCGGCCGGTGCAGTGAGCACCGCGGCCGGCGTGGCGGGCATGGCGTGCTGAACATCGCTGCCGGTGGCCAGCGGGGCGGAATGCTCCGCCGGTGCGGCCGGTTGTTCGGCAACGGGCTCTGGCAACGCTTCGGGCCCATGACGGGTGGCGTCATCGAGCACGCGCTCAGCGGCTACGGTCGGCGCGCTGAAAACGGGTGTTTCGATCGGGTCGCGTTCGATCGGGTCGCGCTCGATCGGTTCGTGCTCCATGGCCGGCGAGGCCTCGGCTAACGGCTCCTGGGGCGCTGGCTCGGGCGATGCTTGCGGCAGTGCCTCTGGCACCTCGGCCTGCGGCTCGGAGGCAGCTGGCGCAGGCTCGGTCGGCTTCTTGCGCAGCCAGCCGAACAGGCCACGTTTTTCGGCTTTCTCGGCACCCTGCTCGGGGGCCGGGGTCTTGTTGTCGTCTTTTGAACCAAACATGGAGGACGGCTATCTCACTGGGGCGAACGCCATGGCGCCCTTGCACGGGTGGGCTGAAGGGCTTGCAGATGGCTAATTGCAGACTGCCACCGCACAGGACGTGGTCGCCGTTAAAACGGATGCGTATCCTAGCACCTCCGCAGCTGCCACGGCTAAGCCGCACCGCCGTCCTGACGGCCTGCTTCGACGATGCTGCACCGCGCTCACACCCGACCGCAATCCCACGCCCGGCGTGGTTCAACGAGGAGAGAGGTTTGTCCAGTTCACTTGCCCGCCATCTCGCCGGCCTGCTGCTGGCCGTCTGTGCCCTGCCCTTCGGGGCGCAGGCCGCGGCCCCGCAACCCACCCACGAATTCACCCTGGATAACGGCCTCAAGGTCATCGTCCGCGAAGACCACCGCGCCCCCGTGGTGGTCTCGCAGATCTGGTACAAGGTCGGCTCCAGCTACGAGACCGCCGGCCAGACGGGCCTGTCCCATGCCCTGGAACACATGATGTTCAAGGGCAGCCGCAAGCTCGGCCCCGGCGAAGCCTCGCGGGTACTGCGCGACCTGGGCGCCGAGGAAAACGCCTTCACCAGCGACGACTACACCGCCTACTACCAGGTGCTGGCCGCCGATCGCCTGGGCGTGGCCTTCGAGCTGGAAGCCGACCGCCTGGCCAGCCTGCGCCTGCCGCCGGAAGAGTTCGCCCGCGAAATCGAGGTGATCAAGGAGGAACGCCGCCTGCGCACCGACGACAAGCCCTCGGGGCTGGCCTACGAGCGCTTCAAGGCCATGGCCTACCCGGCCAGCGGCTACAGCATCCCGACCATCGGCTGGATGGCCGACCTGGATCGCATGAACGTGCAGGAGCTGCGCCACTGGTACGAAACCTGGTACGTGCCCAACAACGCCACCCTGGTGGTGGTCGGCGACGTTACCGCGGACGCCGTGAAAGCCCTGGCCCAGCGCTATTTCGGCGCGATCCCCAAGCGCGACGTGCCGGCGGCGAAGATTCCCCTGGAGCTGCCCGCGCCGGGTGAGCGGCAGATCACCCTGCACCTGAAGACCCAGTTGCCGAGCCTGATGATGGGCTTCAACGTGCCGGGCCTGGCCACCGCCAAGAACCCGCGAGACGTACACGCCCTGCGCCTGATCGCCGCCCTGCTCGATGGCGGCTACAGCGCACGCCTGGCCACCCGCCTGGAGCGCGGCGAGGAATTGGTCTCCGGCGCCGGCGCCTGGTACAACGGCTACACCCGCGGCGACAGCCTGTTCACGATCTCCGCCACGCCCAACGTGCAGACCGGCAAGACCCTGGAGCAGACCGAGGCGGGCATCTGGCGCGAACTGCAGGATCTGCAGAGCACCGCACCCTCGGCCGAAGAGCTGGCCCGCGTACGCGCCCAACTGATCGCCGAGCTGGTCTATGACCGCGACTCGATCAGCAGCCAGGCCACCGCCATCGGCCAGCTGGAAACCGTCGGCCTGTCCTGGAAACTGATCGACCAGGAACTGGCCGAGCTGGAGGCCGTGACCCCGGCCGACATCCAGAACGCCGCCAAGACCTATTTCACCCGCGATCGCCTCAGCGTCGCCCACGTTCTGCCCGAGGAGAAGCGCGATGAGTAAGCGCAACGGTCCGCGCTATGCCCTGCTGGGCTTGTTTCTGATCGCCCTGCTGGCGGCCCTGGCCTTTACCGTCAAGCGTGCACCGGATGCCGTCGAGCCTGGGGCCCAGGCCGCACAAGCCGACGACAGCCAGCTGCAGTCGCTGGCCGAGCTGGATGGCAAGGAGCCGGCCCGCCGCAAACTGGACATCCAGAGCTGGCAGACCGCCGAGGGTGCCAAGGTGCTGTTCGTCGAAGCCCGCGAGCTGCCGATGTTCGACCTGCGCCTGACCTTCGCCGGCGGCAGCAGCCAGGACGGCGAGGTGCCCGGCCTGGCGATGCTGACCAACGCCATGCTCAACGAAGGCGTACCCGGCAAGGACGTCGGCGCCATTGCCGCCGGCTTCGAGAGCCTCGGTGCCGAGTTCGGCAACGGTGCCTACCGCGACATGGCGGTCACCAGCCTGCGCAGCCTCAGCGCCGCCGAGCAGCGCGAACCGGCCCTGAAGCTGTTCGAGCAGGTGATCGGTCAGCCGACCTTCCCCGCCGATTCGCTGGCGCGCATCAAGAACCAGATCCTCGCCGGCTTCGAATTCCAGAAGCAGAACCCGGGCAAGCTGGCCAGCCTCGAGCTGTTCGAGCGCCTGTACGGCCAGCACCCCTACGGTCACCCCAGCGAAGGCACCGCGCAGTCGGTTCCCGGCATCAGCCGCGAACAGCTCAAGGCCTTCCATGCCAAGGCCTACGCCGCTGGCAACGCGGTGATCGCGGTGGTTGGCGACCTGTCCCGCGAGGAAGCCGAAGCCATGGCCGCCGAGGTCTCTGCCGCGCTGCCCAAGGGTCCGGCGCTGGCGAAGACCGTCGAGCCCGAGGCGCCCAAGCCTGGTTTGAGCCATATCGAGTTTCCGTCCAACCAGACCCACCTGCTGATCGCCCAGCTCGGCATCACCCGCAAGGATCCGGACTACGCAGCGCTGTACCTGGGCAACCAGGTGTTCGGTGGCGGCGGTTTCGGCACCCGGTTGATGACCGAAGTCCGCGAAAAGCGCGGCCTGACCTATGGCGTGTATTCCGGGTTTACCGCCATGCAGGCCCGCGGCCCGTTCATGATCAACCTGCAGACCCGCGCCGAACTCAGCGAAGGCACCCTGCAACTGGTCAAGGACCTGCTGCGCGACTTCATCGCCAACGGCCCGACCCAGCAAGAGCTGGACGCCGCCAAACGCGAAATGGCCGGCAGCTTCCCACTGTCCACGGCCAGTAACGCAGCCATCGTCGGCCAGCTCGGCGCCATCGGTTTCTACGACCTGCCGCTGACCTATCTGGAAGACTTCATGGCCCAGGTACAGGCGCTCAGCGTCGACCAGGTCAAGGCGGCCATGGCCAAGCACCTCGATCCCGAGGCCCTGGTGATCGTCAGTGCCGGGCCAACGGTCGAGCAGAAGGAACTGCCGCCGCCCACCGACAAGCCGGCTGAACAGCCCGCTGCCGTACCGGAGCACTGATGGCCAGACGACCGACTTCCGGCAAAGCGCCCGTCGCCCACGGCGGCGATGGCCAGCTGCGGATCATTGCCGGCCAATGGCGCAGCCGCCAGTTCAGCTTCCCCATGGCTCACGGCCTGCGGCCCACGCCCAACCGTGTGAGGGAAACCCTGTTCAACTGGCTGGCGCCTTACGTCGAAGCCGCCAAGGTGCTCGACCCCTTCGCCGGCAGCGGCGCGCTGTTTCTCGAAGCGCTGTCGCGCGGCGCCGGCAGCGCCCTGGCCCTGGACCTCAACCCGACTGCGGTAACCAGCCTGCGCGGCCACCTGGCCACCCTGCGTTGCGAAAACGGCCAGGTGCTGCAAAGCGATGCACTCGCCTACCTGCAGAGCCAGCCGGCCACGCCGTTCGACCTGGTGTTCCTCGACCCACCGTTCAGCCAGAACCTGCTGCTGCCCGCCTGCACGCTGCTCGAAGAGCGCGGCTGGCTGGCCGCCGATGCCTGGGTCTACACCGAGAGCGAGCAGGTGCCATCGAGCCTCGGCATGCCCGGCAACTGGCGCCTGCACCGTGAGCAGAAGGCCGGCCAGGTGCATTACGCACTGTGGGAGCGACGCGATGCCTGAGCCCACCCTGGCCTTGCGCAACGCGCTGGTTGAGCAAGGCCTGGAGCTGCGCGCACAAGAGGCCTCAGACTGGCAGGGCGAAATTCCCCTGCCTGCCGATATCGCCAGGTTCTACCGCGAGATCGGTCCCGATGATTGCAACCTGGCCACCGCCGGCAACTCGTTCTTCATTCCGGCTCTGGCTCGCCTGTGGCGCATGCAGGCCGGCTACCGCTGGCATGGCATCAGCGGTGAGCGCCTGACCGGCTGGCACGACGACTGGCTGGTAGTTGCCGACCAGGGTGGCGACCCGTTCATCTTCGAGACAACTAGCGGCAAGGTGCTGCACGACCGCCATGGTGGCGGCAGCTGGCAACCCGCACCGATATTCGACAGCCTGGAACAGATGATCGCCTGCCTCGCCACATTCGACGCCACCTGGAACAGTGCCGGTGAAGACATCTTTCTCGACGACTACAGCGTCAACCCACGACACCGCGAACGGCTGATCGATGCGCTGACCCCCGTGCTGAGCAGCCGATCTGCCGCGCAATCGCTGGCCGACGAGTTCGGCTGGTAATCAGTGTGACGGCCCAGGAGATGAACGGCCGATCCCTCTTCACGGCTGCCTGGTGGCTGCCCGGCCCGCATCTGCAAACCCTCTGGGGCTCACTGTGCCGCCGCCCACCGGTACTCGAGCGGCAGCGCGAACGCCTGTGGCTGGAAGACGGCGACTTTCTCGACCTCGACTGGCATGGCCCGCACCAGGCCCACACGCCCCTGGTGCTGGTGCTGCATGGCCTGACCGGTTCCTCCAGCTCCCACTACGTACTCGGCCTGCAACGCCAACTGGCTGCCCAGGGCTGGGCCAGCGTGGCGCTGAACTGGCGCGGCTGCTCGGGGGAACCCAACCTGCTGCCCCGCGGCTACCACTCCGGCGCCAGCGAAGACCTCGCCGAGACCATCCGCCACCTGCAAGCCAAGCATCCCCTGGCGCCGCTGTATGCGGTGGGCTATTCGCTGGGCGGCAATGTGCTGCTCAAGTACCTCGGCGAGAGCGGCGCCGACAGCGGCCTGCAAGGCGCTGCCGCGGTGTCGGTGCCGTTTCGCCTCGATCAGTGTGCCGATCGCATCGGCGTGGGTTTTTCGCGGGTCTACCAGGCGCACTTCATGCGCGCCATGGTTGCCTATGTGAAGGACAAGCAACGCCTGTTCGCCCACCAGGGTCAGGCCGATCGCCTGTCGATGCTGGAAAAGCTCGGCCCGCTGGAGGGCATGCGCACCTTCTGGGACTTCGACGGGCGCATCACCGCGCCCTTGCACGGCTTCGAAAACGCTGACGACTACTATCGCCGCTCGTCGAGCCGCTACTACCTGGGGCGCATCCAGACGCCGACGTTGATGATCCAGTCCAGCGACGATCCCTTCGTCTACCCCCATAGCCTGCCCGAGGCCGATGAACTGGCGGCCTGCATCACCTTCGAACTGCATGCCAGGGGCGGCCATGTCGGCTTCGTCGACGGCTCGCCGCGCCGGCCCGGCTATTACCTGGAACGGCGTATTCCTGAATGGCTGGCAGGGCTGGCGACCTGAGCCGGATCGATCAGGGTGATCGTTGCGCCCGAGGTGCTGCCGAGTAGGCGCTAGCCTGTTTGACGCATCGCGGTGCTTACCCTAGAACTCCAGCGGCAGCCCAAGCGTGCTCTCCCTTCTCCTGCTGGCGTGGAGCGAGCCCCTCTACAACGAGGCTTTGCGCCCTCTGGTCATCGCCGCCTGGATCGCCCTGGCGGGCCGGTTGCCAGCACTCGCCCTGCACCTGCGCGCGGGTGCCAGTACGCCCTGGCGTGCGTGCCATGCTTGGCCGCGAGGGAAACGCTGCGCTACCATCCGCGACTCTTGCCGCCTCGAACAGGACGAAGCGATGAATCGAGTGTTATACCCAGGCACCTTCGACCCCATTACCAAGGGGCATGGCGATCTGGTCGAGCGCGCCGCGCGCCTGTTCGACAGCGTGGTCATCGCGGTCGCCGCCAGCCCGAAGAAGAATCCGCTGTTCTCTCTCGAACAGCGCGTGGAGCTGGCCCGGGAAGTCACCCAGCATCTGCCCAACGTCGAAGTGATCGGCTTTTCCACGCTGCTCGCCTCGTTCGCCAAGGAGCAGGGCGCCAACGTGCTGCTGCGCGGCCTGCGCGCCGTCTCGGATTTCGAGTACGAATTCCAGCTGGCCAACATGAACCGTCAACTGGCGCCGGAGCTGGAAAGCCTGTTCCTCACCCCATCGGAAAAGTACTCGTTCATTTCCTCGACCCTGGTGCGAGAAATCGCCAACCTGGGCGGCGATATCAGCAAGTTCGTGCACCCGGCCGTTGCCGATGCACTGACCGAGCGCTTCAAGAACCGCTGATCCGGCAACGCCGATATGCCTGAGCGCCATATGGCGCGCGGGCGTGCGCTGGCGGTGACAATCCGGCACAATCGCGGCTATCTGTTCGATTGTGTCGCGGCCGGTGGCCCGGCAGGAGCTTGCCTTTCATGTCCCTGATCATTACCGACGATTGCATCAACTGCGACGTCTGCGAACCAGAGTGCCCGAACGCGGCGATTTCCCAGGGCGAGGAGATCTACGTGATCGACCCCAACCTGTGCACCGAATGCGTCGGCCACTACGACGAGCCGCAGTGCCAACAGGTCTGCCCCGTGGACTGCATCCCCCTCGACGAGAACAACGTCGAGAGCAAGGAGCAGCTGCTGGCCAAGTACAAAGCCCTGACCGGCAAGGCCTGATAGTGCGCCGCCACCTTCGCGGCCTGCATTCCCTGCGCGCACTCTCTGGCGCGCTGCTTCTGCTGCTCAGCCTCGGCCTGCAGGCCGCCGAGCGTCCCGGCAGCAGCGCCATCGCCAGTGCCCATCCCGCCGCCACGGTAGCCGGCAAGGAAACCCTGGCCCTCGGCGGCAATGCCTTCGACGCTGCCGTGGCCATCAGCGCCGCGCTCGCCGTGGTCGAGCCCTACGGCTCCGGCCTTGGCGGCGGCGGTTTCTTTCTGTTGCGCAGCGCCGACGGCCGTTACGCTTTTCTCGACGCCCGCGAACGTGCGCCTGGCGCCGCCCACGCCGATCTCTATCGCCGCGACGGCCAGGTACAGCCAGCGCTGTCCCGCGATGGCGCACTCGCTGCCGCCATTCCAGGCCTGCCCGCTGCACTGGTCGAACTGGCCGAGCAGCACGGCAGGCTGGCCTTGCGCGACAGCCTGGCGCCGGCCATGCGCCTGGCACGCGAAGGCTTTCCGGTCGACCGCGTATACCGTG
>Ga0207790_1000553_pt1 | contig 12726 bp, 12 predicted proteins | sample HigsolmetaGSP14D_FD_184842 | JGI IMG/M metagenome (GOLD analysis project Ga0207790, IMG submission 184842) | High solid enriched microbial communities from the Joint BioEnergy Institute, USA - SP1-4-D (SPAdes) | ecosystem: Engineered > Bioreactor > SSF (Solid state fermentation) > Aerobic >...
CGCCGCGATGAGACCGGAGGATGCCGCGGTGGCGCCGCCCGATGCGGCATCCACCACATCCCACTCCCCTGCCAGGAGCGCCCGCAGAAGGCCCGCTGTCTCGGGACTGATGCGGGGTGATCCGGCCGGCGCGCATGCGGAGCAGACGATGCCGCCCAGCTGGGCGACGAACCAGTCGTGGGGTCCGGGTGCCCCGCAGCGGGCGCACTCCTGCAGCGACGGCGCCCAGCCCGAGAGGGACATGACGCGCAGGAGGTAGGAATCGAGGACCGACCGCGGTGCGTGATCGCCTCGCGCCAATGCGCGGAGCCCCCCGACGAGCAGCAGATACTGCTGCGGTGTCGTCTCGGCCTCGTTGAGCCGATCGGCCGTCTCGGACATCGCCGACGCCGCCGTGTACCGGTCGTAGTCGGTCGCGATGTCGGCGCCATAGGCGCCCAAGGATTCCGCCTGCTGCACGATGTCGAGCGAGCGGCCCTTGTACATCTGCACGTCGGCGACCATGAACGGCTCGAGCCGCGCGCCGAACTTCGACGACGTGCGGCGGACGCCCTTCGCGACGGCGCGGACCTTGCCGTGACGACGGCTGAGCATCGTCAGGATGCGATCCGCCTCACCCAGCTTGTGGGTGCGAAGGACCACGACCTCGTCACGGTAGGTGGGCACCCATCGATTATCCCGTGACCAGGCACAATGAAGGCGTGACCGAGCCGCAGTTCCTCATCCCCCTCTGGGCGGACCTCACCGCCGTCGGCCTCGGCGGCGTGCAGGGTGCCCTGTTCGCCTCGGGGTTCCAAGGACAGCGTCGCCTCGATCTTCTCGGGGTCGCCATCATCGGCGTCGTCATGGGGCTCGGCGGCGGCATGATCCGCGATCTGCTGCTGAGCACGACGCCCGTCGCCCTGCAGAGCGACGGCTACCTCATCACCGTCACCGCCGCGGCGCTCATCGGAATGCTGCTCGCGAACGTCTTCCAGCGTCTCAACGCGGTCATCGTGGGCCTCGATGCCGTCGCGATCGGGATGTTCGGCGCCCTGGGGACGACGAAGGCCCTCGCCCTCGGGCTCCCGCCGATCCCGTCGATCTTCGTGGGCGCCTGCGCCGCCGTCGGAGGAGGACTCCTCCGCGACGTGTTCATGGGACTGCCTGTCGCCATGATGCACGTCGGGTCGCTCTACGCCGTCGCCGCCGCGGTCGGGTGCGCCGTCCTCGCCATCCTCGACACCCTCGGGGTCTCCGCGGTACCCGCCGCGATCACGTGCATCGCCGTGACCGCCGTCATCCGCGTGCTCGCCGTCGTCTTCGACATCTCGCTGCCGGAGCAGCGGGCCCTCTACCGCAGGAAGGTCGCCGTCGAGACCTCGACCATCCCGATCATCAAGCCGTGATCGGGCGCCGCGGGGCGGCGACCCCCTGCAGGAGTCAGACGCCCGCGAGTTCGCCCTCGTGGGTGCGGCTGCGGATCGCCCGGTTCACGGCCGACACGATCGCCTTCAGGCTCGCGGTCGAGATGTCGCCGTCGATGCCGACGCCCCAGAGGCGCTGATCCTCGACCTGCAGCTCCACGTAGGCGGCCGCGTGGGCGTCGCCACCGGCCCCGAGCGTGTGCTCCACGTAGTCGTACAGGGAGATCTCGAAGCCACGCTCCCCCAGCACCTTCAGGAACGCCGCGATCGGACCGTTCCCCGCCCCGGTCGCCGAGACGCGCTCATCACCGTCGCGCAGGGTGACCTCGAGCGCCACGTCGCCGGACATGTCGCTCTGGGTGCGGGTGGACAGGAGCTCGAAGCGGCCCCATTTGTCGTCTGCCGCACGGGCAGGCAGATACTCGTCCGAGAAGATCGACCAGATCTGACCGCTGGAGACCTCGCCGCCCTCGGCATCCGTCTTCGCCTGGACGACGCCGGAGAACTCGATCTGCAGCTTCCGCGGCAGATCGAGCGCGTGGTCCGTCTTCAGCAGGTAGGCGACACCGCCCTTACCCGACTGCGAGTTGACGCGGATGACGGCCTCGTACGAGCGCCCCAGGTCCTTCGGGTCGATGGGGAGGTAGGGCACCGCCCACTCGATCTCGTCGACCGAGACGCCCGCGGCCTTCGCGCGGGACTCCATCGCCTCGAAGCCCTTCTTGATGGCGTCCTGGTGCGACCCGCTGAAAGCGGTGAAGACCAGATCGCCGGCCCAGGGGCTGCGCTCGGGGACGGGCAACTGGTTGCAGTACTCCGCCGTCCGCTTGACGTGGTCGACGTCGCTGAAGTCGATCTGCGGGTCGATGCCCTGCGTCAGCAGGTTGATCCCCAGGGCGACCAGGTCGACGTTGCCGGTGCGCTCGCCGTTGCCGAACAGGCATCCCTCGATGCGGTCGGCGCCGGCCATGTAGCCGAGCTCGGCCGCGGCGATCGCGGTGCCGCGGTCGTTGTGCGGGTGCAGCGACAGGATGACATTCTCGCGGTGCGCGAGATGACGGCTCATCCACTCGATCGAGTCGGCGTACACGTTCGGGGTCGCCATCTCGACCGTCGCCGGCAGGTTGATGATGACCTTGCGGTCGGGTGTCGGTTCGAACACCTCGATCACCTGGTTGCAGACGTCGACGGCGAACTCGAGCTCGGTGCCGGTGTAGCTCTCGGGCGAGTACTCGTAGTAGACGGCCGTCTCGGGGATCGTCTTCTCGTACTCACGGCAGAGGCGCGCACCCTCGAGGGCGATGTCGATGATGCCCTGCTGATCGGTGCGGAAGACGACCTCGCGCTGCAGCACGCTCGTGGAGTTGTAGAGGTGGACGATCGCCTGCTTCGCCCCGGCGATCGACTCGTACGTGCGCTTGATCAGGTGCTCGCGCGCCTGGGTCAGCACCTGGATCGTGACGTCCTCGGGGATGACGTCGTCCTCGATGAGCTGCCGGACGAAGTCGAAGTCGGTCTGGCTCGCACTGGGGAACCCGACCTCGATCTCCTTGTAGCCCATCTTCACGAGCAGCTCGAACATGACGCGCTTGCGTTCGGGGCTCATCGGATCGATGAGGGCCTGGTTGCCGTCCCGGAGGTCGACGGCGCACCAGCGCGGCGCGACCTCGATGCGGTTGCTCGGCCACGTGCGGTCCGGCAGGTCGACGCGGATCTGCTCGTGGTACGGGCGGTACTTGTGGATCGGTGCGCCCGAGGGCTTCTGGGTGTTTCGCATGATGGTGCTTCTTCTCTCGTCACTGGTGCGGACCCACGACAACCTCCGCGACGAGTTGGTCCTAGATCGAGGACTCGTCGCGGCGACGAAGAAGGAGGCCGCAGAAGCGCATACCGACACGTTACACCCCGCTCGCAGCGCACGACGTTCTGAGACGGATGCCGCGGGCCCGACACTCTCCGGGCATGATGCACCGTCGCTCCCTCGCCGCACTCGCCGCCGGCGCCGCCCTCCTGCTCACCTCCTGCGCCGCTGCGGCCGATGCGGGTGGGACCGCCGCGCCTCCGGGAGCCGCCTTGGCCGCGCTCACGCCGGACGCTCCGACCGGCGAGGTCATCGCCCAGGGGACGGTCCTCGACGACGGGTCCTCCGTCGAGTTGTGCCTGGGGGCGGTCGCGGAATCCGCGCCGCCGCAGTGCAGCGGCATCCCACTCTCCGGTTGGTCGTGGGCGGGCCTCGACGACGCCGCCTCGGTCGGCGACGCCACCTGGGGCACCTATGCCGTCTACGGCACCTACGACGGCGACACGTTCACCGTGACGCGCGCCCCGGTGCCCCTCGCCCTGTTCGACCCGGTCGCCGCACCCGATCCCACCGGGGGCAAGACCGGCACGGCCGCAGCATCGGACGTCACCTCCATCCACAAGGCGGTCCCCGCGGCGATCGGCGACGCCTACCTCTCGTCCTCGGAACAGGACGGCTGGGTGCTCGTCGACGTGGTCTGGGACGACGGCACGTGGCAGAAGGCAGCCGATCAGGACTTCGGAGCCGGGAAGGTGATCGTGCGCTCCGCCATCCGGGAGGTCAGCTGATCCCCCGTCAGGGCAACAGGGCGAGCTTGCCGCCGGGGTGCCCCTCCCGGAGGAAGCGCGCCGCTTCGATCGCCTCTGCGAACGGATACGTCCGTGCGACGGGCACCTCGAGCAGGCCGCGCCGGGCCAGGTCGACGAGATCGCCTCGGACCGCGTCGCGGAAGGCCGCACTGGCCGGCAGCATGCCGCCGATGGCGACGATGCCCTCGGATTCCAGGTCGCGCCGGACGATGGTGATGATGCGCTTCCGATCCTCGACGAGCGCGAGTGATGCCTCGATCGCCTCGTCGGTGCCCACCCCGTCGAGCGATGCGACGAAGGGAGCGTCGCCCGCGGCATCCTTCGCCCGGCCGACGAGGCCGGCCCCGTAGGCGATCGGGATGCCGCCGTATCGACGGACGACGTCGGCGTTCCGCTCGCTCGCCGTCCCGACGACGCGGACCCCTCGCACCGCCGCCTGCTGCAGGAAGCTGACTCCGACCGCGCCGGACGCCGCGTGGAACAGCACGGTGTCGCCGCGTCCCGCACCGCTCAACTCGAGCATTTCGGCGGCCGTTGCCCCGGCCAGGAACAGGTTGGCGGCCTCGGGGTGCGTCAGGGTCGCGGGCTTGGCGAACGCCTTCTCGGCAGGGATCGTGACCTCGGTGGCGTATCCGCCGCGCAGCCGGAAGGCGAGCACCTCGTCGCCGATCGCGGCGGGGCCCGAGCCGATCCCGGTGCCTGGACCGAGGGCGGTGATCTCGCCGGACACCTCGTAGCCGAGGGGGAACGGGAACGACGCGTCCGGGCGGGTCGGGTACTTGTAGTCGGCCGGGTTCATCCCGATGGCGTGCACCCGAATCGTCACCTCACCGGGCCCCGGCGCCGGGACATCGACGTCCTTCAACTCCCAGTCGGCGAGTCCGTCGGGACCGTTCGCGAACCATGCCTGCGCCATGAGATCGTCCTTCCGTGAGATGCCGGCGTCGCCGGTCAGAATCCGAGTCGCCCGAGCTGCTTCGGGTCGCGCTGCCATTCCTTCGCGACGCGAACGCGCAAGGAGAGGAACACGCGGCCGCCGACGAGCGGCTCGATACCCGCCCGAGAGCGGGCGCCGACGTCTTTCAGGCGGGATCCGCCGCGACCGATGATGATCGCCTTCTGACTGTCGCGCTCGACGACGATGTTCGCGTAGACGTCGGTGAGGTCGCTGTCCTCACGGGCGGAGATGTCCTCGACCGTCACCGCGATCGAGTGCGGCAGTTCGTCACGCACACCGTCGAGCGCCGCCTCGCGGATGATCTCGGCGATCCGGTCCTCGAGGCTCTCATCGGTGACGACACCCTCTGGGTACAGCGCGGGTCCGGTCGGCATCAGCTTCAGCAGCTCGTCCGCCAGCACGTCGAGCTGGTCGTCGGTCACGGCCGAGAGCGGGATGACCGCGTCCCAGTCCTCGCGGAGTGCGTCGACCTCCATGAGTCGCTCGGTGATCTCCTCGCGCGACGCGATGTCCACCTTCGTGACGATGGCGACCTTCTTCGCCCGGCCATAGCCGTCGAGGGATGCCGCAATCCGCCGGTCGCCCGGGCCGACCTTCTCGGTCGCCGGCACGAGGAACCCGATCGCGTCGACGTCGCCCAGCACCTGCTCGACGAGGTCGTTCAGCCGCTGGCCGAGAAGAGTCCGCGGTTTGTGGATGCCGGGGGTGTCGACGATCACGAGCTGACCGCCCGGACGGTTGAGGATGCCGCGGATCGCCTTTCGGGTGGTCTGCGGCTTGTCGCTGGTAATCGCGACCTTCTCGCCGACGAGGGCGTTGGTCAGGGTCGACTTGCCGACGTTGGGACGTCCGACGAACGTCACGAAACCGGAACGGCTGCTCACGGTCACTCCGATCCCCGCGCGACGCGGATCTCTGCGGTGGAAAGGGCTACGGGTTCGGCCACCGGCGCCTCGGCGCGCTCGACGAACACCGTCGCGAGTCCGCGGCCCCGGCCGAGGGACGTGCCGCCCGTGAGGACGAGGCCGCTGTGCTCGACGCGTACGCCGGGGACCGGAACGCTGCCGAGCGCCTTGCCGAAGAGGCCGCCGATCGAGTCGACGTCGTCGTCTTCGAGTTCGATCCCGAACAGGTCGCCGACCTCGTCGAGCCCGAGTCGTGTGCTCACGCGGAAGCGGCCGCCGCCGAGGTCGGACACCTCGCTCGTGCGCAGGTCGTATTCGTCCGCGATCTCGCCGACGAGCTCCTCGATGAGGTCCTCGAGGGTCACGAGACCCGACACCCCGCCGTATTCGTCGACGACGAGGCAGACGTGGACGGCTTCGCGTTTCATCTGCTGCAGGAGCGTCTCGGCGCGCATCGATTCGGGGACGAAGACGGCGGGCCGGGCGATCTGGGCGACCGGCACGCCGCGCCAGGCGGTCTCGTCGCGGTAGGCGAACTGAACGAGGTCCTTGAGGTAGACGACACCCGTGATGTCGTCGGCTTCGCCGTCGGCGATCGGGATGCGGGAGACGCCCTTGTCGAGGAAGAGCGTCATCGCCTCCTGGGTCGTGGCCGCGGCATCCATCGTCACCATGTCGGTGCGCGGCACCATGACGGCGCGCACGAAACGGTCCGTGAAGTCGAACACGGAGTGGATGAGGTCCCGGTCGTCGGCCTCGATGAGGTCCTGCGACGCGGCTTCATCGACCATGCTGAGGAGCTGCTCCTCGGACGCGAAGGATGCGCCGCGGTGGATGCCGGGGGTCAGACGGTCGCCGAGGAGGACGAGCAGGTGCGCGAGGGGACCGAGCACGATGCGTGCGCCGCGGATGAGCCCGGCGCACGCCTTCAGGAAGCCCTTCGCATGCTGCCGCCCCACGGCGCGCGGGGACGCCCCCACGAGGACGAAGGAGGCGACGGTCATGACGACCACCGCCGCCAGCATCGCCCACCAGATGTTCTCGAAGACGAGGGTGAGGGCGACCGTGACGAGAACGGCGGCGGCGGTCTCGATGAGGATGCGGATGAAGACGACGGCCGTACGGTGCGCGTCCGGGTCGGCCGCGATCCTTCGCAGGGCGGCACCGGAACGCGCCTCATCGGCGAGATCGGCGAGGTCCGCGCGGGAGGTCACATCGAGCGCAGCCTCGAGCGAGGCCATCAGGCCGCCTAGCGCGACCAGAAGACCCGCCGCGATGAACAGGAGGATCTCGGTCATGCGCGCCGGTGGCGCTCGCTCGCGTGGAACGCGCCGATGAGCTCCTTCTGCAGCCCGAACATCTCGCGCTCCTCCTCGGGCTCGGCGTGATCGAATCCCAGCAGGTGCAGCAGGCCGTGGGTCGTGAGGAGGATGAGCTCGTCCATCGTGGAATGCTTGGCCGCCTGCGCCTGGGTCTCGGCCACCTGCGGGCACAGCACGATGTCACCGAGCAGTCCGGGAGGCGTCGGAGCCTCATCCGTGCCGGGGCGCAGCTCGTCCATCGGGAAGCTCAGTACGTCGGTGGGGCCGGGCTCGTCCATCCACTGGACGTGCAGCGCCTCCATCGCCCCCTCGTCGACGAGGAGGATGGCCACGTCGGCGTCGGGGCTCACGTGGAGCTCCGCGAAGTTGTTCTCGGTGAGACGCAGCAGGACGGTCTCATCGACCTCGACGCCGGACTCGTTGGTGATCTCGATGGTCATGAACGTCCTCGCTTGGGCTGTCGGTCACGGGGGCCGGCGGGGCGCAGGCCCGTCCGGCGCTCGGCGCGGTTCGCGAACTCGCTCGCCTCGTCGCGCTCACGACGCGCGGCCAGCTTCTCCTCGTCGTAGGCGCTGTAGGCGTCCACGATGCGGCCGACGAGCGTGTGGCGCACGACGTCGTCGCTGGTCAGACGCGAGAAGTGGATGTCATCGATGTCCTTCAGGACCCGGGTGACGAGACGCAGCCCCGAGGCGCCCTGCGGCAAGTCGACCTGCGTGATGTCACCGGTGACGACCATGCGGGTGCCGAAGCCGAGACGCGTCAGGAACATCTTCATCTGCTCGGGGGTGGTGTTCTGCGCCTCGTCGAGGACGACGAAGGAGTCGTTGAGCGTGCGACCGCGCATGTACGCGAGAGGTGCGACCTCGATGGTGCCCGATGCCATGAGCTTGGGGACGAGCTCGGGGTCCATCATCTCGTTCAGCGCGTCGTACAGCGGACGGAGGTAGGGGTCGATCTTGTCCGTCAGGGTTCCCGGGAGGAATCCGAGCCGCTCCCCCGCTTCGACCGCAGGACGGGTCAGGATGATGCGACTGACCTCCTTGCGCTGCAGCGCCTGGACGGCCTTCGCCATCGCGAGGTACGTCTTGCCGGTGCCGGCGGGACCGATGCCGAACACGATCGTGTTCTCCTCGATCGCGTCGACGTACTCCTTCTGCCCGAGGGTCTTCGGTCGGATGACCTTGCCGCGCGACGACAGGATCGCCTCGCCGAGCACTTCGGAGGGACGCATCCCGCTGTTCTCGCGCAGGATGCGGTTGGACTGCGTGACATCGCTCGGATCGAGACCCTGGCCCGCCCGCGCCATGCCGATGAGCTCGTCGACGAGCTCGTGTGCGCGAGCGACGGCTCCCTCGTCACCGGTGAGGGTGATCTCGTTCCCCCGAACGTGCACCTGCACATCGGGGTGCTCCCGTTCCACAGTGCGCAGCAGACGGTCCTGCGGACCGAGCAGCTGCACCATGGCGACACCGTCGGCGTAGATGTGCGCGACGGTGGGTTCGGTGCTGTCAGCCACCGAGGCTCCCTTCGGTGAGCCCGCCGCCCAGCACGTGTGCATGGACGTGGAACACGGTCTGTCCGGCGTCGGGGCCGGTGTTGAACACGAGTCTGAAGTCGCCGCCGGCATGTTCGGCGGCGACGCTGTTGGCGAGGCCGACCAGCTCGGCGAGGAGGGCGGGGTCGCCCGCCGCGAGCTCCACGACGTCGCGGTAGTCCTCGGTCTTGGGGATCACGAGGAGGTGAACGGGTGCCTGCGGTGCGATGTCGCGGATCGCGAACGCGTTGTCGGTCTCGGCGACGATCTCGGAGGGGATCTCACCCCGGAGGATGCGGGTGAACACCGATGGCTCGCTCATCCTCCCAGTCTACTCAGCGCCTTCCCGCGCCGGTCGGGTCCGCCTCACCAGCGGCCGAGGGCCGCATTGACGACCGCGAGGGCGGCCGGCCCCGCCGTCGAGGTGCGCAGCACGGTGTCGCCGAGCCGCACGAGCGTCGCACCCGCTTCCTGCAGCAGATCGAGCTCGTCGGGAGAGATGCCCCCCTCGGGCCCCACGACGAGGATCACGTCGCTCGCGTCGGCCGCGTCGATGTCGATCCGCGAGAGAGCGACGGATGCCGTGGGTTCGAGGACCAGCATCCGGGCCCCGCGGGCGCGTGCAGCCAGGTCCCGAGTCGTCACCGGCTGGTCGACCTCGGCCAGCCAGGGCCGGTGCGCCTGCTTCGCCGCCTCGCGGGCGATGGTCTCCCAGCGCGCGACGCCCTTGGCCAGCTTCGGGCCCTCCCATCGCGAGACCGAGCGCGCCGCCTGCCACGGCGTGATCGCGTCGACGCCGAGCTCCGTGGCGGCCTGGACGGCGAGCTCGTCGCGATCGCCCTTCGCGAGAGCCTGCACGAGGACCGTGCGCGGCGATGCCGCAGGGACCACCGTCCGGGCGAAGACCTCGACCGAGACTTCCTTGGGTGCTGCGGCCGAGACCGTGCCGGTCAGCCACACGCCGCGGCCGTCGCCGACCGTGACGTCCTCTCCCACGCGGATACGGCGGACGGCCGCAGCGTGGTGCGCTTCGGCCCCCGTCAGCCGGACCGTGTCTCCCGGACCGGCGGCACCGGCATCCTCGATCAGGAAATGGAGGGCCACGATCAGCGCTTGAACTTGCCGCGGAGCTTGGAGAACAGACCCGGGTGGAACTCGGCCAGGTGAGGCGGGGCCGGACGCATCCGCTTCGCGAGCTCCTGCACGAGAGCCCGCGCCTTCGGGTCGAGGTGCGACGGGGTCACGACCTGCACGCCGACGCGGAGGTCGCCGCGCTGGTCGCCGCGGAGCGGCGTGATCCCCCGCCCGCGGATCGTCAACTCGTCACCGGACTGGACGCCCGAGCGGATGTCGAGATCGACGGAGCCGTCGAGCGAGTCGATCGTGACGCTCGTCCCGAGGATGGCATCGATCATCGAGACCTCGAGGGTTGCGAGGAGGTCGTCGCCGTCTCGGCTGAACACGTCGTGCGGAGCGACGGTCACCTCGAGGTAGAGATCCCCGTTGGGACCGCCGGCCGGGCCGACCTCGCCCGAACCGGGAAGCTGCAGACGCAGACCCGTCTCGACGCCGGCCGGGATGTCGATCGACACGGTCCGGCGGGCTCGCACGCGCCCCTGCCCCTGGCAGGTCGAGCACGGGTAAGGGATCGTCGTGCCGTAGCCCTGGCACGTGGTGCAGGGCTGCGAGGTGACGACGTTGCCGAGCAGACTCCGGACCGTCCGCTGGATCTGGCCGGATCCGTGGCAGATGTCGCACGTGACGGGCTGTGTGCCCGGCTGGCAGCACGAGCCCTGGCAGGTCTCGCACAGCACCGCCGTGTCGACCTCGATGTCGCGGTGGACACCGAAGACGACGTCGCCCAGGTCGAGGTCGACACGCACCAGCGCGTCCTGCCCGCGCTCCCGGCGGGACCGCGGCCGGCCGGCGCGCGTACCGCCGCCACCGCCGCCGAAGAAGCTCTCGAAGATGTCGCTGAACCCGCCGAAGCCGGCGCCAGCACCGCCGAACGCACTCGCGTCGCCGCCCATGTCGTAGCGCTGGCGCTGGTCGGGGTCGCTCAGCACGTCGTAGGCGTGCGTCACGAGCTTGAACTGCTCGGAGGCGTCCTCACCGGGGTTCACGTCCGGATGCAGCTGGCGCGCCAGCCGTCGGTATGCCTTCTTGATCTCCTCCGGGCTCGCGTCACGCGCGACACCCAGGACCTCGTAGTGGTCAGCCACAATCACCTCTCCGGCCCGCGGGCCGATTCGTTCAGCGCGACGTCTCGTCTTCTTCGAGCAGACGCGTCAGATAATGCGCGACGGCGCGGACCGCCGCGAGATTCGTGGGGTAGTCCATCCGTGTCGGACCGAGGACGCCGATGCGTGCGTGCGAACCGCCCGCGTCGTAATCGCCCGCGACGACGGATGCCTCGGACAGCCCGAACGGCTCGTTCTCGCGGCCGATGCTGGTCGCCAGCCCGCGGTCGTCGGCGACCATCTCGCCCATGAGCCGCAGCAGCGTCACCTGCTCCTCGATCGCCTCCAGCAGAGGGTAGATGCTGCCGCGGAAATCCGACTCGCGTCGCGCGAGGGTCGCCGACCCTGCCATGACCATGCGGTCCTGACGGAACTCGTCGAGCTCCTCGCCGATCGCGCGCAGCACGATGCGGCGGTTCTCCTCCCGCGGGACAGCGGTGTTCTCCTCGAGGATGCGGGCGATCGCTGCAGCGCCGTCCTTGACGCTCTTCCCGGTGAGGAGGGTCGCCATCGCGAGCTTGAGCTGCGACGCCTCGTCCGCCGACGGCTCGGTCGCGAGGAAGACGACGCGCTGCGAGACCCGGCCGGTATCGGTCACGACGATGAGGACGAGGCGCGTGCCGCCGAGGTGCACGACCTCGACGTGGGAGATGTTCGCCCGCGAGAAGGACGGGTACTGCACGATTGCAACCTGGCCCGTCAGCCGGGTGAGGGTGCGGACCGTCCGGACGAGCAGATCGTCGAGGTCGCCGGTGTCCTCGAGGAAGGAGCCGATCGCCGAGCGCTGCGCCGACGTGAGCGGACGGACGTCGGCGAGGTGGTCGACGAAGACCCGGTAGCCCTTGTCGGTGGGTACGCGCCCCGACGAGGTGTGGGGCGCCGTGATGAGCTCCTCGTCCTCGAGGAGCGCCATGTCGTTGCGGATCGTGGCGGCGGAAACGCCGAACTGATGCCGGTCGACGATCGCCTTGCTGCCGACGGGCTCACGCGTGTCGACGTAGTCCTGGACGATCGCGCGCAACACCTGGAGTCCGCGTTCCGAGACCATCACCCCTCCTCCGCTGGCACTCTCGATCTGGGAGTGCCAATTCTACCGCGCGAGCGGCGATGTGCTCGGATCACGCGGTCAGCGCACGCACGACGGCGTCGGCGAGAAGGCGCCCGCGGCGAGTGAGGACGATGCGGCCCCGCACGGCGGACGCGCCGTCGACGAGTCCGTCCGCGATGAGGGATGCCACGTTCCGCCGCCCCGCGACCGTCGCCTCGTCGACCGCGACGCCGTCGACGATGCGCGAGCGCAGCAGGATGACCTCGAGGCGGCGGGCTTCGGCATCCGGTCGCTCCCGTCCCGCCGCCGGGGACTCCCCGAGGGACAGGCGCTGCGCGTACGCGGCGGGGTGTTTGACGTTCCACCAGCGCAGACCGCCGACGTGACTGTGGGCACCGGGGCCGTAGCCCCACCAGTCCTGACCCCGCCAGTACGACAGGTTGTGGCGGGAGCGCTGGGCGGGAGTCGTCGACCAGTTCGAGACCTCGTACCAGCCGTAGCCGGCTGCCGCGAGCAGCTCGTCGGCGAGCTCGTACATGTCGGCCTGCAGATCGTCGTCGGGGGCGGGTACCTCGCCGCGGCGGATCTGACGCTCGAGCTTCGTTCCGTCCTCCACGATGAGCGCGTACGCCGAGATGTGATCAGGTGCGAGCGCGATCGCCGTCTCGAGCGAGGTGCGCCAGTCCTCGAGCGACTCCCC
>Ga0207790_1000556_pt1 | contig 12700 bp, 8 predicted proteins | sample HigsolmetaGSP14D_FD_184842 | JGI IMG/M metagenome (GOLD analysis project Ga0207790, IMG submission 184842) | High solid enriched microbial communities from the Joint BioEnergy Institute, USA - SP1-4-D (SPAdes) | ecosystem: Engineered > Bioreactor > SSF (Solid state fermentation) > Aerobic >...
CCCAGACGCAACCGACCCGCACCCACCAGCCAGCTGTACACCACGTAGAGCAGCAGCGTGGCGACCAGCAGCAAGCCGCCCAGCGCGGTGGCCATGCCCCAGTTGATGGTGGTGTTGGTGTAGAAGGCGACGAAGTAGCTGACCATCTGGTCGCTCGGGCTGCCGAGCAGCGCCGGGGTGATGTAGTAGCCGATGGACAGGATGAACACCAGCAGGCAACCGGCGCCGACGCCGGCCAGGGTCTGCGGGAAGTACACCCGCCAGAAGCTGGCGAACGGGTGGCAGCCCAGGGAGATCGCCGCACGCATATAGGTCGGCGAGATGCCTTTCATCACGCTGTAGATCGGCAGGATCATGAACGGCAGCATGATGTGCACCATGGAGATGTACACACCGGCGCGGTTGAACACCAACTCCAGCGGCTGGTCGATGATGCCGATCTTGATCAGCGCCGAGTTGATCAGCCCGCCGGACTGCAACAGCACGATCCAGGCGGCGACGCGCACCAGGATCGAGGTCCAGAACGGCAGCAGCACCATGATCATCAGCAGGTTGCCCTGGCGAGTCGGCAGGTTGGCCAGCAGGTAGGCGAGCGGATAGGCCAGCGCCAGGCAGATGGCGGTGATCACCGCGCCCATCCAGAAGGTACGGGCGAAGATGTCCAGGTAGATGGCCTGGTCGGGGCTGGTCTTGACCACGGCGCCGGCGTCATCGACGCGATGATCCAGGGCAGCCAGCAGGTAGTAGGCCGTCCAGGAACTGCTGTTGCGGCGGATCACTTGCCAGTAGGCCGGGTCGCCCCAGCGCTCGTCGAAGGACTCCAGTGCATCCTTGTAGGAAGCCGGTTCGGCGTCGAACGGCAGCGCACGGCCGGTCTTGGCCAGCAGGCTGCGGTAGCCGGCCAGCTCCATGTTCAGGCGCTTGGACAGGTCGCCCAGCTTCTGCTGTTCACGAGCCTCGGCCAGGTCCAGGGTCAGCGCCTTGTACACGGGCTCTTCGGGCAGGCCGCGGCCGTCCCAGCTGTCGATGGCTTCGACGGTGCGTGGCAGCGAGCCGACCACGTCCGGGTTATCCACGCTGCGGTTGAGCAGCGCCACGATCGGCACCAGAAAGGTGAAGACGAGAAACAGCACCAGCGGCAGGATCAGCGCCTGGGACTTCAGGCGATTCATCCGCTCGGCGCGCGCCAAGCGCTGCTTGAGCGTGGGGCCGGCGACCTCGGCATGGGGCACTGCTAGGGCCATGGGGATAACTCCGGTGAAGCGGATAAGAATTCGGGGATAAAGCCGGAGCGCCGATACGCCAGCGCTCCGTGAAACGAAGGGCAAGGCGCTCATGCCCTGCCCCGCTGCGTGCCGTTACTTGGCAGCCCAGGAGTTGAAGCGCTGCTCCAGCACTTCGCCGAAGTCGGCCCAGAAGGCCACGTCCATGGCGACCTGGTTGGCGATGTTCTGCGGCGCGGTCGGCAGGTCGGCAGCGACCTTGGCATCGAGCAGATCGACGGCTTTCGGGTTCACCGGACCGTAGGCGATGTTTTCCGAATAGGTCTTCTGGTTTTCGGCCTGCAGGGTGAAGGCGATGAACTTCATGGCCTCGTCCTTGTTCTTCGCGCCCTTGGGGATGGCCCAGGCGTCGAAGTCGTAGATGCCGCCGTCCCACACCACTTTCAGGCTGCTGCCTTCCTTCTGGGTGGCGGCGATGCGGCCGTTGTAGGCCGAGCTCATCACCACGTCACCGGAAGCGAGGTACTGCGGCGGCTGGGCGCCGGCTTCCCACCACTGGATGTACGGCTTGAGTTCGTCGAGTTTCTTGAACGCGCGCTCCTGGCCGTCCTTGCTCGCCAGCACCTTGTAGACGTCCGCAGGCTTGACGCCGTCGGCCATCAGGGCGAATTCGAGGGTGTACTTGGCGCCCTTGCGCAGGCCGCGCTTGCCCGGGAATTTCTTCACGTCCCAGAAATCTGCCCACCCCGTCGGCGCGGTGCTGAGCTTGTCGGCGTTGTAGGCCATCACGGTCGACCAGACGAAGAAGCCAACGCCGCACATCGAGGCGGCACCCGGCACCAGGGCGTTCTTGTCGCCGACTACCGCGTAATCGATTTCTTCGAACAGGTCTTCGTCGCAACCCCGGGCCAGCTCGGGGGATTCCACCTCGACCAGGTCCCACGACACGCTGTTGGTGTCGACCATGGCCTTGACCTTGGCCATTTCACCGTTGTATTCGCCAGCGATGATCTTGCCGTTACCGGCCGCTTCCCACGGCTGGTAGTAGGCCTTGACCTGGGCGTCCTTGTTGGCGCCACCGAAGTTGATGACGGTGAGGTCTGCAGCGTGAACCTGTGCAGCGCAAACCAGGCCCAGTGTCAGCGCGGAAAGGGAGAATAGCTTCGACATTTTTATGTTGGCTCCAAGTGCTGTGGTAATGCGCAAAACGCCGATCATTCCGCCGACTGCGGATCGAGGGCGCGAACGTGCTCGACCTGCCAGCCGAGCGGGATCACGTCACCGACCGCGAGCCCGGGATCGAGCTCGGCAATCGGCTGTTTGACGAAGAAGTCGGTCTTGCCGCAGACCTCCAGGCGCACGCGCACGTGGTCGCCCAGGTAGATGAACTCGGAAACACGACCCGAGAAGCGGTTGTCGCAGCCCTCGGCCGCATTGTTCAGGCGAATGCGCTCCGGGCGGATCGACAGGCTGACGGCATCACCCGGCTGGCCGACGTTGACGGCCAGGGCCTGGATCTTCTCGCCACGCGCCAGCTGCACGGTGCAGGTGTCGCCCGTGTGCTCGACCAGCTCGCCGGCGAAGCGGTTGTTCTCACCGATGAACTGCGCCACGAAGGTGTTGCGCGGCGCTTCGTAGAGCTCGCGCGGTGGAGCGATCTGCTGGATCTCGCCCTGGTGGAACACGGCGACGCGATCGGACATGGTCAGCGCTTCGCTCTGGTCGTGGGTGACGTACACCACGGTCACGCCGAGGCGCTGGTGGATGTGCTTGATCTCCATCTGCATGTGCTCGCGCAGCTGTTTATCCAGCGCACCGAGCGGTTCGTCCATCAGTACCAGCTGCGGCTCGAACACCAGCGCGCGGGCCAGCGCCACACGCTGCTGCTGGCCACCGGAGAGCTGCGCCGGGTAACGGCCGGCGAAGGCGTCCAGCTGCACCATCGACAGCGAGCGCTTGACCTTCTCGCCAACGTCGGCCTTGTTCATGCCGCGCACGCTGAGCGGGAACGCCAGGTTCTCGGCCACCGTCATGTGCGGGAACAGCGCATAGTTCTGGAACACCATGCCGATGTCACGCTTGTGCGGTGGCACGTTATTGAGGCGCTTGCCGGCCAGGGTGATCTCGCCAGCGGTGGGCGTTTCGAAGCCGGCCAGCATCATCAGGCTGGTGGTCTTGCCGGAGCCGGAGGGCCCGAGCAGGGTCAGGAACTCGCCTTTGCGAATGTCCAGGTTGAGGTCTTTGACGATCAGGTTCTCGCCGTCGTAGCTCTTTTGCACGCCACGAAAGCTGACCAGGATGTCGCTCGAAGAAGTGTCGCCCATCACCGCACCTGCCTGTTGTTCTACCGTGGCTCAAGCCTAGAACCGGCGCTGGAAGCTGAAAATCGGGCGTGCTGACACTTTGCTATAAGGCAGGCGGAAAGCCGGCTGTAGGGCGATCCCTACACCGATGTCGCGTTTGGATACGCACTGATGGGCAGTGCTAGAAGCGAGGCGGCCCGCCTGGTGATGGGCATGTCGCGGATAGATAAATAGGCCGCTCAGACCAGCTTGTGCTCGACCGCGTAACGCACCAGGTCGGCCACCGAGTGCAGGTTGAGCTTCTGCATCAGCCGCGCCTTGTGGGTGCTGATGGTCTTGCTGCTCAGCGCCAGATGGGCGGCGATCTCGTTGACGCCCTCGCCCTGCACCAGGCGCTCGAACACCGAGAACTCGCGCTCGGACAGCAGCGCATGGGGCGGGCGTGAATCGGTCAGGCCGACCTCGAAGACCATGCGGTCGGCCAGATCGGGGTCGATGTAACGCCCGCCAGCGGCGACCTTGCGGATCGCGGTGAGCAGCAGGGCCGGGTCGCTGTCCTTGGTGGCGTAGCCGGCGGCGCCGATCTTCAGGGCGCGGGCAGCCATCTGCGCCTCGTCGTGCATCGACAGCACCAGAATCGCCGGCGGCTGGCTCAGCGCGCGGATCCGTGGAATCGCCTCCAGGCCGTTGACGCCGGGCATGGAGATATCCAGCAGCACCACCTCGCACGGCGTGCTGCGCAGGGTCTCCAGCAGCTGCTCGCCATTGCTCGCTTCGCCGACCACCAGCAGGTCGCGGGCCATGCCGATCAGCTGCTTGATGCCCTCGCGGACGATGGTGTGGTCTTCGGCCACCAGTACTCGAATCACGGGCTCAACCTCCTATTCATCGGGCGCACACTCGCTCAGCGGCACCCGCACGCGCAACAGAGTACCTTCGCCGGGCCGGCTGTCGAGGCGCAATTGCCCGCCGAGCATCAACACCCGCTCACGCATGCCCACCAGCCCGAAGGAGTCGGCGCGCACGCCGGCGGGATCGAAGCCGCGGCCGTCATCGCTGATCGACAGGTGCAGGCTGTCGCCCAGCAGCTCCAGACGCACCGTCACGGTATGCGCCTGGGCATGGCGCATGACGTTGGTCAGCGCCTCCTGGAGGATGCGGAACAGCCCGGTGGCCTTGGCGTCGCTCAGCGGCGGCAGGTGTTCGGGCACCTCGACCAGGCAGGGAATCTGCGTGCGCGCCTCGAAGCGCCGCGCCTGCCATTCGATGGCCGAGGCAATGCCGGCATCGAGAATTGGCGGGCGCAAGGCGGTGGCCACGTCGCGCACCAGCTGGAACAGGTTGGCGATCAGCTTCTTCATGTTGTCCAGGCGCTCGCGCAGACCGGGGTCGAGGTCGGCGAAGCCCAGCTCGCACATCGAGGTTTCCAGCTTGAGCACGGTGAGCACCTGGCCCAGCTCGTCGTGCACCTCGCGGGCGATGCGGGCCTTTTCTTCCTCACGCACGCTTTCCAGGTGCGCGGACAGATCACGCAAGCGCGCCTGGGATTCGGCCAGCGCCAGCTCGTTGCGCTTGTTGTCGCTGATGTCCCAGACCACGCCGTCCCAGATCACCCGGCCATCGGCCAGGCGCCGGGCCATGGCCTTGATATCCACCCAGCGCGACTCGCCGGTGTGGGTGAGCATGCGGCCCTGCCAGTGCCAGTCGCTGTCGCTGTCGAAGGCCTGGTCCTGCACGCGGTGGTAATCGGCCTTGTCGTCCGGGTGCACCAGGCTGCGCAGGCCGTGATCCGGCGCCAGCAAGGTGGAGGCCCGATAACCGACCAGGCTTTCGCTGCCCTCGCCGATAAACGCGAACAGCGCCGGATCGCCCGGCCGCGCCCGCTCCAGGCGAAACACCACGCCGGGCACGTTGGCGGCGATACCCTGCAGCCGCGCCTCGCTTTCCTGCAGGGCGGCCAGGGCCCGGCGGCGCTCGGTCACGTCGGTGATGAATACCACCAGGTACTCGGTATCGCGGTACTGCAGAAAGCTCAGCGAAACGTCGACCGGCAGGCGGCTGCCGTCGGCGCGCAGGCATTCGGTCTCGAAGCTCGGCGGCCCTTCGTCGCCTTTGCGCGCCAGGCGCCACAGGTTGAGCCAGCGATCCATGCTCATGTCCGGTGCGAAATCGCGCAGCGGCCGATCCACCAGGCCGCCAGCGGGGCAGCCGAGCATGGCTTCGGCGGCATGGTTGGCGTAGCGCACGTGGCTGTCCCAATTGACCCAGAGGATGCCGACCGTGCTGTTGTCGATGGAGAACTGCGACAGCCGCAAGGCATCACGGGCGATCTCGCGCAGCTCGACTTCGTGGCGCGCGGCCAGCAGGCGAAACTCCAGGGTGTCGCGCTGGCGCCGCAGCCACAGCGCCAGCAGCAGCGCGAATATCAGCAGCAAACCGAGTAGCAGGCTGATGGCCCGCCAGAAGCTCGCCGAGTTTTCCTGTTGCAGGTAGCTAGGCGGCAACCAGCGGTTGTGCAGATCATCGAGTTCGCGGGCCGATAGGCTGCGCAGGGCGACGTCGATGATCGCCGACAACTCGGGCAGGTCGCGCCGCGTGGCCACGCGCAGCAATTGCGGAAAACCGATATCGCCGACGATGGCCAGGCCGAGGAACTCCGGTTCCCGGGATAGCCGCCCCAGCTGCGCCTCATCGAGCACCGCGTAGCTGGCCTGCTGATTGACGACGCGCTGCAGCGCCTGGCGCGGTGAGTTGGTGATGTCCAGCTTGAGCTTCGGGTAGCTGCTGCGCAGGTAGTCGAGCACCGCATCGGAGCCTTTCAGGGCGACCGGTGAACGCTCATCGAGCTGTTCCAGATCGACCGCGCCACTGCCGTCACGCTCACCGACCAGCAGGTGCGAGACACGCAGAAAGGGATCGGAAAACACCCAGCGGCGCAATCCGGCCGGGGTCTGGCTGAGCCCTGCAGCCAGGTCGATTTGATCGCTCAGAAGCGCCTGCTCCAGCTCCTCCGGCGTCTGGAAGGTGCGCCAGCGCACCTGCACGCCCATCAGCGCGGCCAGGCTGTTGACGATCTCCACGTTGGCACCGGTCAGGCGGTGCAGGCGGCGGTCGAGCTGGGCGTAGGGTGGCTGCAGCACCACGCCGGCACGCAGCAGCGGATTGGCGGCGAGCCATTGTTGCTGTGCGGCAGCGAAGATGGCCGCCGGCGCCGCTGGCGGCTGATCCGCCCACAGCACCGTGGGCATGCTCAGTATCAGGAGGAACAGCCAGCGGTGGATCATGCACAGGCACCGAGAACGATGGAGAGGCCGCGGCGGCAAAGGTGCGCCGCAGACGTCGCATTAAGCACCATCAGGATCTGACAAATCCACGACAACTGATTAGGCTGACCTTTGTTCGCTATTTCCGGGTTTGCCATGACACGCCTTCGCCACCTGCCACGCTACGCCCTGTGCCTGACCCTGCTGGGCAGCCTGGCCGTGCACGCCGAACAGACCCCACCCGCCAAGGACGGCGAAAAGGCCGATGCCCAGCCCGAGCAGCGGGCGCCGCTGCCCGAGCGCAGCGACCTCGACGCCCTGGCCCTGGAGCGCCAGCTGGCGGCCACTGAACAGCAGCAGCTCGACGCCGCCGGCACGAGCTTTCTTGCCCTCTGGCGACCGGCCAACGATCCGGCGCCCATGGGGGCGGTGATCCTGATTCCCGGGGACGAAGAGAGTGCCGACGCGCCGCCCACCGTGGGCGCGCTGCGACGCAAGTTGCCGGACGCCGGCTGGCACAGCCTGAGCCTGAGCTTGCCGGACCCGCAGGGTGCGAACCTGCCGGTGCGCGTCGCCGCGCCGCCAGCCAGCGGCGACGGCAAACCGGCCGAGGCCCCTGCTGAGAAGGCCCCGGAACCCGCCACGCCGGCGCCACCAGGCGAGGCACCGTCAGCTGACGGCGAAGCGGCCCGCGCGGCCCATGTCGAGCGGGTATTCGCGCGTATCGATGCCGGCATCGCCTTCACCGGGCAGCAGCAGGCCAAGGTCGTGGTGCTGCTCGGCCACGGCAGCGGTGCCTACTGGGCGGCGCGTTACATTGCCGAGCGCAAGCCCGCCAACATCACCCATCTGGTCCTGGTGGACACCCGCCAGCCGGAAGGCTTCGATGCGCCGTTCAACGACCTGCTGGCGCAGCTCACCGCCAAGGTCGGCGACTTCTATTACCGCGACAGCGCCAGCGCACGGCAGGCGGCCTTGGCCCGCAAGCAACTGAGCCAGCGGCAGAAACAGCCCGCCCTGGTACAGGTCAGCCTGGATGCCTTGCCGGGCAATCCCGATGTGGCCCAGGAACAGTTGTTCCGGCGCCTGCGCGGCTGGCTGGACAAGCACGCCGGCGGCGCCAAGTAGCCGCCAGCCTCCCTAGCGGAAACCGCGGCGCTGGCGAATCAGCGCATAGGCATTGTGCAGCTCGCGGGTCGCTTCGGTGGCCTCCCGCACCCTCTCGGGCGCCGCACCGCTGCCGGCCATCTTGTCGGGGTGGTGGCGGCTGAGCAGCCGGCGGTAGGCCTTCTTGATCTGCTGTACATCACTGTCCGCCGTTACCCCGAGCAGGCCCATGGCCTGCTGGTAGGCATCGGCAGCCGCGGTCGGCGGCCCGCGACGCGGCGAGTAGGCGGCGCTGAGCGCTTCCTGGGCCTCGGCGGAAATGCCCAGCCATTTCCCCCAGAGCAGAATCTGCTCGCGCTCGGCCTGGCCCACCTTGCCATCGGCCCAGGCCATCCGCCAGCAGGCGCGCAACAGTTCCTGGGCCTCACTGCGGCGCCGCTGCAACGGAGCGCGCAGGTTGTCCTGGCCGGTCTTGCCCCGCGAAAAAGCCTCGATGGCCGCCGCCCTGGCCGCCTCGCCCAAGGCCTGGCGCTGCATCTCGGCGCGGGCCTGGCGGATGTGCGCCTGCTGCACCACGCCATCGCTCTTGGCCAGGCGACCGAGCATGACGAACAACAAGGCCTCATCACGCACCGCAGATTTGCCAGCCAGTCGCTCACCCAGGGCCTTCCAGCCACGCAAGCCCAGGCGCCGATCCAGCACCTGGCCGAGCAGCCCCCCGAGCAGCAGACCGGGAATGCTCGCCAGGGCGAAGCCGGCCAGCGCGCCCACCAACGTCAGCGGCCAATACATATCAGCGCTCGCCCTGCAGCAGCGATTCCACTTCGGCCAGGCGCTCGTGGGTGCCGACATCCACCCAGCGCCCGCTGAAGCGTTCACCCGTCACCTGCCGGCCTGCCATCGCCTGCCTCAGCAAGGGCGCAAGCTTGAACGCGCCGGGCTGGCAGCCGGCGAACAGCTCAGGGTTGAGCACGGCGATGCCGCTGTAGGTGAGGCTGGCCTCGTCCGCTGCAGCATCCGTTACCAGCCCCCCAGCGAGGCGAAAGTCGCCCGCCGGGTGATGGGCGGGGTTGTCCACCAGAACCAGATGAGCCTTTTCGGCAAAGGGCCTGCGCAGGGCCGAGAAATCGTAGTCGGTGAAAATGTCGCCGTTGACCACCACGAAGGGCTCGTCACCGAGCAGCGGCAGCGCCTTGAAAATACCGCCGCCGGTTTCCAGCGGCTCGCCTTCGGCCGAGTAGCGAATGCGCACGCCATAGCGTTCGCCGCCACCCAGATAGTCCTCGATCTGCTGACCGAGCCAGGCATGGTTGACCACCAGTTCGCTGAATCCGGCACGAGCCAGGGCTTGCACGTGATAGTCGATCAACGGCACCCCGGCGGCGCGCACCAGCGGTTTGGGCGTGTGCAGCGTCAGCGGCCGCAGGCGCTCACCCTTGCCGGCGGCAAGAATCATCGCCTTCATCGAGCGGCACCTGCGGCGTGCTTGAGCTGCGCGATCAGCTCGCCAAGCTCGGCCAGTTCCGGGCGCCGCTCGAGCACCGCGTCTATATAAGCGAAGAAGCGTGGCACATCGGCCAGGTACCGCGGCTTGCCGTCGCGGTGGCAGATGCGCGCGAAGATACCGATCACCTTGAGGTGGCGCTGCACGCCCATCAGGTCGCTGGCGCGTAAAAAGTCCGCCAGCTCATCCTGCACGGGAATGCCGGCGGCACGGGCCTTGTGCCAATAGTTTTCGAGCCAGCCCTGCACGCGCGCCTCCGGCCAGCTGAGGAAGGCGTCCTTGAACAGGCTGGTGATGTCGTAGGTAACCGGGCCGTAGACGGCATCCTGGAAATCCAGCACGCCGGGATTGGGCTCGCTGATCATCAGGTTGCGCGGCATGTAGTCGCGGTGCACCAGCACCTTGGGCTGCGCCAGGGCACTGTCGATCAGCAGCGTGCAGATGCGCTGCCAGGCGGCCTGCTGATCGGCATTCAGGGTAAGCCCGAGTTCGCGGGCGACATACCAATCCGGAAACAATTGCAGCTCGCGGCGCAGCAAGGCGTCATCGTAGTGGGGCAAACCCGCATCCATCGGCAATTGCTGATAGGCCAGCAGGGCATCGATGGCGGGCTCGAACAGCTGGTCGGCATTGTCGCCGTCGATCACCTCCAGGTAGGTCTGGCGGCCCAGATCGCTGAGCAGCAGAAAGCCCTGTTCGAGATCCGCGGCATGGATTTGCGGCACGTTCAGCCCGGCGCGGGCCAGCAGATTGGCCACCTCGACGAATGGCCGACAATTCTCTTGGGGTGGCGGTGCATCCATCAGGATCAGGCTGCGCCCGGCGGCCTCCCAGCGGAAATAACGGCGAAAACTGGCATCGCTGCTGGCCGGCTGCAGCACGGCATCCGGCACCGCCCCCCAGCCTTTGGTAGCGAACAGGGCCTGCAGCTGCGGCGCGAGCCATTGCTGAAGGCGTTGCAGACGTACATCTTGATCAGGCATTGCAAGGGTCTCCGACGGCGCTAGCCGTTGCGCGGGTCATGCTTTATTATCCAGCATCTTTTTCAGCCCATCGAGAGGCGTGCGGCCCCTGGGCCAAAAGCGCACAGGAAGCCCGGAAAACAAGATGGCAGTAAAATACCCCGCTTTTCGCAAGAAATTCCCGCTTCTGGTAACGGGTGGCCTGTTGGCCCTGCAGCCCTTCGCCAGCCCATTCGCCACCGCTGCCGAACAATTCGACTGCCAGGCATCGCCAACCGGCGGTTGGGCCTGTGCACCGAAATCCAGCAACGCCAACCTGCCGAGCCGGCCGACCCATACTGCCAACTCGGTCAGTGCGGGCACGGGTGCGACTGCTGCCGCCAAGCCTGATACCAAGGCTGCGCCGACGCAAGTGACCGAAGCCGGTGGCCGTGCCCTGGCCTCGCGCAGCGCCGACTACAGCCACCTGGACTGGGTACCGCGCGAGAAGCTGACCAGCGCGCAGCTGGCGGAGATCGGCCCGGCCTGCTCCGGCGCCTACATCGAGCCCACCCGCCCGGGCATGAACGACACCACGCCGATGAGCGAAGCACCGATGTTCGTATCGGCCAAGGCTTCGCGCTATCAGCAGGAAGAGCAGGTCGCGACCCTCGCCGGTGACGTGGTGGTGCGCCAGGCCGGCATGCAGGTCGAAGCCGACGAGGCCAACCTGCACCAGGCCGAGAACCGTGGCGAGCTGGTCGGCAACGTCCGCCTGCGCGACAAGGGTGCCCTGGTGGTCGGTGATCGTGGCGAGCTGCAACTGGACAACGGTGAAGCGCGCATCGACAACGCCGAGTACGTGATGCATGCCGCCCATGTGCGCGGCAGCGCGGCTTACGCCAAGCGCGAAGAAACCGCGATCATCCGCCTCAAGGATGGTACCTATACCAGCTGCGAACCGGGCAGCAACGCCTGGCACCTGACCGGTAACAACATCACCCTGAACCCGGCTACCGGTTTCGGCACCGCGACCAACGTCACGCTGCGGGTCAAGGATTTCCCGGTGTTCTACACGCCGTACATCTATTTCCCGATCGACGACCGTCGCCAGTCCGGCTTCCTGCCGCCGAGCTTCGGCAGCTCGGGCAGCAACGGCCTGACCCTGCAGACCCCGTACTACTTCAACCTGGCGCCGAACTTCGACGCCACCCTGTACCCGACCTACATGGCCAAACGCGGCCTGCTGCTCGAAGGCGAGTATCGCTACCTGACTCGCAACAGCGAAGGCCAGGTCGGCGCCGCCTACCTGGACGACCAGGAAGACGAACGCAAGCTGCAGTCGGGCTACAAGGACCAGCGCTGGATGTACAGCTGGCAGCACAAGCAGGGCCTCAATGACCGCCTGCTGGCCGAGGTCGACTACACCGATATCAGCGACCCTTACTACTTCCAGGATCTGAAGACCGATCTGGGCATCGAAACCTCCAGCTACGTCGACCAGCGCGGAACACTGACCTGGCGCGGTGACAGCTATACCGCGCGGCTCAATGCCCACGCCTATGAGCTGGCCACCATTACCGACGTGACGCCTTACGATCGCCTGCCGCAGATCACCCTGGACGGCAAGCTGCCGTTCGAGCCGGGCGGCTTGAATTTCACCTACGGCACCGAACTGGTTCGTTTCGATCGCGACCTGCGTGATGGGTTTTATTTCGATCAGAACGGCAACCCCGAAGGACGCTGGAATGACTTCAACATACAGGGCCTGGCGCGTGCCAACGGCACCCGTATGCACGTGGAGCCAGGCGTCAGTCTGCCGCTGGACTGGAGCTGGGGCTTCGTGAAGCCGCAGATCAAGTACCTGCAAACCAATTACGATCTGGATATCGATCAGCGCGGCAAGCAAACGCTGCTTGCCGACGAGCAGTACAGCAGCAGCCAGAACCGTGGCGTCGGCATGTTCAGCGTCGACAGTGGCCTGTATTTCGACCGCCAGACTTCGCTGTTCGGTCGCGAAGCTCGCCAGACCCTCGAACCGCGCCTGTTCTATCTCTATGTGCCGGAAGAAGATCAGACCGACATTCCGGTTTTCGACACCACCGAAAGCACCTTCAACTATGCCTCGCTGTGGCGTGAGAACCGCTTTACCGGCAAGGATCGTATCGGCGATGAGAACAAGATCTCCCTGGGCGTGACCAGCCGCTGGATCGAAGCCAACGGCTTCGAGCGTCAGCGCTTCAGCATCGGCCAGGCGTTCTATTTCGAAGATCGCAAGGTGCAGATGCCGGGCATCGACTATCGTGACCGCGATGAAGCCACCTCCTCGGTATCGCCCTACGCCCTGGAATACATGTAT
>Ga0207790_1000558_pt1 | contig 12644 bp, 10 predicted proteins | sample HigsolmetaGSP14D_FD_184842 | JGI IMG/M metagenome (GOLD analysis project Ga0207790, IMG submission 184842) | High solid enriched microbial communities from the Joint BioEnergy Institute, USA - SP1-4-D (SPAdes) | ecosystem: Engineered > Bioreactor > SSF (Solid state fermentation) > Aerobic >...
CGGATCCTCGCCGATGGCGATGGGCGCCAGGTAGGTGTCGATGATCTCCTTGGCCACACGCGGCGCCAGGGCGCAGTTGCCGATCCCGACGATGCCGCTATCGGTCTCCACCTCCACCACCAGCCAGCCGTGGAAGCGGAACGAGCCCATGGCATCACCCTTCTCGAACAGGATGTCGCTGGCATTGGTGCAGAAGTGCGCCTGGGGGGGTACCACCTTGCCCTTCCACTCGAAAACGCGGGTACGGATGGATTTTATTTTCATGGTCGAGTTCCTTTTTCAATGCACGAGTCAGCCCGCCCGGCGCTGAGGCGCGCCGGCGAGGGTAAATCGAATACGACGTGTTGACGCTAGCGGCGATTACTCATCCGACAGGCGATCTCGAAGGCCTGACGGGTCGCACCGACATTGGCCTTGCCCTGCCCGGCGATATCGAACGCCGTACCATGCGCCGGCGTGGTGATCGGGATGGGCAGGCCGCCCTGCACCGTCACGCCACGGGAGAAGCCCATCAGCTTGATCGCGATCTGGCCCTGGTCGTGGTACATGGTCACCACCGCGTCGAAGGCCTGGCTGTCGCCCTGCACCTTGAGAAAGATGGTGTCGCCCGGGTACGGGCCGATGGCCTCGATACCCTGCGCGCGAGCCTGCTCCACCGCCGGGCCGATGATGTCCAGCTCCTCGCGGCCGAAGCTGCCGTTGTCGCCGTTGTGCGGGTTGAGGCCGCAGACGCCGATGCGCGGCGTTTGCAGACCGTTGCGTTTGAGCGCGGTGTCGATCAGCTCGATCGCCTGCACCACCCGCTGCTGGCTGAGCAAGCCGGGCACCTCGGCCAGGGCCACGTGGGAGGTCACCCGCGAGGTCCACAGGTTGTCGAGCACGTTGAATTCGCAGAACGGGCCGTCGAAGCCGAGGTATTCGGCGAACCAGTGCAGCTCGTCGCTGTGGCCCATGCCGGCCATGTGCAGCGAGGTCTTGTTCAGCGGGCCGAACAGGATGGCGTCGGTTTTTCCGTCAGCGGTCAGGCGCAGCGCCTGTTCGAGAGTGTCGAGGCTGTACTGGCCGCCGATCACGCTGGCTTCGCTGCGCGGGAAGGCGCCCTGGGCACGGCCGCGAAACGGCAGTAGCAGCGGCGTGTCGTCGACGAAACTCAGGTTATCGGTCGACTCGATGAGCCGGTACGGGAACGACTGGCCAGCGATGTCCATGCCGCGGCGTACTTCAGCCTCGTCGGCGATCAGCAGTACCTGGGCCTTGCGGCGCACCTCGGGCTCGGCGAGCAGGCGGGCGATCAGCTCGGGGCCGATGCCGGCGGGGTCGCCCAGCACCATGGCCAGGCGGGGAAGGGTCGAGTTGCTCATGCGGTTGTCCTCAGGTCGGAAGATGCGTCCGGAATGCGAATGACGTCCGGCACGGTGCGGTACAGGCGCCGCGCATTGTCGTGAAAAAGCTGTTGCTGCTGCTGGCGTGGCAGGTCGGCGACGATGCGCTTGAAGCCGCCATAGATGTCGTCGAACGAGCCGCACAGGCTGTCGACCGGAAAGTTGCTGGCGAACATCACCCGCTCGGCGCCGAACATGGCGATGGTTTCGCGCACGATCCAGGCGTTGTCTTCAACGCACCAGCGCCGGCCCGGCAAGCCGATGCCGGACACCTTCACCGCCACGTTTGCGCAGCTGGCCAATTGCGCCATGGCGGCATGCCAGCCGGCCAGGCCCTGCTCGCTGCGATCCGACGGCAGCCCAGCGTGGTTGAGAATCAGCTGGGTGCCGGGGAAATCGTGGGCCAGCTCGATGGCTTCGGGCAGGTTCCACCAGGGCGTCTGCAGGTCGAAGTGCAGGCCGTGGCGCGCCAGCTCGGCGTAGCCATGACGCCAGCCTTCATCGCTCATCAAGGTGCGCGAGCGGCCGACCTGATCCGGCGAAGCAGGCCCGCCGGGCTTGTGGCGCACGCTGCGCACGCGCTGAAACTTCGCCTGGGCGGCGAGCACCTGAGCGGCATCCGGCGCATCCAGCCAGGCCTGGGCGACCACCGCATTGGGCGCGCCATAGCGCAGGGCGACGTCGTGGATGAAAGCGGTTTCGCCAATCGGGTCACGCGGGTCCCACTCGGTTTCCACGTAGACGGTGGCCACCACCTGGTGCTCACCGGCATCGGCCATGTAGTCGTCCGGGTAATAGGGCCGTTTGATGGCGCTGTAGTCGCCATAGCGAAAGGGGATGTTCTCCGCTCCCGACAACCAGGGATGATGGTTACGCTGCGGGTCCCAGAAATGATGATGGGCGTCGATGATCGGCCCGTCGTAGAGATCAGCCATGGGCCACCTCGGTTTTGTCCAGGGAGATCAGCAGGGTGCCGACGATGAACAGCCCCGAGCACAGCGCGAAGAAACCCAGCACCGCGGCGTAACCACCGGCATGTTGCAACAGCAGCCCCACCAGGATCGGCACGGCGATACCGCCGAGGCTGCCGGCCATGTTCATCACGCCGCCGATCAGGCCGACCCGTGCCGGTGAGGCCAACAGCGCCGGGAAACTCCAGTACAGGCTGCCCCACATCAGGAAGAACGCGGTCAGCGACAGCAGGCCGACGGCCAGGTACGGATCGGTCAGGCTCGGCAGCAGCAAAAAGGCGCCCAGCGCGACCAGGCCAGAGAAGGCCAGCAGGCTCTTGGCTGCCAGGCCTCGGCGTACGCCCTTGGCGATCAGCCGATCACAGAGAAAGCCGCCGGTCAGCGAACCCGCAGCACCGCACAGGAAGATCACGAAGGTGGCGGCGCCGATGCCCTTGATGTCGAAGCCACGGGCCTGGGCCAGATAGCTTGGCCCCCAGGTCAGCAGACCGAAGAACACCATGGCCCAGCTGGCGCGGCCGAGCAGGATGCCGGTCAGCGAGCGACGGGCGATGCCCAGGCCACGCACGGTCTGCTTGGCCGCTTCGGCCATGCTCACCACCCGACCTTCGTTGATCGCGGCGAGCTCGGCGTCGTTGACATCAGGGTGCTCGGCGGGGTTATCGCGCAAGTAGTGCCAGGCCAGCCAGGCCATGGCGAGCGTGGCGATACCGGCGATGAAGAAGGCGGTGCGCCAGGAGCCCAGTACGGCGATCAGGTAGGCGATGATCAGCCCGCCCAGGGCCACGCCCAGCGGCCCGCCGCAGTCCATCAGCACCGCGCCGCGGCTGCGTTCACCGCTGCCCAGCCACAACGAATTGAGCTTGCCGCCGGCCGGGAACAGCGGCGCTTCGGCAGCGCCCAGCGCCACGCGGGCGAACATCAGCGACAGGCCGCCGGTGGCGAACGCGGCGAGGGTCTGGAAGGCGCCCCACAGACCGGTCGACCAGCCGATCACGCGGCGCGGGCCATAGCGGTCGATCAGCCAGCCGCCGGGAATCTGCAACAGCGCATAGGCCCAAAAGAAGCTGCTGAGGATCAGCCCCTGCATGCTCGGGCTGAGGCTGAATTCGCCAGCGATCACCGGCATGGCGATGGACAGGGAAACCCGGTCGATCAGATTGATCACGGTGAGGGCGAAGATAATGGTGAAGATGCGCCAGCGCACCCGGGAAGGTTTGCTGACCAGAACGCTGGCCGAGGGGGTGTGCGCCGGCAGGGCGACAGGTTGAGCCTGAGCCATGGGAGTACCTCTGTGTTGTTGTTTTTGTAGTAGCGGGCGACTGGCGGTCAGCCGGGCCGAATGAACTATCGGCCCGGCCAACGATAACCGTCTAATCAAAGCTTCTCATACGGACATAGCCTGGAGTTATCGCTACACGAGCGGTGCAGAGATAACCTGAAGCTATCGGAGTATCAGTTCTTTTGAGTAGACGCTTATCGACACCCTTCGCACACTCCGGGCAACCCACAAGAACGACAACAATGAGGTAGCCCCATGTACAGCCCCCGTACGCGTCATGTTCCCGCCCTGCTTGCCGCCCTGCTCTGCACCGCGCCACTGGCCGCCGTGGCGGACTGGAAACCCGAAAAGAACGTGGAGATCGTCGTGGCCGGCGGCCCCGGTGGTGGTACCGATCAGCTCGGCCGGGTGATCCAGTCGGCAATCACTCAGCACAAGCTGCTCGACGTCAACACCGTGGTGTTCAACAAGGGCGGTGGCAATGGCGCCGAAGCTTTCCTGGAAATGAAATTGGCCGAGGGCGACGCCAACAAACTGGTGATCGGCACCAACAACGTCTACCTGCTGCCGCTAGTGGCCAAGCTGGGCTATCAATGGACCGATCTCACCCCGGTCGCTGCGGTGGCCGAAGATGACTTCATACTCTGGACCTATCAGGGCTCGCCCTGGAAGGACGCTGCCTCGTTCAAGGCCGCCCTGGCCAAGAATGCTGCCAAGATGCGCATTGGCGGCAGCCAGTCCAAGGACGTCGACCAGACCCTATCGCTGCTGCTCGGCCAGCAGGCCGGTACCAAGCTCACCTACATCCCCTTCAAAAGCGGCAGCGAGGCGTCCACGCAGCTGGCCGGCAAACACATCGCCGCCAACTTCAACAACCCGGCCGAGAGCGTCAGCCAGTGGCGCGGTGGCCAGGTGGTGCCACTGTGCGTATTCAGCCAGGAGCGCATGGGCTACACCCAGAAGGTGACCGAGACCCAGTCCTGGGCCGACGTGCCGACCTGCAAGGAGCAGGGCCTGGGCATCGACCAGTACCGTTTCCCGCGCACCGTGTTCCTGCCCGGCGGCGTCACCGACGAGCAGCGCGCCTTCTACGTCGAGCTGCTGCGCAAGGTCAGCCAAACACCGGAATTCAAGACCTACGTGGAGCGCTCGGCACTGGCACCGACCTTCCTCTCCGGCGACGAACTGGTGAGCTACATCGAGAAGGATCGCGAGCGCGTTATCCCGGTGTTCAAGGAAGCCGGCTGGCTGCGCGACTAAACCGCGCGTCCTTCCCGACCGGCGCTTGGACGCCGGGTTGTGCTGTTCACCGCGAGGAAATCCTCATGTCCAACACCACGGATACGCCGCTGGTCGCCACCCGCTGGGTGGAAATCGGCCTGGCACTGTTCACCGCCGCACTGGGCGCCGTCGTCATGGTCGGCGCCGTCGAGATCGGCATAGGCTGGGGCGACGTCGGCCCAGAGGCCGGTTACTTTCCCTTCTATATCGGCCTGCTGCTCAGCGCCGCCAGCGTCGGCAACCTGATTCTGGCGCTGCTGCGCACGCCGGCGATGAGCGCCGCGTTCGTAGGTCGCCAGGCGTTTCGCCAGGTGCTGGCGGTGTTCCTGCCGATCGTCCTGTACGTGATCGCCATGCCCTTCGCTGGCATCTACCTGGCTTCGGCAGTGTTCATCGCCTGGTTCATGTGGCGTGACCGCCAGCGCAGCACGCCGTACGGCATTCCCATCGTGGCGGCGATTTCCTGCGGCGCTGCGCTGGCCAGCTACCTGATCTTCGCGCTGTGGTTCAAGGTGCCGCTCGACAGCGGTGTGCTGGGTGACCTGGTGGCCGTCGCCGGAGGAGCGCTGCGATGAGCGAAATCGACTCCCTGATGCAGGGCATGGCCCTGATCCTGACCCCGCATCACATCGGCCTGATGGTCATCGGCGTGCTGCTCGGCATCCTCGTCGGCGTGCTGCCCGGCCTCGGCGCACCCAATGGCGTGGCCTTGCTGCTGCCACTGACGTTCACCATGGAGCCGGTGTCGGCGATCATCCTGCTCTCGTGCATGTACTGGGGCGCGCTGTTCGGCGGCTCGATCACCTCGATCCTGTTCAATATTCCCGGTGAACCCTCATCGGTGGCGACCACCTTCGATGGCTACCCCATGGCGCGCAACGGCCAGGCCGGCGAAGCATTGACTGCGGCCTTCACCTCGGCGTTGCTCGGTGCGCTGGTCGGCGTGCTGCTGCTGACCTTCCTGTCCACGCGCATCGCCGAGTTCGCCATGGCGTTCAGCTCGCCCGAGTTCTTCGCCGTCTACCTGTTGGCGTTCTGCACCTTCATCGGCATGAGCAAGAACCCGCCACTGAAGACCGTGGTGGCAATGATGATCGGTTTCGCCATGGCCGCCGTCGGCATGGATACCGTTTCCGGCGAGCTGCGCCTGACCTATGACCAGCCTTGGCTGCTCTCGGGCCTGAGCTTCGAAGTGGCGGTGATCGGTCTGTTCGGGATTGGCGAGATTCTCTGCACGGTCGAGGAAGGCCTGGTGTTTCGCGGCGAGCGCGCGCGCATCACGCCGATGACCATCCTGCGTACCTGGGCCAAGCTGCCACGCTACTGGCTGACCTGGCTGCGCAGCGCCCTGGTCGGCTGCTGGATGGGCGTCACCCCGGGAGGGCCGACCGCCGCCTCGTTCATGAGCTACAGCCTGGCGCGGCGCTTCTCGAAGAACCGCGACAACTTCGGCAAGGGCGAAGTGGAAGGCGTGATCGCTCCGGAAACTGCCGACCACAGCGCCGGCACCAGCGCCCTGCTGCCGATGCTGACCCTGGGTATTCCCGGCTCGGCGACCGCCGCAGTGATGCTCGGCGGCCTGATGATCTGGGGCCTGCATCCCGGCCCGACGCTGTTCGTCGAGCAGCACGACTTCGTCTGGGGCCTGATCGCCAGCATGTACCTGGGCAACGTGGTGAGCCTGATCGTGGTGCTGGCCACCGTGCCGCTGTTCGCCTCGATCCTGCGCATTCCGTTCTCGATCATCGCGCCGATCATCATCATGGTCTGCTCGATCGGCGCCTACTCGGTGCACAACTCGATGTTCGACGTTGGCCTGATGCTGATCTTCGGTGCCCTGGGTTACCTGTTCAAGAAGCTCGGCTACCCCATCGCCCCGCTGATCCTGGCTGCGGTGCTGGGCGACAAGGCCGAGGACGCGTTCCGCCAGTCGATGCTGTTCTCCGACGGGCAACTGTCGATCTTCTGGTCCAACCCGCTGGTCGGCAGCCTGACTACCGCCGCGCTGCTGATGCTGTTCTGGCCATTGCTGGCCCGCGTCCTCAAGGCGCTGCTCGGCACCCGCCAGGGGCACGCGCGTCGTGTCTCGTAATCGTCAGCAGGCCGGGCTGTTCCTGGCCACGGCTACGGGGCGCTCGCTGATGACTGGCGAGCGCCGCGATTTCTTGTCACCCTTGGCCGATTCCCCTGCCACGAGCCGCGCCATGTCCCGCATTCCTGACGCCAGCATCATCCACAGCCGCCTGCGCTTGCGACAGCTACGCCTGATGCTGGCCCTGCAGGAGTTCGGCTCGCTGCGCCGCGCCGCCGAGGAGATCGGCATGACCCAACCGGCGGCCACCAAGATGCTCCATGAGGCGGAAAGCCTGCTCGGTGTCGAGCTGTTCGAACGCCTGCCGCGCGGCATGCGCGCTACGGCCTTCGGCGAAACGGCGATCTACTACGCCAAGATGATCTTTGCCGAGCTGTCGGGCATGCGCGAGGAGTTCGCCGCGCTGGAATCGGGCAACCTCGGGCGGGTCACCATCGGCGCCATTCCGGCCCTGGCCTCGGGCCTGCTCACGCGCACCATTGCCACGCTGAAGAAGAGCCACCCGCGGCTGTCCATGAGCATCCAGGTCGACACCAGCGACGTGCTGGTACAGGCCCTGCAACAGGACCAGCTGGATGTGGTGCTGGGACGGATTCCCGACGGCGCGCGTACCGATGACCTGCTGTTCGACAGCCTGGGCGAGGAAACCCTGTGCGTGGTGGCCGGCGCCCAGCATCCCATGGCCGGGGCCAGCAAGCTGAGCTGGCACGAGCTGCAGGATATGACCTGGGTGCTGCAGCAGCATCCCAGCCCGATGCGTACGATCATCAACCAGGCATTCCACAACGCGCGGGTCGACATTCCCAGCAGCATCGTCGAGACCACCTCGATCATGACCCTGCTGTCGCTGTTGCAGCAGACCGACATGATCGGCGTGACCCCGGTGTCGGTGATCAACGACTACCCCGGCAAGCACCTGCTCAAGGTCCTGCCGATCGTCTTCGAGCCACGCCTGCCGCCCTACGGCCTGATCACCCGCCGCCACCGCATTCAGTCATCGGCCATGCAGGCGTTCATCAATGCGGTAAAGGACGAGCACGCCAACGAGTGATCGACCGCAACCAGGCTTTTCGCAACGAAACGGCAACTTTTACAAGATTTTGCCGACAGGGCGGCGATCCGGCACACTAGCGGCCCCGAGCTCCGGCTCGTCGCCGCAGCCAGATTTCGTATGACCCGCTCCCCGCTTCGCCGCCTTGCCTTCGGTACCCTGCGCCGCCTGCTGTACCTGTGGGTGCGCTCGGAAACCATCAACCAGTCGGCCTTCACCCTCAAGCTCGACCGCAGCAAGCCGGTGTTCTACGTGCTGCAGCAGCCGTCGGTGAGTGACCTGGCGGTGCTCGATCACGAATGCAGCAAGGCCAACCTGCCGCGCCCGGTGTTGCCCGTGGCAGTCGGCGAGCTGGTCGAACCGGCGGCGTTCTTCTACCTGACACCGGAGCCCGACTGGCTTGGCCGCCAGGACAAGCGCGGTATTTCGCCAACCCTGCAGCGCATGGTCGCCGCCCTGAGCGAAGAGGCCGCCGAGCAGGCGCAGATCATTCCGGTCAGCGTGTTCTGGGGGCAGTCCCCCAACCGCGAAACCAGCCCCTGGAAGCTGTTGTTCGCCGACAGCTGGGCGGTGACCGGCCGCCTGCGCCGGCTGGTGAGCATCCTGATCCTGGGCCGCACCACCCGCGTGCAGTTCTCCACCCCGATCCAGCTGCGCGAGCTGATCGAGCAGAACAAGGGTCAAGAGCGCACCCTGCGCATGGTGCATCGCATCCTGCGGGTGCACTTTCGCAACCAGAAGGCCGCGGTCATCGGCCCGGACGTGTCGCACCGCCGCAACCTGGTCAAGGGCCTGATACACGGCCCGCAAGTGCGCCAGGCAATCGCCGATGAAGCCGAGCGCGAGAAGATCTCCCATGACAAGGCCGAAGCCCTGGCCCTGCGCTATGGCAACGAGATCGCCTCGGACTACACCTACACGGCGATCCGCTTTCTCGAGCTGATCCTGTCGTGGTTCTGGAACAAGATCTACGACGGCATCAAGGTCAACCACATCGAAGGCGTGCAGGACATCGCCCAGGGCCACGAAGTGATCTACGTGCCCTGCCACCGCAGCCACATCGACTACCTGCTGCTCTCCTACCTGCTGTTTCGCAACGGCCTGACGCCGCCGCACATCGCCGCCGGCATCAACCTCAACATGCCGATCATCGGCGGCCTGCTGCGCCGCGGTGGCGCCTTCTTCATGCGCCGCACCTTCAAGGGCAACCCGCTGTACACCGCGGTGTTCAACGAATACCTGCACACCCTGATCAGCAAGGGCTACCCGGTCGAATACTTCGTCGAGGGTGGTCGCTCGCGCACCGGGCGCATGCTGCGGCCGAAAACCGGCATGCTCGCCATCACCCTGCGCAGCTACCTGCAGAGCCATCGCCTGCCGGTGGTGTTCGTGCCGGTGTACATCGGCTACGAGCGCGTACTGGAAGGCCGCACCTACCTGGGCGAGCTGCGCGGGGCGAGCAAGAAGAAGGAATCGATCTTCGATATCTTCAAGGTCATCGGCGCGCTCAAGCAGCGCTTCGGTCACGTGTGGGTCAACTTCGGCGAGCCGATCAAGCTCGACGCCTTTCTCGATGCCCAGCAGCCGGACTGGCGTGAGCAGAGCCTCGGCCCCGACTATCGCCCGGCCTGGCTCAACGAAACCACCAATCGCCTGGGAGAACGGGTGGTTCAACGCCTCAACGAAGCGGCGGCGATCAACCCGGTGAACCTGGTGGCCCTGGCGCTGCTGTCGACCAGCAAGCTGGCGCTGGACGAGCGCGGCCTGGTGCGCATTCTCGACCTGTACCAGAGCCTGCTGCGCCGCGTGCCCTACTCGCCGCACACCACGGTACCGGAAGGCGACGGCCTGGCGCTGATCGAGCACGTGCGCGGCATGGAGCTGCTCTGCGAACAGAAGGATGCCCTGGGTCGCATCCTTTATCTGGACGAGCAGAACGCGGTGCTGATGACCTACTACCGCAACAACGTGCTGCACATCTTCGCCCTGCCCGGCCTGATCGCCAGCTTCTTCCAGAGCAGCGGGCGGATGAGCCGCGAGCAGATCCTGCGCTTCGTCCACGCCCTGTACCCGTACCTGCAGTCCGAGTTGTACATCCGCTGGGCCGATGACGAACTCGACGAGGTGGTCGACCAGTGGCTCGCCGCCTTCGTCGAGCAGGGCCTGCTCAAGCAGGAGAACGACCTGTACGTGCGCCCGGCGCCGAGCTCGCGCAACTTCGTGCTGCTGACCCTGCTGTCGCGCGCCATCGCCCAGACCCTGCAGCGCTTCTACATGGCCAGCGCGCTGCTGCTCAACGCCGGGCAGAATACGATCAGCGCCGAGGAGCTGGAGGAGCTGTGCACGGTGATGGCCCAGCGCCTGTCGATCCTCCATGGGCTCAACGCGCCGGAGTTCTTCGACAAGAGCCTGTTCCGCCATTTCATCCAGACGCTGCTCGACCAGGGCGTGCTGCGCCAGGACGAAGCCGGCAAGCTCAGCCACCCGCCGGCCTTCGCCGAGCTGGCCGAAGGCGCCGCCAAGCGCGTGCTGCCGGCGGAGATTCGCCTGTCGATCCGCCAGGTGACCATGGATCGCAGCGAGGAGCTGATCGACGGGCTGTGAGCCACCGGCCATCTCATCGGGGCGCCGAGTGCGCCGGGCGTTATTGAGGTTTGCCGCCACAGCCCCTAAGATGCGTCGTTGGGGCCACTTAGGGCAGGGATTTTCGTGCGTTATCACACCATTTTAGGATCACTGGCGATCGTGGTTTCCGGTTGCGCCATGCAACCGTCCGCATCGACCTCTGAAGAAGAAAAGCCGGCGCAACCGGCTGCCGTCGCAGAACAGACCGCCGCCGCACCCGCCAGCGCGCAACCCGCGCCGCAGCCGGTTGCCGCCGCCACGCCGAGCGAGGCACCCGCCGCCGCGCCGGTAGCCCGCGAGCCCCAGGAATACGAAATCCAGCCTGGCCAGTGCTGGGTGCATGCCCAGGTGCGCCCGCGCCCGGTGCAGAGCACCCAGGAAGTGGTGGTCAAGGACTCGGTCAACAAGATCACCGTGACCCCGGCCGAGCTCGAGAAGGGCTTCAAGCAGGTGGTCACCCGTGAGGGCACCAAGACCTACCGCATCGAGCCGCCGACCTACCGGGTGGTCTCCGAGCAGGTCAAGATCCGCCCGGAAGTGAAGCGCTACATCGTGGTGCCGGCCGTCTACGAGGACGTCAAGGAAACCGTGACCCTCGAAGAAGCCAAGACCGTGCTCGACCAGTGCCGCGCCGCCGGCACCCGCTATTCGACGGGCACCGGTGCGATGTCCTTCTGCGCCCGCCAGGTGCCGGCCAAGCAGGAAGTGGTCAAGGTCAAGAAGCTGGTTTCGCCGGAAACCGTGCGGGTGGAAACCGACCCCGCGCAGTACAAGAGCGTGACCCGCTGGATCGTCGACAAGCCGGCCCAGGCCGTTGAAGTCACCCTGGATCCGGAATACACCAAGGTCGCCTCCACCGAAGTGGTACGCCCGGTGGAAGCCAACCAGATCATCCTGCCGGAAGAGAAGCGCCAGCTGCAGGTCACCCGCTTCGAAGGCACCGCGCGCATCGTCTCGCGGCAGACCATTTGCGACCCGGACATCAATGACGACCTGGTTACCCGCCTGCAGCAGAGCCTGGTCAAGCGCGGCTTCAACCCGGGCCGCGTCGACGGCAAGCTCGGCAAGCGCACCCTCGATGCGCTGACCGAATTCCAGACCGCCAACGGCCTGGCCGTCGGCGCCCTGACCCTGGAAAGCCTGACCGCCCTGGAAGTCCAGTAACGCCGAATCGGCACGCCCGCAACGGGCGTGCCGCCCTCTCCCTTGCCGCAACCTTCGCCGCGCCCCGCCCCAGCCTGCTAAGCTCGCTGCCTATCTCCACCGCTCGAAGGTTACCGCCATGCTCCGCATCCCCGCTCTCGTCGCCGGCCTGTTGCTGTCGGCCAACGTGTTCGCCCTGTCGCTTGCCGACCTCAGCCAGCAGGACGCCAGCGGCGGCCTCAAGGATGCCCTCACCCAGGGCGCCAAGGTGGCCGTGCAGCAGCTCGGCAAGCCCGGCGGCTTCAGCAACAACCCCGAGGTGCGCATCGAGCTGCCCGGCAAACTCGGCAAGGCCGCCAAGACCATGAAGATGATGGGCATGGGCGCCCAGGTCGAGCAGCTGGAAACCAGCATGAACAAGGCCGCCGAAGCTGCCGTGCCCCAGGCCCAGGCGCTGCTGGTCGATGCGGTGAAGAAGATGAGCGTGCAGGACGCCAAGAGCATCCTCGCAGGCCCCCAGGACTCGGCCACCCAGTACCTGAACAAGAGCAGCCGCGAGCAGATCCGCGCCAAGTTCCTGCCCATCGTCAAGCAGGCCACCGACCAGGTCGGCCTGGCCAAGCAGTACAACAGCTTCGCCGGCCAGGCAGCGACCTTCGGCGTGCTCGACGCCAAGAGCGCGAATATCGAAAGCTACGTGACCGAGCAGGCCCTCGATGGGCTGTTCGAGATGATCGCCAAGCAGGAAGCCAGCATCCGCGAAAACCCGGCGGCGGCGGCCACCAGCCTGGCGAAGAAAGTGTTCGGCGCGCTGTAA
>Ga0207790_1000559_pt1 | contig 12621 bp, 14 predicted proteins | sample HigsolmetaGSP14D_FD_184842 | JGI IMG/M metagenome (GOLD analysis project Ga0207790, IMG submission 184842) | High solid enriched microbial communities from the Joint BioEnergy Institute, USA - SP1-4-D (SPAdes) | ecosystem: Engineered > Bioreactor > SSF (Solid state fermentation) > Aerobic >...
CCCTTAGGGCCGGGCCCGTTTTACCGCGATGCTGCGTTTCTCGCCAGCTCATTTAGCCCGCTAAACTTCGCGGCTCGTGCCTTGCCTCGCGGCAAAACGGGCTCCGGCGCGGCCGTGCGTGAAACGGCAACAGACCCTACGAAGGGGCGCGAATCATACGCGCATACGGGGCGCAACGCACCTGGCGCACAAGCTTAGCCTCACAAATGGCCCTAACTTGCGACCGGCTGTCGGACTCAGCGCTTGCGACGCGCTTTCGGCCCCAGCGAGATCAGGCGCATATCGGCTTCGGCCACGACCAGGCGCTGCTCGGCCTTGTCGAGCTTCTTCCAGGCCTTGATTTCCGCCTTGCTGCGCCCGCAACCCAGGCAGATGCCGTCATCGAATTTACAGACGCTGATGCAGGGGTCTTTCATTGAGTCTCTTCGCGCTCGTTGCTGGAGGGGTCATCCCCAGCGTTAGAGACCACTTGCGGCGCTTCATGGTTCGCCTCATCCGCCGCCCGCGCCAGGTCGTCGAAGTCGATTTTCAGGCCCTGCTCCATGGCGTCCAGCTCGGCGAGCAGCGAGCCAAAGCTGGTTTCGCTGCCGGCCTGCGGTTCGCCTTCAGGCTCGCAATCATCGCCCATGGCCAGATCGGCCCGTGCCTGCAGGCTCTGCGGCACGGCCGGGTCATCGTCGTCCTGGGCCAATACCGGCTCGGGTTCCAGTTCGCGCAGCGCGGCCAGGGGCGGCAGCTCGTCGAGGTTCTTCAGGTTGAAGTGATCGAGAAAGCCCTTGGTGGTGGCGAACATGGCTGGCCGGCCGGGCACGTCGCGGTAGCCGACCACGCGAATCCACTCGCGCTCCTGCAGGGTCTTGACGATCTGGCTGTTCACCGCCACGCCGCGGATTTCCTCGATCTCGCCGCGGGTGATCGGCTGCCGGTAGGCGATCAGCGCCAGGGTTTCGAGCATGGCTCGCGAATAACGCTGTGGGCGCTCCTCCCAGAGCCGGCCGACCCAGGGCGAAAAGGTGTCGCGAATCTGCAGGCGGTAACCGGACGCCACTTCCTTGAGCTCGAACGCCCGCCCCTTGCAGCTGCCGCCGAGAATCGCCAATGCCTTGCGAAACACATCGGCTTCGGGCCGCTCGGTTTCCTCGAACAATTCCATGATCCGCTCGAGCGACAGCGGCTTGCCAGAAGCCAGCAGCAGGCCTTCGAGCAAGGTGGAAAGTTGTTTGGGATCGGACAGGTTCATCGTCTGGGCATACCGCGTGAAGGCGCAAAAGTCGCGAGTCTAGCAGCTCATTCGAACTCGCTGTCGCCCTCTTCCGCGCCTGCCACACGCAGGCGCACATGCACGGCGGCAAACGCTTCGTTCTGCACCAGCTCGAGCAGCGACTCCTTGACCAGTTCGAGGATCGCCATGAAGGTCACCACCACGCCGAGGCGCCCCTCCTCGGCAGTGAACAGTTCGACGAACGGCACGAACGTGCCGTCCTTGAGACGCTCGAGCACCTCGCTCATGCGCTCGCGGGTGGACAATGCCTCGCGGCTGACCTGATGGCTCTCGAACATGTCGGCGCGGCGCAGCACCTCGGCCATCGACACCAGCAGCTCCTGCAGCTCGACCGTCGGCAGCAGCTTGCGCGCCCGCGCCTCGGGCGCCTCGACCCGCGGCACGATGAGGTCACGGCCCACCCGCGGCAAGGTGTCGATGCCTTCGGCGGCGGCCTTGAAGCGCTCGTATTCGAGCAGGCGGCGAATCAGCTCGGCGCGCGGATCGTCTTCCTCTTCTTCGGCCACTGCCGAGCGCGGCAGCAGCATGCGCGACTTGATCTCGGCGAGCATGGCGGCCATCACCAGATACTCGGCGGCCAGCTCCAGGCGCACCGTGTGCATCAGCTCGACGTAGCCCATGTACTGGCGGGTGATCTCCGCCACGGGGATGTCCAGCACGTCGATGTTCTGTTTGCGGATCAGGTAGAGCAGCAGATCCAGCGGGCCTTCGAAGGCTTCGAGAAACACCTCCAGGGCGTCCGGCGGGATGTACAGGTCGACGGGCAGCTCGGTGAGCGCCTCGCCATAGACCATGGCGAACGGCAGTTCCTGCTGGGCGCCAGCCTGGCTGTCGAGGGTCTCGGTGGCCATCTCGATCAACGCGACTCGGCGAACGGCGACGGGTCGCCACAGCCGACGCGAATCACCTCCGGCTCGTCGTCCACCAGGCTGATCACCGTGGAAGCCTCGAGGCCGCCAAAGCCGCCGTCGATGACCAGATCCACCTGGTGCTCGAGCATCTGGCGCATCTCGTAAGGGTCGCTCATCGGCAGGTCTTCGCCCGGCAGGATCAGGCTGACGCTCATCATCGGTTCGCCCAGCTCCTCGAGCAGTGACGCGGCGATCGGATGGCTGGGCACGCGCAGGCCGATGGTGCGCCGCTTGGGGTGCAGCAGCATGCGCGGCACTTCGCGGGTGGCATTGAGAATGAAGGTGTACGGCCCAGGCGTGTGGTTCTTCAGCAGCCGAAAGGCGGCGGTGTCGACCTTGGCGAAGGTGCTCAGTTGCGACAGGTCGCGGCACACCAGGGTGAAGTTGTGCTTGTCGTCGAGCTGGCGCAGGCGGCGAATGCGCTCCATGGCGTTCTTGGCGCCCATCTGGCAGCCCACCGCATAGGACGAGTCGGTGGGATAGACCACCACGCCGCCATTACGGATGATATCGACCGCCTGCTTGATCAGACGGGCCTGGGGACTTTCCGGGTGGATCTGAAAAAACTGGCTCATGGCTCACAACTCTCAAACGGTTTCGTACGAGGGCGCGCAGCCGAAACGCGTCCATAACGGGGAAAGGTCATCGGGCAGCGGCCGGTACAAACCCAGCTCCGACCAGTCGCCGGGGGCGTGGAAGTCGCTGCCGACACTGGCCAGCAGGCCGAACTCACGCGCCAGGATCGCCAGGCCACCGACCTGCTCGGCTGGCTGCATGCCATTGACCACTTCCAGCGCGTGGCCGCCGGCCGCGGCGAAGGCCGCCACCAGTTTGCGCCGCTTGCTGCGGGTGAAATCGTACTGCCAGGGATGCGCCAGGCTGATCCATGCGTTGGACTGGCGCAGCGTGTCGAGCGTTTCATCTAACGTCGGCCAGTGCTGCTTGACGTCGCCGAGCTTGCCGGAGCCCAGCCATTTGCGAAAGGCGTCGGCGCGATCCTTGACGAACCCCGCGCGCACCAGGAACTCGGCGAAATGCGGGCGCGCCGGCGCGTTGCCGCTCTCGCCCTGGGCCTGCTGAATCGCCCGGGCGCCGTCCAGCGCCCCCTCCATGCCCTTGAGCGCCAGGCGCCGGGAAATCTCCTCGGCGCGCAGCCAGCGGCCCTGGTGCAGCTGGGCGATGGCCTGGCGCAGGGCGGGCGCTTCGCTGTCGAAGGCGTAGCCCAGTACGTGGATGGTCGCGCCGCCCCAGGTACAGGACAGCTCGATGCCATTGACCAGCTGGATACCCAGTTCGCCGGCGACGCCCCGGGCCTCGTCGAGCCCTTCGAGGGTGTCGTGGTCGGTCAGCGCCAGCGTGGTGATGCCACGCCCATGGGCCCGCGCGACCACCTCGGCAGGCGGCAGGGCGCCGTCCGACGCGGTGCTGTGGCAATGAAGATCAACCTGCATAAGGGGCGCTTTCCCGACGATTCATGTTTGTTATTATGCCGCGGCTGGCAGATTCTTGCTGGTCATCCCGCTGCCTGCCCCGCCCTTTCTCTCGCGGCTCACTGCCTGGCCCATAAGGATCGACATGCTTTACGCCATCATCGCTACCGACGTGGAAAACTCCCTGGAGCTGCGCCTCTCCGTTCGCCCGGCGCACCTGGCTCGCCTGGAGCAGCTGAAAACCGAAGGGCGCCTGATACTCGCCGGCCCCAACCCGGCCATCGACAGCAACGACCCGGGCCCGGCGGGCTTCACCGGCAGCCTGATCGTTGCCGAATTCGAATCCCTCGAGGCTGCCAAGACCTGGGCCAATGCCGACCCGTTCCGCACCGCCGGCGTCTACGCCGAGGTGGTGGTCAAGCCTTTCAAGCACGTCCTGCCGTGATCGGGAATCGTCAACGCTGCCATGAGTGAGCTGCTGCTGATCGACGACGACGTCGAACTCTGTGACCTGCTGGCCAGCTGGCTGACCCAGGAAGGCTTTCAGGTCACCGCCTGCCACGACGGTGGGCGGGCGCGCCAGGCGCTGGCGCGAAACGCCCCCGACGCCGTGGTGCTGGACGTGATGCTGCCCGATGGCAGCGGCCTGGAGCTGCTCAAGCAACTGCGCGGCGAACACCCCGATCTGCCGGTGCTGATGCTCTCGGCCCGCGGCGAGCCACTGGATCGGATCCTCGGCCTGGAGCTGGGCGCCGACGACTACCTGGCCAAACCCTGCGACCCCCGCGAGCTGACCGCGCGCCTGCGCGCCGTGCTGCGCCGCAGCCTGCCGCCGGCTCCCTCCAGCCAGCTCGAGCTGGGCGACCTGCGTTTCAGCCCGGCACGTGGCGTGGCGGCGCTGGGCGCCGAGGGTCAGGAAATCGTTCTTACCCTGTCCGAAAGCCGGGTGCTCGAAGCGCTGCTCAAGCAACCGGGCGAGCCCGTCGACAAACAGGCGCTCGCTCAACTGGCCCTGGGCCGCAAGCTGACCCTCTACGACCGCAGCCTGGACATGCACGTCAGCAACCTGCGCAAGAAGATCGGCCCGCACCCCGATGGCCGCCCGCGGGTGGTCGCCCTGCGCGGCCGTGGCTACTACTACGCGCCCTGAGGGGCATTCTGCGCGCTTTACACAGCGCGGCCGCTCTTTACCCTGCCTTTACCTTGGCTGACTGCGCCTTACCTTGAAAGCCCTAATCTGGGCACATCCGGCAACTCATCTGAACTCGCCGGTTCCCAGACCAAGGAGATACACCATGCGCAAGACCATGACCGCCCTGCTCCTCGCCATGACCCTGCCAACCCTGGCCATGGCCGCTCCCGGTGGCGATCACCGCCCGGGTGGCCCGGGCCCCGGCCCACGTATGTTCCATGAGCTGGATCTGAACAAGGATCAGCAACGCCAGGTTCACAAGCTGATGGCCGACCAGCGCAAGAACGACCGTGAGATGATCCAGCGTTACCTCGACAAGCTGCCCGAAGCCGACAGGAAGGCTCTGGAAAACGAACGCAAGGCCTCCCACGACAAGCAGCAAAGCGCCATTCGCGCCCTGCTGACGCCCGAACAACAGAAGCGCTTCGACGAGCACCTCGCCAAGATGAAAGAACGCAAAGCCGACCGCGAAGAATTCGAAGCCTGGAAAGCCGAGCACAAGAAAGCCGGCTGAGCTTGACCGCTGGCCGTGACGGCGGCCAGCCCACTTCCGCCTGCACCATTGATGTGGCGCAGGCGTTTGCCGTTTGAAGGAGCCCTCGTGCGTTCACTGTTCTGGCGGATTTTTGGCAGTTTCTGGCTGGCGATCGCCCTGGTCGCCGGCCTGTCCATGCTGCTTGGCCGCGCCCTGAATCAGGATGCCTGGATTCTCAACCAGCACCCGGGCCTGGAAGACCTGCCCGCCGAATGGGTGCAAACCCTGGAGAACGATGGGCCAAAAGCTGCGCAGGATCTGCTGGAGCAACGCAAACGGCGTTTTCGCATCGATACCCAGGTACTGACGGACGCCGGACAACCGGCTATCCGCGGTACATTTCCGCCCCGCGCTGCCGCCATGGAGGAGCGCAACAAAGGCGGCAAACGGCTGCCATGGCGGCGCCTGACCACCGAGTACACCAGCCCGGTGAGCGGCGAAACCTACCTGTTCATCTACCGCATTCCGCACCCGGAGCTGGATGCCTGGCACCGCGGCAGCCTGTTGTGGCCGCTCAGCGCCCTGGGCATCGCCCTGGTGGTATTGACCGGGCTCAGCCTGCTGCTGACCCTGTCCATCACCCGCCCGCTGAATCGCCTGCGCGGCGCGGTGCACGACCTGGGGCAGACCGCCTACCAGCAGAACAGCCTGGCGCGCCTGGCCAGCCGACGCGACGAGCTGGGCGTGTTGGCCAACGACTTCAACCGCATGGGCGCGCGCCTGCAGGACCTGATCGGCAGCCAGCGCCAGTTGCTGCGTGACGTCTCCCACGAGCTGCGCTCGCCGCTGGCCCGCCTGCGCATCGCCCTGGCCCTGGCCGAGCGCGCCGAGCCGGCCGAACGCGAGAAGCTCTGGCCGCGACTGACCCGTGAATGCGATCGCCTGGAAGACCTGATCAGCGAGATCCTCGCCCTCGCCCGCCTGGACGCCGAGCCGGGCTCAGCGCAGCCCATCGACCTGGCGCAACTGGCCGCCAAGCTGCGTGAGGACATGCTGCTCGGTCACCCGGAGCAACAACTCGACGTCAGCCTGCAGCCAGGCATGCACCTGTACGGCTGGCCGGCGATGATCGAACGCGCCCTGGACAACCTGCTGCGCAACGCCCTGCGCTTCAATCCCGATGGCCAGCCGATCGAACTGAACGTCGTGCGCCGCGGCGACGAAGCGCACCTGGAGGTTCGCGATCATGGCCCTGGCGTAGCCGCCGAACACCTCGGCCAGCTGGGCGAACCCTTCTTTCGCGCCCCCGGCCAGGCGGCAGCCGGCCACGGCCTGGGCCTGGCCATCACCCGCCGCGCCGCCGAACGCCACGGCGGCCGGCTGGAGCTGGAAAACCACCCGGATGGCGGCTTCAGCGCCAAGCTGATCCTGCCGCTGGGGGCGGCGGTTTAGTCATCCCACCAGCAACCCACTGATGGCGCAAGCGGCCGCTCGAAGATCCCTGTGGGAGCGGGCGGGTACGCCCAGGCCATGCCCGCGAATTCGCGCGCATGGCGCGCTCCCACAAAGGCTCGCCAATGCATTTCAGCCGGTACGCAGCGGGCTAGAAATCAGGCCTGGGCCTTGCCCGCCCAGCCGCTGACGAAGTCATCGACATTCACGCCCGGTGCGTCACGCAACTCACGCTGCGGCGTGCCCAGGTACAGATAGCCGATCACCTGCTCGTTGGCCGCCAGGCCCAGGCCAGCATTCACCACGGCGTCGTAGGACAGCTCGCCGGTGCGCCATACCGCACCGATGCCCTGGGCGTAAGCCGCGAGCAGAATGCCGTGGGCGGCACAGCCAGCCGCCAGCAGTTGCTCCTGGGCCGGGACCTTGGGATGCTCCTGGGTGCGGGCAATCACCACGATCAGCAGCGGCGCACGCAGCGGCATGTTGCGTGCCTTGGTCAGGGCCTCTTCGTCAGCATCGGGGTATTTGCTGGCTATCGCCTCGGCGAACAGCTCACCAAGTGCGTGCCGCGCATCGCCTTCAACGGTCAGGAAACGCCATGGCCGCAACTGGCCGTGGTCCGGCGCACGCAATGCAGCCTTGAACAAGTGCTCGCGCTGCTCGGCAGTCGGTGCAGGGTCGATCAAACGTGGGGCGGAAACACGCTTGATCAGCGCATCGAGGGCATCCATCGGCTCACCTCCAGGGGAAAAGAGCCGCGATTCTACCAGCCAAGCCTGCCCAGCATGACCCTTGCGCACGCCGGCGTGCCCGTAGCCTGGCGTCGAGCGCCGCGATAGCCAAGAGAGTTTTCCCGGGTGTCGCGGCGCTCGACCCGGGCTACAAATAACGGCGATCAAGGCAATTGGAGCCAGCCCGCTAGGCCACCCGATCCGGCGATAGCTCGGGCTGCAAGGGCGGCGTCAGCGGCGGCAGGCCATAGGCTTTGCGCGCATCGTCGCAATGCGGGTTGTGCTTGCCGTTGACCCAGGAGGCCTCGAATTCGCGACAGGTACTGGAGCGCTGCCCGTACAGCGTGCAGCGCGTGCCCCCGCCGACATCGCCGAGCAGCGCATTGCAGCGCGCGGGCTTGGCTTCGGTGCCGCGCATGGCAACCAGGTGCGGCGCTATCTGGATGACCTGCTCATCCGGGACGGTTCCGCCGGCTGACTGGCACTCGCCCCAGAAGAAGGACACACGAAAAAACGCGCAGCAGGCGCCGCACGCTAAGCAAGGATTGGTTTCGGACATGATGAGGGCTCAGAAACCGGCAAGGGCCGGCACCTGGCGGCGTATTCTATGCACCGCAAGCCAGTTGTAAAGAGGCCTGAAAGCGCCTGAAATCGGGCGCGTCGGCAGGTGTACAGCAGTGCCCGCACAGGTAGAATGGCGCCACTTTTTTGCGGATAAAACCGATGGCCTGGCCGACCCTACGACTCATCGCGTTCATCAATGGCATTTTCCTGATCACCCTGGCCATTGGCATGATCGGCCCGATGTTCACGCTGTTCGTCTTCGACCGCCCCACGGAAGTCAGCCCCTTCGCCTGGGCGAGCCTGATCACCTTTATCGCCGGGCTGTCGATGATCGCCCGCGGCCGCCCCCAGGACGTGCACCTGCGCCCGCGTGACATGTACCTGCTGACCGTCTCCAGCTGGCTGACGGTATGCGTCTTCGCCGCCCTGCCGTTCATGTTCACCCAGCACATGAGCTACACCGACGCCTTCTTCGAGAGCATGTCGGGCATCACCGCCACCGGTGCCACGGTATTGACCGGCCTGGACGACATGTCGCCCGGCATCCTGATCTGGCGCTCGATGCTGCACTGGCTCGGCGGTATCGGCTTCATCGCCATGGCGGTGGCGATCCTGCCGATGCTGCGCATCGGTGGCATGCGTCTGTTCCAGACCGAATCCTCGGACCGCTCGGACAAGGTCATGCCGCGCTCGCACATGGTCGCCAAGTACATGGCGGTGGCGTACTTCGGCATCAGCCTGCTCGGCTGTCTGGCCTTCTGGCTGGCCGGCATGAGTTTCTTCGACGCCATCAACCACGCCATGTCGGCGATCTCCACCGGTGGCTTCTCGACCTCCGACCAGTCCCTGGCCAAATGGACGCAACCGGCGGTGCACTGGGTCGCCGTGGTGCTGATGATTCTTGGCAGCCTGCCGTTCGTGCTGTACGTCTCGACCCTGCGGGGTAATGTGTCGGCGGTGCTGAACGACCAGCAGGTGCGCGGATTTCTCGGCATTCTGTTCAGCGTGTGGCTGAGCATGGGCACCTGGTATTACCTGACCACCGACCTGCACTGGCTGGACGCCCTGCGCCACGTGGCGGTCAACGCCACCTCGGTGATGACCACCACGGGCTTCGCCCTGGGCGACTACTCGCTGTGGGGTGGTTTCGCCGGCATGCTGTTCTTCTACCTGGGCTTCATCGGTGGCTGCTCGGGCTCTACCGCGGGCGGCCTGAAGATCTTCCGTTTCCAGGTCGCCTATATCCTCCTCAAGGCCAACCTGATGCAGCTGGTGCACCCCCGCGCGGTGATCAAGCAGCAGTACAACCGCCACCGCCTGGACGAAGACATCGTCCGCTCGATTCTGACCTTTTCGTTCTTCTTCACCATCATCATCGCCATGCTGGCCCTGGCCCTGACCCTCTGCGGCCTGGACTGGATCACCGCACTGAGCGGCGCGGCCAGCACCCTGTCCGGCGTCGGTCCGGGCATGGGCCCGATCATCGGCCCGGCCGGCACCTATGCCAGCCTGCCGGACGTGGCCAAGTGGCTGCTGACCCTGGGCATGTTGATGGGCCGCCTGGAAATCCTCACCGTACTGGTGCTGCTGATGCCCGCCTTCTGGCGCCACTGAGCCCTGCGACAACCGGGCGCCACGGGCGCCCGATATCGGCCTACACTGCTGGCAAACAACAACAGGAAGCCGCCGATGAGCAGCCAGCCCAGCGAGCGTTTCAACTCCTTCGCCGAGTTCTATCCCTACTACCTGGAAGAACACCGCAACCCCACCTGCCGGCGCCTGCACTATGTCGGCAGCCTGCTGGTGCTGGTGGTGCTCGGCTACGCCCTGTTCAGCGGGCAATGGCTGCTTCTGCTGGCCTTGCCGGTAATCGGCTATGGCTTCGCCTGGGTCGGCCACTTCGTCTTCGAGCGCAATCGCCCTGCCACGTTTGCCTATCCGCTGTACTCGCTGATGGGCGACTGGGTGATGCTCAAGGACATGCTCACCGGCCGCCTGCGCTTCTAAACGGCCCTGCAGCGCGCTCTGGAGCGGGCATGCCGTGATCGGCAGCATTCAGGCATTGCGCCTTTGCCGGCCACGCCTGCAGCGTATATGATCCCCACTTTCCGCTGGTCCCTTCCGCACGCCGCTTGCAGCCTGGCGCTCGGTCATGCAGTCGGACTTTCAGCAGGGTCGCCGTTAGCGCATGAATACCACTTTTCCCACCGTCCCCAATGGCCTGCCGTCGCTGCTCACCCGCGAATATTACTCGCGCGTGCTGGCTTATCTCGCCGTGGCGGCCAGCGTCGCGGCCGGCACCTACGTGCAGGTGTTCGGCCACAACCTGCTGTGGCTGGTGCCCTATGCGCTGCTGTATCCGCATCTGGCCCACTGGCTGAGCAAGCGCTTTCGCGATGGCCATCGGCACCGCACCCTGATGGCCCTGCTGTTCGTCGATGCCCTGCATTGCGGCGCGTTTGCCGCGTTGCTGGGCTTCTCGGTGGTGCCCAGCCTGATGTTTCTGCTGACCCTGAGCTTCAGCACCCTGATCGTCGGTGGCTTGCGTGACATGGGCCTGGCGCTGCTGGTCGCCTTCAGCGGCACCCTGCTCACCGCCTCGCTCACCGAGCTGCACGTAGCGCCGGAAACACCGGCGCTGGTGGCGCTGGTGAGCATCGCCTTCACCATTTTCTATATCTGCATATCCGCGTACTTCGTGCACCAGCAGGGTATTCGCCTCGCCCAGGTGCGCAACCAGATCAAGAGCGAGCAGGAAAAGGCCGCTCGCCTGGCCCGCAACCTCGCCAAGTACCTGTCGCCCCAGGTGTGGGAGTCGATCTTCAGCGGCAAGAAGCACGTGCGCCTGGAGACCCAGCGCAAGAAGCTCACGGTGTTCTTTTCCGATATCCGTGGTTTCACCGAGCTGTCCGAAGAGCTGGAAGCCGAAGCGCTGACCGACCTGCTCAACACCTACCTCAACGAGATGTCGAAGATCTGCATGAAGTTCGGCGGCACCATCGACAAGTTCATCGGCGACAGCGTGATGGTGTTCTTCGGCGACCCGAGCAGCCAGGGCGCCAAGAAGGACGCCATGGCCGCGGTGTCGATGGCCATCGCCATGCGCAAGCACATGAAAGTGCTGCGCCAGCACTGGCGCGCCCAGGGCATCACCAAGCCGCTGGAGATCCGCATGGGCCTCAATACCGGCTACTGCACGGTGGGCAACTTCGGCGCCGACACGCGCATGGACTACACCATCATCGGCCGCGACGTGAACCTCGCCAGCCGCCTGGAAAGTGCCGCCGAAGCCGGCGAGATCCTGATCTCCCACGAGACCTACTCGCTGGTCAAGGACGTGATCATGTGCCGCGACAAGGGTCAGATCAACGTCAAGGGCTTCACCCGCCCGGTGCAGATCTACCAGGTGGTGGATTTCCGCCGCGACCTGGGCGCCACCTCAAGTTACGTGGAGCACGAGTTGCCCGGCTTCTCCATGTACCTGGACACCAACGGCATCCAGAACTTCGACAAGGATCGGGTCATCGAGGCCCTGGAACACGCCGCCGAGAAACTGCGCGACAAGATCATCATGTGACGCGCGCGGCGGCTCAGCAGCTGCGCGCCGCACTCACCGAGCGCTCGCCCGTCACCGGCGCGCCATCGAGCAGCGGCTGACTGGCCAGAAACTCCACGGCCGAGGCCCGCCATGACTGGCGCCCCGCCACCTCGGCACATCGCCTGCGGTCCACCTCCAGCGCAGCCAGGCAGGCATCGCGCAGGTTGTCGGCGAGCACGCCGGTCACCCCCGGCACCACCACGTCCAGCGGCCCCGCCACGGCAAAGGCCGCCACCGGCGTGCCGCAGGCCTGGGCTTCGAGCATGACCAGGCCGTAGGTGTCGGTGCGCGAAGGAAACACCAGCACGCTGGCGCGCCGGTAGAACTCGGCCAGCGCCTCGCCATGCTGGTAACCGAAGAATTTCACCCCCGGATAAGCCTGCTCGAGCATCTGCCGCTGGGGGCCATCACCGACCACCCACTTGTCGCCCGGCAACTGCAGATCGAGAAACGCCTGCAGGTTCTTCTCCGGCGCGATACGCCCGACATACAGGAAGATCGCGCTCACTGGCGCAGCGAGCCCGGGCCTGGGTGAAAAGCGCTGGGTATCCACGCCCTTGCGCCACAGCACCAGACGCTTCAGGCCACGCTGGGCGAGCCCGCTGCGCAACCGCTCGGTGCTGACCAGCACCGCCTGGCTGCGCCGGTGGAACAGCCGCAGACAGGCATAGCCCACGCCCAGCCCGATCCAGGCGCAGCGCGCCGTCAGGTATTCGGGGAAGCGCGTATGCACCGCACTGGAAAACGCCAGGCCACGCCGCAGCAGCCAGCGCCTGGCGGCCCAGCCCAGCGGCCCCTCGGTGGCCAGGTGCACACAATCGGGGGCGAACGCTTCGATGGCCGGGCCAACGCGCCACAGGTTCCACGCCAGGGGAATTTCCCCATAACCGGGGCACGGCACGCAGCGAAAGCCCTGGGGCGACAGCACCTCGACCTGATGCCCCATGGCGCGCAACTCACCGACCAGTGCCTGCAGGCTGGTGACC
>Ga0207790_1000564_pt1 | contig 12554 bp, 11 predicted proteins | sample HigsolmetaGSP14D_FD_184842 | JGI IMG/M metagenome (GOLD analysis project Ga0207790, IMG submission 184842) | High solid enriched microbial communities from the Joint BioEnergy Institute, USA - SP1-4-D (SPAdes) | ecosystem: Engineered > Bioreactor > SSF (Solid state fermentation) > Aerobic >...
GGCCTTGGTGATCGCGGCGCTGAACGCGGGGATATCGTCCGGGTTGCGGCTGGTGATCAGCTGACCGTCCACCACCACTTCCTCATCGCGCCACTGCGCGCCGGCGTTGGTCAGGTCGTGCCGCAGTGAGGGCCAGGAGGTCACCTGGTGGCCCTTGGCCAGACCACTGTCGATCAGCAGCCACGGGCCGTGGCAGATCGCCGCCACCGGCTTGCCGGCCTGCGCCACCTGCCGGATGAACGCCAGCGCGGCCTCATCGGTGCGCAGCGTATCGGGATTGATCACGCCGCCGGGCAGCACCAGTGCATCAAAGCGCGAGGCATCGGCGTCCTTCAGCGGCTGGTCCACGGCGACGCTGTCGCCCCAGTCCTTGTCCTTCCAGCCCTTGATGCGATCTTCCTCGGCCGGCGACACCACCGTGACCGTGGCGCCCTGCGCCTCCAGCAGCCGCTTCGGCTCACCCAATTCGGACTGCTCGAAACCGTGGGTGGCCAGGATGGCCACGTGCTTGCCGCTCAATTGCTGTGCCATGGGATGCTCCGTCTGCAAGGGGGAGCATCAGGTTGCCGTATGCGCCATTGCGGCCCGGTGACCCGGGCGTGCACGGCAGGTGCACGCGCACGACTCGCCTTACCGCTTCGGCTGCAGCATCGTGCCCGTGCACGAGGGGGCGCCACAGCGGCACTCCCAGATCTTCTTCAGCCGCGCGGTGTGGCGCTCGGCCAGGGTGATGCCGTAGTTGTAGGTGAGTTCCTCGCCAGGCTCGATATCACGCAGCGCCTCGATGAACACCTTGTCGCCGCGGCTGTCACCGTCCGCGTCTTCCTCGATCAACGCCTCGCAGTTCGGCTCGCAACTGTGGTTCATCCAGCGCGCGTCATTGCCCTTGTAGTTGGCGTCGATCACATAGTCATCGTTGAGCGTGAACAGGAACGTGTGGCCGCTCTCCACATCGCCGCTGTCATCGGCATCCACATCGGCGTGGCTGCGCAGCAACCCCTTGTACTGGATCACCCGCTCGCCCTGCTTGAGCGGTGCCACGGCGAACACGCCGTTGCCATGGATGGCGGACCTGCGGGCTTGGATCTTCTTCGGCATGGGCGCGGCGCGTCCTGGCAAGGGGAAGCGGTGATTCTCGCCTAAACCAGGTGATTGCCAAAAGGTGCATGAACGCGCAGCATGGCGCCGGCACCGCGGCCGCCCTGCCCTGCCATCGCCTGAATGGGCATCTTGGATGCCGCAGGATAAAAGCGTACAATTTCGGTCCGCTTTGCAGATCAACCGCATCCGCCATGCTCCGCGTCACCAAACTCACCGATTACGCCACCGTGGTGCTGACCGTGCTTGCCGCCCGTCCGGGCGACGTGCTCAGCGCCACGGAACTGGCCGAGTTCACCGGCCTGGAACCGCCCACCGTCAGCAAGGTGCTCAAGCCACTGGCGCAGGCCGGTCTGGTCGAAGGCCTGCGCGGGGTACGCGGCGGCTACCGGCTGACCCGCGCGCCAGGCCAGATTTCGCTGTGTGATGTGGTCGAAGCCATGGAAGGGCCACTGGCCCTGACCGAGTGCAGCCACGAACAGCACCAGTGCGGCATGGCCCCCATGTGCGGCGCGCGCAGCAGCTGGCGGCTGATCAACGATGTGGTCTCCGAAGCGCTGCGCAACGTCACCCTCGCGCAGATTCTGCCCCCTCTTCCCCTTGCCGACAGTCGCCCGCGCCGTACCATCGCGGCCGACGTCGTCTCCTGATCCACAGGCAGCCCCCATGGCCACCGAAACCCTTGAAACCGTCGCCACCGGCGATACCGCCAACCGTGAGATCCACGAGCAGCTCGGCCGCAAGTACTCGGCCGGCTTCATCACCGAGATCGAATCCGATTCGCTGCCGCCGGGCCTGGACGAGGACACCATCCGCGCCCTGTCGGCGAAGAAGGACGAGCCGGAGTGGATGACCCAGTGGCGCCTGGACGCCTACCGTCACTTCCTCACCATGCCGATGCCCGACTGGGCCAAGCTGCAGATCGCGGCGATCGACCTGCAGGCGCTGAGCTACTACTCCGCGCCCAAGGGCCCGAAGTACGCCTCGCTGGATGACGTGCCCAAGGAACTGCTCGATACCTACGACAAGCTGGGTGTGCCGCTGCACGAGCGCGCCAGGCTGGCCGGCGTGGCCGTCGATGCGGTGTTCGACTCGGTCTCCGTGGGTACCACGTTCCGCAAGGAACTGGCCGAAAAGGGCGTGATCTTCTGCTCCATGTCCGAAGCCATCAAGGAACACCCGGACCTGGTGCGCCAGTACCTGGGCTCGGTGGTGCCGGTGGGCGACAACTACTTCGCCGCGCTGAACTCGGCGGTGTTTTCCGATGGCAGCTTCGTGTTCATTCCCAAGGGCGTGCGCTGCCCGATGGAACTGAGCACCTACTTCCGCATCAACGCCGGTCATACCGGGCAGTTCGAGCGCACGCTGATCATCTGCGAGGACAACGCCTACGTGTCCTACCTGGAAGGCTGCACCGCGCCCATGCGCGATGAGAACCAGCTGCACGCCGCAGTGGTGGAGCTGGTCGCACTGGATGATGCGGAAATCAAGTATTCCACCGTGCAGAACTGGTACCCGGGCGATGAGAACGGGGTGGGTGGCATCTACAACTTCGTGACCAAGCGGGCCGAGTGCCGTGGCGCGCGCAGCAAGGTCACCTGGACCCAGGTGGAGACCGGTTCGGCCATCACCTGGAAGTACCCCTCCTGCGTGCTGCTTGGCGACGACTCGGTGGGCGAGTTCCATTCGGTGGCGCTGACCCATCACCGCCAGCAGGCCGATACCGGGACCAAGATGATCCACGTCGGCAAGCGCACCAAGAGCAAGATCATCAGCAAGGGCATCAGCGCCGGCCGCGGCCAGAACACCTACCGCGGCCTGGTGAAGGTCGAACGCGGCGCCGACGGCGCACGCAACTACACCCAGTGCGATTCGCTGCTGATCGGCAAGCAGTGCGGCGCCCACACCTTCCCGTACATCGAGGTGAAAAATCCCGGCGCCACGGTCGAGCACGAGGCCACCACCTCGAAGATCTCCGATGACCAGCTCTTCTACTGCCGCGCCCGCGGCATCAGCCAGGAAGATGCGGTGTCGCTGATCGTGGACGGCTTCTGCAAGCAGGTGTTCCGCGAGCTGCCGATGGAGTTCGCGGTGGAAGCCAAGAAGCTGCTGGAAGTTTCGCTGGAAGGCTCGGTCGGATGATCCGCCCCCGCTTCGCGCGCTGACCCGCCGCTGGCGCCGCACGCGACCTGACGGTCGCCGGAGCGCGCCGCTGCACCCCCGGGCGGCCCGGCCGCCCTCTTACCCTCATTCGAAAAGATGATCACCCCATGCTGAAGATCGACAACCTCCACGCCCGCATCGGCGACAAGGACATTCTCAAGGGCCTGTCGCTGGACGTTAAGCCCGGCCAGGTGCACGCCATCATGGGCCCCAACGGCGCGGGCAAGTCCACCCTGGGCAACGTCCTGTCCGGCCGTGAAGGCTACGAAGTAACCCAGGGCAGCGTGTCCTTCGAAGGCGCTGACCTGCTGGAACTGGCACCGGAAGAGCGCGCCGCCGCCGGTCTGTTCCTGGCGTTCCAGTACCCGGTGGAAATCCCCGGCGTGAACAACACCTACTTCCTGCGCGCGGCGCTGAACGCCCAGCGCAAGGCGCGCGGCGAGGCCGAGCTGGATTCGATGCAGTTCCTCAAGCTGGTGCGGCAGAAGCTGGCCGTGCTGCACCTGAAGGACGAGCTGCTGCACCGCGGCGTCAACGAAGGCTTCTCCGGCGGCGAGAAGAAGCGCAACGAGATCTTCCAGCTGGCCGTGCTCGAGCCGAAGCTGGCGATCCTGGATGAAACGGATTCCGGCCTGGATATCGACGCCCTCAAGAGCGTGGCCGACGGGGTCAATGCCCTGCGCTCGCCGGACCGCTCGTTCCTGGTCATCACCCATTACCAGCGCCTGCTCGATTACATCAAGCCGGACGTGGTGCACGTGCTGGCGGAAGGCCGCATCGTCAAGAGTGGCGGCCCGGAACTGGCGCTGGAGCTGGAGGCCCATGGCTACGATTTCCTGAAGAGCCGTGTGGTGCCGGAGGCTGCGGTCTGATGAGCGCCCTGCTGGAATCGATGGCCCAGGCGTTCAACGGCAGCGATGCGCGCCGTGCGGTGCTGGATGCCGCCCTGCGCGATGGCCTGCCGGGCGCCCGCAGTGAAAGCTGGAAATACACCTCGCTGCGGCAGCTGGAACGGCGCACGTTCGCGCCGGCACCGCTGGCTGCGGCCCCGGTCGAGGCGGCCCTGCTGGTCGACGTGCCGGCGCCGCGCCTGGTGTTCGTCAACGGTCGGCTGGATGCCGCGCTGAGCGACACCCGGGACCTGCCAGCAGGCGTGCAGCTGCAACCGCTGTCGGCGGCCGGTGCCGATGACGCGCTGCAGGGCCTGCGCGACGAGCGCCGCGAGGCGATCTTCGCCCGGCTTGCCACCGCACTGGCCGATGAAGGCGTAGTGCTGCACGTGCAGTCGGGCGTGCAGGTGCAGGCCCCGGTGCACCTGGTGTTCGTCAGCGTGGCCACCGGGACCGAACTGGCCTGGCACCATCGCCATCAGGTCGTGCTTGCGGCCGGCGCCCAACTGGCACTGGTGGAACATCGCCTGCAGGTGGGCGATGCCGCCCACCTGGACAACACCGTGATGCAGCTGCAGGTGGCCGAAGCTGCCGTACTCACCCATGCCCGGGTACAGGCCGGCAGCGCGCGGCAGACCAGCATCCTGCGCACCGATGCGGTGCTGGAACGCGAAGCGCGCTACCACCGTGTGGACCTGGAACTGGGCGCGGCGCTCAGCCGCCACGAACTGAACGTGCGCCTGCAGGGTGACCGCGCGCAGCTCACTGCCAATGGCGTGCTGCTGGGCACCGGTCGTCGCCATGTCGACACCCGCCTGGGCATCGAGCATGCCGCGCGCGATACCGCGGCCGAACTGCTCTGGCGTGGCGTGGCGGCCAACCGCAGCCGGGTGGTGTTCCATGGCGGCATCCGGATCCACGAAGGGGCCGACGGCACCGACGCCAACCTGTCCAACAAGAATCTGCTGCTCTCGGCCGACGCCGAGATCGACACCCAGCCCACGCTGGTGATCGATGCGGAAGAAGTCAAAGCCGCGCACGGCGCCACGGTGGGCCAGCTTGATGCCAATGCGCTGTTCTACCTGCGCTCGCGCGGCCTGCCGCAGGCCCAGGCCGAGGCACTGCTGAGCGCGGCGTTCTGCCATGAACCGCTGCGCGTGCTGCCCGAGGCCCTGCGCGGTCAGCTGGCGCGGCAGCTGGACAAGGCGCTGGCCGAGGCAGGCGTGGCATGAGCACGGCCGACACGCAGGCCAGCGCCGCCGCCGGCACGCCCGACTGGGCGCGCGTGCGGCTGGACTTCCCGGTACTGATGCGTGAAGTCCACGGCAAGCCGCTGGTGTACTTCGACAACGCCAACACCGGGCAGAAGCCGGTCCAGGTGATCGGCGCCATGGACGAGTTCTACCGCCGCTACAACGCCAATGTGAGCCGAGCGGTGCATGCACTCGGCAGCGAGGCCACCGAGGCCTATGAGGGCGCGCGTGACACGCTGGCACGCTTCCTCAACGTGCGCAGTGACGAACTGGTGCTGTGCAGCGGCACCACCTTCGCGCTGAACCTGGTGGCCTACTCGTGGGCGCTGCCGCGGCTGCGCGCCGGCGATGTCATCCTGGTATCGCGCATGGAGCACCATGCCAACATCGTGCCGTGGCAGCTGGTGGCCGAGCGTACCGGCGCCACCGTGCGCGTGGCCGAGATCACCCCCGACGGCGCGCTGGACCTGGATGCCCTGCGCGCGGCGATGACCGGCGAGGTCAAGCTGCTGGCCATCGCCCATGTCTCCAACGTGCTCGGCACGGTGAATCCGGTCCGCGAGATCTGCCGCGAGGCGCGCCGGCGCGGCATCATCACCGTGGTGGATGGTTCGCAGGCGGTGCCGCACCGCGCGGTGGATGTGGCCGCGATCGGCTGCGACTTCTATGCGATCACTGGCCACAAGATGTGTGGTCCCACCGGAACCGGTGCGCTGTGGGCCCGCCGAGAGCACCTGCAGGCGATGCCGCCGTTCCTCGGCGGTGGCGAGATGATCCGCGAGGTCAGCTTCGAAGGCACCGTGTTCAACGACGCCCCGCACAAGTTCGAGGCCGGCACGCCGAACATCGCCGGCTTCATCGGCCTGGGCGCCGCGGTGGACTATCTGCAGGGCATCGGCCTGCCGCATGTGGAAGCGCGCGAAGCGGAGCTGCTGGCGCACTTCAGCGAAGAACTGCGCAAGGTGGACGGCCTGCGCATCTTCGGCACCACCGCCGACAAGGCCGCCGTGGTCTCGTTCCAGATCGAGGGCGCGCATGCCCATGATCTGGCCACGCTGCTGGATCTGGAAGGTATTGCCGTGCGCTCCGGCCAGCACTGCGCGCACCCGTTGCTGCAGTACTTCGGCGTGGCCGCCACCTGCCGGGCCTCGCTGGCGTTCTACAACACGCACGAGGAAATCGAGCGGTTCATGGCCGCCCTGCACAAGGTCCGCCGTCTGCTGGGCTGAGACCCACAGCCGGCCGCCCCTGTGGCGGCCGGCGCGATCACGCGGCAGCGCGGCGCGGCACTCAGGGCGCCGCCACCCGCACCGCCGATACCTTGCCCTGCAGCCCGTTCACCCGGTGGTGGCGCACGGTGGCCCAGCCCAGGTGGGCACTGACATCCAGCCGCTCCACCACCTGCGGGGTCAGCAGATCACGGTGGATCCAGATCGTGGTGTAGTCATCCCGGGTGGAGCCGCTGGGCGAGTCATACACGGTGATCACCGTGCCGGCACGCGCGGCCAGCACCCGCAGCGAGCGGGCGTCATCATTGTGGCAGCCCGGCTCCTGTTTGAGGTTCCAGAAGCGCGAGTGCTCCATGCCGAAACCGCAGCTGATCCGGCCGCGCCCTCCGTCGTCCCGGTGCAGGGTCAGCGCCACGTCACTCCACGGCACCGGCACCGGCTCCACGCGCACGTGCGAGACCTTGCCGGCCAGCCCGTTGCCGCCGGAGTAGTTGTAGCGGAAGTACGGCGACTGCTGCGACTGGTCCAGCCGGTACACCAGCTGGGGCTGGTCCCACGGAATGTCCCGGTCGATGTGCAGCACGCCGAAGTCATCGTCGCGGTGTCCATCGGGACGGTCATGGACGCTGACCCGCTGCCCGGCCTTCATGCCCTGCAGCACCAGCGAGACCATCTCGTCGTTCTCGCAGCCCAGCCGCTCCCGGTCCTGCAGGCGCCAACCGCGCGCGACCACGCTGCTGAAACCACAGACCACGTCACCGCCGGCACCGGCAGCCTCGTACGCCACGATGCCGCCGTTGTTGCGGTACTCCACATACGCGAGCACGTCGCCGCGGTCCACATGGTCCACGGAGATGAAGTTCGGCTCGCGCCCGGCCACCGGTCCACAGTGGTCCAGCACGCGCGCCGTGAGGCGGTCCCAGCGATTGTCCAGGTCACTGTGATGATCCAGCGGCACGGAGTGGAAGTGGTTCATCAGGAACAGACGGCGCCACCCACGCAGGCCGCGCGCGGTGTCCAGCGGCAGCGCTTCCCACCGCGTGCGGCAGCTGTTGTCATGTTCGAACACACTGCCCCCCAGGCTCCAGTAGTTCTGTACCAGCACGTCCTGGTCATACAGCAGGTGCACCTGCCCGTCCGCGTAGCTGCCGCGCAGCCCGCTGCGGTCGCTCATCAGCAACAGGCGCTGGTTGGCCTGGACCATCTCATCCAGGGTCGGCCACTCGCCATGCCCTGCCCAGCGCGTGTGTTCCGGATTGAAGGTGTGCGGCAGCAGCCCCGGTTCACGTTCGATGAAGGCCCGCAGGCGCTCGCGGGTCACGCCCCCGTCCAAAGGCACCTCCAGATGCACCGTGACGATCTCCGACGGCGAAGCGGCCAGGAAGCGGGCAATCGTGCGCAGATCATCGCGTAACGGCGCCACCCGCCCCACCAGGGCATTGCACACGCCATGACAGACCTTCAACTGCCCGCCGCTGTAGTGCACATCCAGCTGGAACGCGCGCACCCCGCGCGCCAGCTGCTCGCGCACGCTCAGGGTCTGGTTGGACCAGCCGGAATGGTTGAACGCGTTGTGCGCCATCACGTGCACGGTCTGGTCGAAGCGCAGCGAGCGGTCGGCGATATGGTCCGGCCGGGCCCGCTCGGCATGGGCCACGGCGCAGACCAGCAGGCCTGCAGCCACAACGCCCGCCCGGCGCCGGGCCTGCGGGAAAGGAAGGAAGGGACTACGGGGATGTTTCAAGCAGACGACCTCCACGGCCACCATCGGCCACGCTCAGGATTCCCTGCCTGTGTGTTCGCCCTGGCGGTCGGTGCGGCCGCGCGCGGCGTTGGGGTCCGGCGCGGTCACAACCGGCGCGCAGGCGGCGCACGCCGCCTGCTGCCGACGCGCGCGTTGCGTCAGCTCCCCCATCGCCATCCACACGGTGACAGGCAGCGGACTACAATGCGGCCATGAGTACCCTGACCTTCCGTGCGGCGACCGCCGCTGACATTCCGGCGCTGATCACGCTGGTGACCTCGGCCTACCGCGGCCAGGCCAGCCGTGCCGGCTGGACCACCGAAGCCGACCTGCTTGATGGCGCGCGTATCGACGCGCAGGGGCTGCAGGCCGATCTGGCGCGTCCCCGCTCGACCATCCTGCTGGCCGAGCAGGACGGCCAGCTGCTGGCCTGCGCCCATGTCGCCGATGACGGCGGCAAGGGTTACTTCGGCATGTTCTCGGTGGCTCCGGTGCAGCAGGGTGCGGGCATCGGCAAGCGTCTGCTGGAGGCGGCCGAAGCGCATGCGGTACGCCACTGGCAGGTGCCGGTGATGCAGATGACGGTCATCGACGTGCGCGAGGAACTCATCGCCTTCTACCAGCGCCGCGGCTACCAGCGCACCGGCATCAAGAAGCCGTTCCCCTATGGCGATGAGCGGTTCGGCATTCCGCGGCGTGACGACCTGCGCTTTGAAGTGCTGGAAAAAGCGCTGTCCGGAGTTCCCGCATGAGCACGGCATGGACCTTCGTCTGCGCCAGCGCCGAGCTGCTGCCGGGTGAAATGAAGACCGTCTTCGACGAGGTGACCGACACCCCGATCGTGGTCTTCAACCTGGACGGTGACCTGTACGCACTGGAAGACCTGTGCACGCATGAGGAATTCGAACTGTCCTCCGGCGCCTTCAACGTGGCCGAGGGCAGCATTGAATGCGTGCTGCATGGCGCGCGCTTCGACGTGCGCGACGGCCGTGCCCTGTGTGCACCCGCCTACACCCCCGTGGTGAAGTTTCCGGTGAAGCGCGAGCACGACGCCGTCTGGGTCCGCGACGACCGCGACTGACCCACCGGACAGCGTGGCCGGGGTGACTCCGGCCACTGCCACTGCCCCGGCCCGTCCCCGCCTTCGCCTTCGCCTTCGCCTTCGCCTTCGCATCATGGATGCGAATCATTATCGTTCCTGCTACGATATGTATCTGTTTGTCACCGGGTTGTTCCGCGCATGGCGTTGTCCGCGCTCCCTGCTGTGTTGTGCCGTGCCCTGCGTGATGGCGGGCCGTTGCTGCTGGCTGCGCTGCTGACCCTGCTGCTGGGCTGGTCGGCCTGGCAGGACGCGCACGCGGCCACGCGGTCCTGCGCGGCCACGCCCACCGTGCAACCCGGTGCCCCGCAGCCGGCCGGCGACCTGCCGGACCTGCATGCGCTGGCCCCGGCCGAGGCGGATCCTTCCACGGAACACGCCGGCGCCGTGCCGGTGCCGGTGGAGCGCTGCCCGCACCACCTGGCGCGACGTCTGTCGCGCCTGCACAGCCGCCCGAGCAGCGCGCTGACCTTCCGCCCGGCGCCGCTGCGGCAGCCTCCCGGCCGCGCCCCCCCGCTCGCCTGACCTGCGCTGGCCGGCGGCTCTCTTCCTCCGCGCACAACGCGTCGCGGATCGCCCCGCCCGTCAGTCACCGCTCCCGATACCCGCTGCCAGCAGGCGGCCCGCCGTTGCAGCCGGGTTGCCGCGCCCGCCGTGCGCGCTGTTGCCGCTGAACCGTACCGCCTGCCGCATCGCCCTGTCCGGGTGCTGCGCCCTGCCCTGTCTTCCCGAGTCCTGCCCACCATGAGTCCGATCAAGAGCCGCAAGCATCCCCTCCCCTTCCGTTCGCTGCCGCTGGCCACCGCCAGTCTGGCCGCAGGCCTCGGCCTGGCCGCCGCGCCGGGCCTGGCCCACGCCGAGCCCGGCGACGGCGCACGGACGCTGGACGCGGTCGATGTCCACGCCAGCGGCGGCTTCAAGGCCGACAAGCTCGCCTCGCCCAAGTTCACCCAATCGCTGCAGGACACCCCGCAGACGATCCAGGTCATCACCGCCGACCTGTTCAACCAGCAGGGCGCCACCACCCTGACCGAAGCGCTGCGCAACAGCCCGGGCGTGGGTACCTTCTACGCGGGCGAGAACGGCAACACCGCCACCGGCGATACGCTCTACATGCGCGGGTTCGATACCTCCAGCAGCCTGTTCGTGGACGGCGTGCGCGACCTCGGCTCGATCTCGCGCGATGTGTTCAACACCGAACAGGTGGAGATCACCAAAGGCCCGGCCGGCACCGACAACGGCCGTTCGGCGCCCACCGGCGCCATCAACATGGTCAGCAAGCAGGCCAGCCTGCGCGATGCCACCGCGGCCACGGTGTCGCTGGGCAGTGACCAGCAGCGCCGCACCACCGCCGACTGGAACCAGCGCCTGGGGGCCACCAGCGCACTGCGCCTGAATGCCGTGTGGCAGGACAGCGACCAGCCCGGCCGCGATCATGTGCGCAACCGGCGCTGGGGCCTGGCGCCCTCGCTGGTGTTCGGGCTGGGTACCGATACCCGCTACAGCCTCAACCTGCTCTATGTGGAACAGGACAACGTGCCCGACGGCGGCGTGCCCACGGTGGGCCTGCCGGGCTGGCGCCCGCAGCCGACCCTGGAAGCGCTGGCCGGGCATCCGGTGGATCCGGCGAACTTCTATGGCACCCGCGCCGACCACGACGATGTGACCGCGCGCATGGCGACCTTCCGCATCGAGCACGATGTGTCCGACAGCGTGCGCCTGACCAACACCGCACGCTGGGGCCGCACCGAGCAGGATTACCTGCTGACCGCCTTCATGGGCACCGGCAGCCGCAGCGGCAATGGTGCGCCGGCCGGCAACATCCGTTACGGCAGCGCCGGCGATCTGTCCAGCTACACGCTGGCGCGCAGCCTGCCCACCTTCAAGGACCAGCGTAATACGCTGCTCACCGACCAGTTGAACCTGCGCGTGGACTTCCGCACCGGCGCGGTCGGCCACAGCCTGAGCACCGGGCTGGAGTTCACCCGCGAGGAACTGGAGAGCTTCGGCCAGGCCGTGACCGGCGGCACCAGCTGGCCGGCTGCCAGCCTGTACGCACCGGACTGGAACGTGGGCGGGCTGACCTGGGCGCACAACGGCGCCGACGCCCATGGGAAGACCACCACCTCCGCGCTGTATGCGTTCGACACGCTGTCGCTGGGGGATGCGGTGCTGATCACCGCCGGGGTGCGCGCCGACCACTACCGCACGCAGTACAACAGTGCCTCGGTGTGCGGCGGCCGCAGCGGCCCGGCATGTGGCAGCAATCCCGCCGGTACGGTGCTGCGCAACCCACGCCTGGAAGCCTCCGACACCCTGCTGAACTGGAAGCTGGGCGCGCTGTACAAGGTCGGCAGCACGGTCAGCCTGTATGCCAACTACGCGCTCTCGCAGCAACCCCCGGGCGGCAGCAACTTCGCGCTGAGCAGCTCGGCCAGCAGCCTGGACAATCCGCGCCTGGACCCGCAGAAGGCCCGCACCCTGGAAGTGGGCAGCAAGTGGGCCTTCAACGACGACGCCCTGGCACTGAACCTGGCGCTGTTCCAGACCGATGTGGACAACGAGATCAACACCCAGGTGCTGGACGATGCCGGCAACCCGACCCAGACCGGCAGCAAGCGCGTGCGCGGTGTGGAAGTGTCGGCCGTGGGCCGCCTGAGCGAACGCTGGTCGCTGTCGGCCGGCTACACCCGCCTGGACACCTCCGTGCAGGAAGGGGCCCTGGTCACCGCCGATGGCAGCAACGCCCTCAGCTACACCCCGGACAGCGCGTTCACCGGCTGGACCAGTTACACGCTGCCGTCCGGCCTGACCTTCGGCGGCGGGGTCCGCTACAGCGGTGCGATGCACCGCGGCACCGACGGCGCGGTGGGAACGCCGGCATTCACCAAGTCCTACACCGTGTACGACGCGGTGGTGTCCTGGCCGGTCAACGAGCACCTGGTCCTGCGCTTGAACGGGTACAACCTGTTCGACAAGCAGTACGTGGCAGCCATCAACAAGAGCGGCTACCGTTATACCCCCGGTACGCCCCGTACCGTTCTGCTCAGCGCCGACCTGCGCTTCTGAGCCTGCGCG
>Ga0207790_1000565_pt1 | contig 12529 bp, 12 predicted proteins | sample HigsolmetaGSP14D_FD_184842 | JGI IMG/M metagenome (GOLD analysis project Ga0207790, IMG submission 184842) | High solid enriched microbial communities from the Joint BioEnergy Institute, USA - SP1-4-D (SPAdes) | ecosystem: Engineered > Bioreactor > SSF (Solid state fermentation) > Aerobic >...
CAGCGCATCGGGCTTTTCCTTGGCGATGATCTTCTCGACCGTCTGCCAGTTGATCGGCTCGATGTAGACGGCGTCGGCCATCTCCGGGTCGGTCATGATGGTGGCCGGATTGCTGTTGACCAGCACCACGCGGTAGCCCTCGTCGCGCAGCGCCTTGCACGCCTGCGCGCCGGAGTAGTCGAACTCGCAGGCCTGGCCGATGACGATCGGGCCGGCGCCGATGATGAGAATGGTTTTAAGGTCAGTGCGCTTGGGCATTGTCTTCTCTAGGTCAGTACAGCGTGTCTGGGGGAGTGATCGCACGCTGTCGATCAGGGCATCTCGTCGGATCAGGGGCGTGGCGCCGCCGCGGCGGCCGAAGCCCCCGCGGTGGCGCGCGTCAGGCCCTGGCCTCGCGCATCAGGGTCACGAAACGGTCGAACAGCGGACCGACATCGGTCGGACCCGGTGAGGCCTCCGGATGGCCCTGGAAGGAGAACGCCGGCACATCGGTGCGGGCGATGCCCTGGTTGGTGCCGTCGAACAGCGAGCGGTGGGTCACCCGCAGCGTCGCCGGCAGCGTCGCTTCATCCACGGCGAAGCCGTGGTTCTGCGAGGTGATCATCACCCGGCCATCGTCCAGGTCCTGCACCGGATGGTTCGCGCCGTGGTGGCCGTGGCCCATCTTCACGGTGCGGGCGCCGGAGGCCAGCGCCAGCAGCTGATGGCCCAGGCAGATGCCGAAGGTCGGCACTTTGGCGTCCAGGAAGCTCTGGATGGCGCTGACGGCGTAATCGCACGGCTCCGGATCACCCGGGCCGTTGGACAGGAACACCCCGTCCGGCTTCAGCGCCAGCACCTCGGCCGCCGGGGTCTGTGCCGGCACCACGGTCACCTCGCAGCCGCGCTCGGCCAGCATGCGCAGGATGTTGGTCTTCACGCCGAAGTCGTAGGCCACCACCTTGAAGGTGGACGGCACCTGGGCGAAGGCATTGGCGTTCAGGTCCAGCTGACCCTCGCTCCAGGTGTAGGCCGTCTGCGTGCTGACCACCTTGGCCAGGTCCATGCCCTTCAGCCCCGGGAACGCACGGGCAGCCTGCAGCGCCTTGTCCACGTCGATCTCGCCCGCCATCAGCGCGCCGTTCTGTGCGCCCTTCTCGCGCAGGATGCGGGTCAGCTTGCGCGTATCGATACCGGCAATGGCCACCACGCCACGCTGCAGCAGCCAGTCCTGCAGCGACATCTGGCTGCGCCAGCTGCTCGGGCGGCGCGGCACATCGCGCACGATCAGACCGGCCGACCACACCGTGGACGCTTCGTTGTCCTGGTCGGTCATGCCGGTATTGCCGATATGCGGATAGGTCAGCGTGACCATCTGCCGTGCGTAGGAGGGATCGGTCAGCACTTCCTGGTAACCGGTCATCGCGGTGTTGAACACCACTTCACCGACAGACAGGCCGGGCGCGCCTACGGAGTCGCCCTCGAATACGGTGCCGTCTTCGAGCACGAGGATTGCGGCTTGGGTCACGGAAATCTCACTTTGGCTACCGAGGGGGCACCGAAGTCACGCCTGTGCTTCACGGAAATCCGGTTGCAAAAAAGCGCGGACGTACGGTACAGGACCGGTCCGGCTTCGTGATTCGGCGAGTGCGAATTGTAGCGGCGCGCGGCCGCTGGCGCCAGCGGTTATCGCCCCGGATCCGCCCTCCGTTACACATTCATTTCACGCAGCGCCGTTGCCCGGGGCCTGCGACGGCCCCGATACGGTGGCGTCCGGAGGTCAGCCCGGTGCGTCCAGCAGGTCCCGCACCCGGTAGCTGCCGGGGCGGCGCGCGGCCAGCCGGGCGGCGGCGAACAGGGCACCGCGGGCGAAGATGTCGCGGTTGGTCGCCCGGTGGACCAGCTCGATCCGCTCGCCCTGCCCGGTGAACTGCACCAGGTGTTCGCCGATGATGTCCCCGGCGCGCAGGCTGGCGTAATGCGGCTGGGCGCCCCCGCGCGCGGCGGCCTCGCCCAATGTCAGTGCCGTCCCGGACGGGGCATCCTTCTTCAGCGTGTGGTGCGATTCGACGATATCGCAGTCCCAGCCGGCCAGTGCCTGGGCCGCGCGCTCCACCAGCTCGTCCAGCACCGCCACGCCCAGGCTGAAGTTCGACGCCCACACCAGGGCGATGCGCTGGGAAGCCTGCTCCAGCCCCTGTCGCTGGGCGGCGCTGATGCCGGTGGTGCCGGAGACGAGCCCGGCGCCCCGGGTCACGCACAGCGCCACGATGGCGTCAAAGCCTTCCGGCAGACTGAAATCAATGGCCACATCGAACGGCGGCACGCCGGCCAGTTCGCCGGCAGCGAAGTGCGGCACGCCGTCCACCACCCGCTGCGCCGGCGCCCGGCCGGTGACGGCCGCCACGATCTGCAGCGGCTGCGGCATATCGGCGGCCAGGCGCAGGAGGGCCTGGCCCATGCGCCCGGAGGCACCATGGATGAGAATTCGCAAAGGAGTCTGGGTCATCGGTGAAGGCTAGCGAATCGCCCGCCCGCTTCACAACCCGGCCGTGACGATCCGCTCTTCACCCCGCTCCGGAGACACTGCCCGCCACCCCGGGGGTTGCTGCCGCATGCGCGTCCTGCTCGCCGATGATCATCCCACCGTCCTGGCCGGCCTGGAGGCGCTGCTGCGCCCGGTTCCGCTGCTGCAGATGGTAGGCACCGCGGCCAACAGCGACGCGCTGCTTCACCTGCTCGAACGCACCGCCTGTGACGTGCTGGTGACCGACTACGCCATGCCCGGCGGTGCCCTGCCCGATGGTCTGGCGATGCTCGGCTTCCTGCGCCGCCGTTTTCCCCACCTGGCGATCGTGCTGCACACGATGCAGGAATCGCCGGCGGTGCTCGGCCAGGTGCTGCGCCTGGGGATCGGCCGCATCGTCAGCAAGGCCGACGCCAGTGGCCACCTGGCCGTGGCGGTGCAGGCCGCCCGTGCCGGCGGCGACTACCTGTCGCCGGCCATCCAGGCGCTGCTGGCGGGCAGCGTGCAGGGCCCGGCGCTGACCCCGCGCGAGGAAGAGGTGGTGCGGCTGTATGTGGCCGGGCTGGGCACCACGCAGATCGCCGCCCAGCTGCATCGCAGCAAGCAGACCATCAGCACGCAGAAGCGCAGCGCCATGCGCAAGCTCGGCGTTGCCCACGCGCCGGCCCTCGTCAGTGCCTGGGAGGCGCGCCAGCGGGCCCTGCGGAGCCGGTGAGCGCGGCGGATGGGACCGGTTCCAACCGGCCTCGTACGGGTACGAAAACACCCCCTCTACGGACCGGCCAGGCGTCAGCGGAGGCCATCCTGCGCGGCATTCCCCGCTGCCGCAGGAGACCACCATGGTCTGCGCCACTGTCCGTCCCGCACGCTCCCCCCGCCTGCCGCGCCCGCTCGCGGCCCTGCTGGCGCTTGGCCTGCTGGCCATCGGCAGCGTCAACGGCGCAGAACCCCGCCGCGCTCTGGCGGTGGTGCCCGAATCGATCGTGCTACAGCCGGTGGCAGGGCTGCTGCGCGCGCCGGCCCCGCCCGCAGCACCGGCCGCGGCCGCCGTGGCGACGCGCTTCGACAGTCCGCTGCGGGCGCGCTTCCGCCTGAGCAGTGCCTTCGGCCTGCGCGTTCACCCGCTGCGCAGGCACCGGCACCTGCACTCCGGCGCGGACCTGGCCGCACCGCGCGGCACCCCCGTCCACGCCGTGGCCGACGGCATCGTGTCCTCGGTGCGCAGCACCCCGGGCGGCTACGGACGACTGATCGTCGTGGACCACGGCAACGGGTATTCCAGCTGGTATGCGCACCTGGACGCGTTCGAACCCGGTGTGCGCCCGGGGCAGGCGCTGGCGCGCGGCGCGCGGCTGGGCACGGTCGGCGCCTCCGGCTCGGCCACCGGCCCCCACCTGCATCTGGAGCTGCGCCGCGATGCGGTGCCGGTCGACCCCATGGCCCTGCTGCTGGCACCGGCCGGCCCCGCGCCGGCCACTCCGGGGGTGGTCAACGCATGGCGCCAGCACGCCTCGCCGCCCTGAGACGCAGCGGCGGCGGCGCCGTCAGTGTCGCTTGGCCGGGCGCGGCCCGCAGCTGTCACAGCCGCCGCAGGCACCCGCGGCAGCACCGGCTGGCGGCGCCAACCGGCGCCCCCAGGCCTGCAGCCACGGCGCGCGCTGCGGCCGCAGCAGGGCCAGCGCGAGCGCCGTCCGGACCCGCCGTACGGTGCCGGGGAACTGCTTTTTCACCACCACCCACGCGCTGACCAGCGCCGCCAGCGCGATCACCGCGTACTGCAGCAGCAGGCCGGTCGCCATCAGCCCGCCCCCAGCGCCACGGCCACCTGGTAGGTGACCAGCGCGGCCAGGTAGGCCGCCGCGAACAGGTACAGCGTGGCGAATCCCATCTTGCCCCACGAGTTGGTTTCCCGTTTGATCGTGGCCAGCGTGGAGATGCACATCGGCGCATAGATGAACCACACCAGCAGCGACAGGCCGGTGGCCAGCGACCAGCCGTCACTGATGATCGGGGTCAGTGCCTGGATCGCCGCGTCGTCATCGGGGGTGGACAGCGCATAGATCGTGGCCAGCGAGGAAACAGCCACCTCACGTGCGCCCATGCCCGGAATCAGCGCGATGCAGATCTGCCAGTTGAAGCCCAGCGGGGCAAAGAACACGGCCATGGCATGGCCGAGCTGGCCGGCGTAGCTGTAGTCGATGGGCGGCAGGGTCGCGTCGGCCGGTGCCGCCGGGAAGGTCAGCAGGACCCACAGCAGGATCGTCAGCGCCAGGATGATGCCGCCCACCCGCTTGAGGAAGATCATGCCGCGCTCATACAGGCCCACGGCCAGATCGCGCGGGTGCGGGATGCGGTAGGACGGCAGCTCCAGCATCAGCGGATGCTCGCTCTTGTCGCGCCGCCATTTCTTCATCACCCAGGACATCGCCAGCGCACTGAGGATGCCGGCCACATACAGCGCGAACAGCACCAGCCCCTGCTGGTTGAAGATGCCCACCTTGCCCTGCGGAATGAACGCGCCGATCAGCAGCGCGTACACCGGCAGGCGCGCCGAACAGGTCATCAACGGCGCCACCAGGATGGTGGCCAGGCGGTCACGCGGGTCCTGGATGCTGCGCGTGGCCATGATGCCGGGTACCGCGCAGGCGAAGCTGGACAGCAGCGGAATGAAAGAGCGCCCGGACAGGCCCGCCGAGGCCATCATGCGGTCCAGCAGGAACGCCGCCCGTGGCAGGTAGCCGGATTCCTCCAGCGCCAGGATGAAGGCGAACAGGATCAGGATCTGCGGCAGGAACACCACCACGCCGCCCACGCCGGCGATGATGCCATCGGTGATCAGGCTGCTCAGCGGGCCTTCCGGCAGGACCTCGCCCACATGCGCGGCCAGCCAGGCGAACAGCGCCTCGATGCCGTCCATCATCGGCGTGGCCCAGGCGAACACCGCCTGGAAGATCAGGAACATCACCACCACCAGCGCGGCCAGGCCGAACACCGGGTGCAGCAGCCAGCGGTCCAGCGCATCGTCGATCTTCGCCGTGCGCGTGGGCATGCTCACCGCCGCCTGCAGAATGGCGCGCACCTGGGCGTGGTAATCGCCCTGTCCGGGCGCCGGCACCGCGACCGGCGCATCCAGGTGCGGCACCATCGCATCGAGCCGGTCCACCAGGGGGCGGGCACCGTTGCGGCGCACCGCCACCGTTTCCACCACCGGTACCCCCAGCGCCTGCTCCAGCGCCGCCACGTCGATGGCGATGCCGCGACGCTGGGCAGCGTCCACCATGTTCAGTGCCACCACCATCGGCTTGCCCAGCTCGCGCAGTTCCAGCGCGAAGCGCAGGTGCAGGCGCAGGTTGGTGGCGTCGATCACGCACAGCAGCACGTCAGGCGCCGCCTCGCCGGGATAGAAGCCGCGGCAGAAATCACGGGTGATGGCCTCATCCAGACTGGCCGGCTGCAGGCTGTAGGCGCCGGGCAGGTCCAGGACCGCGAACTCCCGCCCGGACGGCGCACGCAGGCGGCCTTCCTTGCGCTCCACGGTCACGCCGGTGTAGTTGGCGACCTTCTGCCGGCTGCCGGTGAGCTGGTTGAACAGCGCGGTCTTGCCGCTGTTCGGGTTGCCGACCAGGGCCACGCGCAGGGGCTGGGCCGCGCTCATGCCGGTGCTCCGGAGCGCGCGTCCCGGCTGACCCGGACCCGCGCCGCTTCACTGCGACGCAGCGCGAACCGGGTGAAGCCGATCTGGACCAGCAGCGGCTCGCCGCCCACCGGGCCACGGGCCACCAGACGGACCGGCTCGCCTTCGACGAACCCCAGTTCACGCAGACGGCGGGCAATCGCATCGTTGGCGTGCAGGTCCTGCACGCCTTCAACCACGGCATCAGCTTGCATCGGCAGATCGGACAACGTCACCAGCGCCTTCTCGTCTATTAAGAATGGTTATCAATTGTAGCACCGCCCTTCGCATCGCCGCATCGCGTCATGGCCTCTGCCCGCTGCACCGCTATCATCCGTACAGCCAGCCTTCCGCAAAGCACCCCCGATGACCGATGCCCTGACCGTCCAGCGCGATGGCACTACCGCCACCGTCTGGCTGAATCGCCCCACCCTGCACAACGCCTTCGACGCCGGCCTGATCACGGCTCTGACCACCGCTCTGGAAACGCTCGGCGCCGATGCCGGCGTGCGCAGCGTGGTGCTCAGCGGCCACGGGGCCTCGTTCTCCGCCGGCGCGGACCTGAACTGGATGCGCGGCATGGCCGCCGCCAGCGAGGCCGAAAACCGCCAGGACTCGCTGGCCCTGGCCCGGCTGATGCGCACCCTGGACGAATTGCCCAAGCCGACCGTGGCGCGTGTACACGGGGCGGCGTTCGGCGGCGGCGTGGGCCTGGTGGCCTGTTGCGACATTGCCATTGCCGCCGACGGGGCCCGTTTCGGGCTGACCGAGAGTCGCCTGGGCCTGCTGCCGGCGGTGATCTCCCCGTATGTAGTCAGCGCCATCGGCGCCCGCCAGGCGCGCCGCTGGTTCGCCACCGGCGAGCAGTTCGATGCCGCCACGGCCCTGCACATCGGCCTGGTCCATCAGGTGGTAGCCGCCGATGCGCTGGACGCTGCGGTGGCCGCGCAGCTCCGCCTGCTGGAAAAAGCCGGTCCGGTGGCGGCTGCCAGCGCCAAGCAACTGGTCCGCCAGGTCCAGGGCAGCACGGACCGCGACGGTCTGGACCTGGCCAATGCCGCGCTGATCGCCCGGCTGCGCGTTTCCCCTGAAGGCCAGGAAGGCCTGGGGGCTTTCCTGGAAAAGCGCGCGCCCGTCTGGACCACCGGCCACTGAGCCGGGTTCCCTGGACCGGGTTGCCCCCGCCGCACCCCGCCCCCCTCCCCTGAGGCTGGCCGCTTTGCGCAGCCACCTGCGTAATCCCCTGCCGTGGCCGGACCGGCTGCGGCGGCACCTGACAGGACTTTCCGTGACCCTCCATCGTTCCCTGATACCCTGCCCTCCGCGCCGGCCCGCCCATGTCTGATCACGTCCGCATTGTTGAAGTCGGTCCGCGCGATGGCCTGCAGAACGAGAAGCAACCCATTGCCACGGCGGACAAGATCGCGCTGATCGACCGCCTGTCCGCCACCGGACTGCGCAGCATCGAGGCCACCAGCTTTGTCAGTCCGCGCTGGGTGCCACAACTGGCCGATGCCGCCGAGGTGTATGCCGGCATCCAGCGCCGGGCGGGCGTGGCCTACCCGGTGCTGGTGCCCAACCTGCAGGGCTACGAGCGCGCCCGCGCCGTGGAGGTGCAGGAGGTGGCCGTGTTCACCGCCGCCTCGGAAACCTTCAACCGCACCAATACCAACGCCGGCATCGACGAGTCCCTGGAGCGCTTCGCGCCGATCCTGGCACAGGCTGCGGCCGATGGCGTGCGGGTGCGCGGCTATGTATCCACCGTGCTGGGCTGCCCCTACCAGGGCGAGGTCGCGGTGAGCGAGGTGGTCCGCGTGGCCCGCGCACTGCACCAGATGGGCTGTTACGAAATCTCCCTGGGCGACACCATCGGCGTGGGCACCCCGCGCAAGGCGCGGCAGATGCTCGAGGCGGTGGCCACCGAGGTGCCGATGGCGGCCCTGGCGGTCCACTTCCACGATACCTACGGCCAGGCCATCGCCAATATCGCCGCCTGCCTGGAGGCCGGGGTGCGGGTGGTCGACAGCGCCGTGTCCGGCGCCGGGGGCTGCCCGTATGCCAAGGGCGCCAGCGGCAATGTCGCCAGCGAGGACGTGGTCTACCTGCTGCACGGGCTCGGCCTGGACAGCGGCGTGGACCTGGACGCGCTGGCCAACACCGGCCGCTGGCTGGCGGCGCTGCTGGGGCGGCCCACCGGCAGCCGCACCGGCCAGGCGCTGGCCGCCGCGACATGACCCCGGGCGGCCCGGGCGATGCCGGCGCAACGGACCCTGCCGGGGCCCGTCTGGCCGACGCGCGGGCCGCCCTCCTGCTCGCCCTGGCACAGCCGCAGCCGGCGCCCTCGCGGGCGGTGCTGCAGCAGGCCCTGGCCGCCCTGGACGACGCGCTGCAGCAGCTGCAGGATGCGCAGCAGCGCTATGCCGCGCTGTTCAACGCGGTGCCGGACCCGGTCAGCATCCTGTCCGCACAGGGGGTGGTGCTGGAGCTCAATGAAGCCGGCGTGCGCGCCTACGGCCGCCCGCGCGCGGACATCATCGGCCAGCCGATAGAGACCCTCAACCCGGATCTTCCCAGCGACCACCTCGAGCCGGTGTGGGCGGCCCTGCAGCGCGGCGACACCTATGTGATCGAAGTGACCAACATGCGCGGCGACGGCAGCCGCTTTCCGGTCGAAGTGCACTCGGCCGGCTTCGAGCACCGGGGCCAGCCGTGCATCGTGGCCGTGGCACGCGATCTGAGCGGGCGCTGGCAGGCCGAATCGCGCTACCGCCTGCTGATGGAATCGATCGACAAGGGCGTGATCCTGTTCAACGCGCAGCAGCAGGTCCTGTCGGCCAACCCGGCCGCCCACCGCATTCTCGGCAGCACCACGCCCGGCGGCAACCTGGAGGCGCTGCTGGATCCGGACGACTGGATCATCGTCGACGCGCAGGGACAGCCGCTCAGCCGCGAACAGTGGCCGGCCAGCCGCTGCTTCCAGGCCGGGCGGGTCATCCGCAGTACCATCATCGGTCTGTACCACCGCCCGCGGGCGCGCATGCTGTGGCTGTCGGTCACCAACGTGCCAGTGTTCGGAAGCGGCTGCGACCATCCCGACCACGTCTTCGCGCTGTTCAGCGACATCACCGAACTCAAGCGCGACAACGCCCTGTTCGACCGCGCGCAGTCGCTGGCACACATCGGCGGCTGGGAATGGGACCGCAGCCTTCCCCGGCTGTACCTGACCGACGAGGCGCGGCGCATCCTCGGCCAGCCCGCGCCGCTGCAGGACATCGAGGGACTGGCCGACTGCCTGCGCAGCGACGACCGCCAGCGCCTGCTGCAGGCACTGGCGCGCACGGTGCTGTCGCGCACCGGATTCGCGCTGGAACTGCAGGGACAGCGCGGCGATGGCCACTCGTTCTGGATCCGCATGATCGGCGAGGTGGCCGAAGGCGATGTGGACAGCACCCGCATCGTCGGCACGGTACAGGACATCACCGAACGCAAACAGGCCGAGGAAACCCTGCGCGTGCAGGCGCGCACCGACCCGCTCACCGGCGTGATGAACCGCGATGCGGTGCTGCAGGACCTGGCCCAGCGCCTGGACAACCCCACCCACTGCCGGGTGGCCGTGCTGTACATCGATCTGGACCGCTTCAAGACCATCAATGACCTGCTCGGCCACAACGCCGGCGACGACCTGCTGGTGGAGGCCACCCGCCGCATCACCGCGGCCATCGGCACCGAGGGACTGCTGGCACGCATCGGGGGCGATGAGTTCCTGGTCGTGTGCGATGCGCGCGACGCCCCCGACCAGCCCGAGCGGCTGGCCGCGCGCATCACCGACGCCTTCGCGCCGCCGTTCCGTTTCCAGGCCGATGAGTTCGTGGTCACCGCCAGCATCGGCATCGCCTGCGCGCCACGCGACGGCGTACGGCCGCAGCAGCTGATCCAGAACGCCGACACCGCCATGTACGACTGCAAGCGGCGCAGCCGCAACGGCTGGCAGGTCTTCTCCGAAGCGCTGGCGCAGCAGCAGAACGACCGCCTGCAGATTGAAAGCCGGCTGCACAAGGCCTTGGACAACCAGGAGCTGCGGCTGGTGTACCAGCCACAGGTGGATCTGCGCAGTGGCAAGGTCCTGGCGGCCGAGGCACTGATGCGCTGGCACAACGACCAGCTGGGCGAGATGCGCCCGGAACTGTTCATCGCCCACGCCGAGGCCACCGGTGACATCGTGCGCATCGGCCACTGGGCACTGCGGCAGGCCTGCTGGCAGGTGCGGCAGTGGCGTGACCAGGGCCTCCGGCTGACCCGCATGGCGGTCAACGTGTCGTACCGCCAGCTCTGCGGCGAGGATCTGGCCGGGACCGTGGCCGCGGTGCTGGAGGAGTTCGGCCTGCCCGGCAGCGCGCTGGAACTGGAGTTCACCGAACGGGTGCTGATCGAGGATGCCCCGGCCACCCTGCGTACCTTCGCGCGGCTGCGCGACATGGGGGTGAGCCTGAGCATCGATGATTTCGGCCAGGGCTACAGCGGCCTGGACTACCTGCGGCGGCTGCCGGTGCATGGCTTGAAGCTGAGCCAGCTGTTCGTGGAAGGGGTGCCGGGCAACCGCTCCGATGCCGCCGTGTGCGAGGCGGTGTGCGCGATCGCCCGCAGCCTGGGGCTGGGCGTGGTGGCCGAGGGCATCGAATCGGACGCGCAGCGCCGTTACCTGGTCGGACTGGGGGTGACGGTGGGACAGGGCTTCCTGTTCGGGCCGGGGCTGGCGCCGGACGCCTTCGCGCGCCTGCTGGAATGAAGCAGTGCACAACGGCGAATGGCGCCGCTTCCGCTAGAATCGGCGGCTCTTGAACCTGCAGGATCGTGCAATGCTGCTGTCTTCCGTACGTGCCGTGATCACCGGGGGCGTTTCCGGCCTCGGCTTTGCCGTGGCCGAACACCTGGTGGCCGCCGGCGCCAAAGTCGCGCTGTTCGACCTCAACGAGGCCAAGGGCGTAGAGGCCGTCGCTCTGCTGGGCGCGGACAACGCCCGCTATTTCCCGGTCAATGTCACCGATGAGACCGCGGTCAGTGACGCCTTCGAGCAGGCCTGCAGCTTCCTTGGCGGACTGAACGTGGCCATGAACTGCGCCGGCATCCTGGGCGCGGGCCGTGTGCTGGGGAAAGAGGGCCCGATGCCGCTGGCCGGCTTCCAGAACACGGTGATGGTCAACCTGGTGGGCAGCTTCAACGTCGCCAAGGCCGCCGCCAACCACATGCAGCACAACGCGCCGGGCGTGGACGGCGAGCGCGGGGTGATCCTCAACACGGCCAGCGTGGCCGCCTACGAAGGACAGATCGGTCAGGCCGCGTACTCCGCCTCCAAGGGCGGCGTGGTGGCCATGACCCTGCCGATGGCCCGCGAGCTGTCACGTTTCGGCATCCGCGTGAACACGATCGCCCCCGGCGTGTTCTGGACGCCGATGGTCGACGGCATGCCCGAAGCGGTGCAGGCATCGCTGGCGGCCTCGATTCCCTTCCCCTCGCGCCTGGGCCGGCCGGAGGACTTCGCCAGTCTGGTCGGCCACATCCTCGGCAACACCTACCTCAACGGCGAGACCATCCGCCTGGACGGCGCTACCCGCCTCGCTCCGAAGTGATTCCCCCGGGCGCCGGGACGGCGCCCTTCCCCCAACCATCAGCATCCTCATGAAAGCCAACGACATCAAGAAAGGCAACGTCGTCGAGTACAACAACGGCGTCTACCAGATCCGCGACATCGAGCGCAGCTCGCCGCAGGGCCGCGGCGGCAACGTGCGTTTCCGCTTCATCATGTACAGCGTGCCGGGCGGCAACAAGCTCGATGCCAGTTTCGATGCGGACGACAACCTGCCGGAAGTCGAACTGCTGCGCCGCCAGTCCACCTATTCCTACAAGGACGGCGATGCGTTCGTGTTCCTGGATGACGAGGACTACACGCCGTACACGCTGGACGCCGATGTGATCGGCGATGACGCCGGCTACATCACCGATGGCCTGACCGGCATCTACGTGCAGGTGATCGACGAGCAGCCGGTGGCGATCCAGCTGCCCACCTCGGTGGTGCTGGAAGTGGTCGAAACGCCGCCGGAAATGAAGGGTGGCACGGCGACCAAGCGTCCGAAGCCGGCCAAGCTCAGCACGGGCCTGGAAATCATGGTGCCGGAGTACATCAGCAACGGCGAACGCGTGCTGGTGAACACGGCCACGGGCGAATTCGCCGGCCGCGCCGACTGATCGCGCTCCAGGGTAGAGCCGAGCCATGCTCGGCTCAGGCCACCGGTATCGCCAACAATCACCGATAACTCCAACGGCCGCCTATACCGCCAACAGCCGCCGAGCAT
>Ga0207790_1000566_pt1 | contig 12513 bp, 13 predicted proteins | sample HigsolmetaGSP14D_FD_184842 | JGI IMG/M metagenome (GOLD analysis project Ga0207790, IMG submission 184842) | High solid enriched microbial communities from the Joint BioEnergy Institute, USA - SP1-4-D (SPAdes) | ecosystem: Engineered > Bioreactor > SSF (Solid state fermentation) > Aerobic >...
CGGCGGCGGTTTCATCGAAGTCCAGGGCACCGCCGAAGGCCACGCCTTCCGCCGCGCCGAGATGGACGCGATGCTGCAACTGGCCGAGACCGGCGTCGCCGAACTCGTCGCGCTGCAGCGCGCGGCGCTCGCGGGATGACAGCGCAGGACGCGAAACGCCGCATCGCGCTGACCACGTTGCTGGTCGCCGACTACGACGCGGCGATCGACTGGTACACGCGTGCGCTCGGCTTCCGCGTGTTCGAGGACCGGCCGCTCGGCGACGGCAAGCGCTGGGTGCAGATCGGCCCCGGCGCTGCCGACGAGGCCTCGCTGCTGCTCGCGCAGCCGGCCAACGACGCGCAGCGTGCGCGCATCGGCGACCAGACCGGCGGCCGCGTCGACCATTTCCTCTATACCGACGACTTCGCCCGCGACCATGCGGCGATGACCGCCGCCGGTGTCGAGTTCCTCGAGGCGCCGCGTCACGAGCCGTACGGCACGGTCGCGGTGTTCGCCGACCTCTACGGCACGAAGTGGGATCTGCTGGAGCCGCGCGCATGAGCACCCTGGTGCTCGCCAGTGGCAACGCCGGCAAGCTGGTGGAACTGCGGGCGATGCTCGATGGCCTCGGCTTTGCGATCGTGCCGCAGCGCGAACTCGGCGTGGACGACGTGCCCGAGACCGGCACCACCTTCGTCGAGAACGCGCTGATCAAGGCGCGGCACGCCTCGAAGGTCACCGGCCTGCCGGCACTGGCCGACGATTCGGGCCTCATCGTCGATGCACTCGATGGCGCGCCCGGCCTCTACAGCGCGCGCTACGCCGGCAGCCCGACCGACGATGCCGCCAACAATGCCAAGCTGCTGCAGGCACTCGACGGCCTGCCGGACACGCAACGCAGCGCGCGCTTCTACGCCGTGATCGTACTGCTGCGGCATGCCGACGACCCACAGCCGCTGATCGCCGAAGGCAGCTGGGAAGGTCGCATTCTCGACGCGCCGCGCGGTGTCAACGGATTCGGCTACAACCCGGTGTTTCTCGACCCGGTCCACGGCCTGACGGCTGCCGAGATGGAGCCGGCGCAGAAGAACCGCATCAGCCACCGCGCGCAGGCGCTGCAGGCCCTGCGGGCACGCCTTTCGCAAACGCTGCGCACCGACTGACACAGCGCACGTCTCCGCCGCCGCGCAATGCCTGCCAGACACGCCCCGATGCTGATCCCGCCCCCGCTGTCGCTGTACGTGCACCTGCCCTGGTGCGTGCGCAAATGCCCGTACTGCGATTTCAATTCGCACGAGTTCAAGGGTGGCCTGCCGCCGTTCGACACCTACGTCGATGCCCTGCTCGCCGATCTCGACCAGGACCTGCCGCTGGTCTGGGGTCGCACCGTGCACAGCGTGTTCTTCGGGGGCGGCACGCCCAGCCTGTTTCCGGCCGATGCGATCGAACGCATCCTGCAGGGCGCCTCGTCGCGGCTGCGTTTCGCACCCGCCGCCGAAGTCACGCTGGAGACCAATCCCGGCACGGCCGAGCACGGCCGTTTCGAGGACTACCGCCGCGCGGGTGTGAACCGGATCAGCTTCGGCATCCAGACTTTCGACGATGCGACGCTGAAGACGCTCGGCCGCATCCACGACGGCGCGCAGGCACGCTCGGCGATCGCGCTGGCCCGGGATGCCGGCTTCGACAACTTCAATCTCGACCTGATGTACGCACTGCCCGGGCAGACGCTGGCGATGGCCGAGGACGATGTCGCGCGCGCGATCGCGCTCGAACCGACGCACATCTCGCACTACCAGCTCACCCTCGAACCCAACACCGTGTTCGCCGCGCGCCCGCCGACTGGCCTGCCCGACGACGATCTCGCCTGGGACATGCAGGAACGCTGTCAGACCCTGCTGGCCGAGGCCGGTTACGCGCAGTACGAAGTGTCGGCCTACGCCAGGCCGGGCCGCCGTTGTGCGCACAACCTCAACTACTGGCGCTTCGGCGACTACCTGGGCATCGGCGCCGGCGCGCACGGCAAGCTCACGCTGGGCAGCGAGCAGGCCATCGTGCGGCGCTGGAAATCCAAGCACCCGGTCGCGTGGCTGGCCGGCGCCGGCACGCCGGCGGGGATCGGCGGCGACGAACGCATCGAGCCGGCGCGCCGGCCGTTCGAGTTCATGCTCAATGCGCTGCGCCTGGTCGACGGATTCGCGCTGGACGACTTCGTCGCCACGACCGGACTGCCGCTGTCGGCAATCGACACGCCCCTCGACACCGCGGTCCGCAATGGCTGGCTGTCCCGGGACGGCGCCCGGATCGTGCCCACCGAGACCGGGCGGCGTTTCACCAACGATGTCGTGTCGCTGTTCCTCGACGACTGAGCCGGCGTGCGCGGCGGCGTGCCGCGACGCAGCACACGGCGTGGCCGGCAGCGGACGGATGCCGCGTTCATCGGCAGCGAAACGCCGATCGCGCGGGCGGGTCCGCACAGGCGTGTGGACGGCTGGTGACGACCGCACGACCATGCTAAAGAATGTGACCCATGCCCAGCCCGGCAACCGGAATGCCTGCGACCGCACAGCCCGCGTCCCCGCCCCGCTCGATCGCCGCCGCAGGCCTGCCGCCGCGCGTGCGGCGCACGCTCGAGCGTGCATTGTCGTTCGTATCCGGCGAGCTCGACGGCGGCCTGTCGAGCCTGGTCTCGGAGTTCGAGCAGGAACTGTTCCGGCTGGCCGACCAGGCGCGTAATCCGGGTCTGGAGTCGGGCTACATGGCTGCCCTGCGTGCGTTCCGGGCCAACCGCGCCGACCTGGTGCCGCGCTTCCTGCTCGCGCTCGAAGGCACCCTCGCCGGCCTGCGCACCGCGGTGCCGACGCCGCCGCCGGCGCCCGCCGAGACCGCGACCTCGTTCGGGCCATTGAGCCTGGTCGAAGACACGGTCATGGACGAGGGCACGGTGCTGCGCGAGATCGCCAGTCGCCAGGAAGGCCGCGCCAACCTGTCGCTGCACCTGCTGGGGCAACGCTTCGGCGTGCTCGCCGCCGCGCCCGCCTTCGATGCGGAACGGCTGCCGCTCGGTCCGCAGTGCCTGTGCCGGGCGATCGCCGCGGCCGCCCGCGCGCTGGAGATCGAACACGACGCGCGCCTGCTGCTCTACCGCTGCTTCGACCGGGTGGTCATGCCCGGCTATGCGCGTGTGCTCGAACGCCTGGATGCGCAACTGGCCGACGACGGCATCCTGCCGGCACTGACCTTCGTGCCGATGCGTGCACGCGCCGAGCCGGTGGAACCGCGCGTCGCCACGCAGCTGCAACGTTCGCAGGAGGCGACGATGCCCGCACGACCGAAGATCGAGGAGGCGCAGCGCCCCTATACCGGCTGGGGCGAGCCGGAGTCCGCTCCCGACGAACCGGTCGATGCGCAGGCGCACGAGGCCGCGTTTGCGCGCCTGCGGCAACTGATGTCGGGCCGGCGCGAGCTGCTGCGCAAGTTCCAGCCGCGCGGCGAGGCGCCGCTGCCGCGCCGGCAACTGGCGACGAGTGAGGTCTCCGACGCGCTGCGGCACCTGCAGCACCAAGCTCCCGGACCCGGCCGCCAGGGCCGCAGCCTCGTCGACATCAAGCGCTCGCTGCTGGCGCAGGCCCGCCAGCGTGACGGCGAGGGCGCCAGCCTCGCGCCACAGGACGAAGATGCCTTCGAGCTGCTGGGCATGCTCTATGGCCACATCGAGCAGGAGATCCGCACCGAGGCGCCGTCGGCGCCGCTGGTCCGCGACCTGCAGATCCCGGTGCTGCGCGCCGCGCTGCAGGACCATTCCTTCTTCACCCGCCAGCGCCACCCCGCCCGGCAGTTGCTCAACACGGTAGCCGAGAGCGCGGCCAGCTGGCACGACGACACCGCGTTCGACCCCCGCGTGGAATCGGCCCTGCGCGCTGCAGTGGCGCACGTGGTCGCCCATTACGAGGGCGACGAAGCGGTGTTCGCCGAGGGCAACGCCAAGGTGCAGGCGCAACTGCTGGCGCAGACGCGTACCGCCGAGCTGCAGGAACGCCGCCATATCGAGGCCGCGCGTGGACGCGAGAAGCTGGCGGCGGCCCGCGCGCGCGCGGACGAGCTGATGCAGGGCATCGTCGGCGACAGGCGGCTGCCGCGTTTCTCGCGTGCCCTGCTCGACCAGGCCTGGGCCGATGTGCTGACGCTGACGCTGCTGCGCCATGGCGAGTCCTCCGAAGAGGCAGGGCGCCACCTCGACACCACCCGGCGCATCGTCGAGGCCTCGCTGGACGCGGCTGGCCGCGAGGACGATGCACTGCAGGCGGACGTGGAATCGGCGCTCGGCCACGTCGGCTACCACGGCGAGGAGGCGACCGTCATCGCCCAGCGCCTGACCAGCCCGCGCAGCGACGAGGACGAGGCGACCTCGCGCACCGAGCTGGCGATGAAGCTCAAGGCGCGCGCGCGCCTGGGCGAGGAGGCCGGCACCGCCCGACGCGAGAAGCTGCCACCGCGCACGCCCGACGAGCAGGCGCAGTACGACCACCTGCGCACCCTGCCGTTCGGCACGTGGATGGAATTCACCACCAACCAGCAGGGCGACATGGTCCGCCGGCGCATGTCCTGGTACAGCCCGATGACCGACCACGTGCTGTTCGTGAACCAGCGCGGCCAGCGCACCGGCGAGCAGTCGCTCGACGCGGTGGCCCGGCTGATGGCCACCGGCAACGCGCGCGTGGTGACCGCCGATCGCGGCCACCTGGTCGATCGCGCCTGGCAGGCTGCGATGGGCGCGCTGCGGAGCTTCGCCGGCCGCGGCGAGCAGCGTTCGGAGGCGACGGCATGATGCAGGAGTTCCGCCGCGCCCGCCGGCGCAAGGCGCCCGACGTCATCCTCGTCACCGATGCGATGACCGCGCGCGTGGTCGGGCGGGTCGGCAACCTGTCGGAGACCGGCATGCTGCTGATCGCCAGCGAACCCTTCGCCGAGGATGGTCTCTACCAGCTGTCCTTCAGCCTGCCCGACGCGCCCGACACCCCGGTCGAGATCGGCGCCCACCTGCTGTGGCTGGACGAGGCCACGCTTGCCGGTACGAGCTGGGCCGGATTCCGGTTCATCGCGACGACCCCGTCACTGGCGCATCGGCTGCAGAACTGGGTCAACGCCCCGGGCAGCCACTACGCCTGATCCGGCCCGCGCCGCGCGGGCGGCAGCACGCGCCTGTCGCATCGGCGGATCGCGCGCGGGCGGCAGGCCGCGACGTGCGACGTGCGCGGCCCGCCCGGGCGCGGATCGTCAGATCTGTACCTGCGACCCCAGCTCCACCAGCCGGTTCCCCGGAATCCGGAAGAATCCCGTCGCCGGCGCCGCGTTGCGGTGCATCAGCGCAAACAGCTTGTCGCGCCAGACCGGCATGCCGCGGCGCGGGCTGGCGACGACGGTCTCGCGGCTGGTGAAGTAGGTCGTGTCCATCGGGTCGACGCAGATGCCGCCCTCGATGTCGCCCGCGCGCATCAGCGCCATCGGCACGTCCGGCGTCTCCATGAAGCCGAAGCGCAGGGTGAAGCGGTAGAAGTCATCACCGATCGACTCGATCTTCAGGCGCCGGTCGTTGGCCGCGTACGGCAGCGTCAGCGTCTCGACGGTGAGGAACACGTTGCGCGCGTGCAGCACCTTGTTGTGCTTGAGGTTGTGCATCAGCGCGTGCGGCACGATGCCGCGGTCGCTGGTCAGGAAGATCGCGGTGCCCGGTACGCGCACCGGCGGGGCGAGCATCAGGCCGGGAATGAAGGTGTCCAGGCGAATGCCGTCCTTGCGGATCTCGTCGTGCAGCAACTGCCGCCCGCGGCGCCAGGTGCGCAGCAGGGTGAACAGCGTGATGCCGAGCACCAGCGGGAACCAGGCGCCCTGCAGCACCTTGGCGCCGTTGGCGATCACGAACGCGAGGTCGAGCAGGATGAAGCCCGCGCACGAGGGCAGCACCCACCGGCGCCAGCGCGGCCACAGCGCGCGGGCGACGACGATCAGCAGCAGCGTGTCGATGAACATCGTCAGCGAGACCGAGATGCCGTAGGCCGCGGCCAGCGCCGATGACGTCTGGAAGCTCAACACGAGTGCGATCACCACCACCGCCATCGTCCAGTTGATGCCGGGAATGTAGATCTGGCCGATCGTGTCGCTGGAGGTGTGGCGCACGTGCATGCGCGGGATGTAGCCCAGCTGCATCGCCTGGCGGGCGATCGAGAAGCCGCCGGTGATCACCGCCTGCGAGGCGATGACGGTCGCGCAGGTCGCGAGCACGATCATCGGCCAGCGCGCCCATTCCGGCACGCCGATGTAGAAGGGGTTGCGGATCGCGGCTGGGTCCTCAAGCACCAGCGCGCCCTGCCCCAGGTAGTTGAGCATCAGCGCCGGCAGCACGAAGAAGTACCAGGCATAGCGGATCGGCCTGGCGCCGAAGTGGCCCATGTCGGTGTAGATCGCCTCGCCGCCGGTCACCGCCAGCACCACGGCGCCGAAGATGAAGATGCCGCCCCAGCTGTGCTCGACGAAGAAGTTCGCCGCCCACCACGGGTTGATGGCATGCAGCACTTCCGGCTCGTGCAGGACGTTGACCACGCCCAGCACCGCGAGCGCGCTGAACCACAGGATCATGATCGGGCCGAATACGCGGCCGACCTTGGCGGTGCCGAAGCGCTGGGTCGCGAACAGCAGCGCCAGCACGACGACGGTGATGGGGATGATCCACGCGTGCAGCCCGGGCGCGACGACCTCCAGGCCCTCGACCGCCGACAGCACCGAGATCGCCGGCGTGATCACGCCGTCGCTGAAGAACAGCGACGCGCCGAACACGCCGAGGATGCCGACCAGGTAGGCCGACTTGCCGCCCTTGGCGAGGCAGCGCTGGGCCAGCGCCATCAACGCCATGATGCCGCCCTCGCCGTCGTTGTCGGCGCGCAGGATGATCGTGACGTACTTGAAGGTCACCACGATCATCAGCGACCAGAAGATCATCGACAGCACGCCGAGGACGGTGTCGTGGTTGGCGATCAGGCCGTAGTGGTCGGAGAACGCTTCGCGCAGCGTGTACAGCGGACTGGTGCCGATGTCACCGAAGACGACGCCGATCGCGCCGGCGACGAGGCCTGCGAGCCCCACCTGGCCGTGCGATGTGCCATGGGAACGCGGGCCCGTGCCGGGCGTGCTGCTGGGGTGTGACATGGAGGTGTCGACCTGGCCGACGGAGATTGAGGGGGGTCAGCGAAGCGCGGACTGTAGCGCTTTGCGGATGATGATTTCGGGCGGGTCGCCTTCACCGGCCGCGGCCTTGGCCATCTTCTGGGCCTCGGCCGGCTTGTAGCCCAGTTGCTGCAGCGCCACGATCGCTTCCGACAGCGGATCGGCGGGCACCGGCGCGCCGCCGATCGCGCCACCGGCGCCGGCGAGGTCCGCCGCGCGGTCGCGCAGTTCGACCACGATGCGCTCGGCGGTCTTCTTGCCGATGCCGGGAATCCTGGTCAGCGCGGTGACGTCGCCGGTCTGCACCAGCCGCGCGAAGGCATCCACGCTGACGCCCGACAGCACCGCCAACGCGATCTTCGCGCCGATGCCGGTGACCTTCTGCACGTCGCGGAACAGCCGCCGCTCGGACTCGTGCAGGAAGCCGTACAGCGAGACGCTGTCCTCCTTCTGCGCGTAGTGCGTGAACAGCGCGACCTCGCGGCCCACCTCGGGCAGGTCGTAGAAGGTGCTCATCGGTGCTTCGAGTTCGTAGCCGACGCCGCCCACGTCGATCACCAGCCACGGCGGCGCCTTGTGCGCCAGCGTGCCGCGCAGTCTTCCGATCATCGGGACCCTCCTCGGGAAACGGTTGAAACGGTGCCGGCACGCACGCAGGCAGCGCGCCCGCCTCGCGCCGCCGCGCACGACGGTGCCCGCGTGCGACGGGCCGCGCTCATCCCTTGCGACTCCAGGCCTGGCGCACGTCGACGCCGAGGCGCCTGGCGCTGGCACGCACGTGCGCATGGGTGATCGCCACCGCCAGCGCATCGGCCGCGTCGGCCTGCAGCTTGCCGGTCAGGCCCAGCATCAGGCCGACCATGTGCTGGACCTGGGTCTTCTCCGCGCTGCCGCGACCGACCACGGCCAGCTTGATCTCGCTGGCGGCGTACTCGTTGACCGGCAAGTCGCGCAGCACCACCGCGCCGATCGCGGCGCCGCGGGCCTGGCCGAGCTTGAGCGCGGAGTCCGGATTGCGCGCCATGAACACCTTCTCGATCGCGACCTCGTCGGGTCGGTGCTCGACGATCAGCGCGGTCAGCCCGTCGAGCAGGCGCCGCAGCCGCGACGGGAAATCGCCCGCGGTCAGCAGCACCAGCGGCGCATGGAAAACGTGCGTCACCCGGCCCGCGGCGTCGACGTCGATGATGCCGACTCCGGTGCGCTGCGAGCCGGGATCGATGCCGAGGATGCGGGTCACTTGACGGCCGGGGTTCGGGATTCGGAATTGGGGATCCGGGAACGCCGGTGCACGGCGATTCGCGGCGTCGATCACGCGTCGCCGAGCGACGCCTGGTCGACGTTGGAGTACACCGCCTGTACGTCGTCGAGGTCCTCGAGCATGTCGAGCAGCTTGCGTACCTGCGGCGCGGTCTCCGCGTCGACGGCGATGTCGTTGTCGGCGCGGAAGGTGAGTTCGGCATGTGCGGGCTGCGCGCCGGCGGCGACCATCGCGTCGCGCACCGTCTCGAACGCGTCGGGCGAGGTCAGCACGTCGATCGCGCCGTCCTCGGGATACACCACCACGTCGTCGGCGCCGGCTTCGATCGCCGCCTCGGTCACGGCATCCTCGTCGGCGCCCTCGAAACTCAGCACGCCCAGGCGCCTGAACATGAAGGCGACCGAGCCTTCGGTGCCCATGTTGCCGCCGCACTTGCCGAACGCGTGGCGCACTTCGGCCACGGTGCGTACGCGGTTGTCGGTCAGCGTGTCGACGATCACGGCCACGCCGCCGGGCGCGTAACCCTCGTAACGGATTTCCTCGTACTCGACGCCTTCCAGCTCACCGGTGGCCTTCTTGATCGCGCGCTCGACCACGTCCTTGGACATGTTCTGGGCCATGCCCTTGTCGATCGCCGCACGCAGGCGCGGATTGTTGGCCGGATCGCCGCCACCGGCACGCGCCGCGACGCCGATCTCGCGGATGATCTTGGTGAAGATCTTGCCGCGCTTGGCGTCGGTCGCGTTCTTGCGGGCCTCGATCGAAGGTCCTCGTCCCATGGTCCGGTGTCTGCAGCAGTTGGAAGCCGGCGATTTTACTCCGCCCGCCCGGGCCGCGCGTGTTCGAAACGGCCTTGCCGGAGGAATCCGACGGTCTGCCGCACCGCGTCGGTCGACAGCAGCAGGCCGCTATGGCTGGCCTGTACGACGATGTGGTCGGCCAGCGCCATCGCCCGCGTTTCCTCCACCGCGACGGTGCCGTCGTGCGGACCATCGAACCTGGCCAGCAGCGCGCCCAGGCCGCGCGGCACGCAACCGGCGACCATGCCGACCTCCAGGCGTGCGGGCCACTCGACGCAGCCCGCGCGCAGGATGTCGGCACTGCGGCCGAAGTACAGGCGGGACATCGGCAGTCGCGACAGCGCATGGGCCGCGCCGCTGCCACAGATCGGCGAGCCCAGACAGACGATCCGCCCGAAGGGCAGCTCCGGCAACGCAGCCGCTGTCCGCAACGCCGACAGGCCGCCCAGGCTGTGGCCGACGATGTGCGCCGGCCCCTGGGCGAGCGCATCGGCCAGCCGTTCGGCCGCTGCATCCGGGCCGCCGGCGATGCTCGGGTAGCCGAGGATCTCCGGCTCGAAGCCGGCCTCGGCCAGGCCGCGCGCGAAGCGTCGCATCGTCAGGCCGACCATCCAGATGCCGTGCAGCAGCAGCACCCGCGTCGGCACCTTGGTCACGCGACCGCCTCGCGCGCGGCGCGCGCCTGTCGCCAGGCACGGGGCGAGACCCCGCTGTGCGCCTTGAACGCACGCGACAGGGCGGCTTCGCTGCCGTAGCCGACTTCGTCGGCGATCAACTTCAGTGGCCGCCCGCGGCGCAGCGCGCGTTGCGCAAGCCCGATGCGCCAGCCCTGCAGATACTGGCCGGGCGTCTGCCCGACCGACTCGCGGAACGCGTCGGCGAACGCGCTGCGCGACATGCCGGCCGCGTCGGCCAGGGTTTCCAGCGACCAGGGGTGCGCCGGCGCCTCGTGCATCGCCACCAGCGCGCGCCGCAGGCGCGGATGCGCCATGCCGGCGAGCAGGCCGCCGCGCAGGGCACCGGCCTCCATCTGCTGGCGCAGCACCTGGACCAGCAGCGCTTCGACGAGCTTTTCGATCAGCGCGGTGCGACCGCAGCGCCCATCGAACGCTTCCTCCAACAGCAGCGCCAGCAGCCCGTCCGAGCCGGGCAATGCGTCGGGCGACATCCACACCGCCGTCGGCAGCGCCACGGCCAGCGGATTGTCGGCGTCCCCCTCGAAGTGCAGGCGCACGCGCATCCACGCCGCATCGGGCGCGGGCAGGACGGGCGCGTTCGCATCCGCGCGCGATTGCAGCAGCAGGCCGGGCCCGCGCCACGCGCCGGTGCCGGGCACCACCAGGCCGCCCTCGCGCAGCAGCCACAGGGCCGGCCCCGCCGGGCCGTCGCCGGGCGGATCGACGCGGGCGGCGATCGGGAAACGGTCGAGCAATGCGGCGAGACGATCGACCATGTCAGGACTCCGGGACAAGTTTCATAGACGTTGTATCACCAGCCGTCGCCGATGCGCGTGCAAGATGCCCCATCGCCGCACGGCATGTTGCCGACGGCTCCACTGGAGATGCCCCGATGTCCATCGAAACCGTGCTCTACACCGCCACCGCCAGCGCCACCGGCGGCCGCGAAGGCCGTGCCACCTCGTCCGACAACGTCCTCGACGTGACCCTCTCGACGCCACGCGAGCTCGGCGGTGCCGGCGGTCCGGGCACCAATCCCGAACAACTGTTCGCGGCCGGCTATTCGGCGTGCTTCCTGGGCGCGCTGAAGTTCGTCGCCGGCCAGCACAAGGTCGCGCTGCCGGCCGACACCACCGTCACCGGCAAGGTCGGCATCGGCAGGATTCCGACCGGCTTCGGCATCCAGGCAGACCTCACCATCTCGGCGCCGGGCGTGGACCGCGCGCAGCTGCAGACCCTGGTCGACGCCGCGCACACCGTGTGCCCGTACTCGAACGCGACCCGCGGCAACATCGACGTGACGTTGTCGATCGCCGGGTGATTCGCAAGCAGGTGGGACGCGCCTGGCGCGTCCCGCTCAGCCCTGCGCCGGACGGCGCAGGATGAATTCCAGATCGTGGATCGTGCCGACCGGGAAGATGTACTCGCCCACCTTGTCGAATCCGAAGCGCGCGTAGAAGCGCTGCGCGCCGAGGTTCTCCGACCATGCGCCGACCCACAGCGTGCGGGGCCCGTCGCGCAGCAACCAGTCCATCGCGGCCTGCATCATCCGCGTGCCGTTGCCGCCGCCCTGGTGGCCTTGCACCAGATAGAGCCGCTTGAGTTCGCCATCGCCCTTGGCGACATCGGCGTGCGGCAGCCCGCAGGGTCCGGCCGCGGCATGGCCGACCGCCTCGCCCTCGTGTTCCAGCAACCAGACCGCGTAGTCCGGATGCGCGAGGATGGTGCGCTGCTTCTCCACCGCGTACGCATCGGCGAGAAACGCCGCGAGATCCTCCGGCGGATACAGATGGCCGAAGGTCTCGGTGAACGTGCGCGCGGCCAGCGTCGACAGCGTCTGCGCGTCGTCGACGGTGGCGCGGCGGAGCGTCGTCATCGCGAGATCAGGCCACCGACTTCGGCGCGGCCGGGCGGACCTGGATGTGCACTTCGGCCAGCTGCGCATCGGCGATCGGCGACGGCGCATCGGTCATCAGGCACTGCGCGCCGGTGGTCTTGGGGAACGCGATGACGTCGCGGATCGACTCGGTGCCGGCCATCAGCGCGGCGATGCGGTCGATGCCGAACGCGATGCCGCCGTGCGGTGGCGCGCCGTACTTCAGCGCGTCGAGGAGGAAGCCGAACTTGGCCTGCGCTTCCTCGGCACCGATGCCGAGCAGTTCGAACACGGCCGACTGCATCGAGGAACGATGGATACGGATCGAACCGCCGCCGATCTCGTTGCCGTTGAGCACCATGTCGTAGCCGCGCGACACGGCCGTCGCGGCGTTCGCACGCAGGTCGGCCTCGTCGTCGACCGACGGCGCGGTGAAGGGGTGATGCAGGGCGACGTAGCGCTGCGCCTCGTCGTCCCATTCGAACATCGGGAAGTCGGTGACCCACAGCGGCGCCCAGCCGTCGGCGACCAGGCCGAAGTCCTTGCCGGCCTTCAGGCGCAGCGCGCCCATGAAGTCGGAGACCTTGTTGTAGCCACCGGCACCGAAGAACACGATGTCGCCGTTGCCGGCGCCAACATGGGCCACCAGCGCAGCGAAGGAGGCCTCGCTGAAGAACTTCTGGATCGGCGAGCTGA
>Ga0207790_1000568_pt1 | contig 12484 bp, 15 predicted proteins | sample HigsolmetaGSP14D_FD_184842 | JGI IMG/M metagenome (GOLD analysis project Ga0207790, IMG submission 184842) | High solid enriched microbial communities from the Joint BioEnergy Institute, USA - SP1-4-D (SPAdes) | ecosystem: Engineered > Bioreactor > SSF (Solid state fermentation) > Aerobic >...
GATTGGCGCAATGCTGGGCGGGATCGAGATGAACGAGGCATTACCGTCACGCCCATGCCGCCCGCCCCTCCTCCGCTCCGGCACTCCATCGCGGCTGTCACCACAGCCGTTGCCGTCGCGGCGGTGGTGGTGGCCCTTACGGTGGCGCAGGCGTTCCTCTACCTGCAGGACAGCGACGTGGTCCGGCGCATTGTCGATGACACCCTCGCCCGCTCCGAAGCGATCACCCGTTCACGCAAGGCGGCCATCGACGAGGCGGTAAAGCCAGGGCCGACACGCTGCTCGGCGCAGGATGTGGATGCGCTCAAGCGCATTACCTACCAGTCCACTTTCATTTCGGACCTGGGTCGGCTCAGCAACGGCACGCTGGTCTGTTCGGGGGTATGGGGCACGCTGGCGCTGGCCCTGCCCCCACCGAGCTTCGCGCGGGGACCGACCCGCATCTGGCTCGGCGACGCCCTGGCCGGCACACCGTACGCCGGCACGACGCTGATGGCCCACGGCGATACCTTCAGCGTGTCCTCGCCATCGGCGTTCGTCGGCCTGGACCCGGCAGGGACGAGCACCATCTCCCTCACGGTGAGCGATGGCTCGAAAAACTTCGTTGTCCGCCACATCGGTCCCACCGCCACCGGGGCGTCCGCTTCCCGGTTCACTGTAGCGCACTCACGCTGCAGTGCGTTCAACGGGGTGTGCGCCTCTGCGGAAAGCCCACGGCGTTCGATCTGGAGCCTGCAGCCGTGGACGCTGGCGCTCATCCTGCTGATCGGCGCGCTGGCCGGCGGCGTGCTTGCCACGATCTACCGCTACGTGCACGGTGTGCATCGGCAGCCGATCCAGTCACGGTTGATCCAGGCCATCGAGGCGCACCGTATCCATCTGGTGTACCAGCCGCTGCGGCGCCTGGAGGGCCATACCCTGCAGGGGTTCGAGGCGCTGAGCCGCTGGCGCACGGAAAACGGCGATGAGATCTCCCCGTCGGTGTTCATTCCCATCGCCCGCCAGTTCGGCATCAGCCAGCGGCTGTTCCGCTATGTGGTCGCGCGGGTGCTGCAGGAGTTCGGCGCCGCGCTGCGCCAGCACGCCCATCTCTACATCAGCGTGAACGCCGAACCGGAGGACATGGCGCAGGAATGCCTGGTGCGCTACCTGACCAGCATCGTGGCCGACGCGGGCGTGCGCACCGACCAGATCCGCATCGAGGTCACCGAGCGCGAGGATCTTTCCTCGCCGCTGGCCAAGGCCAACATGGCCGAGCTGGCCGAGCGGGGCTTCAAGTTCCTGATCGATGATTTTGGAACCGGCAGCGCCAACTTCTCGCACCTGGCGCAGTCGCCGTTCTCCTGCATCAAGATCGATGGAATGTTCGTCTCGGCGATCACCGGTGACTCGCCCCTCAAGCCGGTGCTGCCGGGCATGTACCAGATCGCCCACGCGCTGGGCCTGGCGGTGATCATCGAGGGGATCGAAACAGCCGAGCAACTGGAGCTTCTACACCAGCTTGCACCGGGCGCAATCGGTCAGGGCTGGCACCTGGGCCGGCCCATGCCCCTGGCAGGCGCGCAGCAGCTGCTGCATGCCGCGTGCACCCGCTGCGGATGACACAGCCTCAGCGCATCGCGGTCGCGATACGCTGAAGCATCATGCTGTCATCAGGCGCCGGTGCTGCTGTCCGGGCTGCGCGGCGGGCCGCGGTCATGCGCATCGCGCACCTGCTCGTCCACCTGGCCGGGACGGCTGCGTGCCACGTCATCCTGTTTACGGTCCTGGCGGCTTTCCTGCACGCCGTGCTGGTCCACCTGCTCTTCCTGCTTCTGGCTCATGGGCATCTCCTGCGCGGGGGTGCGCGGCGTCCACGCTAGCGCCGCGGGTGTCTGCGGCGGATCACGACCCTGCGCAACGTGCGTGAGCGGCGTGGCAGGCGCGCAATGGACTGCACGCACGATCAAGCACTTGCGGGCCGCAACCGCCCGCACAGCAACGATTGTGAATTTTTTCGCGAAAACGCTTGCCGAACCGCGCCGACCTCCGTAACATGCGCGTCCTCGGCAGCGACATCGCTGCCAACGAAACACGTGGCCGAGTAGCTCAGTTGGTAGAGCAGGGGATTGAAAATCCCCGTGTCGGCGGTTCGATTCCGTCCTCGGCCACCATTTTCGAGACCTGCTTCCAGCAGGTCTTTTTTTTTGCCTTCGTTCGGCCGGGCACCAGCCCGCGCGTATTCACGCGCACATGCCGCCGCCTTGCCTAGGCTGCGGCTTTCGCCCGCGAAGGTGCCGCCCATGAAGACGCTCCCTGCCCTGTTTGCCTGTGTGCCGCTGCTGCTGGCGCTGTCTGCCGGGGCGGCCGAACCGGTACGCGCCGTCCCCACCCTGGACCTGGACCGCTACACCGGCAACTGGCATGAGATCGCCCACCTGCCGGTGTCGTTCCAGAAGAAATGCGTGGGCGACATCACCGCCAACTACGCGGTACGCGAGGATGGCCGCATCAGCGTGCGCAACCGCTGCCGCACCGCCGACGGCGACTACATGCAGGCCGATGGCACCGCCCGGCCGGTCGCGGGCGAGCCGGGGCAGCTGCAGGTGCGCTTCGCCCCCGACTGGCTCTCCTGGGTGCCGTTCGTGTGGGCGGACTACTGGGTGATCGCGCTGGACCCGGACTACCAGTGGTCGGTGGTGGGCGGCCCGGACCGCAAGTACCTGTGGATCCTCTCGCGCGCGCCGACCATGTCGGCCCAGCAGCTGGAGGAGCTGAAGGGGCGCGCCGAAGCGATGGGCTACGACCTGTCCGAACTGAAGGTGATGGCCCCGCTGGAGCCCTCGAGCGGTCGCCGCTGAGCCCCTGCGCGCCCCCGTCCACTGTCTGAACGCGTCGTCCCGGACGCGGCTGCGGTCATCCGTGGCCGCTACCCTTGGCATGGGCGATCGTCTGCCCCCACGGCACCATACGCCGTAGTATCCTTCCTTCCACGCACCCTGCCGAGGACATGCGCCGATGCTCGCCCGTTTCCGTTCCTGCCTGCTTCTTCTTTCCGTGCTCGCCCTGTCCGCCTGCGGCGAAGGGGTGGTCAAGCGCGTGTCCGAGCCCGCCAGCAGCCTGCAGCAGGTGAGCGTGGCCGCCGATGGCAGCTGGACGGTGAGCCTGCGCCTGCAGAACTTCAGTTCCATGCCCATGCGCTTTGACGAGGTGGCACTGGCCCTGAGCGTGGGCGACGTCCCCGCCGGCACGCTGTCCGCCCGTCCGGGCCTGTCCATCGGTGGTGTCTCCGCCGATGTGGTGCAGGTGCGCCTGCAGCCCAGCTCGCAGGCACGGCTGGTGGTGGCCGACGCGCTGGCGTCCAACCGCACGCTGGCCTACACGCTGGAAGGCAGCGTCACCGCCACCCCCGAAGAAAAGAAGCCCCGCACGTTCCAGATCAAGAACCGCAGCACCCTCAACCAGGCCCCCGGCCTGCCCGGCGTGCTGCGCTGATCACCGCCCCGAACTGTCCTGCCCCTCCCTGCCCCTGATCGAGACGTAACCGATGAGCAGCTACACCGCCCCGCTTTCCGACCTCCGTTTCGGCCTGCACGATGTGCTCAAGGTTGAATCGCTGTTCGCCCGCCTGGGTTTCACCGATGCCTCCGCCGATGTGATCGACGCCGTGCTGGAAGAAGCCGGCCGCTTCAGCGCCAGCGTGCTGGCACCGCTGAACAGCGTGGGCGATGAAATCGGCTGCGTGCTCGACCCGGCCAACGGCGAGGTGACCACCCCGCCGGGCTTCAAGCAAGCCTACGAACAGTTCGTCGACGGCGGCTGGACCGGCCTGACCGCCGCCCCGGCGCTGGGCGGCCAGGGGCTGCCGCACACCCTGGGCGTGCCGCTGAACGAAATGATCAACGGTGCCAACCTGGCCTGGGGCAATTTCCCGCTGCTGTCCCATGGCGCCATCGAAGCGCTGAAGCAGCATGGTGAGCCGTGGCAGCACGAGGCCTTCCTGAAGCCGCTGATCGAAGGCCGCTGGACCGGCACCATGTGCCTGACCGAGCCGCACTGCGGTACCGACCTGGGCCTGCTGAAGACCCGCGCCGAGCCCAACGCCGATGGCAGCTACGCGATCACCGGCACGAAGATCTTCATCACCGCCGGCGAGCACGACCTCACCGACAACATCGTGCACCTGGTGCTGGCCAAGCTGCCCGATGCCCCTGCCGGCGCCAAGGGCATCTCGCTGTTCGTCACCCCCAAGTTCAAGGTGGACCGCGACGGTGCCGTCGGCGAGCGCAATGCGCTGCGCTGTGGCTCGATCGAGCACAAGATGGGCATCAAGGGCTCGGTGACCTGCGTGATGAACTTCGATGGCGCGCAGGGCTACCTGGTGGGCCAGCCGCACAAGGGCCTGCAGGCGATGTTCACCATGATGAACACCGCCCGCCTCGGTGTGGGCCTGCAGGGCATCGGCCTGTCCGAGCGGGCCTACCAGAACGCGCTGAAATACAGCCGCGAGCGGCTGCAGTCGCGCTCGCTGAGCGGCCCGAAGGCACCGGACAAGCCGGCCGATCCGATCCTGGTGCACCCGGACGTGCGGCGCATGCTGCTCACCATCAAATCGCTGGTGGAAGGCAGCCGCCTGCTCGCACTGCACGCGGCCACCCTGATCGACGTGGCCCACCACGCCGAAGACCCCGCCGAGCGCGAGCGCGCCGACACGCTGGTGAGCTTCCTGACGCCGATTTCCAAGGGCTGCCAGACCGAGTGGGGCATCGAGAACACCTACAACGCCCTGCAGTGCTTCGGTGGCCACGGCTACATCCGCGAGCACGGCATGGAGCAGCTGGCACGCGATGCGCGCATCACCACGCTGTATGAAGGCACCACCGGCATCCAGGCGCTGGACCTGATCGGCCGCAAGACCGTCGCCAGCCAGGGGGCGGGCCTGGAACTGATGCTGGAGGAGATCGAGACCTTCGCCCGCGCGCAGGAAGGCAACGAGGCCCTGGCCGAGTTCATCGGACCGCTGCGCGCCAAGGCGGCCGAATGGGCCCAGCTCACCCGCGAGGTGCTGCAGCGCGCGGCCACCCAGCCCGACGAGCTGGGTGCGGCCAGCCACGATTACCTGTTCTATTCCGGCTATGTGGTGCTGGCCTACTGGTGGGCCCGCAGCGTGGCGGCCGCCGACGTCAGCACGCACGGCGCCGCGTTCGCCGCAGGCAAGCGCGAAACCGCCCGCTTCTACTACGCGCGCGTGCTGCCGCGCACGCTCGCCCATGCCGCCGCGCTGCAGTCCGGTGCGGCGCCGCTGATGGCCATGGACGAGGCGCACTTCGGCGCGTAAACGGCCGCAGGAACCACGCGCCGGGGCGGCGACCCCGGCGCGATACCCAAATCGCAATGATTCGGGTATAAGCTGTTTTCCCGATGGAGACAGACACTACCCGGCAGGGTCTGATCGAAACCGGAGCCCCGACCGCTGCTCCGGACGCTGTCGTTTCGCCTGACGCGGCCACGCTGCCGCGCCCCGGCACCGTCCGCCTGCTCTCCCTGGATGCGCATGGCCGCGTGCTGGACTGGATCACCTGGCAGGATGCGGCGTGCCTGTACGCGCGCGGTGCGGTGGCCTGGACCCTGGGCGACCCCTGCCTGCATATCCACGGTGGCATCAACCGCAGCAGCGGTGCACGCAGCGGGCTGGACGTGCACCCCATCATCGCCGCGCGCGGGCATGCCCGCTCACGTGCGCCCGATCCCACACCGAACCTGACCAACACCGCACTGTTCGCCCGTGACGCGCATCTGTGCCTGTACTGCGGCCAGCAGTTCAACCGCCCGGCCCTGACCCGCGACCACGTGCTGCCGCTGTCCAAGGGCGGCCTGGACTGTTGGGAAAACGTGGTCAGTGCGTGTTTCCACTGCAATTCGCGCAAGAGCAACCGCACCCCGCAGCAGGCCGGCATGCCGTTGTTGGCGGTGCCGTACCGGCCAAGCTGGATCGAACATCTGATCCTGTCCAACCGCAATATCCTGGCCGACCAGATGGCGTTTCTGCGTGCGCAGTTGCCGAAGCGTTCGAAACTTTCGGGCTGAATAAACACGCGCACCCTCACTGCGCGCTCACGTGTTCAGGCGTTTGCTTGCCCCACCCCGCATTGGGGGCGAAAATGGGCAGTCAACGAAGCCCAAACCTGATGATCGACTCTTCCCGCTATCCCCGCCTCGCGCGCATCCAGACCCCGGATGACCTGCGCACCTTCGACGAATCCGAACTCGGAGCGGTCGCCGCTGAACTGCGCGCCTATCTGATTGAATCGGTCGGCAAGAGCGGCGGTCATTTCGCTGCCGGCCTGGGCGTGATCGAGCTCACCGTCGCGCTGCATTACCTGTACCAGACACCCGTGGACCAGCTGGTCTGGGATGTCGGCCACCAGACCTATCCGCACAAGATCCTCACCGGACGCCGCGACGAGATCCACACCGTCAAGCAGAAGGATGGCGTGGCGCCGTTCCCCAAGCGCGAGGAAAGCGAATTCGACACGTTCGGCGTCGGCCACTCCTCGACCTCGATCTCCGCCGCGCTCGGCATGGCCATCGCGCGGCAGATGGAAGGCGATGAGCGCAAGGTGGTGGCGGTGATCGGCGATGGCGCGATGACCGCCGGCATGGCCTTCGAGGCGCTGATGCATGCCGGTGGCATGGAGCCGGAGCCGAACCTGCTGGTGATCCTCAACGACAACAACATGTCCATTTCCGAGGCGGTGGGCGGGCTGACCAAGATGCTCGGCCGGGCCACCGGCAGCCGCACGCTCAACGCGCTGCGCGAGGGCGGCAAGAAGATCCTCGGCGACAAGAAGAACAACCCGGCACGGTTCGTCAAACGCTGGGAAGAACACTGGAAGGGCATGTTCGTGCCGTCCACCCTGTTCGAGGAAATGGGCTTCCACTACACCGGGCCGATCGATGGCCACGACCTGCCCGCCCTGCTGTCCACGCTGAAGACGCTGCGCGCCTCCAAGGGCCCGAAGCTGCTGCATGTGATGACCACCAAGGGCAAGGGCTACGAGCCGGCCGAGGGGGACCAGATCGGCTACCACGCGGTGGGTCCGTTCGATCCGGACAAGGGCCTGGTGGCCAAGGGCGGGGTGAAGAAGCCCACCTACACCGATGTGTTCAGTGACTGGCTGTGCGATGCCGCCGCCGCCGAGCCGCGCCTGTGCGGGATCACCCCGGCCATGCGCGAAGGCTCCGGGCTGGTGCGCTTCAGCCGCGAGTACCCGCAGCGGTATTTCGACGTGGCCATCGCCGAGCAGCATGCGGTGACCCTGGCCGCCGGCATGGCCACCCAGGGCGGCAAGCCGGTGGTGGCGATCTACTCCACCTTCCTGCAGCGCGCTTACGACCAGCTCGTTCACGACGTGGCCATCCAGGACCTGGATGTGCTGTTCGCCATCGACCGCGCCGGCGTGGTGGGCCCCGACGGCGCCACCCATGCCGGCAACCTGGACCTGAGTTTCCTGCGCTGCGTGCCCAACATGGTGGTGATGGCGCCCGCCGATGAGGCCGAATGCCGGCAGATGCTCAGCACCGGCCTGCAGCACCCTGGCCCGGCCGCCGTGCGTTACCCGCGCGGCAGCGGCACCGGCGTGGCCGCCGGAACCGATCTGTCCACCCTGCCGCTGGGCAAGGCCCAAGTGCGCGTGGAGGGACGCCGGGTAGCCCTGCTCGCCTTCGGCAGCACCGTACCGGCCGCCGAAGCGGTAGGCCGTGCGCTGGGGCTGACGGTGGTGAACATGCGGTTCATCAAACCGCTGGACCGCGACCTGCTGCTCTCGCTGGCCGAGCGTCACGAGGCATTCGTGACGGTGGAGGACAACGTGGTAGCCGGTGGCGCCGGTTCGGGTGTGGCCGAGCTGCTCAGTGCCAGTGCGGTGCTGCGCCCGGTCGTGCACCTGGGTCTGCCCGACGCGTTCCAGCACCATGCCAGCCGCGAGGACCTGCTGGCCGAGGCCGGGATCGATGCGGCCGGCATCCGTGCGGCCCTGCTGGCCCGCTGGCCAGATCTGGCCGGCGACGCGGACACGCTCAGCGCCGCCGGCTGAGCGGCACGACGCACCGGGCGCCTACCGCCCGGTGCGCGCCCGGCGCCGTTGAAACGCGGCGTCAGTTCACCCGGAACTGCGCGCGGCAGCCGCCGTTGACCCACACGCCGCGGCGATCCCAGCCCCAGGTACGCCCTTCGATACAGGCGGTACCGGATTTCTGCCGGACCAGCTCCACGCCGCGGCGCACCTCCACATCGCAGCGGCGCTGGCGGCGGTCATTGGAATCACAGTCGATCACCTGGCCGCGTCCGCGGTCGTCGTGGTGCCCCGGGCGCCCACCCCAGCCGCCGCCCCAGTTGCCGCCATGGCCACCCGGGCGGCCCCGGTACTCACCGACGAACTCGGCGCGGCAGCCGCGGGTGACCCACACGCCGTCGCGCGTGCTGCCCCAGGTTTCGCCCTGGATGCAGGGCGAGCCTGACAGCTGGCGGATCAGCCGGGGCTGGCCATCCAGCCGGCATTCGCGGCTGCGGTTGCTGACCGACTCGCAGCGCACCACGCCCTGGCCCTGCTGCGGGTAGCGCTCCTGTTCGTAGTACCGGTCCTGCCCGTACGACTGTGCCTGGGCCTGGCCCACGGCGATGCCGCCGAGCAGCGGCAACAGCAGCGCCGGCATCCAGCGCAGCGGACGCAGGCGGGGGGAGGAATGCTTCTGGTTCATGGCAGGCCCATGCGGTGGTGATGGGCTGAGCATCCACCATCACGCCGCGCGCGCAAAGAGGGCGAACGTCATGCGCTGCGCGCCTGTTCAACTACCTTGTCTGAAACTGAACAGGCACGGGCCTCAGCCGCCGTATCGTGTCGTATCCACATGCGCGTCGCCCACCTCCACGCGCACGGCAATCGCCTCACCGGTACGCGCATGGTGCTCGCGGGCCAGGGCATCGGCGAAGTCGAAGGCGGTGGCGCCGTTATGGAAACGCACGCTTTCCATGCGCTGCGGATACTGGACGCGCCAGTAGCGCTCATCGCTCTGCAGCCGGATCAACATGGTGACGCTCTCCGTGAGGGACAGGTGCGGTTGGCGACAGCGCAGGCCCCTTCCAAGAGCACGCCGCCGCATCCACCGGGCCGGCGCAGTCCTGCGCCGACCCCGGTGACTGTAGGCCTGTCGTAATCAGCACTCCATCAGGGTTTTCTGATTCTTGTGTGCGCTTTTGAGACAGCGGTCGCGCACGACCGCCAACGGACCTGCTAAGCGGCTGCGCTGAAACGCAGCGCCTCGACCGACGCGTCCGGGGTGGCCACCCGCACGGCGCTGGCCTGGCCGGTACGCGTGTGGTGCGTCCGGGCCAGCGCGGCGGCGGCATCGAAGGCGGCCGCGCCCGTCGGGTACGACGCGGCGGCGGCGCGGGAACGATCGACCACATGCCAGCGGCGATCGACCAGTTCAACGGTAATGATCATGGCAATTCCTGTGTAGGTGTCTGCCGTCCATGCTGGTGGCCAGCGGCCTGCAACCCCATAGGACCGGACTGATTACGTCCCGCCCACGCCGACGCGACCCGCCGCCCTCACAACCCTGACGGTGTTAAGTGAAACATTTGTGTGATGCTTGTCACGGCGACGCGAAACTTTCACACTGCGTACACCAACAGGGGGCCCCTTCCACATGCGCACCTATCTGATGCACCGTCCGTCGCTGGTCAAGTACTACTTCGCGGCCAGCTACATCATCCTGATCGAGGAAGTCCTGCGCGCCACGTTGTCCTGACCCGGACACTGGACCCGCCCAGCGACAACGCGGACACTGTGGGCCCGCCCTGCCGAGCCCACCCTGTCATGTCCGATCTTGCCCCGCTGCCCGTGCTCGCCCCCGGACGCTACCGCCATTTCAAGGGCGGTCTGTACGAGGTGATCGATATCGTGCGCAGCAGCGAGACCCTGCAGCCGCAGGTGCTCTACCGCGCCCTGTACGGCGAGGGTGGCCTGTGGGTCCGCCCGTACGCGATGTTCGTGGAAACGGTGCCGGGACCGGACGGCCCACAGCCCCGTTTTGCCCGCCTGGCGGACTGACCTCTTACGACAGGTGCTTGCTGCGCTGCGGGCGGTCCTGTGACTGCGCTGCCGATGCGGCGCGCCGCGACGACCGGTTGACCAGCGCGACCAGACCGGTGATGCCGCCCACCACGACCGCGAGCACGATCGCCAGAATGACGATGTGCCAGATGCTGAATGCTCCCATGCGTTACCTCTCCCATGTGTAGCCGCCCACCCTAGCATCCTCGGCCTGCTTTGCCAGCCTCCTGCACGCCGGCATGGCGCCGCCACGCGCATCATGGCCGCCGTCGGTTCGCCTTCCGGCGACCTCCTGCGGAGCTGTGGATGCCCCCTCGCCTGTCCTGCTTTTCCTGCTGTGCCCTGCTGCTCGGCGTGCCACTGGCGGCCGCCGCGCAGCAGGCGGATATGCCACCGGCGTTTGACCGGCCCGGCATCGGCCTGGGCACCGGCATCGTGCCGCGCGGTGCGCTGGCATTGGAACTGGGCCTGCCCAGCGTTACCCGCGACCGCGACCCGGACGGCCTGCGGACCCGACTGACGCAGGCGGATGCGACGCTGCGTACCGGCCTGGCCGCGCATTGGGAACTGCAGGTCAGCAGCAGCCCCTGGCAGCACCTGCGCAGCCGCGGCCCCGGCCAGCCAGCCACCACCGCACGTGGCAGTGGCGACAGCATCGTGGGGCTGAAATGGGCACCGGCGCGCGAGGACGCAGAAGACCGCTGGGCGCTGCTGGCGACCACCACGCTGGCGCGCGGCAACGCGGACTTCAGCGAGGGTCGGCTGAGTACCTTGGCGGCAACCTATGAGCATGACCTGGGCGAGCACTGGACCGGCGCGCTGTACGCCAGCGCCAGTGGCGGCGGCGGGCAGCGCAGTGTCACCTGGTCCCCCAGCCTGTCCTGGGCGGCCAGCGACCGCGTGAGCGCCTTCGTCGAAGCCGGCTTCACCCGCAACCGCGGCGAGCCCGACGAGAACATCGCCGGGGCCGGCGTGACCTGGATGGCGACACCGCGCATCCAGCTGGATGCATCATTCGACCTCGGCCTGGACCGGGACAGCCCCGATCTCCAGGCGGGTCTCGGCATGGCGATCTACTTCGGCCCGGGGTGAGGCCGCGCTCGCACGTGCGGCGGGCGCACCACCGGCCTCGCGCCAGGCCGCGACCGCCCGGCGCAGCTGCGGCATGCCGCGCCCATCCAGCGGCCACCCACTGACCTGGTCAACCAGGTGCCCGCCGGCGAAGAAGTAGAAGGCGGGCGTCGACCAGTCGTCGATGTCCGGCCACTCCAGCCAGTCGTACGCCAGCACCATCTGCTGTCCGGCATGGTCCAGATTCCACTGGCGGACCTCGCGCGCATGCAGCTGGCCCTCGGGCGGCACCAGCCAGAGTGATCCGTCCAGTGCCGCGCGCAGTGCCGGGTCACGCGCGATCGCCGCGGCAGCGGCCGATGAGAACCGGCAGGACGGACTGCTGACCACCACCACGCCGTCGTGGAACGGGCGCCGCTCGGCGGGACGGATGGTGAGCCGACCGTCGTCGACGACGATCACCCGCGGCCCCCGCTTCAGGAGCGGACGCGGAGCCCGTATCACGGGCGGCAACGCGGGCTTTCCGTACGCGCGCGCCAGCTGATCGGCCTGCTCGAACGCACGCGCTTTGATCAGTGATGCCAGAACGTGGTCCGTGTCGTCGCGCCTGAGCGCGCCCTGCGCAGCCAGCGCACGATGCAGGGTCGCCGCATCACGCGCCACCGCGCGGTCCTTGGAATAGAAGGCAGCGGTCAGCGCGCCATCGAGCCGGTGCCTGAGCGCATCCACGTCGCGCGTCGCAAGCGGGCCTCGGAACTCGGCGCGATACAGCGCCACGATCCGGTCACGTCGCTGGGCGGAGGTCAACCCGGTTGAGAACGCCAGCGCTTCCACCCTGTCGGCAAAGGGAGGCAACGCGGTGTCCGCCACCGCCGTGCTGCTCAACCCCGCCGCCAGGATCCATGCCATCAACGTCTTCATGCGATACCGGAGTGGCCGCAGTCGTCTGCCGTCACAGGCCAGGACCCGCGCATGGGCGGTGCAAGCGGCGCGCCGCCCCGCGCGGCAGGACATGACAAATGCCACAAACGAAAAGGGCCTGCGCCGTGTGGCGCAAGCCCTTGTTCCCTTGCAGTTTTGGTCGGGACGGCCGGATTCGAACCGACGACCCTCTGCCCCCCAGGCAGATGCGCTACCAGGCTGCGCTACGCCCCGACGTGTCCTGCAATGTGCCCGCCTCAGCAGCGGGCCGTGAAGTATAGCCGATTGAAACGGAAATAGGGTCAGCGGCGGAGCAGTTGCAGCACTTCTTCCAGCTCGACCCGCACCTGCTTGATGATCTGCTGGCTGATGCCGGACTCTTCGCGCGCATCCGG